>WNFV01008493.1_pt1 | contig 11570 bp, 13 predicted proteins | sample 5400101 | NCBI WGS metagenome assembly WNFV01 (sample SAMN13153361, study PRJNA577476) | soil metagenome | isolation source: 115 cm soil or saprolite under grassland replicate 1 | place: USA:California | collected 2016-06-15
GGGCGCGCTCCTCCTCCGAGAGAACCACGACGTGTCGCTTGCGCACCTTCGGCCTCCTGCAGCGGCGGTATCCCTCGACCGCACGAGCATGAGACCAAACCCCACATCTCACAAGTCACGGCTGACGAGCTACTAGGCTTGCGGCCTCGTCCGACCGTGAGGAGCAACGATGACGCCACGGACCCTGCTTGCCGCCGCCGGGCACGCCGTGCTCGAGGAGGGCCGCGACCTCGACACGGGCGAGCTGGCCGAGCTGGCGGCCCTGGCCGACGAGGCCGTGCCGTCGCTCGCGGCCCTGGCCCACGAGGTCCGCCTGGCCCGCTGCGGCCCCGCCGTCGAGGTCGAGGGCATCCTGTCCGCCAAGACCGGCGGGTGCCCGGAGGACTGCCACTTCTGCTCCCAGTCGGGGCGCTTCGAGACCAGCGTCCGCCCCACCGGCCTGCTCGACCTGGAGGACGTCCTCGCCGCCGCGCGCGAGACGGCCCGCCTCGGCGCCAGCGAGTTCTGCATCGTCATGGCGCTGCGGGGACCGAGCGACGCGGTGGTCGACCGGGTGCTGGAGGCGACCGCGCTGATCCGCGCGGAGACGGGCCTCAACGTGGCGGCCAGCCTCGGCATCCTCGACCGCGGGCAGGCCCGCCGCCTGGCCGAGGGCGGGGTGCACCGCTACAACCACAACCTCGAGACCGCCCGTTCGTTCTTCCCGCGGGTGGTCACCACCCACACCTGGGAGGAGCGCTTCGAGACCTGCCGGCTGGTGGTCGAGACCGGCATGGAGCTGTGCTGTGGCGTGCTGCTCGGCATGGGCGAGGGCGACGCCGAGCGGGTCGAGCTGCTCGGCCAGGTCCGCGAGCTGGCCCCGGCCGAGGTGCCGGTGAACTTCCTGAACCCGCGCCCCGGCACGCCGCTCGGCGACCGGCCCCTGGTCGAGCCGATGGAGGCGATCCGCTGGATCTCGCTGTTCCGCCTCGCCCTGCCCGGCACCATCCTGCGCTACGCCGGCGGCCGCGAGGTCACCTTGCGCGAGCTGCAGGCTCTCGGCCTCACCGCCGGCATCAACGCGCTGATCATCGGCAACTACCTCACCACCCTGGGCCGCGACCCGCACGAGGACCTGCGCATGCTCGCCGACCTGCGCATGCCCATCGGCGTCCTGTCGAAGGCCTTGTGATCGTGCCGCCACCCAGCTGGTGCGAGCACTGCGGCCGCCCGGCCGCCGACTGCGACGGCGCCTGCCGCCGCCCCCTCGACCCACCCCGCTACTGCCCGTCCTGCGGCCGCCCCCGCCGGGTCCAGGTGACTCCCACCGGCTACACCACCCGCTGCGTCTGCGAGGGGCAGGTCAGAGCAACGCCTGGAACTCCTCAGCCGTGAGGCCGGCCTGGCGCAGGATCGAAGCCAGCGTGCCGCGTTTCAGCTCGCGGTGGAGCGGGACGATGACGATCCGCCCTTCGGGACCGCGAAGCTTCTGATGGCTGCCGCGAGTGCTCACCGGAGCGAAGCCAGCGTGCTCCAGCGCCTGCACCGCCGCCTTGCCAGAGATGAGCGGCAGCCCCGGGCTCACGGCTATGCCGGTGCGCTGATCTCGACCGAGGCGACGATCGGGTGGGGAAGGTCCACCACAGGCGTGTCCTCGAAGTAGAGCTCGAGCGCCTCCTTGAGGTTGGCCAGGGCCTGTTCGATGCTCTCGCCCTGGCTGGCAACCTCGACCTCGAGGCAGCGCGCCACGTACCAGCCGTCCTCAGGGGTGACGGCCGCGGTGAAGTGCGCGATGGTCGGCTCCCGATCCATAGTCTTCACAGCGTAGCCGAGGCGCCGAGGGCAGGCCACAGTCGCCGCGGTACCTGGGGACACCCGATGGGTACCGGGCGAGTTCGACAGCCCAATCCTTGACCGGGTCGTCTAGGACTTCTTGGACGGGCCCGCGCGCTGCTCGAGCTCGCGGGCGCGTTCCAGCTCGGCGTAGCGGCGTTCCCAGCAGGAGCGGTGCCAGTGGCGGCGCTGCTCGGGGTTTCCCTCGGGCCACACGACCACGTGCAGGGTGCGGGGGAAGATCTCCTGGTCGCAGCCTGGGCAGCGGTACAGCTTGGTGGCGCGGTACGGCTGCACCACGCGCAGGTGCCAGCCGCCGGCCACCCATTCGAGCGCGAGCGGCGAGCCGCGGAAGCGCCAGGGCGAGCGCTCCCCGAACGGCATCCGTCAGCCCTCGAGCCCGAGCAGGCGGGCGGCGTTGTCCCTGGCGACGCGGCGGAAGGCCGCCGGCGAGAGGCGCTGCTCCCACTCCTTGAGCGTCTTCTCGGGCGCGAAGAACGGCGAGTCCGAGCCGAACAGGACCCGGTCGGCGAGCCGGTTCTCCGCCTCCCGCACCACCTCGTCGGGGACGTAGCGCGGCCGCCAGCCCGACACCTCCAGGTAGACGTTGGTCTTGTGCAGGGCGATGGCGAGCGCCTCGAGGTGCCAGGGCCAGCCGAAGTGGGCCATGATCACCGGCATCTCCGGGTAGCGGGCGGCCACCGCGTCCAGGTGGATGGGGCGGGCGTAGGCCAGCTCGATCCCCTGCCCGCCCGGCGTGCCGGCGCCGAGGCCGCTGGTGCCGGTGTGGAACAGGCAGGGCACGCCGTAGCCGGCGGCCCGTTCCAGGAGGTCCGACCAGCGCCCGTCGTCGGGCCGGAAGGCCTGCATCGACGGGTGGAACTTGTAGCCGGCAAGGCCCAGCTCCTCGCGGGCGCGGCGCATCTCGCGCAGCGCGCTGGTGCCCTTCCACGGGTCGACGCTGGCGAAGCCCACGAAGCGGTCCGGGAAGCGGCGCACGATCTCGGCCACCAGGTCGTTGGAGAGCCGCGGCCGCCGCGTCGCGGTCTCGGCGTCCCAGGCGAGCAGCACGCCCACGCAGTCGATGGCCTCGTAGGTGGCGGCCAGCTCCTCGGCGGTCTGCAGGGTGATCTCGCCGCGGAAGTACCGCTCGGCCGGCTCGCGGTAGGGCCCGAGGCTGCCTTCCACCCACTCGCTCAGCGGCAGGTGGACGTGGAGGTCGATGGCGCGCACGGCGCGAGTGTACCGGGCGCGAATCGGCTGTACCGACCCGGCGGCGGCGCCAGGCCGTAGGCTGTGCGCCGTGAACCGCTTCGAGGACGCGATCGCGCGGGAGCTGTCCGTGCGCCTGCGGGCGAGGACCCGCACGGTCCGGGTGCTGGCCCGCTGGTCGGCCGCTGTGGTGCCGCCGGGCGCCCTGGTCGGCGACGCCGTGCGGGTGGTGGTCGAGCGGCTCGGCGACGGCGACCCCGACGTGCTCGCGGCCGAGGTCATGGCCGAGGCACCGGACCGCTTCGGACGGCACTGGCAGTCGGGCCCGGCCCACTGAACAGGGAAGGATCTCCCACGATGCTCGCTCCACGCTCGTCCTCGAGGCCCACGGCCGCCGAGCTGCAGGACAGGTTCGGCCCGCGACCGGCGGGGATGGACCGCGACGCCACCCGCTCCATCCTGCTCGGCCTCGGCGTCTTCGGCCTGGCCGTGCTGCTCGTGGTCGGCCTGGTGGTGCTGGTGATCGTGCGGCTGGTCCGGCGTGGCCGGTCCAGGCCCGACCCGGGCACGCCCGGGTGGGGTTCCCCGCCTCCCGGTCAGGCGTCGTAGTCAGCCTGCCGCGTCGCGGGCGGCCGGAGGTGCCGGGGCGGGGCGGGCCAGCAAGACCGCCGCGACCGCCAGCGCGAGCAGCGTGGCGCCGAAGACGACGATCAGGCCGCGGCCGATGTCGTAGCCGTTCTTGTTGAGCTCGAGAACGGCCGCGGTGAAGTAGTAGACGGCCGCCGTGGTGGCGCCGCCGATCCAGCCCGCGAGCAGCGCGACGGCGAACGGGCGTGGGGCCACCACCGCCACGCACGCCGGGACGACCAGCGCCATGAGGGTCATCAAGGCGACCGGCGCGGCGACCCAACCCTTGGTGAGATCCAGCACCCGCGAGGCGAACATCGCCAGCGGCACCGCGCCGGCGGCGCCGAGCGCGGCCACGAGCCACGGGAGCGGCTCCGACGGGAGCCCGCGCACCCGCGCCTCGGCGCTCCTCGCCAGCACGACTCCGGCCAGGCAGGCGGCGAGCACGAGGGCCAGGCCCCCGACGAAGAGCAGCTTGTAGCCCGTCTCGAAGCCGTCCTCCAGGACCGCGTCGCTGACCTGGCTGAGCAGGCCCGAGAGCGCGGCGGGCGCGGCGCCGAGCAGGAGCCCTGGGCCGACGAACCGCGCCGTGCGCGCGACCAGCATGCAGGCGCCGGCGGTCGCCGCCAGCGCCGCGAGGATGAGCGTGGGCGCCACGGCTTCGGGACTGTCCCCGGCCAAGGGGGTCCCGTACCGGTAGCTCGGGAACACGCCGACGACCAGCAGCGCCGCGGCCGCGATCGCGAGCTGGCCCGCAAGCCGTCCGAGCCGGTCGGGAGGTGCCGCGACCTCACCGCCGCCAGCGGCCGGCTCGGCCTCGCGCGGCGCGGCGGCGGGCTCCGCCTGCGGTGTGACAGCGGCCGGCTCCACCTCCGGTGCGACAGCGGCCGGCTCGGCCACCGGCGTGTCCGCCTGCTCTGGCCCGCCGGCCGGGGCCTCGGGTGGCGAGGCCGTTGCTGCGGCCTGGGCCACCGGCAGCGGTGCGGGCGCGCTCTCGGCGGCAGCTTGCGACGGCGCCTCTTCGGCGGCCCGCACCTCGGCCACGGCCGGCACCTCGCCCATGACCGGCTGCGGCGCCTCGGCGGCGAGCGCCTGCTTGGCGGCCGCGGCCACCCGGCGGCTGTCGTCGTCGGTGAGCCGCTCGAGGGTCAGCCTGGCGGCGAGCGCCAGCCCGGCGTGCTGGCCCCGCAGCAGCGGCACGAGCTCCTGGACGGCGGCGGCGCGGATCGAGGCGAGGGGGTGCTCGACGGCCTGTTGCAGCTCGGACGGCAGCGGGGTCGGGGTGGTGACCGGTCGGCCGCGCCGGGCGATGACCAGCTCGCCCTGCACGCCATAGGTCCACTTGCCCGGCGTCTGGTTGGGAGTGGCCTCCCGCACCTTGTCGTAGACGTAGTCGTACAGCTCGTCCAACGCGACCAAGCCGTCCTGGTCGCGGTCGGCCTCACCGGTCCGCAGGCCCTCGACCAGGGCACTGGTGAACACCGAGGGCGCCAGCGCCTGGCTGTCGGTCAGCTCGTCACCCTCGAATGCGTACTCCATGGCGCTGGACGCGGTGATCACCGCCCGCCCACGGCCACCGAAGTGCGCGTCGATCCCCATGCCCGACCCGGCCCGTGCCGTCATGCCACGCTCGAACGCGCCCGCGAAGCAGCAGTCCAGCAGCAGCACCACCCGGCGGGAGCGGCTGCGGCTCATGCGCCGGTTGACGAACTCGGCCGCCACCGCCGTGGCGCCGAGCGTGCGCAGCCTGGTGTTGGCGGCGGCGAGGTACAGCTCGCCGCCCTCGTCCTTGAGCCCATGGCCGGAGAAGTGCAGCAGCAACAGGTCGTCGGGCCGGCGGTCGGCGAAGAACTCCTCCACCGCCAGGTTCACCTCGTGCGCGGGCGCGTTCAGCAGCGTGCGCACCTCGAAGTCACCGATCCCGGGGTCGCGCAGCACGCCCGCGAGCGCCTCGGCGTCGCTGGCGGGGGCGCGCAGGCGGCCGAGGCCGGGATCCTCGTAGTCGTCGCTGGCGACGATCAGGGCGCTGCGGGTGCCGTCCACCACTGGCTCACTTGTGCGTGTGGCGGCTCAACCACTCCTCGGTGAGCCGCCGCTGCTCTCCGGTCGACAGTCCGGTCAGCTCCAGGACGTCGCCGTCGAGCTCGAGCTTGATGCTGCGCTGCTGCTGCCCGGCCAGCCAGGACCGGACCGCCGCCACGACAGGGGTGAGCAGCTGAGACTGGGCCACTGTGACGACCAGCGCGCCAAGCGCCGCCAGCTCGACTCCCTTGGCGCCAGGCGGAGGCTGCCCGGCCGCTGGCCGCTGGACCTCCTCGACGTCCAGGTCCAGCAGCTCACGGCGGAGCTGCTCGGTGGACGCCGCCACCTCCTCGGCGTCGGCATCCGGCCCGACGGCGACCTGAATGCCGAGCGTCGCTGCCCGCTGTTCCATGCGACCCCCCAGCTCGGCGAGCACGGTCCAAGCCCCCGTATCCCAGGGATCATAGTTCGATGACAAGGCGGGAGGAAGCGACCTGCCCCTCGCTCCACCCGCGCGCCGGATATCTGCGTGTTGCTGAAAGGCAGGACGCGCAGGTCGTCGCAGCGTCTCGGGCCTCTTGGAGCTCGCGGTAGCCGCGCCCGGCGGGTGGCCAGCGCTCGCGGCGGTGGCTACGCCCTCTCATAGGTCGCGGCTCAGGTGGTCGCCGGGCTCGCGGCCTGCTGGGTGACGGTGTGCCGCCACAGCTTGAGCAGGTTGTGGGTGCCGCACAGCAGCTTCCACTCCGCCGCGCACGCGGCAAGCCCGCGGCGCAGCAACCGCCGCGCACCACGACCGTCTTTGATGTGGCCGAACACCGGCTCGATGGTCTCCTTGCGCTTGGCGTAGCACGCCTTGGCGTCCTCGCTGGCAAGCTTGTGCTTCATCGCCGCGCGCAGCTCGTCGCTCTTGGACGCCGACGGCCTGCCGTCCTTGCGGGGCCTGCCGTGGCGGCCGAGCCTGGGTGGCGGGATCAGCAGCTCCGGCGCGTTGGGGATCTGGGTCAGGTTGGCGATCGACCAGTACCCAGAGTCGGCCGCCAGCCGCCCAGGCCGCTCAGCGATCCCGGCGGCCGCCAGGGTAGCCGCGGTGGCGGTGAGCATGGGCTGCAGCTGCTGGAAGTCGTTGGCGTCCTGGGTCAGCTCGGCCGCGACGATCACCTGCTCGCAGGTCGTGACCGCCTGGGCGTTGTAGCCCTGCACCCGGCCCTTGCGGGTATGCAGCAGACGACTGTCAGGGTCGGTCACATTCGCGGTCGCCTTGGGGTTGGGCGCCTCGTCCCGCGCTCGGGGTTTGAGGGTTGGCGGTGGCTTGCCCTTCGCGGCGGCCGCTGCGGCGCTGGCAGCGGCCCGCTCGGCGAAGCGCTGCGCACGTTCGGCCGCGTCGGCCTCCAGCAGGGCCTTGGCCTGCCGCAGCCGCGCCAGCCGCCCGGCCGTGCTGGTCAGCGCTTCGGGCAACTCATCCCCACGCGCGTCGCCGAACAGCCGGTCTTCGCGCTGGTCGGTTTCGGCGGCCTGGCGGAGGATCTCGGCGACCTCGCGCTCCAGCCGGTCCAGGGTGCGGTTGGCCTTGTCGGCGGCGTTGCCGGCCAGCTTGGTGCCGTCCAGGGCGACCACGCCGACCTGGACCATGCCGCCGGCGGCGCACAGCTTGAGCGACTCCACCAGGAACCCAGCGAACGCAGTCTCATGGCGGGCGCGGAAGCGGGCGATGGTCACGTGGTCGGGGGTCTGGTTGGCGGCCAGGACGCGGAAGGCGATGTCCTCGTGGCAGCGTCGTTCGATCTGCCGGGAGGAGCGCACGCCCAGGCAGTAGCCATAGAGGAGCACGCCGAGCAGGGTCTTGGGGTCGTAGGCGGGATGGCCGTGCCCGTCGCCGCGGTGGGCTCGGTAGAAGGGGGCGAGGTCGAGCTGGTTGACCACGTCAAGGATGAACCAGGCGAGGTGGCCTTGGGGGAGCCAGTCACGCAGGTCCGGGGGCAGCAGGAAGGGCTGGTCGCGGTCGCCGCGCAGGAAGTTGTAGGCCATGGCCTATTCTACTCTTCTACTACGTTCATACCAAATATGCTGTTGCTGGAGTGTCAGCCGCGGTGTCGGCCCTGTGCCGCGCTCGTGCCGGGCGACCATGCGACCAGTGCGCGCAGTGCCGGAAGCGATCATGCGACCACCGCAGCGATCACCGCGTACGGCGGCACTGGCGTACGGAAGGCGACCACCTGGTCGCAGGCGACCACACGGCGCCGCGGCACGACGACGGAAGCGGCACCCGGGGCGAACAGCGAACTACTCGCCATGCCAACAGCAAGCGGAAGCGACGGCAGCCCCCGAGCGCGGGGGTTGTTTGCCCAGCCATCCACAGGCGCCGGTACTTGGCCTGCCCGAGACCGGCCATCGCCTCCCGCCACCTTCCGGTCAGCGGTTCTTGCGTCGTTGGGGGGGTTGATTTGCTGGGGGCGGAGGCCGATGCTTGCGCGGTACGGGTGAGGAGGTGACCCCGGCGTGCAATCGCCGCGGCGCGCGCTGGCGGCGGTCGTCCTGGCCGCCGGGTTCGCGCTCGCCATTCCCGCCGCACCCGCCCAGGCACAGGCCACGGAGCAGATCCTCGACTATGCCGTCGACCTGCGCATCGAGCCCAGCGGGACCCTGCTGGTCACCGAGCGGATCGCCTACGACTTCGGCGCCAACGAGCGCCACGGCATCCTCCGGGACCTGCCTGTGCGCTTCCGCTACGACGACCGCCACGACCGGGTCTACCCCGTGCATGTCCTCAAGGTCTCGGGATCGCCGGGGACACCCGACCAGTACAAGGTCGAGGACGTGGCCGCCACCCTGCGGATCCGCGTCGGCGACCCGGACCGGACCATCAGCGGCCGGCACGACTACACCATCGTCTATCGCGTCGAGGGGGCGCTGAACGGCTTCGCTGACCATGATGAGCTGTACTGGAACGCGATCGGCACCCAGTGGCAGGTGCCGATCGAGCATGCCTCGGTGACGGTCAGCGCCCCGGCGGCCGTCAGCCGGGTGGCCTGCTACGCCGGGCCGCTCGGCGCCACCACGCCGTGCGCGTCCAGCCGCGCGGACGGCAGGACCGCCTTCTTCGCCGCGGCCAACCTGAACTCGAACCAGGGTGTGACCGTGGTGGTGGGGTTCCCGACCGGGGTGGTGGCGGCCCCGCGGCCGATTCTTGACGAGCGGTGGAGCATGGCGCGGGCCTTCGCGGCGACCCCGGGCACGCTGGAGGTGGCCGGGGGGGTGCTGCTGGCCGTGCTGCTCGTGCTTGGCTGGCTGCTCGGCATGATCGGGCGGGACCACCGGGACCGCCGGCCGGGCGGCACGCCGGTGCCGGTGGCCGGCGCGGTGGTGGCGTCCGCCCCGCCCGAGGGCATCCGCCCGGCCCAGGCCGGGCTGCTGGTGGACGAGGTTGTCCGCCCGGTGGCGCTCACCGCGACCCTGGTCGACCTGGCGGTGCGTGGCTACCTGCGGATCGAGGAGCTCCCAGACCGTGGGGAGTGGATGGAGCCCGACTGGCGGCTGGTCAGGCTCAAGGCCGCCGACGAGGACCTGCTCGGCTACGAGCGCGTGCTCCTTGATGGGCTGTTCCACTCGCGCCGCGCGGAGGACGGGGAGGTCGTGCGGCTCTCCGACCTGGAGGAGCACTTCTATGACCGGTTCGAGCGCGTCCGCTTGGGGTTGTACAGGGATGCGATGCAGCGGCGCTGGTTCACCGAGCGTCCCGACAAGGTGCGGGGGAGGTGGGTCGTGCGTGGGCTGGCCGTGACGGTCGTCGGCGCTGCCCTGACGGCCCTGGCCGTCTGGCTGACCCACTTTGGGCTGGCGGCCATTCCGATCCTGCTGGCCGGACCCGTCCTTCTGGTGGGAGCCCGGCGGATGCCCACCCGCACGCCGGTGGGCGCCGAGCTGCTCCGTCGGGTCACCGGCTTTCGGGCCTACCTGGCGGCGGCCGGGGTCGACCGCGCCGGCCCTGCCCAGGCCGCGGACCAGTTCTCCCCCTACCTGCCGTACGCCATCGTGTTCGGCCTCACCGAGCAGTGGACCCGGACCTTCGCGCTGGTCGGCGCACCGCCCCAGACGCCCTGGTACGGGGGCCGCGACCCCTACTTATGGGACCGGTTCCCCTCGCGCATCCACCGCTTCGCGTCGTCCTCTGCGGCGACCCTCACCGCACCGCCGGCGGCGGTCTCGGGATCCAGCGGCTTCGGAGGGGGCGGCTCCGGCTCCTCGGGCGGCGGCGGCTCCTCGGGCGGCGGTGGCGGTGGAGGCGGCGGCGGCTCCTGGTGAGTCCCGCTGGCTTCTGCTGGGTCGGGTGCGGTTGCTGGTGTGCCTCGGCGCTCAGGGTCGGACTGCGGCGACCCAGCCGAGCACGAGGATGTCCATCCCGGCGAGCAGCAGCCGGTGGGCGACCCGGCGCGCTGGGCCGCTGCGGGCGACCGCGAGCAGGATGGCAAGCCCCAGCCAGGAGCCAGGGCCGTGTTGTCTCCCTGATCAGAACCGTTCTGGACTCTTGACGATTACCAGCCTGCTTCACAAGCACGCCATTCATGGAGCTTCCCCGACCGCCACCGCGGTGATCCAGTCGTCGTGGCCCACCAGCGGCCCACCCAGCCGGCCGCCCGCCTCCAGGTCCCACACCCACACCATCCGGTCGTTGCCGCCGGACACCGCGATCGGGCGGCCGCCCAGCGCCCCGACCGCCACCGCGTTGACCGTGCCCTTGTGGCCCTCCAACGGCTCGTACAGCAGCCCTCTGGAGTCCAGGTCCCACACCCGCACCGTCGCGTCGTGGCTGCCGGAGACGACGATCGGCCGGGGTGGTCGGCGAGCGCATCGACATCGCGGTGCTCCAGTCGTCATGTCAGCCAAGGTTGCAGGACCGGGGACGGCCACCAGGTGTCCAGCGCGCCATCCGCCGTGCGCCTCCCTTGGCTCCCACCCTGAACCGGCAACAGTGTCTGCCAGGACTGGCGCTGGCGCCAGAGGACACAGCCGGCACGGCAAGCCGTCTGCGTCCCGCGGCCACGAGGCGCGTGCGAGCTCTCGCGGTCCGAGAGGCCGTCGGCGGCCTGGTCACGCCGTCTTTGTGCAACACGCTGTTACCAGCCTGTTTCACAAGGGCTGATGGTCTCCTCGGTGACGCAGGTCGTACCGACCTCGGGATCCTTGGTCGCTGGTTGGCCGGGGTCCGGGAGGGAACCCTCCCTGTGGCAAGGCACCACAAGGAAGCTGGTCACTGTGGCGAGGCACCAGCGGAAGACGGCGCCGGACACCCCACGCCGCCTGGACACCAGCGTTCGGGCGACGCGCAAGGCCGCCTGGCAGGCGCGGCACGCCCTCAGGCGGCTTGGCCTGCCAGGCCCCCTGGGCGAGCACGCCGAGCTGCTGCTCTCGGAACTGGTGACCAACAGCGTCCGCCACGTCGGCCTCCGCGAAGACGACCTGATCCGGATCACCGCCGACTGGTCGGAAACCCGGCTCAAGGTGCAGGTCCGCGGCGGTCGGGGCGTGCTGCCCGCGCCGGTCTCGGGCTCCATCCGGCCAGCCCCCGGCGCGGAGTCGGGCTGGGGGCTGTACCTGGTCAACCGCCTGGCCAGCCGGTGGGGCACCGCCGCCGGCGGATACTGGTTCGAGCTGCGACCCGGGCAGCCCGGGCCGGGCTCCTAAGACGAAGGAGGCGATGGAGATGCCGAAGGTCTCAAGGGACAGCGCGCCACAACGCCAGGAGGCGGGCCCGGTGGTGGATCTGCGCGGCGAGCTCGACGGCTACACCGTGAGCTTCACGTCGCTCCTCGAAGACATCGACGCGACGCCCTTGTTGAAGGGGCTTCCGGACGACCGCTGCCAGTGCCCGCATTGGGGCTACGTCCTCAAGGGCAAGATGA
>WNFV01010130.1_pt1 | contig 11570 bp, 12 predicted proteins | sample 5400101 | NCBI WGS metagenome assembly WNFV01 (sample SAMN13153361, study PRJNA577476) | soil metagenome | isolation source: 115 cm soil or saprolite under grassland replicate 1 | place: USA:California | collected 2016-06-15
CGACGGGGCAGCCGTCAATCCGCACTTCGCCGCGATCTCCGAGAGCCCGCGGTTCGTGGGCCGCGCGGTCGCCGCGCTTGCCGCCGACCCGGACGTCCGTCGCCGCAGCGGCGGCTCGTACTCGTCGGGTGGGCTGGCGCGCGAGTACGGCTTCACCGATCTCGATGGCTCCCAGCCCGACTGCTGGCGCTATCTCGTCGAGGTCCAGGACGCGGGTTTGCCGGCCGACCCAACCGGCTATCGCTAGGCTCCGCTCGCCATGACCGGCGACCGATCGAGGACCGGAAGGAGACTGATCTCGCCGGCCTCATCGTCGCCCGGCGGCAGGTCAGCGCTTGCGGCCGACTCCACCGTAGAACCCCCCCGGCAGCATCGAGCCCTGGTCGTCGGGCCTCCAGAGCTGGATCTCCACCAAGCCAGGGTCCAGCAGGTCGAACCCGTCGAAGAACCGCTCGACCTGCGCACGGGTGCGAGTCACGAGGGAAGCGGTGGTCAGCTGGTACAGGCGCTCGACCCTGGCCCCCATCTCGGCCATCTCCGCCGCCGACATGTCGGGCCGCACCGGGACATCTCTGGTGCTATGGGAGATCGCCAGGTAGCTGCCGGTCGGCAAGGCATCCCGGAAGCGCCCCACGATCCCCAGCGGGTCCTGGTCGTCGGGGATGAAGTGCAGGATCGCCACCAGCAGCAGTGCGATCGGCTGGTCGAAGTCGATCAGCTCCCGAAGCTCCGGGTGCCCAAGGATGGCGTCGGGCTCCCGGAGGTCGGCCTGGATCGCGAGGGTCTTGTCGTCGGCCAGCAGCGCGCGGCTGTGCGTCACCACCATCGCGTCGTTGTCGACGTAGACCACGCGCGCGTCGGGCTCGATGGCCTGGGCGACCTCGTGGACGTTGCCGTGGGTGGGCAGGCCGCTGCCGAGGTCGATGAACTGCCGGATCCCGGCCTCCTCGGTGAGGAAGCGGACGACCCGGCGCAGGAACGCCCGGTTGTCCCAGACCACGTCACGGGTTACCGGCGCGATGGCGACGAGCTGTTCCGCCACCTCGCGGTCAGCGGGGTAGTTGTCCTTGCCGCCAAGGAGGTAGTCGTAGATGCGCGCCGGGTTCGGCACGCTCGTATTGATCCTGGTGGTCCAGTCTTCGGCCAGCCTGTCCTCCGTGGTGTCGCTACAGCTTGTCCAGGATCCTATCGAGGAACTCCGCGGTCTTGGCCGGCGGCTCGCTGCCCAGACAGAGGCTCTCCATCACATCCAGGTACCTCTCCACCTCGTCGCGCTTGTCCAGGTAGGTGGCGTTGTTCAGGTGCTCGACGTAGACCACGTCGGGCAGCTCCTGGTCGGTGAACCGCAGGATGCTGAACGCGCCCACCATGGCCGGATGCGCGCCGGCGGCGAACGGCAGCACCTGCAGGGTGACGTTGGGCAGCTCGCTGGCCTCGATCAGCCGCTCGAGCTGGGCGCGCATCACCTTGGGCCCGCCGACCGGCCGTCGCAGCGCCGCCTCGTCCACCACCGCCCACAGCCGGGGGGCGTCCTTGCGCTCCAGCAGCGTCTGCCGGCCCAGCCCGTACTGGTGCCACCAGCCGGGCGTGTTGGCCTCGCGGGCCAGGATGACGAACTCGACAACCTCGACGGGGTCGTCGACCCCGTAGAGGGCCAGCAGGTCGACGATGTCGCGGTCTTTGAAGCCGACCTGGCCGTTCTCCAGCCGGTGGATCTTCCACTCCGACGCCCGGATCGCCTCGCCGGCCTGCTCGCGGGAGATGCCCTTGTCGGTGCGGAGCCGGCGGAGCTGGGCGCCGACCAGCATCCGGCGGACGGTCGGGCCGCCCCCTCGCTCCGGCGGAATCTCGGTCATGCCCACCCCCGCGGCCTGGTTGGCAGATAGTCTGCCACTTCGTCCAGACTGTCCAGATCCCAGACCCAAGGCGCACGTCAGCGAGATGGGATCATCTCGGCGACCGGAGGGAGGACCGGAACATGGAACTGGCCGACGCGCGTGCGCTGGTGAAGGAGAAGACCGACAAGGACATCACCGTCCGCCACCTGATCTCGGTGGAGGGGGTGATGCGGGCGCTGGCCCGCCGGTTCGGCGAGGACGAGGACCGCTGGGCGCTGGCCGGCCTGTTCCACGACCTGGACCAGGACCAGACCGGGGAGGACCCCTCGCGGCACGCCTGGCTGGCGGCGGAGTGGCTGCGTGAGGCCGGCGTGGAGGAGCCGGTGGTGAACGCGGTGCTGGCGCACGCGCACGAGCGCTACCGCACCGACCTGATGTCCAAGGCGGTGGTCCACGCCGACGCCATCGCCGGGCTGCTGGTGGCATTGGCCCTCCTTCGCCCGGACCGGTCGGCGGGCATGAAGGTGTCGTCGGTCAAGAAGAAGCTGAAGGAGAAGGCGTTCGCGCCTGGCGTGAACCGGGACGAGGTGTACGGGGCGGAGGAGACTCTGGGGCTCCCCCTCGACGAGTTCATCGCGGTGGCGGTCGCGGGCCTCCAGCAGGTCGCGCCGGAGATCGACCTGTAGGGGCTGGAGACCGCATGCCCGGCGTGGACCGCACCGTCCGTGGCTGATCGGCCCGCACCGTTCGAGCGGCTCGACTTCCTGTACGTGCCCAGCCGGGACGTGGCCGCCGACCTGGCCTACTTCGCTGAGGACCTGGGGGGCCGGGTGGTCTTCGCCGTCGAGGCGATGGGGACCAGGGTCGCCGCCGTCCAGCTCACCGAGCACCCGCCGCTGGTGCTGCTGGCCGACCACCTGGAGGGGGAGCGGCCGATCCTGGTGTACCGGGTGGCCGACCTCGGCGCCGCCCTGGCCGACCTGGAGGCCCGCGGTTGGCGACGGCAGCGCACCCTGGAGATCCCCCACGGGCCGTGCTGCTCGTTTCGCACGCCGGGCGGCCACCGGATCGCGCTGTACCAGTTGACTCGACCGGAGGTGGCCGCCCACTTCGAAGGACGCCGCGACTTCTGAATGGCCCGGCGAGCCCGGCCGCTGCAGCGGTAGATGGGGCATGCTGTTGCCATCCGCCATCTCGGGGAGGTTCCCATGGCCGCGCAGCGACTCACGATCGGCATCGAGGAGGAGTTCCAGATCATCGACTCCGGTGGGGAGCTGAAGGCCCACATCGACACCCTGCTGGCCGCCGCCCGATCGACCTCGCTGGTGGACGACGTGCGTGCCGAGATGCTGCAGTCGGTGGTCGAGGTCGGCACCAGGATCTGCGCGAACGTCGGCGAGGCGCGCGCCGAGGTGCTGCGGCTGCGCGGGGGGCTGGCCGGCCTGCTCAGCTCGGAGGGGCTGCGGATCGCCTCGGCCGGCACCCATCCGTTCTCCCACTGGCAGGACCAGCGGGTCACCGAGATGGAGCGCTACAAGCTGTTCGAGGACGAGATGCAGGACCTGGTCCGGGAGCTGTTGATCTTCGGCATGCACGTGCACGTCGGCATCCCCGACCCGGAGGCGCGCATCGAGGTCATGAACGAGGCGCGCTATTTCCTGCCGCATCTGCTCGCCCTGTCCACCTCGAGCCCGTTCTGGCTGAACCGGCGCACCGGCCTCAAGTCGTACCGCAGCGTGATCTGGTCGCGGTTTCCCCGCAGCGGCATCCCGCCCGAGTTCGGCTCCCACGGCGACTTCGACGACTACGTCGAGCTGCTGGTCAAGACCAACACGATCGACACCGGCAAGAGCATCTGGTGGGACCTGCGGCCGCACTGGCAGTACCCGACGATCGAGTTCCGCATCTGCGACGCGGTCACCAAGGTCGACGAGGTCATCTGCCTGGCCGCGCTCGTCCAGGCCATCTGCGCCAAGCTGCTGAAGCTGCGGTCGCAGAACCTCGGATTTCGCAAGTACCCGCCCCAGCTCATCCACGAGAACAAGTTCCGCGCCTTCCGCCACGGCCTGGACGGCAAGCTGATCGACTTCGGGAAGCAGCGGGAGGTCCCCATGCGCGACCTCGCCGTGGAGCTGGTCGAGTTCGTCGACGACGTGGCCGACGAGCTCGGCTCGCGCAAGGAGATCGAGTACGTGCACACCATCCTGCGCGAGGGCACCAGCGCCGACCGTCAGCTCGCCATCCACGAGGCGAGCGGCGGCGACATGCGGGCGGTGGTCGAGCACGTCGTCGGCGAGACCATGATCGGGGTGCCGCTGCCGTCCTAGCTCCGCGAGGTCACCGGGAGGATGCGGGCCGCTGTCAGCACGCCTCAGCGCTACAGGTCGGGAGGGAGCGCGGCTTCGCCGGCGGGGGCCATGCGACCCTCACGCTGGAGGCGCCGGACTCGTTCGCGATTGGTCGCCGACCAGTTCGAGCCGGGACGGCGGGGGACGAAGCGGATGGCGTAGCGCTGGTCGTCGATGCTCTTCGTCTGGGTGTCCACCCAGCCGTGGCAGAGCGCGGTGTCCAGCAGCTCGTCGAAGGTCACGGTCTGCTTGCCGGAGGCCTTCTTGTAGACCGCGACGATCCGCTCTCGCTGGGACGCGCCGTTGTCGCCCAGCCAGCGATCGAACTCGTCCGCGGAGCAGACAGGCGTTGCCTGAGAGACGTCGAGCGGGCTCATCCCAGCCATCGTGACCGAGCGGGGAGACTTCGACCAAGTAGCCGGACTGCAATCGTATTCGTGCTAGCCTGACAGCGATGCCGCATAGCAAGCACGGTCCCGGGTCGGCCCCGGACGACGCACCCGGGCAGTCCGAGCGGTGGGCGCCGTCGGCGGTCCGGCGCCCCGTTACGACGATGCGCGACATCGCGGCCGCGGCCAAGGTGTCCCAGAGCACCGTGTCTCGGGTGCTCAGCGGTACCCAGACCAGGGTGCCGATCGCCCCCGAGACCCGGGAGCGGGTGATCCAGGCATCGCGGCGGCTGGGCTATCGGCCGAATCCTCTGGCTCGCGGTCTGCGGGGAGCGTCGACGAACCTGATCGGTGCCGTGGTCAGGGACTTCAGCGACCCTTTCTTCGCGGGGGCGATCGAAGCGCTGGTGGTCGAGTCGATGGCGCACGGTTACAACGTGGTGCTTGGCCATGTCCATGGCCGGCTCGACGAGGCGATCCCCTTGACCTCCGTGCTGGAGACCCGGCACACCGACGCCATCATCGTGCTCGGCGACATGCAGCAGCCGCAGCTCCTGGCGGACCTGAGGAACTCCAGCGTGCCGGTGGTGGGCCTCTGGCAGGGGACGAGCCCGCTCGAGTTCCCGACGGCGGATACCGACGACCGGGCCGGTATCCGGGCCGGGCTCGGGTACCTCGAGTCCCTCGGGCACCGGCGGATCGCGTTCGTGGGTGCCGAGCTGCCCGGCGAGTACCGGGTGCGGGAGGACGCCTACGCCGACTTCATGCGCGATCGTTTCGGCGGCGTCCCGTCCGGCTACCTCGAGCGGTGCCCGAACACCCTGGCCGGGGGCGATGCCGCGCTGCGGCGCCTGCTGGAGCTCCCGGAGCCACCTACGGCGGTGGCGACGTCGACAGACCTGGTCGCCGTCGGTGTCCTGCACGCCGCGCACAGCCTCGGCGCCGCCGTGCCCGAGCGGCTCTCCGTGGTCGGCTATGACGACATCCTGATCGCGAGCCACACGGTGCCCGCGCTCACCACGCTGCGGATGCCGATCTCGGAGATCGTCAGTCATGCCGTTGCCCGCGCGATCGCCCTGGCGCGCGACCCGAACGCCGCGCGCGAGCCGAGCCTCGAGGTCTTCAAGCCCGCGCTGATCGTTCGCGACTCCACCGCGCCGCCGGCGTCCTAGGGGCTCCCCTAGCTCACTTCACCGCGCCGGTCATCAGGCCGGACACGTAGTACCGCTGCAGCAGCAGGTAGACCAGCACGCACGGGATGATCGAGATGGTGATGCCGGCCTGCAGCATCCCCCAGTCCGTACCGCCCAGGCTGGTCTCGGTGCGGGCCGCGGCGAGGATCAGCGGCAGGGTGAAGCTCGATCCCCTGCTCATCATCACCAGGGCGCCGAGGAACTCGTTCCACGACATGATGAAGGCGAACAGGGCGACGGTGACGATCGCCGGCATCGCCGAAGGGATGCAGATCCTGAGAAGGACCTGCCAGGACGACGCGCCGTCCGTGATGGCCGCCTCCTCCAGCTCTCGCGGGACGGCGCTGAGGCTGTTGCGCAGGACATAGAGGCTGAACGGCAACTGGATGGCGGTGTGCAGGATGGCGAGACCGACCAGGGTGTTGGTCAGCCCGATCCGCGCGAACAGCAGGAACATCGGCGTCAGCAGCGCCTGGTAGGGGACGATCAGCGCCAGCAGCAGGAAGACGAAGATGACCTCCTTGCCCGGGATCGGGAACCGGGCGAGCGCGTACGCCGCGGGAATGGTGAGCAGGAGCGTGAACGCGATCGTCAGCAGGGCCGTGCCCAGGCTGTTGGCCAGGTAGGTGGGCAGCCCCTGCTGGTAGGTCCAGAGCCGCTCGTAGCTGTCCAGGCTCAGGGCGTGCGGCAGGTAGGTCGGCGGCGAGGCGGCCGCCTCCGCCGTCGGCTTGACCGAGGCGAGCACCGACATGAGCAGCGGCAGGAGCATGACCGTGCAGATCGCGATGCACAGCGCAGCGAGCAGGTAGCCGGTTCGGCCGATGCGCAGGCGCACCCGCGCGGCGACGGCCCGGGCTCTCCGCACCTCCACGTTCGCGGTCACCCGTGGCTCCGCCGGGTGAGCAGCATCTGCACGACGGTGAAGAGCAGGATGGTCAGGGCCAGGATCATCGACAACGCCGCGCCGTAGCCGAGCTTCAGGTACGGGAAGGAGTTCAGGTAGACGTAGAAGACCGAGGTGGCGGTCTCGTTCTGCGGCTGCCCTGCGGTCATGATGTAGAACTGGTCGAAGGCGAGCAGCGAGCCGATGACGCTCACCAGGGTCACCAGCAGCACCGTGCGCAGGGTCAACGGCAGGATCACCCGGGTGACCCGCTGCCAGTAGCTGGCGCCATCGACCAGGCTCGCCTCGGTGATCTCGGTGGGGATCGCCTGGATCGCCCCGACGAACAGGATCATCCCGAACCCGATGACCTTCCACACGACCGAGGTGATGATTGACAGATTTGACCGGTCGGCGTCCACCCCCAGCCACAGGACCGGCTTGGAGATGACCCCAACGTCGCTCAACGTCCTGTTCACCAGGCCGAAGTCGGTGCTGAACAGCCAGTACCAGAGCAGGCTCGACACGCCAAGGCCGATCACCACGGGGATGAACACCGTGGTCCGGGTGAACCTGCGCATGCGCGAGTTCTGCGAGGTCAGCAGGGCCAGCAGGTAGCCGCCGACGATCAGGACCGGGGTGATGATCGCGGTGTACTTCAGCGTGAAGACGAACGAGACCCAGAACTGGCGGTCGTCGAACGCCCGCCGGTAGTTGCCGAGGCCCACGAACCTGGGCGGGGTGATCAGGGACCAGTTGTGAAACGACATCCAGACCATCTGGCCGAGCGGGTAGGCGGTGAAGGCCAGGACGAAGATCACCGCCGGTGCCAGGTAGGCGATCCCGATCAGCCGGCTTCGCGGGCTCCGGTACAAGGCGGTCCTCCAACCGCCGTGCCCACCAGGGCGCTGGTGGACACGGCGAGGGAAGCGACGTCGCGAGCTACTCGTTGGCGATGCTCTTCATCGCCGTCTTCGCGTCGGCGATGATGGTGTCGAGGTCATCATTACTGTAGTAGGCGCGCTGCAGCATCTTCAGCCACGGGCCCTGCGGCGAGTTGATCTGCTCGAAGAAGGTCAGCGTGTACGGCGTACGGCCGACCTCGAGCGCCTTGGCCACGTCCTGGACGAGCGGCTCGGCCCTGAAGTACTTGTTGTCGACCATGTCGGTGCGGGTGGTCAGGTTGAGGGCCTTGGCGTACACCTCGACCTGCACCTCGTCCGAGAGCAGGAACTTCATCACGTTGACCGCGTCGTCCACCCGCTTGCTGCCCTTGGGCACCACGACGAGGTCGCCGCCGATGAACGAGGCCGAGGAGTTCGGGGCCATCCCGGGCAGCAGGCCGATGCCGAACTTCATCTTCGCGTTCTGCTGACGGGCCAGGGTGATGTTGAAGTTGCCCGTGCCCATCATGCCCACCTTGCCGGACCCGAACTGCAGGTGGAACGTCTCGCCGTTCTCGGTCCGGTCGCCTTCGTGGACGTTGCCGGACTTGACCATGTCGCGGGTGAACTGGAGGACCTGCTTGACCCCGTCACCCACCAGTGGCTCGTCGCCCGGGCCGGCCGCCTCGATCGTGGCGCCCGAGGCCCACATCAACGGCCCGACGGTGAAGATGTTGCAGCCGGCGCAGTTGCCCGGCAGGTAGTAGCCCTTGATGTCGCCACCCAGCGCGGTGATCCTGTCGGCGTATTCGCGCAGCTCCGGCAGGCTGGTGGGCGGCTTGTCGGGGTCGAGGCCGGCCCGCTGGAAGAGGTCCTTGTTGTAGAAGAGCGCCGACACGTCGGCGTAGAGCGGGACGCCGTAGAGCCGGTTCTCGAAGGTGGCGACCGTCATGTGCCCCTTGCTGGCGGTCTTCAGCTCCGGCCAGGCGCTGATCCTGTCGGTCAGGTCCACGAGCTGCTGCGCCTTCTCGAACTGCGGGGCGTAGATGAGGTCCATGCCCATCAGGTCGGGCACCTCACCGGACGCGATGCCCTGGGCGATCTTGCCGACCATCTCCGTGTGCGGGATGTAGGTCAGCTTGATCTTGCAGTTGGGGTTCTTGGTGTTCCAGGCCGCGACGAGCATGTCGACCATCTGCTTGTTGCCGCCCGAGCGCTCCCACATCGTGAGCTCGCCGCTGCTGGCGCAGGCGGTGGTGGCCGCCGGGACCTGGGCGGCGGTCGACGGCGCTTCGTCGGTCCCCTGGTTGCAGGCCGCGAGCATCAGTGTCGCCGCTGCCACCAGGACGGGCCATCTGAGACGGCTCCTCATCCCACGCTCCTCCATGTCGAATTCGCCCGGCTTGACCGGACGATGCGGGCGTCTACCCATGGACTCTGGCAGTCGGTCGAGATGCGTCGACGAATACGATGGCATGCATTCGTTTTCATGTCGAGCGCGCTGGGCCCGGTGAAGCTGTGTAGGCTACGGGGCGAACCGGACACAAAGGAGCCCGCCGATGAAGGCGATCGCCTTCCTGGCCGTGGCGCTGGCGTCCCTGCCGGCCGCGGCCGTCGCCCAGCAGTCCGAGCTCGGGGGAAAGGTGCGCAGCGGCCAAGAGGTCACCGTGCCCGTCGGGGAGACGGTCCAGGGCGACCTGATCGCCTCCGCGGGCACGGTGCGGATCGACGGCCGGGTCGACGGCGACCTGGTCGCCACCGGCGGGGAGGTCACCGTCGCCGGCACCGTCACCGGCGACGTGCTGGCGGCCGCCGGGAGCACCACGATCTCGGGGGAGGTCGGCGGCGACGTGCGGGCCGGCACCGGCCAGGCGCGCGTGGAGGGACGGATCGGAGAGGACCTGGTGCTCGGGGCCGGCCAGGCGACCGTCGCCCAGGGGGCGCAGATCGGCGGCGACGTCATCGTCGGGGCCGGGCGGCTGCGTGTGGACGGCGCCGTCACCGGCAGCGTCCTCGGTGCCGTGGGCGACTACACCCGGACGGGCTCGGTCGGCGGCAGCGAGCAGGTCACCGTCCAGCAGCCGGAGCCGGAGCCGACGCTGACCGAGCGCGGCCTCGACCTCCTGCGGCGCTATGCGAGCATCCTGGTCATCGGCGTGCTGCTGCTGTGGCTGGTCCCGCGGGCGTTCCGCGGCGCGGCCGACGCGGTGCTGGGTCGTCCGCTGGTCAGCTTCGGGGTCGGGATCCTGGGGTTCATCGGCGTCGTCGTCCTGCTGGTGCTGGTGATCCTGGTCACCGTCCTGCTGGCGGTCGGGCTCGGCCTGCTGGGGCTGGGGCCGCTGGTGGGGGCGGCCGTGTTCGGCGGGACCCTGGCGGCGGGCGTGGTGGCCTTCCTGTTCTTCATCGCGGTGGCCTTCGGGGCGCAGGCGACGGTGGGACTGGGGCTCGGGCGGCTGCTGTTCCGCGGCCCACGCCGCTCGCTCCTCAAGGCGTTCGGCGCGCTGGTGATCGGCGTGCTGGTGGTGGTGCTGATCTCGTCGATCCCGGTGGCGGGGGGATGGCTGGAGGCGTTGCTCGTGCTGCTGGGGCTGGGCGCGCTGCTGCTGATGCTGTTCTCGCGCCGCTACCGGCTCGTCGAGCCAGACCTGTGACGGTCAGGTCCAGATCAGCGCCACCGACGCGGCCAGGACCAGCGCCAGCGCGAGGCTGACCGCTCGCTGTGCCGGCCCGCCGTCGACGAACCGGTTCAGCGCGGCGCCGCCGGCGGCCCACACCGCCGCGGTTCCCAGGATGATGGCCGCGCTCGTTGCCGCAACCACTAGCCCCGTTTTCCGCACCTTGAGTGGGTAGGGCCGAGCGAGGGTGGGGTGCTCGGCGGGTCGCTTATGGCCTGAGAGCCTTGTGGCACAAGGGTTGCAGCGGTCGGCGGATGTCGGGCTGTCGGGTTGGCGTCTGTGCCCGAAACCATCTGTGTAGGGCCAACCGTATGGGTGTAGATGCTTGTAACCCGCGTAGAGCTGTCGTAGTGTCGGGCCAACATGTACGTGAAGCGCTACGTCGTCCAGCGTGGCCGCAAGCAGTACGTCTACCTGCGGCTGGTCGAGGCCTACCGGGACGAGCACGGCAAGGTCCGCCATCGGGTGCTGCACACCCTCGGCCGCGAGGACCAGCTCAAACAGTCGGGCCAACTGGAGCAGCTTGCCGGCACCCTCACCCGGCTCGACCCGCCGATGACCGGCGTGCGCCGCGAGGTGGGTTCGCTGCTGCTGGTCCGCCACTACCTGGACCGGCTGGGCTTGGTCGACATCGTGGACCGGCACCTGCCGCAGCGGGGCCGCGCCCAGCTCACGACTGGGGAGGTGATCGCCGCCCTGATCGCCAACCGGCTCGCCGCACCCTCCCCGCTGTATGACGTGGCCGGCTGGGCGACCTCGGCGGCCATGGCCGAGGTGCTTGGCATCCCGGGAGTGCTGCTCAACGACGACCGGCTCGGCCGCGCGCTGGAGTCGTTCGCCCCGCTGGCCGAGGAGCTGCGCGGGGCGGTCATGCTGGCCGCGATCGACCGGTTCGGGATCGACGCCGGCCGGCTGCACCTGGACCTGACCACCCTGCGGGTCGCTGGCGCCTACGAGGACTCGGCGCTGGTCCGGAAGGGCTGGGGGCCGGACCGGCGGGTGGCCCGCCAGGTCCGCGTGCTGCAGGCCACCAATCCCTTGGGGCTCCCCCTGTACGTGCGCCCCCACCCCGGCGATGCCGCCGAGCTTGCCTGCATCGGGATGGCCCTGGAACGGCTGGCACAGCTGCTCCCACCAGGCCTGCTGGTGTGCGCCGACTCGGCGCTCGGGCACATCAAGAACCTGTGCGCGGCCGACCGAGCGGGCCTACGGTTCGTGGTCCCGCTCCGGGACGCCAGCGGGTTCGCCGAGCGGTTCCTCACCGAGGTCGGCCACGACGGCTTGCACCGGCTCGACTACCGCTCCCGGCGCGAGCGGCACCTGCCACCGGCACGGCGCACCCGCTACCGGGGCGCGCTGC
>WNFV01008496.1_pt1 | contig 11568 bp, 9 predicted proteins | sample 5400101 | NCBI WGS metagenome assembly WNFV01 (sample SAMN13153361, study PRJNA577476) | soil metagenome | isolation source: 115 cm soil or saprolite under grassland replicate 1 | place: USA:California | collected 2016-06-15
CGTGCCGGTGGATGTTTATCTGCAATCGCAACCCAGCAGGCATTTCCGCGGCACTGTCGTTGGGCTCGGTTGGGCCGTGCTGCCGGAGAACGGCACAAGCGTCAATGGACTGCCGCGGGTCGAGCGTTCTCTCGACTGGATCCGCCTCGCCGCGCGTTTCCCGATACGCATCAAAGTGGACAACCCGGATGATTCCTTTCGTATTGGCGCTTCCGCTGTAGCAACCGTGAGCGGCACCTGGCGCGCTGTCTCCCAATGAGTCCCTCAGCCCTCCTTGAGTTTCTCCGCCGCGAGCTCGCGCCGACCCCGGGAAGAGGCAGTAAAACCTTCCGCCTCACTTTGGCCTGCCTCGCCGCAACCATCCCGATCTTGACCCACCACATTCCCCACGGGCTGATCGTGATGATTCTGATGTATCTGATTACGCAAGAGGACACGGCCGCCACCGTAATCGGATCGATCCTGGGTTTGATCGGCGCCACCGTCGGTTTGGGACTTGCCCTCCTTGCCTGGAGGATTTCACTGGATATTGTCTGGCTGCGTCTCTGCTTTTTGGTCTTATTCCTATTCGGCGGATTATTCCTCAAGCGTGTGCTAACGATCGGGGCGCTGGGCTCTGCCATTGGTCTCCCGGCATCCCTTGTCATGATTCTTCCCGATATTCTCCCGCCGAGTCCGGAAGTCATGGTCGAGTTCGTCCTCTGGATCTGGTGGTGCGTGACGCTGGGACTTTCGGTTAATGCCGGCGTACAACTCCTGCTATCGCCGGGAGACCCCCTCATGCTGCTTCAACGCGAGCTAGTGACCAGGATTAAAGCCGTTGAGCAGTCTCTGCGTCGCCTCGCTCGTAGCGAAGCGCTGGAGCCGTCGAGCGCGTCCCTGTCATCTCTTTCGATTGCGGGCATGTCGCGGCCGCTCGCGCTACTGAAGACCGCGTCGGTGGTCCATGCATGGGCCGGTGAGCGTCATGACGGGCTCGCTACACTTATCACGCTCATCGACCGGCTAGTGACCAGCGCTGTCGCGTTGGAAGGCCTTGCAGCTCACTCAGCCGAACAGATTCGCCATGAGCGATTGTTGAGCGTAGCCGAGGGCTGCGATCGCATGCGGCTCGCATTCGAAAAAATGCGCTTGCCGGCTCCCGGCGAGTGGGTAGCGCTCGCCCATGAGCAGAACACCGAACCGCCCATTCCGCTATTAGACATCGAGCGGACGCTGGACCAAATCGCTTTGACGCTGCCCCAGTACTTTGCGGAACTCGATCACTCCAAGGCTGCTCCCGCTGAAAAACGAAGCTTGTTTCTGCCGGATGCCTTCGACAATCCCGAGTATGTCCGCTTTGCGATCAAGGGCACGCTGGCAGCGCTGATCTGCTACGTGCTCTTCATCGGGTTTGATTATCCGGGCATCTACACGTCGGTTATTACCTGCTTCGTAGTCTCGCTCTCGACGATCGGCGCCAGCAACCAGAAAGGAATCCTCCGCTTCGGCGGTGCTGCCGTTGGCGGTCTGATGGGTTTAATCGCCTTGGTCTACCTGTTTCCGAATATAGAGACGATCGGCGGGTTCTGGCTTGTCTTCGGTGCCGGTACTGCGGTTGCCGCCTGGGTGAACTTCGGCACTCCCCGCATCTCCTACGGCGGTTATCAGATCGGCGTCGCCTTTTACAAAGCTATCCTTCAAGACTTTGGCCCAGCCACCAGCGCCACCGTCGTCCGCGATCGTCTGATCGGCGTATTCTTTGGGCTCATCGTGTTCGGCATCGTAGAGCAACTGTTGTGGCCCGTTCGAGCCCAAGACGCGCTGCGAGCGCGCTTGGCCGAGGTGCTGCGCTTGCTCGGGGAGCTTGCTCGATCGAAAACGAGTGACAAGAACCCAACGGTGATTGTCAACGAGGTGGATTCCTGGCGTCGCCGGATCTCCCAGAAAGTGAAGGACGTCCAGGAACTCATCGAGTCGTCCAAGTTTGAGTCGGGTGATCTCAAAGTAAGCGAGATCCAGAAGCTAACCGGTGACGCCCAGATCATCTTTATCCTGCTGCTCTCGCTCGCGCGTCAGTCACACGATATCGCGCAGTCGAATGTAATTCGGACAGCTGCAGTCGAGCTCGATAACGTCATAGCGACAACCTTAGAGGCTTTAGCAATACGCGCAGCTGGTAGCTCGGAAGCGCCGGTTCCAGCGCTCGAGGATACCTTGAATGTTTTTGAGCGCTCCATGACCAGTACGGATGCGCTCGATAAAGAGGCCGCCGCTCACTTTGCCGGGCGACTGGCCATCTATCGCACCCTCATCGCCGCCATCAAGCGGCTTTCTTCGGAATCCCTGAAAACAGCGCAAGACGGACACCGGAGTCTCTCCTCGAACGGGGAGATGTTCTTTGAGAGTCGGAAAACTGAATCAATTTAAAAGTTCATGTTGAAGTGGAGGATCGACAATGACGAAATCTGGGAGCTTGTGGGCAATTGGATACGACGACATAGAAGGGGCCAATAAAGCCCGTGACGAAATCATCAGCCTGGGGTGGCACAAGCACTACCTTATACTCGATGACGTGGTAGTGGTCGTGCGGCACACGGACGGATCGTTCACGCTCGACCGAGAGGCGTTTCCGGCCACGTCCAACGTCCTGGGCTGTAGCGTGGTGGGACTCCTCGCGGGCCTGGTGCTCGGCGCCCCACTGGTCGGCGTGACCATCGGCGCCATGGTGGGAGGCGCTGGTACTGCTGCCGTCTCGGCCTCGGTTGGAATCGGCGACGACTTCGTCAGGGAGGTGAAGGGACTGATGAAGCCTGGGACATCCGCCATTTTCGTCCTGGACCAGGGGGGAGATATGGACGTAATACTGCATGGAATACGCGGCCTGGGCGGAACAGTGTTGAAGACCAACGTGGACCTGGAGCGGGCACAGCTGATCCAGTCCACTTTGGCCGCGCCTTCGGAACAAACGAGCAAATCGGACGACAAGTAGTAGGCGGCGGTTTTCAAGTTGCGTTCCCGAACCGACGCGGTCTCACCCAGACCAGCGCTCCGAAGAAATTGCAGCCGTATCTCCACGAGTACTGAGGCGACAAGCCGAGGACCACGCGAAACGTTGGGACCAATGTTGGACGAACTAGGACGATATGGCCTCTTCACCTGACCGCGTAGCTATTTTGTTGCCTCTAGGCGTGGCCGTGACAGTGACCTTCTTCACCATCATAGTCCAAGCCCTGGTCCTGATGCCGATCATCCACTTCGTCCGCTACGAATTGAGGGTTGGTCGTGCCGGCGTCCGGTTCTGGAGAGATGTGGGGATAGTGGCTGGAGCCGCCCTGGTGGCACTTGCAGCACATTTAGTCGCGATAGCTACGTGGGCGCTGGTGTTCAGCCTATGTGGCGAATTTTCCCATCTCGCCGTGGCTGTTTATCATTCCGGAATGAATTACACGACGCTGGGTGATTCCGATATGGTCATGTCGCCCTCGTGGAGATTATTGGCATCGCTCGAAGCGGCGAACGGTATGCTGATGTTTGGCGTGTCAACCGCTATACTATTTGCCGTAATTCAGCGATTAATCCAGACCAGGCTGAGCGAACCAACCACCCAAGAGACACGAGTTCAACCAAGACACGAATGAACGGGTCAAATATTGACCGACGATTACTGCTTCTATTCGTTTTTTGGTTGTGAACGGGCTTTCGAGGGAAGGCCGACAGGTGTTTTTCCAGGAATCACTTGGAACGGAGGAAGGCCATGCGGGGCAATTCGAAAATAACTCCGCTAGGCGGCTACTTTGGGGTGGGGATCCCGAGCTTGTCAGCCATCCTGACCAGCTCGGCTACGGAACCGGCTTCCATCTTCTCCATCACATGCTGGCGGTGAACTTTAACGGAGGCCTCGCTCGTGCCGAGCTCTCCCGCGATCTGCTTGTTGAGTAGCCCGGCAACCACGAGCGTCATCACTTCACGCTCGCGCGCCGTCAACGAGCGATACCGGCTGTTCAGTTCTTCGAGATTCGCCCGCTGCTCGCGCGCATTGCGGTCGCGTTCTAGAGTTACATGAGGCGGGGCCATGAGGCGGGGCCCATGAGGCGGGGCCAGGTCTTGCAATCACACATTGTCGTAGCGAACGCGCGCCATTTTCTGTTTCTTACTTGGTATAGCGTCAACTCTAGTTTCTTACCCGGCCGTAGCAAGAAGCCCTGGATTGGCGCACTGCCTGCGGCCGAGGTAACCTTTTTCTACAGGCCATAGAGCGTACCAGCCACTTCATGTAACAATCGGGCTTCTATGAGGGACGAGATGAGTTACGCTTTGACGGAGCGGAATGCTAAACTCTAACCATGAATTCTCAACCAGCAGCCAGCGCGAGCAGTTTACGCCAGTCATCGCGCACGGAACTGAGTCTCAGGGGAACCCGAATCTCGCCAGGACTAGCGAGCGGCACAGTATGGATGGCAGGTGACTGCAGCGCAGAAACGCATCGCATCGAGTCGCACCAGGTCGAAGCTGAGATGGAGCGGGTTCGACGGGCGTTCGTGCAGGTGGAAGCTGAGTTGGAAGAATCAGCGCGGCGCGTCAGTGAACAGATTGATCCAAGCCTGGCCGAGATATTTCGTGCTCACCGGTTAATGCTGGAGAGTCTCCTATCATCGAACGAGTTTGAAAAGGAACTGCGAGGGTCCTTAACGAGCGCTGGAGAGGCGGTCAAGAGAGTCTTTCGCAAATGGGAAGCGAAGTTCGCTGCGATCCAGGATGAGACGCTTCGCGAGCGGGCCGACGATATCCTCGATTTAGCCCGGCGAGTTTTGCGCCAACTGGAAGGCGCGGATGCTTTCGGACTCGCCGCCATGCCGGTAGATAGCGTGCTGGTAACCCAGCGGCTGCTGCCATCAGATGTCGTCGCCCTCTCGCCTAGAGACGTGAAAGCGATTGTCGTTGAGTCGTTAGGGCAAGGCTCGCACGCCGCTCTGCTCACTCGTGAAAAAGGCATTCCAACCTTAGCCGGCTTGCCCGGGTTACTCAGCCAGATTCGTAGCGGCGACGAGGCGCTGGTCGATGCTTTCCGCGAGGCACTGATAATTTCGCCCAGCCCCAACACACGTCGCGACTTTGACCAGCGACTCGAAGAGTATCGCGCCAGCCTATTGACCTGTAAAGGGGAGTGCCGCAAGCCTGCTATCACGCGCGATGGCCAGACGATATCTGTCGAGGCGAATCTCGCCGCACCCGCAAGCGTCGAAACCGTCATCGAGAACGGCGCTGACGGCGTGGGTTTGTTTCGCATTGAGCAGCTCTACTTCGCGCGTGAGCTACCGCCCTCGGAAGAAGAGCTTTTCAGCGAACTGCAACACCTCGTTGCTCCTCTGCGTGAGAAATCGGTGACGATCCGCCTGCTGGACATCGGCGGCGATAAGGCGATTCCGTCCTTGCGGCTGCCGTTTGAGTCAAACCCGCTTCTCGGTAAACGCGGTGTGCGCCTGCTGCTCGACTATCCGCAGCTTGCGCGCACACAGCTTAAAAGCTTGCTGCGGCTCTCTCAGGCCCAAGACATTCGCATCCTCGTGCCGATGGTCACCTTCGAGCGTGACATGCAACAGATACGCGAACTGCTCGTAGCGGTCGCTCACGAAATGGGTATCGAAAACCTTCCGCCCCTCGGCGCAATGATCGAAACGCCGGCCGCGGCGCTGACCGTCGGGCAAATCGCAAGGCACGCCGATTTCCTTTCTGTGGGTACAAACGACCTCACCCAGTACACTCTGGCCGCCGGACGCGATAATGCCACAGTGAGCGGCTATTATGAGGATACCCACCCATCAATGCTTCGGTTGCTCGGCATCATCATTGCCGAAGCTTCGGGGAAGCCGGTCACGATCTGCGGCGAGCTAGCGGGCCGAGAGGAAGTAGTCCCAACGCTACTGGAAATCGGCTTCCGTGCGCTCAGTATTTCCCCTCCGCTGATCCCGACAACGAAGGAGTTAATCAGATCTATTGATACCAGAAACCCGGGCGGCCAACGTTGATTGAGGTTTGCCCGGATCGAACGGTTATCGACATCACAACGGTTCTTCTTCTTTGGACTCAATGCAAAATCGAGAACCGACCGGGATTACGGCGCCGCTTGCGATTTCGCCCTTTTTAGGTTTGGAGCACGGAAAATAATACATCAACCTTATGGGCAACCCATCCTTATTCAACTGCCAAGGAAAATTGTGAGATTTTCTTCAGAATCAGTGTGGGCGCCCGCCGAGAATCGAAGTCGGACTTAGGGTTCCGGAGATCCTCGCTTAAAGACAGTATTGGTACTTTTTTTCTAAGCCGACCTGGGGAGCGGCGCGGTTTGTTGTCGCCCAGCGGGATACCTTACCTTCCTCCAGCTCGCGTAGCAGATAGGGCTGCATGTCAAGCGGTATCTCGCCGATTTCATCCAGGAAAAGGGTTCCTTTACGCAATAGTTGTCTCTGGTCCTGGGCTCGGTTCATGATGCATGGAGCCAAGATGGAATTTCAACAGAGGCTTTGACTGCGCCGCACAAAGCTGAAGGGCAAGCGGCAAGATTCAAGACCTGAGCCTCTCTTCTCTCACTCTGTCTGCTTCGGTCATGTTGCTCTCTCGCCATCATGCGGCAGCGTGAACTGAAAGACTGCGCCGCAAGGCGCGTTTAGCGCGGCCCAAAGCCGGCCACCGTGTGCCTCGATGATCGAACGGCTGATCGCCAGCCCCATCCCCATTCCATCCGGCTTCGTCGTATAGAAAGGGTCAAAGAGATGCTCTAAATTCTCCGGGTTCAGCCCTACCCCTGAATCGCGCACTGCAATCAGCACGCCGTTCGATCCGTCTCTCTCAGTGCTGACCCGTAACTCTCGTCTCCCTTCGCTACTCCGGTTCATTGCTTCGATGCCGTTGATGATCAGATTCAGGACTACTTGTTGAAACTGGACTCGATCTGCGCGCACCAGCGGCAAGCGATCTGCGAGTTGAGTCTGCAGCGAGATGCGATTCGTGTGCATTTCGCTGCGCGCCAAAGCGATGACTTCTAGGATCGTATCGTTGATATTGAGCCAATCCTGCCGCGGAGGAGATTTCTTGACGAGGGCGCGAATTCGCTCGATCACTTCGCTTGCACGGCCGCCATCACGGACGATGCGCTCGACGGCGGCTCGTGCCTCATCCAGGTCAGGCGATTGGCGGGCGAGCCAGCGCAAACAAGCATTGGCGTTGGTGATAACAGCGGCGAGCGGTTGGTTGACTTCGTGAGCAATAGAGGCAGTCATCTCTCCCAGAGTCGCCACGCGAGTGACGTGCGCCAGCTCCGCCTGCGCCTTGTGGAGCGCTTCCTCGGCGCGCTTGCCCTCGGAGATATCATTGTTAGTCTCCAGGACCGCAACTGGGGTTCCCCGTCCGTCCAATTGCAGCGCCCACCGGCTCGCCACCACGACCTGTGTCCCGTCGCGGCGCGTGTGGATCAATTCCCCCTCCCAGCGGCCCGTGCTATTTAGCTCTGCCGTGATCTCTTCCAACGGCGCCGGGAAGATCGTCTGCGTGAGATGGTGAGAAACCTGCCCGACCGCCTCCTCCCTTGTCCATCCGTACAGTTTTTCGGCGGCACGATTCCAAAAGGTGATGACGTCGTTGATGTCGCGCACGAAGATTGTATCGTGCGTAAGATCGAGAAGATTGGCTCTTTCCCGCAAAGCTTCTTCGCCCCGCTTGCGTTCCGCGACCTCGGCCTGCAACGCTTCACTAGCCCGCCGGAGGTCGGAGGTCCGCTCCTCAACTCTTGTTTCCAACTCATCGCGTGCCTCCTTGAGCGCCTCTTCTGCCCTTCGGCGTTGAACAGTTATCCAACAGGCGACGAGGCCTGACAATAAGAACAGGAGGCTGAATGGCCAGTTGTCTATGCTTAACACCGACGTATCGCCCCTCGGTGCAAAATAGTAGTCTACTGCCAGCGTGGAGAGTGCTACGGCAAGCAACCCCGGCCCCAATCCACCGAACCATGCGCTGATGATTATTGCTATGTAAAAGAGCGGAGTTCGGAGTGTGGTGTAGCGCTCCAGCGAATTCGTGATCTCCAGCGCCACTGCGACACTCACCACGGCAAACCCGTATTGCCAAACCGCATGGAGAACTCGCCGTGTCAGAGAGTCTAGCTTCAAGACGCCCGCGCCTCTTCCCGATGAATCAGAGATACTTCTCAATGTGTCTGTGAATGAATGCGTGGAAAACCCAAACTTCAGTCATCCTATCAAAGCTCCAGGGTCATCAAAAGATCCCTATCAGAGACGATAAAGCCCAGCCTACGTAGCTAAACTGAGAGCTCGACCCAGCACCCATACCTGAATGAAACGGCTGTGTATTTGTCGCGGAAACTTCACGATGCGAAAATGTCTCTCGCGTGGTCGCTTCTTCATCGCCGCACGCTAACTGATGGTGATATGCCGTTCAATTAGTCGGACGCTACGAACCGTGGCGCGATCTCTCGATGCAAAATTAGCAAACCGCGTGAAGGAGGCTGAACGGTTCGCAGTAGTATCTCGAATGGCCTGATTTGGGGAGGAGACTTCGAAAGTGCTCCGGCTCGCTACGTTGAAGTTAATCGGGTTCGCAATTCCTCGCTCAGCTTTTTCAATGCGCCGGCATATCTTTTTCAGCGCGTTCGTGAAGCGGGTAACCGACACTGCTCACTCAGTTGGTCGGGGATCAGATGTCCGAGACCCGCCGGGTCGTGTTCGAGCCGTAGTTGCTGCGCATGAAACTGCGCGAGGTTTGCGTGGTGGCCGGTACTGACAATACAGGTATCCGGCAGGCGTTCGCGTAACAGGGTATAGAGACGCGTCTCGCTGGCATCATCGAGCGAGGCGGTGGCCTCATCCATAAACAGCCACTGCGGTTTGTAAAGCAATGCGCGCGCAAAGGCTACGCGTTGCTGTTCCCCTCCGGAGAGAACTTGCGCCCAATTTTGTTCCTCGTCCAAGCGGTGCGCCAACTGAGACAGTCCGCAATCGAGCAGCACGCGGTTGAGAACACCGTCAGGAACCGCGTCACCTTGAGCCGGATACGTCAGCTGGTCACGCAGCTTGCCCACGCCAAGGTATGGCTTCTGCGGCAAAAATAGCATGCGAGCGGCGACAGGCCACTGAACCGTGCCGCTGCCGAACGGCCAGATGCCGGCGAATGCGCGGAACAGCGTGCTTTTGCCTGATCCCGATGGTCCGGTCATGAGCACAGAATTACGTGGGCCCAGTGTAACGTCGGTTGGGGCGATCAACGGTCGCCCGTTCGGCAGCGCGACGCTGAGGCGCTCGACCGCGAAGTTCGGTTGCGCCCTGTTCGTGACCTGAATGCCGGCTCCGTCTTGTGCGGCGAGGCGGCCGCGCTCGGTGTCATTGTAAAAGCTCGTGAGACGATCAACGGTCGCTCGCCATTCTGCAAGATCGACATAGGCGCTGACAAACCAGGAGAGGGCATCCTGCACCTGCCCGAACGCCGAGGCGGTTTGCATCAAACCGCCAAGCTGGATGGTCCGCGTGAAATAGTGCGGCGCGGCGACCACAAACGGGAAAATAATCGCCGTCTGGCTGTAGCCGGATTGGAACCAGGTGAGCCGTTTCTGGCGCTTCATGATCGCCCACCAGTTATGCACGACGTCACCGAAGCGGGCAGTCAAATGGCGCATCTCATCGGCTTCACCGCGGTACAGGGCAATGCCTTCGGCGTGTTCACGGACGCGCACGAGCGCAAAACGGAAATTAGCCTCGAACTTCTGCTGGTGAAAATTGAGTCCGATCAGGGGCCGACCGATGACGTGGGTGAGCCATGTGCCCACCACTGCATAGGCGAGCGCGAACCACACCATATATCCGGGAATGCTCAAGGTGTGCCCGCTGATGCTGATGGGGAAAGCGCCCGACAGGCCCCATAGAATGGCGATGAATGAACCCAGCGTGACCACAGCCGACAACAGCCCAAGCGCGAGATTCAATGTTCGGTCGCAGAACAGGGCCAGGTCGTCGGCGATGCGTTGATCGGGATTGTCCGTACCCGAGTCGGTAAGCTGCATGCGGTAATAGGTGCGGTTGCCGAGCCACGCGCCGAGATAGGCGCTAGTGAGCCAACGCCGCCAGCGAATCTGCAGCATTTGATTAAGATACAATTGGTAGACGGCGACGACGATATGGCTCGCGGCGAGCAGAGCGAATCGTATTAACTGCCGGTAGAAGGCGGATTGATCGAGATTTTGCAGGGTGTTGTAGAAGTCGTTATTCCACAGATTGATGAGCACGCGGATATACACCAGAGCGAGGTTGAGCGCGATTACAACCGCGAGCAAGCCGCAAGCGACCCAACGCTCCTCGGAAAACCAGTAAGGGCGCGTCAAACCCCACAGATCAGTAAAAAAAGTCTTGGTCTGTTTCAGCATGAGAGCCTGCTACGTTCCACGCGCTCTTGATTTGCAATGTCCATAATGAATTCCATCCCGAATACTTATTCGTTCCTGGTTTGGGCAAGGCGTGTGCCATCCTCAGTAAGAGAAGATTAGCTCACGATAAACCTGAAAACGGGGCAAGCGACGTTTCTACTTTCCTACCTTGGCTGAGTTGCGCTTGCCGGTGAAAGTTAATCGCTCATGCTTCGCCGTCTGGCTGAAAAGTAAATCGCAGCCGCCGGTGGCGTCGAAATATCGACATCTTCCGACATATCGACACGACATTTCGCGGAGCAGCCGACATAGAAAGACGCGTGGCCGATCCTGAACCGCTTCTTCATCTCGCTTCCTCAGGCGTTGCGGCGTTCGATGTAATCAATGTCTACAAGAGCCGATCTCTTTGGCTGGTTGGCTCAATGCTTGCTGCTTCATGACGCAGCTGATCGCAGAGGAATTTGGTGGCGCCTCCCCTTTTCAATAAACGCGGGCAATTCTTCAATGCGCTTGTCGTGTTGCCAAAGCCATCAAGATTCCGATGGGCCTTGCTTCATATCCGGCATTCTGAGACTGACTCCGCGCATTTAGTCAACAAAAGTCCCATCGATTATCACGAATTAAAAGATTTGGAGGCTAACGATGGATAACCGTTACACGCTCCCCGACTTGCCCTATGACTACGCGGCGCTCGAACCGCTCTATTCGGCGAGGCTGCTCGAACTGCATCATGACAAGCACCACGCCGCCTACGTTACCGGCGCGAACACGACGCTGGAGAAGCTCGCCGAGGCTCGGCAGAAGTGCGATTTCGCGGCCATCAACCTGCTGCAAAAAAACCTCGCCTTTCATCTCTCCGGACATGTATTGCACTCGCTCTTCTGGCGCAACATGAGCCGGCATGGCGGTGGTGAACCCGACCGCGAACTGCTCGACGCCATCAAGGAGTCGTTTGGCTCGGTGGCCAACCTCAAAGGCCAGCTCAATGAGGCCGCGCTCAACGTCCAGGGCTCGGGCTGGGGCACGCTCGCGTGGGAGCCACTCGCCAAGCGGCTTGTGACCGAGCAGGTGTACGACCACCAAGGCAACATCGGCAACGGCACCGTGCCCCTTCTCGTGCTAGATATGTGGGAGCACGCCTACTATCTGCAATACGAAAA
>WNFV01009079.1_pt1 | contig 11566 bp, 11 predicted proteins | sample 5400101 | NCBI WGS metagenome assembly WNFV01 (sample SAMN13153361, study PRJNA577476) | soil metagenome | isolation source: 115 cm soil or saprolite under grassland replicate 1 | place: USA:California | collected 2016-06-15
CAAGGCTCGCCGCGACCTTCCGGAAGCTGCCCGACCCCACCGACCACCCGGCGTTCCGAATCGTCAAGTCCGAGCAAGGGGACAGACGGGACCGACGCCGCGACTGATGCACGCCGACCCAAGCCGCAAAACTGCGAAACACGAGGTCAAGCACAGTCGGCCCAAGCACCCCCATCCCGGGGCCACTCGCTGCTCAGGGCTGGCCGCGTCAAGGTCAGCAATAAAGTTATGCGCTCAACGACCGCTGTGCGGCCCAGCGCTCCGCTTGGCAGAGCCTGAGGCAGCGACGAAAGTACTGGTCAGACGGGTTGTGCAGGATCACAACGATATGGACCTCGTAGACCTCATCCCTATTCGGATGTGTCCAAGTCGGCCCGGGGCCAGAAGACAAATGCCAGCGTTTTCGCTGGTCAGAGAGTCTGTGAGTCTGGAGGATTTGAACCCCTCACAAACGACAGCTACGGCAGGGAACCGCTGTGCGGAGAGTCATTTCTGCAGGTCGCGTGACTGTGAGGCCAAAGTTATCTGTAGAGCCGCTAACTGGTATGCGTTCTTATAGCGCAGGATGACGGTCGCCGGGGCTGCCTCTCATCACCCAGCCTGAGCTTCGCATCCTGACAGCCCACTCTGCTCTCCACCGCTATCTACCTGCATACTTGCCTACAACCACCCTACTGCAGCACCCCATCAGCATCACCCCACCACCCTGACCCCGCACACCCCAGCTTTCCTTCGTCCCGTCGGCCGGGAGGACTACTACGTCCGCGAGGTCGCCCACAACCGCGAAGAGTACCTCTCCGGCCACGGTGAGTCACCGGGACGGTGGTACGGCGCCGGCACCACCGCCCTCGGCCAAGAAGGCACCGCGACCACCGAGGCGTTCAAGCGGATCTTCGAGGGCCGCCACCCCGACACCGGCGAGCTGCTCGGCCGCGCCCACGGCAAGGGCGCGGTGCCCTCGTGGGACCTGGTGCTCCGACCGGTCAAGGACGTCGGCGTGCTGTACGCGCTCGGCGACCACCACGTCAACCGAGCGGTGATGAGCGCTCACCACGAAGGGGTCGCCGAGGCGATCGCTTACCTGGACGCGCACGTGGGCACCCGCCGCGGCCACGGCGGGCACCAGAAGGTGAGCGGCCGGGGGCTGGTGGTGGTGGGGTTCGACCATCGCACCAGCCGCGAGGGCGACCCGCTGCCGCACACCCACCTGATCATCGCCAACCGCACCCAAGGCCCGGACGGGCGCTGGACCACCCTGGACGGCCGGGACCTGTATGCCCACCGGCGAGCAGCCGACGCGCTGTACCGGGCGGCCTACCAGCGCTCACTCACCCGCTCGCTCGGCATCGCTTGGGGCGAGGCCGACCAATGGGGCAACCGCCCGATCATCGGCATGCCGGCCGAGGTGGTTCGGGCATTCTCGAAGCGCAACCAACAGATCACCCAACACCTGGCCCAGCTCGAGGAGCAGGGCCGGCAGCGCACCCCCGCGCTGGTCCGCTTCGCCGTCCACGCCACCCGCCAGGCCAAGCGCCACGAGGCCCCGGAAACCCTGCATGAGCGCTGGCGGGCCGAGGCGCGCACCCGAGGGATCGACCCGGACCTACTCGTGCGGCAGGTGAGCGGCCGGGCACGCGAGCAGGACCAGAAGGTGTCCAACCTGGCCGTCAAGCGCGCGTTCAACCGGCTGGCCGACCCCGAGGGGCTGACCGCCAGCGCCAGCACGTTCGCCCGCCAGGACGTGGTGGTCGCGCTCGGCGCCGAGCTGAACGGCGCCGGCCCCACCGATCTTGGGGCGCTCACCGACCGGTTCCTGGCTGAGCGGGCGGTGGCGGTGATCGACGACCGCGCCGAGCCGGGCACCGAGCGGCGCTGGTCGACCCCCGACCTGCTCAGCGTCGAGTGCGCCCTGGTCGAGTGCGCCGAGGCCCGCCAGGGCGAGCAGACCGGGGTGGTCGCGGCCGAGCTGGTCCGCACGACGCTGGCCGCCTACCCCACCATCGGTGACGACCAGGCGGGCATGGTCCGCGACCTCTGCCAACGCGGCGACGGCGTCAGCGTGGTCCAGGGCCGGGCTGGCACGGGCAAGACCTTCGCGCTGGGGGTCGCCCGCCACGCCTGGCAGCTCGGTGGCTGGCGGGTGCTCGGCGCCGCGCCGACCGGGATCGCCACCATGAGCCTGGAGGCCGAGGGGTTCGAGGAGACCGCCACCGTCGATCGACTGCTTGGGGAGCTGGACCGCCACGGCGCCCACGAGGTCCTCGGCGACCGTGGCGTGCTGGTGGTGGACGAGGCCGGCATGGTCGGCAGCCGCAAGCTGGCCCGCCTGCTCGACCACGCCCGCAGCGCCAGCGCGAAGGTGGTGCTGGTCGGCGATGACCGGCAGCTTGCCGCCATCGACGCCGGCGGCGGCTTCCGCGCCCTCCGTCTGCGGCTAGGGGCCAGCGAGCTTGTGGAAAACCGCCGGCAACTCCAGGCGTGGGAGCGAGAGGCGCTGGAGCTGGTGCGGGGTGGGCTGGTGGAGGAGGCGGTCGGCGCCTACCGGGAGCATGACCGGCTGGTCGCCACCGAGACGAAGTTCGAGCTGACCCTCGCCCTGGTGAAGGACTGGTGGCAGGCCCAGCAGGAGGGCGCCGGCGACCCGGACCGGGAGGCGGTGATCCTGGCGTGGCAGCGGGGCGAGGTCGACCGGCTCAACACCATCTGCCAGCAGATCATGGCCGACCACGGCCGCCTCGGCCCAGAGCGGCTGCAGGTCGGCGACCGGCAGCTCGCGATCGGGGATCGGGTGGTGTGCGGCCGCAACGCGCTCGCCCAGTTGGGGGTCGCCAACGGCACCCGCGGCACCGTGACCGCCCTGGACACCGACCACCGAACGCTCACGCTGCGGGTGGACGGCGAGCAGGCCCGCCAGGTGACCCTGCCCGCCTGGTACCTGGACGGGACGCCGCGCTGGGGCTGGCAGCCGGACGACACCCGCCGCACCGTGGATCTGGCGTATGCGACCACCGGGCACAAGGCGCAGGGGCTGACCCGCTGGCGGGCGCTGGTCCAGCTCACCGGCCGGGAGGACACCAACTGGCTGTACGTACAGCTCTCCCGCGCCAAGCAGGCCACCACCATCTACACCCAGGTCGGCCCCGAACCGGCCGCCAGCGAGGTCGACGACCTGCCCGAGCGGGAGCTGCCAGACGGCTACCAGCAGCTCGCCCAGACGATCTCCCGGGACGGCAGCCAGCAGCTCGCGTTGGACACCCCGGTCCGGCTGGACCTGCGGCGGCTGTCCACTCGCGAGCTCCGGGCCGAGCGCGACCGGCTGGCGCGGCTGCTGGCCCAGGCGCCCAAGGACCAGACGCGGCGGCTGGCCCACGCGACCCGGCGCCGCCAGGACGCCGACGGTGACCTTGCTACCGCGACCGCCCGCCGGCAGGCCGCCGCCGCGCGGGTCGCCGAGCTCGGCCGCCTGGGTGGGCTCGGCCACCGCCGCGAGCTTGCCGAGGCCCGCCAGCATCACCGGCTCGCCGAGACCACCGTGCAGCTCGCTCGCCGCCAAGCCGACCGGGCAGGCACGGCGGAGCTGGCCGCTCGCCGCGCCCAGCAGCAGCGCGTCAGTTGGCTGGAGGCCCACCCCGACGTTGTCCAGCAGTGGCGCCAGGTCACCGGTGAGCTGGCCTGGCGACAGCGCGCCCGCCAGGTCGCTGCCGAGGCCCAGCGGCCCGCCTGGCAGGAGCGGGCTCTCGGCCCGCTCCCCGAAGGCGTCAGGGGTCGACGCGCTTGGCGGCAGACCGCCGCCCAGCTCGCCGCCTACCGCGACCGCTACGGCATCCGCGACCCCGAGCAGGCCCTCGGCCCCCAACCCAAGCGCGGCGACCTGGAGCAGCGGCGCGCCTGGCGGGCCTGCCGCACGGCCACCGAGCGCCTGCGCGCCCGCACCGACCCCAGCCGCCAGCCCGACCGCGACCAGCCCACCCGCGACCAGCCCACCCGCACCACCCCGTCATCTCGGCCGCAGCGCGGCCCCGAACGCGCCGCCGGCTAGCCGCCGCCCCACCGGGAGGTCGTCATGCATCATTCGCCACCCGACCCCACCAGGCCTCCCCTGCTGCTCGCCGTCCCCGACACTCCCGCGGCCGGGCCGGTCGGTCCCGGCGAGACCTTCGGCGCGCCCGGCGCCTCCGCTCACGCCTACTACCGGCGGCGGCGCGCCGCCGAGTGGACCCTGTACCAGCGCACCCTGCCGCTGCGAGCGGCCGCAGTCGCCCTCGCCAGCCTGGTCGCAGCCCTGGCCGTCGATCAGGTGGTCCCCGCGCTGGCGGGCTGGGCCGGGCTCGTGGCCGCTGGGCTGGTCGGCTGGCGGCTGCGGTTCCAGGTCTCCCAGGACGCCCGCAACTGGCAGCGCGGCGCCCGCGGCGAGCGGCGCACCGCCCACCAACTCAACCGGCTCACCCACCACGGCTGGATCGTCTTCCACGACCTCGCCGTCCCCGACTCCCGCGCCAACGCCGACCACCTCGCCATCGGGCCCGCCGGCGTCTTCCTGGTCGACAGCAAGAACTGGCGCGGCCACCTGGCGTTCGCCCCCGACGGGACGCTGTGGCACGGCAGCTACCCGCTGACCGCGACCCTGGCCACCATCGGATTCGAGGCCCGGGCGATTGCCGGCGCGCTGGCGGTGCCTGGCCTTGCGGTGGAGCCGCTGCTGGTGGTGCACGGCAGCACCATCCCCTGGGGCGAGCAATACCTCGGCGGAGTCGCGATCCTGCCCGCCGGCCGGCTGGTCGCCACCCTGCTCGCCCTGCCGCCGCTGCTGACCAACCAGCAGGTCACCCAGCTCGCCCAGCGTACGATGGCCCGGCTCCGCCCCGCTGCTTGACCCAGCCGAAGTGCAGCAGACGCCGCCGGCAAGTCCCGGGGGCGTCTGCTGCATCGACTATCAGCGGGCTGCCGTAACTCGATGATCAGCTATTGTCCGCCCGGCGATGACGGATGATCTTGGCCTGATCTTCAAGACTTCGAATAACCGCATCCTCACCACGTGTCACCCCATGTGCGAACACGTTTCGCCCCAGAGCCACCACATCAAATAGCGAGAGCACGAAGAGGAAGCACATTGTAAGGAACAGGCCGACCTCCGCCTTTGACGGCACATGCTCGCTACTCGCTCGATATGCGACGGTCATAAGAAGGGTCCCGACCTGCAATCCAATGGATACCAGGAATGGACGGAAGAACGCGGCTACGCCATCTTTGTTGGCACTTAGAGCGATGAGATACGAATCTGCGAGCAGGGCGATCACCAGAGCGAATGCCGCGAAGACAACGCCGAGGAGTGGGCCGACCACAATCAAAAAATCGCTTGCGATGTCATGGCGTTCGGCAACCTTTGTCTGGGTCAGGAGTGCGACGCCGCCACCGATACCGACCACGACAGCGGCGAGCAGCTCCACGCTGAAGATGTCCTCGCCTCCAAGCTTCCGCAGTGAGCGCCAGAATCCGAAGTTACGCTCCATCGGCGCTACCTCCTGTCGGGCCGCTCCCGGGCGCCGAGCACGACCTCGATGATCTGAAGGATGACGCTTGCCCATGTGCTGGCCAACGGCCCTATCCGGCGCTTCAACACCTGCCTTCGTTGATCGTACGGGTCGTCCCTGCCTTCATACTTGCGCTTACCTGTGACATAGGCGAAGCCCTCGGCTGCCATCGCGATGTAGGCACGTGCAATGGGATCGTCCTCGATGCCCACCAGCCCGCGGTCTGGGTCACTTGCCTCAAGGATCTCTCTGAGCGCCTTCGCCTTTCGGGCTTGCATGCGACTCCACACCGGCTCGAACTCGGACTTCCCCTCGGGGTTGGGAAGCTTGGCGTTGAATCGGACCTCGTGCACAGCCTCTGCGGTACGGAGCCATGTTAAGAACTCTATCTCATTCAGGATCGGCTCGACGTCCCATTCGGTGGTCGGAAACTCACGCCCCTGCTCTTCGCGGTTCAGCAGCGTGGTGAAGACATCCGCAAGTGTGTTCTCCGAGAATGTAGGGTGGCGCAAGACCACGAGATTTCGAGTAATACCGTCGATGACAAACGGTGCTCGCGCGGTGGACTCCGTTAGGTCGATCGCATCGACCCATGCCTTGGATTCTTCATCGTAGCGATCAGTCGGCCGCTCGTCTGGACGTTCATAACCGATTTGTCCGATCAGCAGGCGGCGTGTTTCATCCACTTCCTCGTTCCCTAACCGCCAACGACGCCGGTTTCTTCGGCCGGTGTCGACCGGCACACCGAAAGGCAGGACCGAGACGAGGTGATCGAAGAAGTCAGCAGGTTGTTCAGCGAATAGACTAACCTGTGATAGCGCGCGCCGATTGACCCGATAGAACAGGAGCGTTCCCAGTTCACGATTCGCGAACCAGGGCCCGACCTCGGTCTCGTCGCCACGCGGCTGGGTCACGCTTTACTCACCTCTACAGCCCGGTGTGTACCAAGTTGCGCTGGGGTTCTACATCATTGAGTCGCTCAGATCGAGTGCGTCCTCCAGGTCTTACCTCTGGAATAGGGGTTCCGCACTGTTTGAGGCGCCTCTGTCCAGTCCGGAGGCGCCTCGTGCCCAAGTGTGGGTGTCAGCGGGAAGGCAACTCCCGATCGAGGCGGCGGAGCGTGGCTCGCTGGCGCCGCTCGGCCGGGGCGGGCGGGGTGCGCTCGGGGTCAAGGCGAACCTCGACGTACACACGGACCAGCCGGCTTGGTCCTCGGGATGGGTAAGGTCGGCTGATCTCGACGATCTCGAAGACCCTGTTGAGCTGCTCTTGCGCATCCAGGCACTCCTCCAGGGTGCCCACCAGCCGGATCTTCACGGCACTCGCCTCCATTCGAGAGGGTGCCCCGGGCGGGCCGCGCCCGGGGCACCCTCCTGCGTCGCTGCGTAGGTCGAAGCGATCGCTAGAACGGCGGCGGGTCGTTGAACTGGCCGCGCTCGGCGCCACGGTCGGCGGCCCGGGCGCGGACGGCCTTCTCGGGGCTGGCGATCGCCCACTTCAGGCTGGGGGCGACCTCGGCGGCGTCGATCTCGGTGACGGTGCGCTTGTCGCCCTCGGCGGTCTCCCAGGAGCGGGTCTTGAGCCGGCCGACCACCACGGCGCGGTTGCCCTTGCGCAGGGACTCAGCGACGTTCTCGGCCTGATCGCGCCAGACATTGACGCGGAAGAAGTGGGTCTCCCCATCGCGCCAGGTCTCGCCCTCGCGGACGCGACTGTTGACCGCCAGGCTGAAGTTTGCCACGGCGATGCCGTTGTTGGTGAACCGAAGCTCGGGGTCGTCGGTGAGGTTGCCGATCTGGACGGTGAAGTTGTCGCTGCTCACAGCGGCCTCCAAACGGTGCTGTGACGGACGGTGAACTTGGGCGGCAAGGGGTCGGAGTGGCAGCGGGTGGCGGGCCGGGCCAGGTCAGGCCGAGCGTTCACCTCCCTCCCGGGCCGGGGCGCGGCGGGCGGTGCGAGCGACGGTGGTGGCGTTGGCCTCCCGGCAGTCCAGGCAGCGGCAGCCACCCCGGTAGGCGGTGGTGGTGCCCGCCGGCGCCGCGCCACGGTGGGGGGTGGCGTCGCAGATCACCTGGTCGTACTGCTCGCCCCAGACCATGCGGGGGTGCCAGCCGAGCACCTCGTCGCAGATCCGCTCGCCGGTCAGCACCGTGACCTGCCCGGCGCGCGTGGCCTGCTGGAGCGCGTGCAGCAGCCGGGGCCGCATGAGGGCTTCCAGGGGCTGCTGGCGGCGTCGCGCGTAGCCGCGCACCGCCTCCACCAGCGGAGCGGCAGGGAGCCGCCGCCAGTCGATCGGCTGCTGGTGGCCTTGGTGGTGGCCCGGTGGTGGGCTGTCGGGTGGCATGGCTACCGCTCCGGGCCGCCGTGGGCGCGCTCGGCGGGTGGCTGGTCGCGGCCGGCCAGGACCTTGAGGTAGTAGGCGTAGGGCACGCTGTCGCGTTCCAGCGCATCCACGGCGCGGTAGAACTCCTGGATGGGGCCGTCGAGCCGGTAGCCGCGGTACCGCGGTGGCCGCTGGGCCGGCTGGTCGTTGCTGGCGTCGCGGGTCGGCGCGGCCGGCTGGTGGGTGGCGCTCACCGCTCGGGGCCTGACCGTGCCGGGCCGCTGCGGGTCCGCTCGGGCACCGGCCGCAGGCCGGCAAGCTCGGCCACCCGGCGGGCCTCCTCGTGGGTGGGAGGGTCGTAGCTGGCGGCGCGCAGCTTGGCCTGGACCGCGACCCTGGCGACCGCGCGCTGGCGCCGTTGGAGGTCGGGGTGGTTGTGGGCGCGCAGCTCCTCTGCGACGCGGGTGCCGAGTGCCAGCGCCTGCTCGCGGTCGCCAGCGAAGCGGTGCTGTTGGGGGTCGCGGTCGTCGGGCAGGACGCCGAAGTCGGGGTTGAGGGCGGTGAACGCCTCCTCGGCGCGCTGGCTGGCGCCGCGCCGAAGGGCATCGACGGTGCGGTGGACGACCAGCAGCCGGCGCGCCCAGGCCGGGCCGGTGTTGTCGATCCGAAGATGGTTGTCGGCCCGCCCACCCAGCGACCGGTAGGACTCCCACCCCTGCACGGCCCGTCGCCGCTCGGGGTCGTGGCTGTCGACGTCGAGGTCGAACTCGGGGTTGAGCTGGTTGAACGCCGCATCGGCCGCCTCGCGACGGTGGTGGGTGTGGCCGTAGATCCAGTCGCGGTGGTCGACCTCGTGGGCCGCATAGGGGTTGTCGTCCGGCCAGGTCCAGGCCGCGGCGATCTGCGGGTGCTGGTCGCGTAGGTGGGCGGTGACGTGCGCCAGGTGCCAGTCGTCCGGGTCCAGCTCAAGGGCGTGGGCGGCCAGGTCGGCGTCGGGGTCGCGGGAGGGTAGGGTGTCGAACGCTCCCATCGGGTTCCTCCGTGGGGGTCAAGGGGTGGGGCGTGCCGGTTCGCGGTCCAGGCGTCGGGTGCGCCCCTCCCCGGGTCGAGACGGCAGGATCGGCGAGGTCGCTGGCGTCACCCCCTCTCCGGGCCAGGGCGGGCGAACTGCTGCGGGCGGTCCCGCCCGCCGCGCTCACGGATTGCCGGGGGTCGCTGAGCAGGGGTGGGGGTGGGGGCCGAGTGCTCGGGCACGCCGCGGGGGTGGGCCATGCCGATGCGGCGGGCCGAGGCGAGCGTCAGCCGGGTCGCCTTGACCTCGGTCGCCAGCAGCCCGCACCGCTCGGCGGCCTTGAGCAGCTCCCGCTCCACCTGCTCCTCGTCCAGGACCCCGCCGGCGGCCAGCGAATACAGCCGCAGGCCGGCGTCAAACAGCCGCCGGTTGCGGCCCGAGTCGGGCGGCATGGCGGCCAGCTCGCGGCACTCGCCGTCCAGCGCGGCCTGCCCGTAGGGGTGGCCCGGCTGGACCGGGCGGGACGGCAGCGGCGCGAGCCGCTCGGCCCGGCGGGGGCGGAGCAGCGCTTGGAGCGCTGGCGGGGGCGCCTCCAGTGGGGTGTCGAGCCCGCGGACCCAGGTGTAGGCGCCGTGGGCGTGGCGGGATGGTGGCGCGATCGCGTAGGCGCCCCTGCCGCGCCAGTCGACGTGGGCAAGCAGCTCGGGGTGGATGGGGTTGCGCGGTCCGGTGCCGGAGGGTTGCAGGTACAGGTGCCAGCCGTGCCCGGTCCGCACCAGCGGCCCGCCCGGGCGCCAGGAATGCCCGGCGGCGAAGCGGCGCAGCGCCGCCACGCCCTCGGCGCCGTCCAGGTCCAGCACGTCGACCAGGTGGCCGGTAGCAAGGCCGATGTTGGCCAGCGGCGCCCGCCGCCACCACCCGTCAACCTGCTCGCGGTCGCAGGTGGCTTGTTTGACACCATGCCGGACGAGCTGGATGCGAGGGTGCTTGCCGGGCCGGTCGCAGGCCTGGTCGCCGCAGGAGCACGCTACGGCAACGACCGCTTGGTCGTGGTCCGCGGTGACGGGGCGGAGCTGGGGGGTGTGCAGCGGCAGCACGGGGAGGCCACGGGCGGCGTAGCCGAGCGCCGCCGCGCGCAGGTCCCGCGCTCGGCCCTGCCGGTCGGGTCGGGGGGGCAGCAGCTCGCGGCCGGCGCTGGTGACAAGGGCGACCGGGTAGCCGCGCCGGCGCGCCTCGGCCACACAGTGGCGGGTGCCCCGGGAGCGGCCATCGAGGTCGTCGTGGAAGGCGGCCACCAGCCGCTCGCCCTCGGCGTGGTCGAGCCGATCCAGCATCGCCCGGTTGCGCTCGGGTCCCGCTGCACCGCGGGGCTTACCCGCAGCGGCCATTTGTGCCCAGTCGGCTGGGAACACCTCGACCGGCATGCCGCGGTCCTCGGCCCACGCCTGCGCGTGGGCGTCGGCGCCTGGCGCGTCACCCACCAGCAGCCGCACCCCTGCGCCCGCGTGCTCGGCGGCCTGGTCGAGCACCTCGACGACCCGGGGCGCGTCACGCCAGTCGCGGGCGCCGGTCACCAGGATCGTCCGCGGCAGGGTCATAGGCTGCACACCCCCTGGCACTCGGCCCGGAAGTCGGCAAGCTCGGCACCGTGGGAGCTGCCGCCGGCGCCGCAGAACGGGCCGGTGACGGTGATCGTCATCGGCCCGCCACCCCCTCGCGGGTGAGCGCCAGCAGTGTCCGCTCGGGTGGCTGCCCGTCCCGCTCATCCTCGGCCGGGCGCTCACCTTCACCATCGGGCACGGGCGAGCGCTCACCAGCGACCGGCTGGCGCTCACTATCCAGCGGCGGCGGACCCACCCCGGCCAGGCGTGCACCATCTGGCGGTCGTGGGCGCTCGCCCACTGTGCGCTCAGCGACCGCCGTCGTGCGCTCACCCATGTCGTCGTCGGTCGGCCCGGCGGCAAGCTCGCCCTTGACCTTGGTGAGCAGCCGCCGGGCGGTGCTGGGCGGCAGCTCCAGGCGGCGGGCGATCTCCTCGGCGACCGTCACCCCCTCCAGGTACAGCCGCCTGACCTCGGCGATGCGCGCGGCAGCCGTTGGGTTGCCACGCCCCCGCCCGCCTGGCGCGCTCACCCTCGACGCGCTCGCCCGGCGCTCACCACGGGAGGAAGTGAGCGCCGACCGCGCACCGGCAGTCGTGAGTTCAGTGGGTGCCGGGATGGTCGCGGTGCGCGTGATCGGTTGCTGCTCGCTCGCGCCAGTATTCTGGTGAGCGCTCAGCCGGGCGATCCGGGCCGCGGCCGCGCGGCGGACGACCGCCAGCAGGATCTCGAAGGTGAGCACCAGCGCGATCGGTGGGATGGCTGCCACCCCACGGGCGGCCCAGGTTGGCTCGGCGTGGGCGATGTTGAGCGCAAACGACCCGCTGGCGGCCAGCGCCAGCAGCAGCTTGGGGGACCAGATGATGGTCCGCTGCGCCCAGCCATCGACGCTGCGGGCCGCGCCGGTGACCGTGAACCACAGATCGGCGGCCGAGGAGATGAAGATGAACGAGTCGACCAGCAGCGGCACCAGCCAGGCATGGTTGGCCCTGATGCCGCCGGAGCGCTCCGCGAAGTCGCGGATCGCCTCGAAGCTGGTGAAGAACGCGGCGGCGGCCACGCCCAGCACGACCGCGGTCATGACCAGGATGACGCCGAA
>WNFV01008497.1_pt1 | contig 11565 bp, 10 predicted proteins | sample 5400101 | NCBI WGS metagenome assembly WNFV01 (sample SAMN13153361, study PRJNA577476) | soil metagenome | isolation source: 115 cm soil or saprolite under grassland replicate 1 | place: USA:California | collected 2016-06-15
ACGGTCGGAATGTACCTTCCCGTATCGAATTGGACGTCGGAGTCCTTGTCATCGGTATGGAGGGCGCGCTTCACGAGGACGGTCCACCGTCCGTCCTTCCACTCACCCTTGACCAGCTTCAAGTCCCCCGTGGCCCCCATACGTTCATCGAGCGGCTTGTCCCAGCCCGAGCCCGTATAGGCCTTGAGTGTCCCGTCGGCTTCCCACTTCCAGAGATCAACATGCCGCTTCTCTTCTCCATGCAGGAACCGCGGCTTCTCCGGAGGCGTGATCTCCTGCCACTTGGCCGGGAATTGAATGGCCACCGCATCGTTGTAGGCTTCGTATTTGTTCTGCTTGGCAGCGATCGAATTCTCCTCGCCGGTCTTGGGCGGCGCTTCCTCGATCGGAACCACGTTTACACCGGCAGCTACTTGGCTCTTGGTCCGGTCGTCCCATTGGAATAAGAAGGCGATCTCCTTCTGGTTGTACATGGACCGCACCCAGAGGTCGTCAATCCGATTCACGAAGTTCCTCGGCTTGTGGGTGATTTGCCCCCCCATGCCGATGAGCCGCCGAGAGATCTTCTGCCATTTCTTGTCCTGCGGATCGGCCGGTATGTCACCCTCGATCGGTCCGGAGGGGACGACGAAATTGATCTTCGGCTTGTCGGTCTGCGGATCCATTTCAAGCAACTTAGAGAATGGATCGGCCTCCTTTTCGCGCTCGCACAGCGAGTTCACGAAGTTGGCCATGTGCCATCTTTCTTCGATAGTGGTGTTGTCGGCAAAGGACGGCATCGGCGTTCCATTCACGCCGGTGGAGAAGGTTCTGAAAATAGTCTCGACCTTGTAGGGATCCTGCCGGCTGCCACGGAAATTCCAACACTTGTGCCAATTCGCCGGCTGGATCGGGAATCCCCAGTCATCCTTCAGATTGAAAGCATTGCCGTCTCCGCGGCCTTCCATGCCGTGGCACTCCACGCATTTCTTGTCGACCACGAGCTGGGCGCCCTTTTCAAGACTCTCCTTGCTGTAGGAGATCTTCTTAAGCGCATCCTTTTTACTAAAATCGAGGATGCTGAAGGTTTCGGTCTTGTCATCGAACTTCCTGTCCTTCACGAGCTGCATCGTCACGAAGGACAGCACTTCAATTCTCTGCTGCTCCGTCAGGATGCCGTCCCACGACGGCATTGCGGACCCAGGCAATCCATGCGTGACAGTATCGAGGAGATCATTCTTGCCTGAATCGGGCGTTCTTTCGTTAATATTGAAAAGCGGTAGCTCACCGCTCGCGGTATGACGGATCTTGAAAGTGCCCTGGTTGAAGTTGCGCGGGCGCGGCCAGAGCCGGTCAGCGCCCGGACCGTCGCCGGCGCCGTCCACGCCATGGCACCAGACACACTTCCGAAAGTAAATTTTCTTCCCGGCCGCGATCATATCAGGGCTGGGCTTGGCCGGGTTGGTCCCTTTCACAAACCCCGGGGACAAACCCGCATCAGCAGCCACATCGTCGGTCGTCCAAAGGACCGTGACTCCAGCCCCCACTCCGATGGCGACCGCTAGGACGGCGACCACCAGGCTCTTACGCGATACATTGGAAAAATAACGGTTCATTGCTTATACCCCTAAGTTGTCGGGAACGGTTAATCCCACGTCCGTGGATAGTAGCCCGTATGCCAGTATTCGAAAAGAATGACCTTCCAAATTTCATCGACTGTCAGATGCTGCTCCCACGGGGGCATCACCGAAGCCCAGGGGAAGCCTTCGCGAGGAAGACCGATGCCGCCCTTCGAGACGCGCCAGAACACAAAGGTCTCTTGAAGCTGCGCGATCGTGCCTGCGTCCGTAAAATTGGCCGGGATGGGATTGAAGGCAAAGGCGAACATGCCCCGCCCGTTCAGATTATCCCCGTGGCAGAAATGGCAATTCTGGAAGAAGATTTGCCCGCCCTCCCTGACATACTGGAGATAGGGCGGCGCCTTTTCATCCCAGGGATTGCCGTCGGCGTACTTCTTTTGGACCACATCTGAATACTTGCCCTCATCGTCCACGCGGTACGGGCTGCTCGCGGTCTGCAGAACAAAGGTCTTGCCGTGCACCTTGGTGCTCGCGGGAGGCGCCGGGTGCACTGTCCGCAGTTCGATCGGCTCGTCGATGCTCGGCGCCATGCTGTTGTAACCCAGAAATCCGACGATAAAAGGCAAGAGCACGACAATAGCAGCCCTGATCATCCTGGTTGTGGCGGTATTGGCATCGGCGACGGCGATAACGGGCTTCCGGAAGTCTTTCCAGGACTCTTCCGTGGAAGACACCCACATGAAGATCCCGATCAGCGTCATCGTGGCATAGATGGCCCGCACGCTGAACGGAATGGGTGGATAGATCCGATACCTGAAGTAGATGATGGAGAAAAGGAATAGGCCGGTCGCTTGTGCAAGCTTGTTAACCTTAATCCCCGCCTTACCCAGATAATGGAAGGTGCCAATGAACAGAAGCGCAAAGCCTCCCATCTCGCCCAACATCTGGATGGGCATGTAGCCCTCAACCAATTTCCCAGTCAGCATCTGTAAGATCACGTCCATGTCTGCTCTCCTACAATCTTGCGTCCATCAGATCAGGTCCAACCGCCTACTCGATTTTCGGCGGCGCCTTTCCTTCTTCCAATTGCGACAGATAATTGATGATTTTATTGAGTGCCGCCGCGTTGAGCTTTTTTCCAAAATCCTTCGGCATGATATTGTCCGGGAACGGCTTCACCACGTACACGCTCGGGGTCAGGATCGACTCCATGATGTACTCACGAGTCGTAGTGGCTTTTCCCTTGTAGCCAGGGTCCTTCAGCCTGAGCGGGGCATTCGTCTTTTCCACCAGCTTCGGCCCGACTGCCCCGACCGCACCCGGAATGCCGGGGATGGTGTGGCACGCGAAGCACAAGGCCTTCGTGAAGATCTCATTGACCGGCTCATCACCCGTCACGACAGGAGCGCCAGGCACCGGACCTCCCGGAGCGGCGCCAGGAGCACCTGCCGGCTTGGGTCTCTCAGACTCAGGAATAAACTTCTTATATGCGGCTTCTATTTCATCAGGTGTCGGCGGTTCTCCTCCTTCACGGGCAAACAACCACGTGTCCACTGCAATCAACTCGTCAATACTCAGACCAATCGGCGGCTTGTGGATGGCCGGCATGGGGCTTTCTTTGTCATTCGTCCCCTTCACCCCGAAGCCCGCCACTACATAACAGTTGGGGCACGCATGAGATTCTGCAACGTACTCAGCCGCTGTCTGCGCCGTTCCGCAACCAGGGCACGCTTCTTTTTGAATGGTGTCCCGCTTGCTGGGATCTTTCTGGCTATAGCGGGGGTCCTTCAACTGTTCTAAAGCGCGTGATGGGATCCCAAACAGATTGGGCGCCCGTTCGCTGAGGAAGCCCTTTTGGAATCCATGACAGAGGGGGCACTGTCCCTTGCCAATAGCCCCTTGCGTGCCGCTCGCGCCGACCGCGCCGAAGATGATCTTCTCACCCAGATCAGCTCGTTCCTGCACCGACATTTGGCGAACGTCGGCTGTCTTTTCTTCCGCCGGAGGCGGATCGGCTTTCACCTGAGGCAGCCAGTTCCCGAACCCGGCGAGGCACGCGGCCACGAAGAACATGAACCCGCCGATTTGGAGAAGAACCCGCACTCCCTTGAAATACATCGCCATCGTAAAACACGCGACAGTAAACATGACGAGGGAGATAGGCAGGAAGCGGGGCTCGCCAGGGGCCCCAGCACTCTCATCGTTGAAGTTGGTGGCGTAATTGGCGATCGCGATGAAGATCATCGAGTATCCGAGAAGCCCAACGATGGTCTTAAACACGAGTTCGCCCTGATTGGGATCCTTCGTCCGGCCGAACTGGAAGTACAGCAGTAAAATGAGGATCACTAAGCCGCCTGGCCACCCGATGGAAAACGCTTTCCGCATCAACTGCACGGCGCCGGAATCAGGCAACAGCCCAAACACCGCCACAATAATCCCGGCGATTGTCAGCGCCGTGATGCCACCCAACACCTTCGTGTTAAACATTCACTCCTCCATCGGGCCCATCGCGAGGGGTCCTCCCTCGCGATGGAGCTACATGCATGTATGTATGTTGCGACGAATACGAGCGATTATGGTTTAATGGCTCCCAGCCGGAACCGGCACTTTCTGTCCAGCAGGGGCGGTGACCGGAGCCTTCTTGACTCCCAACGACCCGAGCCAGAACACGAACAGGATCGTCATCCAGAAGAACAAGACGTTGAACGAAATCATGTTGGCACCAAAGCCAATGGTGTGCGTGAATGCCCAGGGGGAGTTGTCCCGCATGATCTCATTCACGTGCCAGAACAACCGCACGGACGACCGGATATAGCCCATGAGGCCCATCATCCAGGTAAACGAGGTGGCCAGCATGATCAAGGCATACTGGGAACGGACCGATATCTGGCCCCATACCGTCGGTCCCAGTTCCTTCGCGCCCTTCAACATGATGGAGTTCAGAAGAACCCCGATAAAGAGGCACGATAAGGTTGTTGCCACCTGCGGCACAGAGAGCCCTACTCGCACGTTGGCTGGAATATAGTAACCGTAAATCGCCAGCCAGATGATGTTGATAAAGGCCATTGTGAACAGGCCGAACAGGAAGGCATCGCCCAGGGGCGCCCATTTCACGACCGGGACCTTGTTGCCCCGCTGATACATGATGAAGCTCAAGACCGTCGTCGTGATGATGGTATTGATGGCTCCGTTCTTGGCGGACATGACTCCATAGTTTCCCAGCACCGGATGCTGCTGGCCGCCCATGGCCTTCAGCTCAGCCGGAGTCATGACCATCGTATGCGGCGTGAGCCAGACGATGAAGCAGACGATCAGCACGAAGACCATGTACTTGATGTACTTCTGGTAGCGTTCGGCCCCGCGCATCCGTTCCATTCCCTGCCAGAGATAGTAGTTGGTGGTCAGGAAGAGGGCCCCGATCATGACCGCCTGAATGATGAAGAGCCACGCCAGGAGACCACCCATCAGCGTGATCCCCATCTGCTGCCGGTAGGCGTATACTTCACGCATCAACCAGTAGCCGGCGAAGGGCAGCGGGATCAAGAAACATACCCCGATAAACATCGCCACATAGCCCATCCAGTCATAGTGCGCCCGCTCCTCATCGGTCTTTGACGTGAGGAACCGATAGGCTGCATAGGCCGCCACCACACCGCCGCCGAAGGCCATGTTCCCCAGAAGCCGATGCACGTTGATCGGATTCCACAGGGTCGTGTGGATGACGTGCCAGATGTTGCCCAGATACCGCCCCTCGGCATCCACGCCGGCCGGTGACTGCATAAAGGCGATCCACGAGTTAGCCAGCATCATCAGGACGGTGCCGATCACATTCAGGATCACCGACATGCTCACGTGGATCCATTTTAAGAAGCCCTCACGCATCTTGTCCCATCCGTAATAATAGACGTAGAGGGTGCCGCTCTCCGCTATAAAGAGCAACGCGTAGGTAGCCATCACCGGCCGGAAAATGCCCGAGAGATATGTGAAGAAAGTGGGATACAGCGTGAGGAAGGTAAAAATGACGATCCCGCCCAACAGCGCCGTGAGGGAATATGCGGTCAGGCTGATCTTGACAAAATCATAGGCAAGCTGGTCGTACTTCCTGGCCAAGGCCTTGTCCTTGCTGATGATGCCCAGGTATTCGACGACCATGCAGAAGATCGGGACCGCCAGCACAAAGCTTCCGTAGTAGAGATGTTGCTGAAGAGTTACCCACAAGAGTACGCGACTTTCAAAGTTGTACCGCGGGTAGTCCTTCGGACCGTCGGCCGTCTTCGGCGCCGGCGCTCCAATCACAGGCCCTTCGGTCTTGTACCAGACATCCCGGGACTTCTCGACCGGCTTCGCATCAGCGGGTTTCGCTGTCGGCGGCGCCGTCGAGGCCGCAGGAGCCGGTGCCTCACCGCTTGCGCCGGCCGGAAGCGATAGGAACAGGGGCAGCAACAGGAGCCCCACGAACGTCCCCAACGCCAAGAAAGCCCAAATCTTTTTTCGGGCTTGCTTATTCAAGGTAGCCATGGCTTACCTCCCTTACACTCACAGTTTCTACTTCCGGAACATGTAGAAGTAGTCCAGCCCTTGGATATTCATTGCGAACCAATCCAAAAACGTGAAATAGGCCGTCGCCAAGATCAATGAGCCGATTGCAAATGCAATCTTCTTTCCAGTACTAATCTGACCAACTTGCTCAGCCATTACCCCCTCCACCCTCAGCACGGACATTGAATTGCATTAAACCAATAGAAGAACCAAACAGCGAAAGCCACGGTGGACCAGAATATCGCTCTCCCAAGTCTGATCTTCCACGCCGGTTCCTTAATGCGGGGAGCATTTACTGCTGCTTCTGCCATGATAACCCTCTTGAAAAATTAGTTTATTGTGACAAACGAGATCAGGGATATTTCTTCCTCTAGTTCTTGACAGAAATCAGGGATTATGCTAGGTACTCTTTACCAATTGTAACGAGGCACTCACTCCATGAGCAAGGACCCAAGATTGTTCGACATTATAGTTTTGGCCGGCATGGTTGTCAACATAATTCTTGCCGTCTTCCTCCTCATCTATTACTTAGATTTATTATAAGGTTAGCCCGTTTGGGCTACCCCTTATTTCTGCGCTTCAAAATTGCTTTTTGCACACCGAAATCCGATGGTCGTGTCCCGGAAATCTGGGAGCATTTTAAGGCGGACCGTCAGCCTCGTTTCCTTCCCCGCTGTTCCCCATGAGGCACCCCTGATCACTCTATACAATCCGTTTTCAGGTCCCTTAGGATTTGGAGCGTGGTCTTTGTAAGCATCCTCCTGGTACCAGTCTGCCACCCATTCCATTACATTCCCATCCATATCATAAACTACGTAGGTACTTCTATCCTGAGAAAAGCTCGCGATGGGCGCCGTGTACTCAAACGGGTCAGGGTTTCCCGTGTTAGCCGCGCCCGGCTTGTCCTGGTTTCCCCATGGCCATAAGAGACCATTGGGACCCCTGGCAGCCTTCTCCCATTCAGCTTCAGTCGGAAGACGCGCCCCACGGTAGCGACAATACTCATTTGCGTCTTCCCAGGACACATAGACTGCCGGCTGCGCAGGCGCACTCAATTTTTCAAAGTTCTTGACGTAGCGGGATATCGGCTTGCGATGATTCGTCGCCGCCACGAATGCCATGTAGACGCCATTGGTCACTTCATGGCGATCGATCCAGTACGCATCGAGCATGACCCGGCCTTGCGGCTTTTCATCAAACCCCCCGCCGTCGTATCCGCGTAGAAACTCACCCGCCGGAATGAAGACCATGTCCTCCTTGACCGGCCCCGTCGTCACCACAGGGTCACGAGAGGACTTCCCGTCGCTGCCTGGCTGTTCAACCTGGATGTGGCTGGGCTTGAGAATGTCGAGAATGATTCCGGCGATGGGGAGCCCGGCAAAGACCAACATGGCCAAGAAGAAGGCCCACTTTAGTCGTTTATCAAGCATGGAAACAACACAAGAGACTCCTTGCCCGGCTAAAGCCCGCTCTTAGCGCAACGAAACCCGATGGTCGCATCAGTACGCCAGAGCTTGGCCTGGAACCGTTTGGTGACCCTGGCCCCATTCGGGGACTCGCGCCAGGACCCTCCACGAATCACTTTGTTTTGCCCCTCTTCCGGTCCTTTCGGGTCCCGATAGAGAGTCTTGGCGTAATATTTGTCATCATACGTGTCGACCACCCACTCCGCAACATTGCCGGCCATGTCATACAGTCCGTAGTAACTGCGTCCGGCGTCGAATTTTCCCGGAGGGGCCAGATACTTGTAGCCGTCTTCCTCGCCATCCAGGTTTGCGTGCTTGGGGGTCAACGTGTCGCCCCAAGGGTATTTACGGTTCCCTTCCCCTTTCGCCGCCTTCTCCCATTCGGCCTCGGTCGGCAGGCGCTTGCCCGCCCACTGGCAATAAGCCGTCGCGTCCGACCAGGACATTCCCATCGCCGCCAGTTCCGGCTTGAGAATCTTGGAAGGATCGTCATCAAAGACCGGAACGAACGGCTTTCCCCGTTTCGTCATCTTGACGAACCGCTCGTACTCAGCCTGGGTCACTTCATACTTATCCATGTAGTATGTGGACAAATAGACCTGGTGTTCAGGGGCTTCATCGTAGTCGCCATCCTTACTGCCCATCTTAAACGGGCCCTCCGGAATCTCGATCATCTCACGCCCGTCATCACCCACGATCGTTTTGTAGAGACCGAAATCCGTCGTGGCCACAGCGACGGGTTCCTGGGGAGTCGCCGGAATCTGCTTGAGCAACTCCTTGTTTTTCTCCGAATGCCGGGACAACGCCATCATGCTGACAATCATCAGAAAAAACGCCAAGAAGGTGGCGCCGACTCCGATCATCAGCCATTTGTCTTTCATCTCGAGACCTCATTGTCTGAAGCGGACGGCGTCGCAGCAGAAGCTTTTTTGCGTTGACGCCAGATCTCCAACAGCATCCCCATCTGGACGCCGAGAAATCCCCCCATGGCTCCACCAGAGGCGGCGCCCAGGGGGATTGCGGACGTCCCGGAAACAAGCCAAGCCAGGCCTGCCCCTAACAGAGCCCCGCACACAATGCTGACAAAGAATCGGCGCCCACCCAGCAGCCCGATCAGAAACCCAAACACCAGCCCCACGGCAGTCGCCACCACAAGGCTCGCACCCGTTCCCCAATAGTAGCCGATCGCCGCTCCCACCACACCAAACACGGCGGCGCCCAGTAACATGTCGAGGGTGACACGCCCATGTTCTGTCCGCAACTTCAACCTGTCCATCATTGCTTGGCGAGGACGATACTGCCGAAATCGAGCTCGACGCCCGGGCCGGTGACGAGCGAAATTCCCCAGGCCTGGGGGGCTGGCTCATGCCTATGGATCTTGAGGAAATCCGCATAGGCATCGACTCGCTCTTCAACCCACTGCCCGATGGGTTGCGAACCAACACGGATCACCGCCTCGGCAGCGCCAAAGAGCCCGCCTTCTTTCATTGCTCCCACATTTCCGCTCGTCGTCCAGAGGTACTTGGTCGAGACCGGAATCACAAGGAGGTCCGTATCCAGAGACACAAACACAGCGGCAAGCGGTCCCTCGCCGGAGGGCAGCGACCGCAGCCGCCACTGCCAGGTGACGATCGGATACTCCTTCGGATTCCACGTCATTCGCTTAAAAATACGCATCTGATTATCGATTCCCTTGGTCCGGAGGAACGCCCGGTCTCCTTCTCGCTGGACGGTATAGGCCTTGCGGGTTGCAGCCTCGCTGCGACTCGCCTGCCAACCCTGAGGGAACCCGTCTGGCTCGGCCTTCGAGAAATCTTCCAGAACCTGTACAGGTGGATTTTGAGACGGCGAAAGCTGCCCGGTGACGTCCCCATGAAAAAGCAGAAGACTGGGCACGCCGGCCAGAGCCACCAGCGTGAGAATCCTCATGGGAGTGTCAGCCATCGCGGAGGAGGGCCTTGCTCGACATGGCCGGAGTGAACGCCTGCTCTCTTTCCGAAACCTTGCCAGCCCACACCCGTTCGGGCGCCTCGGCCTGCGCAAGCGTTCGTTCGCTGAGCCAGAACACCCCCAGCAGTAGCCCCCAGAACAACGTCATATTGAGAGTGACCATTCCGGCTGCGAAGCCGAACCCGGGCGTAAAGGCCCAGGGGGATCCATCACGCATGATTTCGTGAACATGCCACCCCAACCGCCCGGACGACCGGATAAAGCCCATCAGCCCCATCACCCACGTGAAGGCCATTCCGAGAAGAAAGAGCGTCACCTGCCCCCGAACCGGCATCTTCCCCCAGACAATCGGCCCGATCGGCTCAGCCCCCTTGAGAAGGGCCCGGTTCACCACGAGCCCCACCACCAACGCCGTGAGTGTGCTCATCGCCTGGGGGAACGAGAGCCCCACACGGATATTGGCGGGAAGGTAGAATCCATACACCGACAGGCTGATGACGTTGATGAGCGCGACGACGAAAACCGCGCCGATGACCAGATTGCCCGTCCGCACCCACGATGCCGTGATGACCTTGTTGGTCCGCTTGTACAGGATGTAACTCAGCGCCGAGAGGAGAATCATGGCATTGATCGCGCCGTTCTTGGCGGACATCACGCCGAAATTGCCGATGACCGGATGCTGGGCTCCGCCGATGTCCTTGGCTTCTTCCGGCGTCAGGACCAGCGTATGTGGCGTGAACCACACCAGAAAGCTGACGACCAGCCCATAGAGCAGGTACTTGATATACCGGTGATACCGCTCGGCGCCCGGCATCCGCGCCATTCCCTGCCACAGATAGTAATTGGCGCCGATGAAGAGCGCGCCGACCGCGAACGCTTGAAGGACAAACATCCATGTCAACATGCCGCCCATCATCGTCACGCCCAGTTGCTGGCGGAATTCATACACCGACCGCATCAGCCAGTACCCGGCAAAAGGCATGGGGATCAAGGCCGCCATCGTGATGAACAGGAACACGAACCCCATCCAGTCGTAATAACCCTTCTGGTCCTGATTCTTGGCGGTGAGGAACCGGAACGCGGAATACCCCAGCACAACGGCTCCGCCGGTCATCATGTCGGCCAGGAACCGGTGAACGTTGAAGGGGTTCCAGAGGGCCGTGTGCAACGTATGCCAGGCATTGCCGAGAAAGCGTCCCGACTGGTCCACGCCGGCCGGCGACATCATGAACGAGACCCACGAATTGGCGAGAAAGAGCAGAATGGTCCCGAAGACATTCAGCATCACCCCGAATGCCGCGTGAACCCACTTGAGGCCGCCTGCGCTCATGCGGTCCCAGGAATAGTAGTACAGGCAGAGGGCGCTGCTCTCAGCCACGAAGACCAACGCATAGATGCCCATCATCGACTTGAAGACGCCGGTGATGTAGCCGAAGAAGGTCGGATAGAACACCACCAAGGTGGTTACCACGCCCACACCCAGCAAGGACGAAATAGAAAAGGCGATCAGGCTGATGCGGAGAAAGTCCCGCGCCAGACGGTCGTACCGTGCCGCCGCCACACGGTCGCGAGCCAGAAGTCCCATGACTTCGAGGATGAGGCAGAAGATCGGCAGGGCCAGCACGAACCCGCCGAAGTACGTGTGCTGCTGGGTGATGACCCAGATCACGAGCCGACTGTCTAAGTTGCCGTAACGCGGGTAGTCAGCAGGTCCAGAACGTGGGGCCGGATCGCTTGCCGGCCGGCCAGGCGTACCATAGTAAATATCCGCGCCGGGAGGAGTCTGGAGGGACTGCTCGAACTCCGGTGTCTCAGCCGGCAGGCTGCCGTAAGCACCGTCCTTAGCATGCACTGGTAACGATCCGCCGACGCCAAGCAACAGGATGATGAGCAGAAATAAGAGCCGTCGTCGCATCAGTTCGTCGTCCCCACTCTCACGCTCAGACTTTCTTGGAGGTCAGAATCCCCCAAATGAAGGGGCACCGGAGCAAAGCGGGCGCGATTGTAGCATGAAGTTTTTCTTCCTGCCATCGGGATCGGCCGAGATAATA
>WNFV01008498.1_pt1 | contig 11564 bp, 6 predicted proteins | sample 5400101 | NCBI WGS metagenome assembly WNFV01 (sample SAMN13153361, study PRJNA577476) | soil metagenome | isolation source: 115 cm soil or saprolite under grassland replicate 1 | place: USA:California | collected 2016-06-15
CCGGGCGGGTGGAGCCGTCGCAGCGCGGCGATCGTGGTCGGACGCGGCCCAAAGTGGATCGAGCGGGCGCCCGCATCGGTAAGCGTCTTCACCGCCCAGCGCTCGACGCCGCAGGCGACACCGCTCGAGGCCGCCGGCTGCGCACCGCCGACGCTGGTCCCAGAGCCATGGCACCAGTAGGTGCGCCGGCCGACCACGACCGTTTGGATGTCCTGCGGTAGCCGCTCGTCCTAATAGGAGCTGCACCAGAGGCCATGCCACGCATAGGTGTGGTGATCCGACGGGCAGACATGCTCGAGATGGGACGGGTCGCGATGAGCTGGCGCGGGCGAGGCGATCGTGGCCGCGAACACCGCCGCGGCGAGCAAGGCGGCGACAACGACGAGAGGGCGGAGGCGGCGCATGCTCCGACGCTAGCGTGGTGTCTGGATCGCGCATCCCGCGAGCGGGGTCGGAGAGCAGCATCCTGCAGCGACTGCTCGCGCGAGAGGCGTGGCTGGCGCGAGAGGCGTGGCTGGCGCGAGAGGCGTGCGACGGCGTCCCCGAAGGGGTGACGGCCGGCGCGGCGTTCGGATGCGTGGTCGGAAGGTTCGGCGGTGCTCCGAGCCGCGTCAGGGGGTGGGCGTTACCGGGCGTTGGGGGCGCGGACTCTCTTCAACGAAGACCACGTCCCACTCCTCCGCGGCGGGCGAACGGCGAAAACAGCAGTCCGCCGGATCGTCCGATAGGTGCAACGATGGCTCCACGTAAGCGTCCGCGCCTCTACGAGAAGAAGAGCGGGGGCCGCTACCAACGGCCCCCGGCTAAAGCCCCAACGCGGGGCGACGGTGCGCACAACGAACGCCGAGGACGCTAACACCCGGACCGGCGGTGCTCCGGTTTGTTCCGTCCGACGCGGATGCTGAGATGTGCTCGCCGGCCAGGAGGTCGGCCCGACCACTACCACCGGAACGGCACCGGGGTCGGCAAAGCACAACGAAGGAGAACTGCCGTGCTGAAGGTCACGATGATGCTTGCCGACCACGCTGCGGCGGTGGGCGGCAAGCTCTACATCAGCGGCGGGGGTTGGTCGATCACCGGCCCGGCGCCGACGCCCGGAGCCATCGCGATGGACGTGAAGGTTCCGTGGGATGAGCGGGAGCATGAGCACGAGCTCCTGCTTGAACTGCTCGACGCAGACGGGCAGCCGGTGCTCGTGCCGACGCCGCTCGGCGTCCAGCCGCTTCGCATCGAGGGCAAGCTCAAACTGGAAGGCCCGCTTGACCCCGCCGTCAAGCCGGGTACGCCGCTCGACGCGCCGTTCGCGATCAACTACGGCGCGATTCCGCTCGCGCCGGGAGCGAGGTACGAGTGGCGCCTCTCGGTCAGCGGCCACATGAACGAGGACTGGACGCTGCCGTTTACGACGCGCGCCGTCACGGTCTCCGAGGCTGAGGCAGCGTGAACTAGCGGACGAGTCGCAGGGCGGGCCTCTCGGGCCTTCCCTGCGACGACGTCTGAGGTTGCCTCGGCTGCGGGACCACCACCGTCGGCGGCGTCACGAACCCTGAGTAGGCCGTGATCTCGACGCGCACGGTCATCGTCGCGTAGTTCTACTTCCTTCGGCTCGTGCCTGCATCTCGAACCGTGCGCACGCAGCGTCCGCTTGGGCGCGAACTCGACCGCATCACGAGGTTGGAGCGCTCGCGGCCCGCGGAAGTCCCGCCGCCGGTTCCCATTCGGCGCGCGATCCATTATCTGTGCATGTGGCCGACATGCACTACGCGATGGGGATGTAGATGAGGCGTGTAGGCAACCCGGGCTTTGGCTGAATGGTGCCGTTCTTAGTGTCGCTCCGGCCCTCGAAGCCCGTCTTGGTGTTGTCCCCGTGATGACGGAACTCTGCTCTCTATTCAGACAACGCCCACGTGGGCTTCGAGACTCATCGGAGTTCACTTGCTACGAGCTCGCCACGGCCCACGAGTTCGCCACAGACCTCAGCTCCGAGTTGGCCGCCGTTCACCGAGGACGAGGAGATAGTCGTCCGGCGCACTGACACCGCCGTCCGCACGGTACTGCTCCAGGTATCCGACGAACGCGCGGTGCAGCTGCGCACGGCAAGGCGTATCGAGAGATTCCAGCAGGCCTTTGAAAGCGCCGTGCGCGGTGGTCAGCAGCTCCCAGATCGCTTCGGCCGACTCGCCCTGAAGCGCGTGATTTCCCTCGACGAATCTGAGCTCGAACGCGTCGGCGAGGAGGTCGCGTACGTGCTCTACCCGGCCCCAGTCATTGGGATCTCCCGCGCCCGGCTCGCGCCGAGGACGGAACGGCTCGAGCACGGCCGAGTACGCAGGATCGGGTCGCCACGACACCAGGCCCAGCCTCCCCCCGGGCCGGCAGACGCGTGCGAGCTCGCGCGCGACGGCGCCGTGGTCAGGAGCGAAGATGACGCCGACGGCTGAGGCGACGACGTCGAAGCTCGCGTCGTCGTAGGGAAGGTCCTCGCAGTCGCCCAAGTCAAATCGGATCGCCAGGCCCTCGTCGGCTGCCAGGCGCCTGGCTGTCTCGACGAGCCGCGGCGCGAGGTCAAGCCCCGTCACCTCTGCTCCTGCGCGTGCGGCTCGGATGGCAACAGCCCCCGTCCCGGTCGCGGCGTCGAGCCAGCGCTCGCCGGCTCGCGGGGAAAGCTTCGCGATCAAGTGGTCATGCAGCGGCGCCAGCGTCTCTGCAAAGCGCTCCCATGGTGCGGCTCCCCACATCTCCGCCTGACATGTCTTCAACGACTCGAAAGCCATCTCCCAGCCTCTGCGGCGCTGCCTGCAGCGCCAATCGCCTCGAGCCGCTGGATCGCGTCCTCTGCGACCTCAGTTGCTGCGTCTGCCTCGAGGAAGGGGAGAAGATCGACCAGCAGTCGCGCAGCCAGGTAGCCCTCCCCGTAGGCCTCCAGCGCCGAGGCCGCAGTCCTCGCCTTCGCGATCGACTCGCGGATCTGGCGGCGCTCGGCAAGCTCCACGCCTTCCCCCCAGTCGGCGATCCACTCGAGGTGCGGCGCGCACGCTGACCCCGCCAATGCACGTGCCTTCTCGGCGAAGCCGTGAAGCCGCTCCCAGTCCCGCTCGAGTGCGCCGAGCTGGAGCTCGAGGCGAAGTCGATAGACCTGTCCCTTGACGCTCCTGTGCTCCTCGAGCTGCTCAGCCCTACGTCTCGCGTCCTCCACGCCGATCAGAGGACGGAGGATCTCAACCAGGCGGTAGGCCCAGAGCCCAGCGCCGGAGACCGCTGTCGCGTCGTAGATCTCGAGAGCCCGCTTCGACGCCGCCGCTTCGTTCAGCTCAAACGCCGCCAGTGCCTGCCCGGCGAGTGCGCTAAGGCCGTGGAAGCAGGTGTGCATGCCCTCCTCGGCGACGAGGTCCGGCGCCTTGGCCGTCGCCTCCGCCAGCTCGGCAAACCGCCCGAGCGGTAGCAGAGCGGCCGTCTGGGCGGATCCCGCGTGGAGTCTGCGGTGGGGACCGAGCCGGGCAGCGAGCGCGGCGGCCTCGGCGCCGGCCCCAACAGCCTCCTCGAAGCGACCAGCATCCGCAAACGAGATCGAGGCCGTGACGAACATCTCGTGCGCTTCTCCCCGATCCTCCATGGTTCGTCCAACCGCGAGCGTGCGCTCGGCGAGCTCGGCGGACTCGCAGAAGCCCTCCGCCGTCTCCATCGCGAGCATGTCGAGCGCGTAGGAGAGAAGCGTCTGCGAGCCGATTTCTTGGGCGATCGCGACTGCCTGCTCGGCAGCACGCCGCGCGTCCTGCTTCGGGTGTGGGGCGACGTTCCAGAACCGGACGCCTGCACGCCCGGCGAGCAGCGCGCCTCGCTCGAAGGTGGCCTGCCCCTTGTCGTGTTCCAGGCCCTCTTGCAGGATCTCGGCCGCCTTCGCCTTCCACTCGTCGCCGGTGAGGGCGCCGGCGTAGCGCGCCCACAAGAGCGTCGCCCTCGCGCGCAGCCGCTGGATCACGCCCAGGTCGCCGAGGCGCTCCGCGAGCTCGAGCGCTGTGAGGTAGTACGACCAGGCTTCATCCGCGCGCACACCGGCATGCGCTGCCTGCGCCTTCAGCTCCACGGCGGCGAGGCGCTCGGCGTCTGTGCGAGCAAGGGTGAGGGCGCGGTCGCCGAAGCCGAGCGCTTGGTCGATCGCGAACTTTGTCGTCGCTGCACGTCCGGCGGCGACAAGCGCATCCACGGCCTTCGCGCGCACGTCGTCGCGGCGTGCAGGATCTGTCGGCCAGGCGAGCTCGGCGTCCTCGGGCCGCGCCGCTGACTCGTAGTGGTGGGCGATGAGCTCGACGTACTCCTCGCGCCGGTCGCGGGTGATCTCCTCGATCCAGCGTCCGACCTCCGCGTGCGCCGTCGCGCGCCTTCCCTTCGGGATCGACTCGTACGCGACCTCCCTGATGAGCCCGTGCCGGAACGCGAGCTCGGTCTGCCCCGGCAGCGCCGAACGAGGTCGTGTCTGAACCAAGCCCTTTGCCTCGAGGGCGCGTAGCGTCGGGCGAATGTCCTCGTCGCGCATCGAGTCGAGGGTCGTCGCCCAGAAGGTCCGGCCGATCACAGCCGCATCCTGCAGCGTCCGCTTCTCCTCGACGTGAAGCGCATCGACGCGCGCCGCGAGGAGCGCGCGGACCGTGTCCGGGATCGTCACGTTCGCGTCTGGTGCTACCTCGGCGATCCCGCCGGGCGTCCAAACGAGGACGCCCTGGTCGATGAGGTGCGCAACGATCTCCTCGGCGAAGAGCGGGTTGCCTTCGGCGGCGGCGAGAACCCTTAGGCGCAGGCCGGAGCGCACGCCTGGGAGCAGCTCATCGATGAGTTCCTTGGCGTAGCTGTCCGAGAGCGGCTCGAGGCTCAGCTGAGACACCCCGGCCCGTGCGCTCCAACCCGGTCGGATGTCCGCGAGCTCGGGCCGCGCTGTGGCAAGCACGAAAACCCGGCCGGTGGAGCGCGCTACGAGGTGCTCGACCATGTCGAGCAGCGGCGGCTCGCCCCGGTGGAGGTCGTCGATCACCACGAGCGTCGGCCTGAGCGCGGCGGCCGCGCTCAGGAACCGCGGCCACGCCAGGCCGAGCTCCTCGCCGATCGACTCCGGCGACATGCCTTCGAGCGGGTTCTCCGACAGGCTGATGCCCGCGGTCGTGGCGAGCGCGAAGAGCACGCGGTCGACCTCGGTCGAATCGAGGCTGCGATCGTCGAACACGCTGCGGACGAGCTCGGTCAGCTTCTCGGCCGCGACATCGGCTGCATCGTCAAGCAGGATCCCTGCAGCCGCCCAGAGCATCTCGCGCAGTGCCCAGTAGGTGATCCCCTCGCCATAGGGGAGGCATCGCCCTCGGTAGACCGCCGGCGCCGCGGGTGCCGAACAGCACTCTGCGATGAACTCCTCCGTAAGGCGCGACTTGCCGATACCAGCCTGGCCGAGGATCGTGACGAGCGCAGGTCGGGCTTCGTCGGCGCTTCCTCGGTAGAGCGTCTCGAGCAGCGCGAGCTCGCGTCCTCTTCCCACGAGCCGACTAGCGATTCCGGGGACTCCGCGCGGTCGCGCCGGCTCGGCCGTTTCGAGCACGCGCCATGCGCGAACCGGAACGGACTTCCCCTTGAGCTCTCGCTGCTCGATCGGCACGGTCGCGAACGCTCCGCGCGTCGCCAGGTAGGTACGCTCGCCCGCGGCCACCTCACCCGGCTCAGCCGTCTGCTGGAGCCGAGCGGCGACGTTGACGACGTCTCCGGTGACCATGAGCTGTTCGGCCTCGGTACCTGCGATGACCTCGCCCGAGTTGACGCCGATGCGCATCGCGAGTTCGACGCCGTGCCGCGCGGCGATCTCGGTGTTGAGCTCCTGAAGACGCGCCTGCATCCCGAGAGCGGCTCGCAGGGCGCGCTCGGCATCGTCCTCGTGCGCGGCGGGAATGCCGAACACCGCCATCACCGCATCGCCGATGAACTTCTCGACGACGCCGCCTTGCGACTCGATCACGGACGCCATGGCGCCGAAGTACTCGGAGAGGAGTGCTCGGAGCCGCTCCGGGTCGAGCTGCTCGCCGAGAGCCGTCGAGCCGGTCAGGTCTGCAAACAGAACCGTGACGAGCTTTCGCTCCTCCTCCCTCGCAGACGGCCGATCGAGACGATGACCGCAGGCGGCGCAGAATCGTGTACCGACGGTCGTCTCGGCGCCGCACGAGGGGCATGCCTCGACCAGAACGCGCCCGCAGGAGGGGCAGAACCGGGAGCCGGGCTCGGTCTCGGCCTCACATGACGGGCAGCGCGGAGTCATCGTCGACCACCCGGTAACTTCGCGCCGCAGCGAACCGGTTTCAAGCCCCGTCGGCACCGACGCCCTGACACTGGAGCGCGGTGGCGCTCACGCGATGGGCACGTAGAGACGGCCGCTCGCCGAGCGGCTTTGGCTCAACCACGCGGTTCGTGCAGGCCGTAGACGTCGTCGCATGCCGCCCTCGTGTGGACCCGGTGATGACAGGAGATGGTGTCCGTGCGCGGAACGAAGTTGCACCGCGACCTCCGGCGTGACAGGCCGGTACGAGGCAACCGGCTGCAGTCGGCTACGAGCCGGAATTACCGGCTACAGCGGGCATTTCGTCCTCGAGCGAACCGGCTGTGACCGGTTACGACCGGCTACCCACCCGGCACAGCCTGTGTGGTACATGTGTGGGCGGTGTGGTGCCTGCTGCGACAACGGCGCGCCACGATCCGTCATTAGAACTCGGATTCGTCGGACGGGTCGGGGCTCAGCACATGCTCGGGGACCGCGGTGGTGGCCATTTACTCCTCCCGGGCGCCCGCTCACCGTCCTCCTAAACGGAAATAAGTGCAACCCGCTACTCGCGAGAGACGTTTTCAGATCCTGGTTCGGTTCGCGCAGCGGCGCGGTGGTACCTCTTTCTGGTTCACGCTTTCTGCAGTTCACGCGTGCGCGCGAATATCAAATCGCGCCGGACTTGACAACCGATGGTGGGGGGAGGAGCGCTCGACCCTGACCGCCTCTCCGAAAGAGCTTTCTTCCAAGCGAAACCGAATATTCGGCACCCATGGGCTCAGAAAGACGCGAGCGGGCGCAAGGCCCGCCCGCGTCTCCGCCGGAGGCGGCGTCGTGGAGGACGTTCAGGCGGGTGTGCCCGCCCGGCCGTAGTTCCGTCGCAGAATCAGCGCAGCTCCGGTGAGGAGCAACATCAGGGCAGTTGCGCTACCAGCGCCCGCGCCGGCAGCGGCCCAGTCGAAGCCGTTGTCCGGGTGCAGATTTGCGACCGTCGGAGCGACCGTCAGCAGGTCGGTCCCGCGGAACCCGGCCCGGTCGTCCGGCCGAGGCGCGGCCGAGTCGGTGACGCCGATGCCGCGGACACCGGACCGGTCGTCCGGGCGCACTTGGGCCGAGGCGCTTCCCGCGCTTACGCCGCGCAGGCCCGAGCGGTCATCCGGCCGAACCGTGGCCAGCGCCGGGAGCGCCAACGCGAGCGAAGCGACGAGCATCAACGCCAGCGCTCCGACCCTTCCCATCGTCGAGTTCTTCATCGCTGCCTCCTTTGGATCTCGAACCACCCCGTGTGGCTCGCTCCAGAGGAGACCGCGCGGTGCTTAAGGCGCGGCAAGCGGATGGTAAGAAAGCGCTTAAGTGGGCGGCTTGGCGATCCTCCGCGGCCGTGCTAGCGTCGGCGGGGGAAAATGGAGTTCAGGATCCTCGGGCCGCTCGAGGTCTGCGGCGAAGCGGGACCCCTCCCGCTGGGCGGTGCGAAGCAGCGAGCCCTGTTGGCGATCCTGATCTTGCACGCGAACGAGGTCGTCTCGGCAGAGCGGCTGCTGGACGACCTGTGGGGCGAGCGCCAGCCGACGAGCGGGACGAAGGCGCTCCATGTCTACATCTCTCAGCTGCGCAAGGTGATCGGGGACGATCGGGTGCTGACGCGGGCGCCGGGGTATGCGCTCCGTCTCGATCCGGAGGAGCTCGACGTGAACCGCTTCCAGCGGCTCCGCGAGCAGGCCGAGGCCGCGGAGCCGCATGAGGCCGGTGCGATCCTCCGTGAGGCCATCTCACTGTGGCGGGGGACTCCTCTCGCCGACGTCGCCTACGAGAGCTTCGCGCAGTCCGAGATCGCTCGGCTCGAGGAGCTGCGGACGAGCGCGCTCGAGCAACGGATCGACGCGGACCTGGCGCTCGGGCGCCACGCCGAGCTCGTCGGCGAGCTCGAGGGCCTGCTGAGGGAGCATCCGCTTCGTGAGCGCCTGCGGACTCAGCTGCTGCTCGCGCTCTACCGCTGTGGTCGCCAGGCTGAGGCGCTCGAGGCGTACCAGGAGGGCCGGCGCGTCCTCATCGAGGAGCTGGGGATCGAGCCGAGCCCAGAGCTGCAGGAGCTGCAGAGGGCCATCCTGAACCAGGACGCCTCGCTCGCGGCCGCGTCCGCGCAGAAGCCCGCGCCGGAATCGAGGCCGACTCTGCCCGCGGCGGCGACTCGGCTGATTGGCAGGCGGGAGGAGTTGCGGGCGCTCAGCGACCTGTTGCTCGGCGAGGCGCGGCTGGTGACCGTGACCGGGGCAGGCGGCTCGGGCAAGACACGGCTTGCTCTCGAGGTCGCGACCTCCCTTGCCGCGGAGTTCGGGCAGGAGGTCAACTTTGTCCTGCTCGCCCCTCTGCGGCAGCCAGAGCTTTTGCCGACGAGGATCATGGCGGCGCTCGCGATCAAGGAAGCGGCAGGCGAGCAGCCGCTTCAGACCCTCAAGCACTCGTTGCAAGGGCAAGCGTTGCTGCTTGTGCTTGACAACTTCGAGCATCTGCTCGAGTCGGCACCGGTGCTCGCCGAGCTCCTTGCGGACTGCCCGCGATTGAAGCTGCTCGTCACCAGCCGTGCGGCGCTACACCTGTCCGGCGAGCACGAGTACCCACTCGAGCCGCTGCCGCTGAAGCAGGCACTGGCGCTGTTCACTGAGCGCGCCCGCGCGGTCCGGCCCGATTTCGCAGGCGACGAAGCCGTGCTGGCGGCGATTTGCGCTCGTCTCGACTGTCTGCCGCTCGCCCTCGAACTCGCCGCAGCCCGGAGCAGGCTGCTCTCTCCCCAGGAGCTGCTCAGCCGGCTCGAGCGCAGGCTGGAGCTACTAAGGGGAGGGCCGCGCGATCTCGCTTCGCGCCAGCAGACGCTGCGTGCGACGATCGACTGGAGCCACGCCCTGCTCGATCCTGACGAGCAGCAACTCTTCGCCCGTCTCGCGGTGTTTACCGGCGGCTGCACGCTCGAGGCAGCAGAGCACGTCTGCGCCGCTTCCCTCGACCAGCTCGAATCGCTCGTCGACAAGAACCTGCTCAGGCGGCGGGAGACGGCTGGCGCAGGTCGCTTCTGGATGCTGGAGACGATCCGCGAGTACGCGCTCGAACGGCTGGAGGTAGCGGGAGGCGCAGAGGCGATGCGCCGTGCGCACTGCGGCTACTACCTCGCTCTCGCCAGAGAGCGGGTCGCCGAGCTCGACCACGGCCAACGCGCTGCGCTCGACACGCTCGAACGAGAGCTCGACAATTTCCGCGCCGCATTCACCTGGGCGCAGGAAGCCGAACCCGAAGCCGCGCTGCGACTTACGGCAGCGCTGAGCAGCTCCTGGTACGCCCGTGACCAGCTGGTCGAGGGACGACGCTGGTTCGAAGCTGTCCTTTCAACGTCACATACACCCTCTCGCGACCTCGCCGTCGTCGCCGCGGAGCTCGCCCGCCTGCACTACTTCCTCGGCGAGCTCGAGCCGGCCGCTCGGCGACTGGAACACGCTCTCGAACTCGCCGAGACACTCGAGCTGCCTTCCGTTCTATCGGAAGCGCTCAGCACCAAAGGCGTGCTCCTCGAAAGCGCCGGGCACCATGCCGAGGCGCTCGCCCTGCTCGAGCGAGCGCTCTCGGTCGCGCGCGAGCACGACCTGACGAACAAGCCTCTGCTGCGGGCGCTCGTCAACCTCTCCCACCTGATGCACGCGGGAGAGAAGCTGCTGGAGGCGAGAACCATCGACCTAGAGGCCCTCGAGCTCTCGCGCAAACTCGGCAGTCACGCAGGCGAGCAACGCTGCCTCGGCCACCTGCTTGAGGGATACGTCCTACTCGGCGACTGGAGCGCGGCGCTTGCGGTGGCCGAGGAGATCGAGCAGACGTCTCTGCCCGGCAGGCTCGGCGACTCGCTCACCGGCGGGCTGCCATGGCTGCACGTGCAGCGCGGCGAGATCGACAGAGCGCGGCGGGTGCTCGAGGCGCATGGACACCTCGCCAGCGCCGACGAGGTGCAGGCGCGCGCGAGCTACGCGGTCGCCGAAGCGGTCGTCCTGCGAGCGGAAGGCCGGCCCCGGGAAGCTCTCGCCTCGGCGGTGCAGGCACTCACCGCGCGCGAAACGCTCGGTGCACGCCATTCGATCGCGAAGCTGGCGTTCGTCGAAGCTGTCGAGGCCGCTTTCGCCCTCGACGACCTCGCTCAGGTCGCGGAGCTGCTCGGCGAGTTGGAGCGGATGCCCCCGCTCGACCGAACACCGTTTGTCGAAGCACACCACGCCCGGTTCATGGCACAGCTTGCCTCCCGCCGCGACGAGCTGGATGCAGTCGAGCCGGGACTGGCTCGGGCAACCGCGGTCTTCCGCGAGCTTTCAATGCCTTTCTATGTCGCGCTAACGTTGCTCGAGCAGGGCGAGTGGCTGACCGCCCAAACCCGCACGCACGACGCCGAACCACTCCTCAGAGAGGCGCATGACACATTCAAGCGACTCGAGGCGAAGGTCTGGCTAGAGCGGGTGATCCAGTCGCAGCCGGCAGGACAAGCCGAGGCTGTGCGCTAACGGCTTTCCTGAACGAGCGGCGCTGCCCGGTGTGGCGATCTCCGCGCGGAAGAGGCGACGCTCGTCCTCGGGTACCTCATCCTGTGGCCACATTCTGTTCACACCGCGGGATCATCCCGATTGGCGGAACCGAGTTCACGGATGACGCAACGGGAGCGACGGGACTCGAACCCGCGACCTCCGGCGTGACAGGCCGGTCCGCTCTTTCCGGGCTCGCCTGTAGGGCGCGGGGATCTGCGGTGAGAGCAGGTCTTTCCATCGGTCGCGTTACGGGGATCAACGGGCGCGGGCGGGGACTCCCGCCGACATCGTGCGGGATGAGCGCGGGATTGAGCGTTGTCTGAATGGATAATGGCGCACGACGTGGGCGGGGAAGAGCATGCCGAAGTGCCTGCGACCGCCAATCGACTCCCACCGAACCACCGGCCGATGTGCAGCTAGGCGGGCAGATGCGGACTGGATGCAGGTCGAACCCGCGACCGGTTACACCCGAGGCGCATCCTCGCGTCCGTTCAGTACGTAGCCAGGCGAGTCAGGGGGCCGATGGCCTCTGCGCGAATCGAGCTCCACCCCCCGGGCTCTCCGGGCACCAGCGCCAGTCAGGAGCGGGTAGCGCCTGGAACGCCATTGCGGCGATCATGAGCCCGATGAGCGAGCTTCCCGTCGGGACCGTCACGCTCCTCTTCACGGACGTCGGGCGCTCGACTGAGCTGGTCAAGAGCCTGCAGGAGCGGTACGCCGAG
>WNFV01008499.1_pt1 | contig 11564 bp, 11 predicted proteins | sample 5400101 | NCBI WGS metagenome assembly WNFV01 (sample SAMN13153361, study PRJNA577476) | soil metagenome | isolation source: 115 cm soil or saprolite under grassland replicate 1 | place: USA:California | collected 2016-06-15
TGCTCGACGTCCTGCGCGAGCAGTTACACCTGACAGGGACGAAGGAGGGTTGCGGCGAAGGTGAATGCGGTGCTTGTACAGTGCTTATCGATGGCCGGATCGTGAACAGTTGTCTGGTTCCAGTTGCACAGGTTGAAGGAGCGTCAATTAAAACGATTGAAGGCGTTGCGGATGGAGAACAGTTACACGCAGTTCAGCAGGCGTTCATTGATTGCGGGGGAGCACAATGCGGTATCTGCACGCCGGGCATGGTCATGGCGGCTGTGGATCTCCTCGAGCGAAATCCGAATGCTGGTGAGGAGGACATTCGCAATGGATTAGCTGGCAATCTTTGTCGCTGCACAGGCTATATGAAGATTTTTGAATCTGTGGTGCGGGCGTGTCAGGAGGAGGAGTTGAAGTGATGGGACTGAAGACTTGGGAATCGTCAACGCAAGAGAACTTGATAGTTACTGATGTAGTTTGAATCAACTTCGCTCTCATTAGCACCGTGGCTTGGCCCGGTGACCAGTCGTCAGACAGATGACGGGAAACCGTTCTAAACGGTTTCCAGTTTCGTGGAACATCACTTCCACCGGGCTGAAGCCACGGTGCTAATGAGAATGCCAATTGAAACTGCCCCACTACCAACTTGATTATTTTCTTTGGGGCTAAATCGAATCTGCGAAGCCGATCAGCGACGATAGACACGCAAAAAAGAAAAGGCCGAAGCGAGTTCCGCATGCGCGCATTCATTCCTGACTATCAACTCATAACGTCGAAATCGTTATCGGATGCGCTCTCTCTGCTCGCGCGCGAGCCGGGAATGTGGCAGCCGTTTGCCGGCGGCACCGATCTCATGGTGTTGCTGGAAGCCGGCAAACTGCCGCACAAAAATTATCTCAACATTTGGAACCTTGCAGAGCTTCGCGGCATTGCAGCTACCACAGATCACGTCACTCTTGGCGCCCTGGCTACTTACACGGAAATTCGGTCGAACCCGATCCTGCGTGAAGAGTTTCCCATGCTCTGCCAGGCAGCAAGTGAGACTGGCGGTCTGGCAATTCAAAACCGCGGCACGATTGGTGGTAACATCGCCAACGCTTCTCCGGCTGCCGACTCGCCTCCGGCCTTGCTGGCCTACAACGCGGAGTTAGAACTACTTTCGGTGCGCGGCTCGCGCTGGGTGCCGTACCAAACTTTCCACACGGGCTACAAGACCATGATCATGCAGCCCGATGAGCTGCTGGCACATATTCGTCTGCCCCGACTGTGGCCGGATTTGCAACACTACTACCGCAAGGTAGGCACTCGAAAAGCGCAGGCGATATCGAAAGTGTGTGTGGCCGCTACGGCCCGAGTTAAGGAAGGCACGGTGGACCACGTACGCATCGCACTCGGCAGCATCGCGCCCATTCCGCTTCGCTGCCTCAAAACGGAAGAGGCACTGCGTGGAAAGAGTCTTGACGAAAACATTATTGAGAAAGCCAAGGCGGTGTTAGTGCGGGAAATTGTGCCCATAGACGACATTCGCTCCACAAAGAGCTATCGTTCCAGAGTCAGTTTGAACTTACTCGAGGATTTCTTGCGCCAACTGACGCCGAGTGCGCATTAGTTGCATTGAGACTGAACTGCGTTGGTTTTGCTGAAAGCGGTGGCCGATGGTCACGAAGTATTGCCCGGTAATCCCATGACCCCCAAATCCCTTCACCAAACATTCTTCATTCTTCCTGGGCTAGTCCTCTTATTTTGCCTGGCTGCTGCTACCGCGACTGCTGCTTGTCCAAATGAGATCAAACCCTCAGGTGCTGCTCCGTTGCAGATGCTGGTGCTCGGCGACTCGATAATGTGGGGTCAGGGGTTAAGAGAAGAAGAGAAGTTTTCGTCGCGAGTGAAGTGTTGGCTGGAGGAAAAAACCAATCGAGAAGTAAAGGTCCACGTCGAGGCGCATTCGGGGGCCGTGATATCTGCAGCGCCGGCAACGCCGCCTAAATTCGCAACCTCCTATGGCGAAGTCAATCTGGGCACCCCGAGTATAAACGAACAATTGGACCACGCGATCCAGTTTTACAAGCAGGATCAATCAAGTCCGGCGTTGATTCTGATGAACGGCTGCATAAATGACGTCGGCGTAAAAAATCTCCTGGCTGCGTCCACGCCATTGGAAGATTTACGTGCGCAGGTCAGGAAGAGTTGCGGCCAGGGCATGAATAGCCTGTTGCAGCGCGTCAGGAAAAGTTTTTCGCAATCATATGTGCTCGTGACCGGCTACTATCCCATAGTTTCCCCGCAATCCGCGAACAATGCTTTCCTAAGACTGCTGGTGAAAAAACTAAACAATCAAAGACCTGAAGCGCGGCAGATGACTGACCAGGAGATGCGGACAAGGCTGATAGCGATTTCCGACGAATGGTACAAAAGTTCGACGGCCAACCTTGTCGAAGCGATCGCCAAAATAAACGCGGACGACGCGCCGGAGTCTGCCAAAGTGTCGTTCGTCGAGATTCAGTTTGGACCCGAACATGTGTTTGCGGCGCCCGATTCGCTGCTGTGGAATTTTATGTTTGCTTCAACCAATCTTACCGGCTTCGCGAAAGTAATAGTGTGGCTTTCGTTCGGCACGGCTGCTTACAAAACAAACGACCACGTTAGACAAAGCAGAATCAGAATTTGTGAAGAGATCTTTAAGAGACCAAAGGGGATTAAGGAAGACAAAAGCCAAAAGAACTACCGAGAGGATCTCTTCCTGATTTGCCGCTATGCTTCGCTTGGCCATCCCAATCAGATGGGAGCTTTGATTTATACCGAAGCAATCAAGGGACAATTGCGCCAGCTAATCGACAAGGCTGGCTGGAAACGAAATTAAGCGCCCGCCAAACCTTCATTGAAAGGACCCCAAACAATGAGTTTTCCTTTCGACCAGATTGAATTCAGGCGAAACGCCGTGCAGCCCATCGAATGTATCAAACGCGGGTTTGAATTGATCAAGAGTCAATACTGGCTCTTCGTGGGCTTAACTATAGTCGGCCTTTTAATCGGCTCCGTGGTTCCGTTAGGAATCCTTATGGGGCCAATGATGTGTGGTATCTACCTCGCGCTGTTTCAAACCAGACGCAGCCGGCCAATTGAGTTTGGTTCCCTTTTCAAAGGCTTTGACTACTTTGGCGACAGTCTTATTGCGACGCTGCTGCACTTAGTTCCGGTTATCGTGATCCTCATCCCCTCCTACATGATTTTCCTCGCGTTTTATGTGGGGTTCATCGTGACGTTGTCGCAGAGCCATGGCGACCCTAATCCGGCAGCGATACTTGGATTTCTGGGATTCCTCTTTGTTTTCTGGATAGTGGTCGTTGTTATTCTGATCGTCGTCTCCATTGCTTTCACTTTCACCTATCCCTTGATTGTGGACCGGCGTTTGTCAGGACTGAATGCAGTGAAGTTAAGCATACGAGCAGCGATGGCAAATTTCTGGCGCCTGCTGGGAATGCTTCTGTTAACATTTCTCATGAATTTCGTCGGCGCGCTTTTCTGTTATGTGGGAGCAATTTTAGTGGCCCCAATAGGTTTTGCTGCCATCGCCGCGGCCTACGAACAAGTGTTTGGACTCGGCGAGGTGCAGCCTAATTTGCCGCCGCCTCCGCCATCATTTGTTTAAGCTCTTACGCAAGCTGACGTCATGCGGGATCCGGAGTGCTGCGCCGATTAGCTTGCGGTGTTCCCGCAAACTAACAGTTTGCATTACCACCTTCATAAAAGATGATGCCGGCCAATAACCTCGTCATTCGCGGTAAGAAAGTTGTCTTACCGGAATCGATTGCACCCGCATCGCTTCATATCAGTAACGGCGTTATTACAGCCATCGAATCCTACGAGAACCTTCCCACTGGTTACGACTTGATCGAGTCCGGCGAAGAGTCGCTCGTCATGCCGGGCCTCGTGGACACGCACGTTCACATCAATGAGCCGGGCCGAACCGAGTGGGAAGGATTTTCAACCGCGACGCGAGCCGCGGCAGCCGGTGGGGTCACTACGCTTGTTGACATGCCGCTCAATTCAATCCCGCCGACAACAACGGTCGCTGGTTTTAGGGAAAAGTTAGAAGCGGCGCGCGGCCAGTGTTACGTTGACGTCGGTTTTTGGGCCGGCGTAGTGCCGGGAAACACGGCTGAACTCGCGGCGCTTAACGAGGCGGGCGTCGTGGGTTTCAAGTGTTTTCTTATACACTCCGGCGTCGATGAATTCCCGAATGTCACTGGGAACGATTTACGTGAAGCACTGCCAGAGTTGACGCGCCTGGGCGCGCTGCTAATAGTGCATGCGGAAGTACCAGGGCCGATAAATAGGACGGGAATTCTTGCCTGTGCTTCTCTCGAAGCCACAGAACCAGGGTCAAACCGGAGTGTTCGTCCTACGGTCTATCAGACCTTCCTGGCGTCTCGTCCGCGTGCGGCTGAAGACGAAGCCATCGCCTTAATGATCAAACTAAGCCGTGAATTTGGAACGCAAGTCCACATCGTTCATCATTCATCGGCGGACGCATTGCCGCTGCTGCGAGAAGCAAAGGCTGCTGGAGTCAAAATCACCGCGGAAACGTGCCCGCATTATCTAACGTTTGTTGCCGAGGAAATTCCCGACAGGGCCACTGAATTTAAGTGTTGCCCGCCGATTCGCGAGCGCGAAAATCGTGAACAGCTGTGGAGCGCTATTGGCAGCGGCGTTATAGACATGATCGTTTCGGATCATTCGCCGTGTCCTACCGAGATGAAGTTGCGTGACAGTGGAGATTTCCTCCGCGCGTGGGGCGGCATATCTTCTCTACAATTGCGGCTGCCGGCTGTTTGGACTGAGGCGAGCAGACGCGGCTACACCATGGAAGATCTGGCGCGATGGTTGTGTAGCGCGCCGGCAAAACTTGTCGGTCTGGAAGGTCGAAAGGGTCTGATCGCGGTTGGCCACGACGCTGACTTAGTCGTTTGGAATCCTGAGAAACAGTTCAGAGTAGACGGCGCTGCGCTGCAACATCGTCACCCGTTGACGCCCTATCAGGATCGGATTTTGAATGGAGTCGTGCAGAAAACTTTTCTTCGCGGCGAGAAGATATATGATAGGGGCAAATTCATCGCGGAGCCGCGGGGACAACTGCTGAAAAAGACACAGAATGGTCCATTTAAGGGCGCAGTTTAGAGTCCAACCTTTGCGTTGCCGATTGTGGAAGGCACGCACGCTACAGCTTGGAATCTATACGGAGACGGAGCCGGCTATGCCGGAAATAGAATGGGCGCGGGTTGAAGACGCGCCGGTAAAAGAGAAATTTGGCGGGACCGTCAGGGTGCGAACCCTTTGGCGCTCCACGAGTGGTGCAACAGCCCAGGTTGTTGAACTCGATTCCGGCGCTTGTTGGGAAGGAATCGATCTTCACGAACCCGAACCCGAAGAAGTTTACGTGGTTTCCGGTGTATTCAACGATGGCGTGCGCGATTATCCTGCCGGCAGTTTTATACATAATCCGGCGGGTTCGTCTCACGTGCCGCAATCCAGGATTGGCTGCACCTTGTTTGTTTTTTATCCCGAAGGTTAGAAGCGTAAATGGATTTTACGGAACTGGTTGATCTCGCCTCGGAAAGACTAGGCGGTGCTGTGCTCGTTGCTAACGATGAGTTTTTCGCGCCTAAGGAAAATCTCCTTAAGCTCAGCGCGCCCATTTTTAGCGAAGGCAAGTACACCGACCTGGGAAAATGGATGGACGGCTGGGAGACGCGGCGGCGGCGCACGCCGGGATACGACTGGTGCATCATCCGTCTCGGACTGCCCGGAATAATTCGCGGGATCGTGGTCGACACAAGCTTCTTCCGCGGAAATTATCCGGAGCATTTTTCACTGGAAGCGTGCGCGCTTGACGGGTTGCCGACCAGGGAAGAATTAACCAGCGAAGCAATATCCTGGATTCCGCTCCTGCCGCAACTGCCGCTCACCGGCGACACCCAAAACCCTTTTGCGATCGAGAGCGAGCAACGCTTCACACATCTGCGTTTCAAAATCTACCCTGATGGTGGCGTAGCACGGTTGAGAGTTTACGGCGAGGTTCTCCCGGATTGGGTTCGTCTTAAACGCAGCGGCGGTGATATCGATCTGGCGGCGGTTGAGAATGGCGGGCTGGTTATCTCATGCAGCGATATGTTTTTTGGTCATCGTCACAATCTCATCATGCCCGGTAGGGCGGCGGACATGAGCGATGGTTGGGAGACGAAACGGCGCCGCGGACCGGGCCATGACTGGTCAATTATCAAACTGGGCGCGCCCGGACAAATTCGTCGTGTGGAAGTTGATACCTCGTGGTTCAAGGGAAATTTTCCCGAGAGCTGTTCGCTTGAGGCCAGGAGTACAGGCGATTTGCCGGAAGAGAATCTGACTGATTTGTCAGTTGTCTGGAAAAGTGTCTTGCCTCGCACTAAGTTACAGGCCCACAGCCGGCACTTTTTCGAAAATGAGATTTTGGATGCAGACAATGTATCGCATCTGCGGTTCAATATTTTTCCCGATGGCGGCGTGAGCCGCTTGCGCGTTTATGGACGAGTTGAATGATTTACCGGCGAGACGAACTTGAAAATGATTAAGACTTCGGTTGCCAATTCCAAACTTGCTTCGTTGAATGTATTGCCATCGAACGAAGCCGAAAAAGAATTGCTGAAGTGCTGCGGCTCCCGCCAGTGGGCGGCCCAGGTAATTGCTGAACGACCTTTTAGCGGCGTGGACGACTTGATCGTGAAGGCTGATCAAATCTGGTGGTCGCTCGAGCCGCGTGATTGGTTAGAGGCATTTCACAGTCACCCTAAAATTGGCGAGAAGAAGCCGGTAGCCGCGACTGCAGCCGAAGCGCAGAAGTGGTCTGCGGACGAACAATCGGGAACGCGCAATTCGGCAGCGGAGATGATGGCAGTTCTGGCCGAGCTGAATCGCGAGTATGAAGAAAAGTTTGGTTTCATCTTCATCGTGTGCGCGACGGGAAAGAGTTCCGAAGAAATGCTCGCGATCCTGCGCCAACGGCTGAATCATGGACCGGACGAGGAGTTGAAGCTTGCGGCAGCTGAGCAGGCGAAGATTACACAACTTAGATTGAGAAAACTGATGGATAATGCAGAATCATGAAGATCCATCAGTTGAAGATTTTAGTTGTTGACTATCGACTCCAGACTGTAGACTCCGGACTCGTATGAGCACCATCTCGACACACGTCCTCGATACGTCGCGCGGCGCGCCTGCCGGGGGCGTCGCAGTTTCCCTGGCGATAGAAAACACAGACGAGAGTTGGACCGAACTGAGCCACGCCTGGACCGACGAAGACGGACGCGTAAAGCCCTTTTTCCTCGTTGGCGAACCTCTGTCCAGCGGAACCTACAGGCTGGTGTTTGAAACGGAGCCCTATTACCAGGGCCTTGATATCGAGTGTTTTTATCCGCAGGTCGCCGTTGTTTTCAAGATCGACGATACTGCGCAGCATTACCACATACCGCTGTTAATAAGCCCTTACGGTTACTCAACGTACCGCGGTAGCTAGAACCTACTGAAGAGTTTGCATGAGCCCGCGAAGCGTGGCTATAGCATAAAGCCTGGGGTGGGAGCGGAGCGGAACCCCAGGATCGTTTGGAGCACAAAGGAAGAGCCCGCAAAGTGGGCGACAGCTGTCGCAGCCCTTGTGCTATCGCACGCTTCGCGCGCTCGATTTTCTTGCCTTTCTCCTCCTGGGGGTTCCGCTCCGCTCCACCCCAGGCTTTACGCTTCCACCCGCTCCGCAGGTTGTGGAAAATTAGTAATGACTCTCAATCCAACACTAAGTGAATGGCTTAATCTGATCTTCCGTTGGGTGCACGTCTTTGCGGGCATCATGTGGGTCGGCACCACTTATTACTTCACCTGGCTCGATGCGCGTCTGAGCGAAGAAGAAAAGGCAATCGCCAATACTAACAAGAGAGGCAGCCCGGGTGAAGTGGGCGCGGGCAGTGCCGCGCAAATTTGGATGGTGCACAGCGGCGGCTTTTATGTGGTCGAAAAACGCAAGGTGCCGGATCTGGTATCGCGAACGCTCCACTGGTTTCGCTGGGAAGCCGGCACCACCTGGTTGAGCGGCATGGCGCTGCTGATTGTCGTCTATTACATCGGCGGCGGCGCGCTGGTTGATCGAGACGTTTCTGATATCAGCGTGGGCGCCGCGATTGCTCTGGGGGTAGAAGTGCTGGTCGGGGGTTGGGTTATCTATGATCTCATGATGCTTTCGCCGCTGGGAAAAAATGAGAAGGCCTTTGCGTTGATCGCGTACCTGATGGTGGTCGGAATCAGTTACGGCTTAACGCGTTATCTTAGCGGACGCGCCGCTTACATTCACGTGGGCGCCTTGTTTGGAACGATTATGGCCGCGAATGTGTGGATGCGAATTTTGCCGGCGCAGAAAAAAATGATTGTGGCGATCAACGAAGGACGAAAGCCCGACGAGGCGTTGAGCGCTCAGGCAAAGCTGCGCTCAAAACAAAACACCTTCATGGCCGTTCCGGTTGTCTTCATCATGATCAGCAACCACTTCCCAGCGGCAACCTATGGCGATCAGTACAACTGGGCCGTCCTCGCTGTGCTGATTCTCGTTGGTTGGATTGCCGCTAAATTCATTAGAAGAGCATAAGCAGCAGCCGCGTAGCAGCATAATGTTTGTAGCCTTCGGAATCAATTTGAAAACTGTAGCTCCGAAGGACCGCAACCTCTTGCACCGATTAAAGAGACTGTCGAAATAACTCAAGTCTCTGTGCGACCGCTGTGAACTCTGTGCCTCTGTGGTGGGATTTATTTAAGAGAAACACTCATCACAGAGACACAGAGCACACTGAGGATGCACAGACAAAGCAGAGTTATTCACTTTCCCGGCAGACTCCTTAAATGAGTGCAAGGTGATCGATGGTTATTCGCATGCCTATAAACATTTCGTGCCTATGGCACTGCAAACAGACAGGCAGGAGAGTCTGTCCTACTTACTTCGCCAGCGGGAAGACGGGCTCGATATCCACCGGCACATCATTAAGCCGATCAAGCGCCCCCTTCATATCCGGGCGAATCAGTGAATACTTATCCAGTATCGCTTTTGCCTTGTCGTAGGAGCCTTCGGCCTCGAGTGTCAGCAAGTCGTTAGTTAACTTCCGCACCGCCTCTCTTATCTTTCCATTATCAATACTAAACTTGCCCGTCGCCGCGTCGAACTTGATCGCGCCTTCGTCCGAGAAGTAGTTGAACTGCATAGCCACACCGCGCGCATGTGATTCGGTCAGACCAAAACGCACCGAGCGAAACATGCTGGCAAGATAGGTAATATAGAGTGTGTGCTGCATCTCTTTCTCGATGACGCCCTTATCGAGTAAGTACTGCAACGCCCAGAGGCCGGTCACATCCGCCTTTGCTTCCTCGATCGAGGAGTAGAGCTCCTTGAGTTGCAGGCGGACCGTTGTGGCCTGGCCGTCGACCGTGATGTTGTGTGGCCCAAGACCGTGCATCAGTTCGTGCATGAGTATGTGCGTGAAAAACGAATCGAAGGAAACTGCGCGCTGCTGCACAGGAGTCAGCACGACGCGTGAGATCGGAGTCAGGACCTTGTTGAACTTCGCATCCTGAACGTTCTTCAACATGATTCGCGCTGAGCCCTTTTCCTTCACCACGCGCTCGTCATTGGGAAGATTGAAGGCTGCGGTTTGCACAGCATTATTTCCTTCGCCCGAGCTGAAGACCTCGTTTACTACGCGCATCGGCGACGATGTGCCCAATTTTGGATTGCGGTAACGTGCTTCCAGCGGCAGGTTATTTTCCAGTTCCTGCAGGTGTTGCCCAAACTTCTCGAGCTTGGCGCTCTCGGCGGCATCAGTTAGCGTGACGTAAGCCTCGAACGCCGCTTTGTAGCCGAAGAGCTCGTCTTCGTAAGTTTCGTAAGGACCAATGGTCACATCAATCGGCGCCTTGAGATCCATCCAGGCTACGTCACTCGCGTAATAGTCGTTGGAGGCAAACGCGTCTGCGCGCTTGCGGAGAAAATCCTTCAATGTTCCATTGGTCGTCAACGCCGCCGCCTCGCGCAGCAGTTTGGAGGCGGGTTCGAGAAACTCGCGATACTCAGTGCTGTAAGGCACAGTCATTAACTTGCCGTTAGCGTCGCGGCGGATCGTGTAGAAGTAGCCCGTCGCTTTCTCTTTCTCTGAACCAGGCAAGCCCGCGAGCCAGGAATTAAACTCGTCTTTGGTAATGTCGTCCGGATAGAAATTCGCTTGCGGTTTTTCGCGGGGCACACCTTCGATGAAGGGTTCGTTATTGTCCAAACGCGACCATGGTCCGTCATTGATTAGAAAATAATGCAGCCGCTGACTCCCAACCGCTGTCTTGTCAGCCTCCAGCTTTTTGTGCAGCTCGTCGTTGCCGCTCCAAACTTGTCGCAGAAACAATGGATCGAGCAATCTTGCTGCTGCGATGATCTTCTGTAGCGCCTTGCGGTCAGCCGGCGAAAGACGAGACGTATTGGCAGTCAAAACAGTAGGCGCGAAGCGGCGAATCTTTTTCGCCAGTTCAGGGTCGCCGGCCATCGGGTTGCTCCTACGCTTTTGCATTCCAGAAATATCTATCAAGAGCATTGTTGCGAGAAGCAGCAAGCTAACAATGATTCTCATCAGAGCCTCCGCAAAAAATTAAACTGAGTCAGAGTACAGCCTCCAGCTTGCTGATCGATAACACACAAGCTAGAGAGTATTGATGCAGTTTGAGTGAACTTCGCTCTGATTAGCACTGCGGCTTTAGCCCGGTGACCAGTCGCCAGACAGAAGATTGGTCCCACTTCCGATTTCGTGGGAACACTGCTTCCACCGGGCTGAAGCCACGGTGCTAATGAGAATGCCAATTGAAACTGCACCAGTGCCAGCTAGAGCTTGTAATCTAAACTGCAGATATTCATAAGCTCTGTCGATTGTTCAGGATCTTTACAAACGAACCCGAACGCAATTCAGCCACAGTAAGCCCCGAGAATTTAACGGCCTCTTGTTCTGTCAGGGCCCCGCAATTGATCGCGCGCAGAAAATAGTTGAGCAATCCCTGACCGGTAGCGGCGTCGTCAAACACGTCTCCAACCAATGTTGCCTTGGCTGCTTTTTCCACGAAATTCTTTAGACGCTCTGACGCGGCGTCGAGGCTTTCGAGAAAGAATGCGTAGATTGCAGCATAGCGCGTGGGTAGTTGTGCCGGATGCAGATCCCAGCCCTGATAAAAGGCATTTTGGAGCGAATGCTGAATGTGTGTGTAATGGAGTCGCCAGGCGCGATGAACGACCTCGCGGTTCTCCGCGATCTGTTCCGGTTTGAGCGGTGGTCCACCTTCAATAAAACGGTGTGGCGCGACGGGCATGATATTCGTGGCCCCATCCGAGAGCCAGATACCGGTGCCCGCAAACGAAACCTGCATCATATGTTTCGCAAAGTCGCAGGCTGGATGCATCATGTGCTGATGCGCCGCTGTGATATTACAACTCGCCGTATAGTCGTAAGTTCCAAAGTGTGCGGCCACACAGCGACCGC
>WNFV01014142.1_pt1 | contig 11562 bp, 13 predicted proteins | sample 5400101 | NCBI WGS metagenome assembly WNFV01 (sample SAMN13153361, study PRJNA577476) | soil metagenome | isolation source: 115 cm soil or saprolite under grassland replicate 1 | place: USA:California | collected 2016-06-15
GACGACGTCTGCACCCGTGATTCCCCGTAGCGTCTTCGAAGCTTCCTGAACCGCAGCGTCTGCCGCCTTCGCGAAGCTCTCCGGCGACGAGCCGATCAGCGTGATCACCTTCGCAACGTCGGACATTCCGAACCTCCTCAGAGTGGATGAGAGGGGAGTCTAGGAAGCGAACCGCTCCAGTGCCTCGGTTTGATCTGCGTGTCCGCCAAGCCGAGTCGCGCGGAAGCGCTCGTCGGCCCGGGCAATGAGGCTCTCGTCCTCTCGGACGATGCCGAGCGCTCGCAGCGCGAATGGCTCCAGGTACATGCCCTCCGCAAGAAAGGCGGACGCCTCCGACTCGACTCGCTCTCTGTCTCGGAGAGCGGCGAGCGCGTCGAGGCGAGTCGCGAGCGCCGCAAGGCCGAAGGTGAGCCGGTTCGCCTGCTGCAGGAACGCCTCCTGTCCTCTGACCAAGCGTTCGAGCTTCCCGGCATTTCCACGGGCGAGTGCAAGCCGCATTCGCGGAGGGACGAGCGCGATCAGATGACCCTCCATCCCGAAGTCGTTGGCCGCACGCTCGAGCTCGAGCGCGCGCGCTTCCTCGCCGGTGTAGGCGCGAGCCACTGCGCAGAGGAGCGTGCTCCGCGCGTTCCGCACGCACGGCGTGTCCTGGTTTTCGGCGGCCGTCTGCTTGATGCGAGCTTCGAGGTCGAGGACGGCGGGCCAGTTGCCGGCAAGTTCCTCGGTCTCCGCGACGAGACTGATCCCGTGCATCCGGTGGTGCGGTGAGAGTTCCTGCGAGAGCCCGACATGTTCGCGTGCGAGCCGACGCGCCTCGCGAAGCCGCCCAACCGCTGTAATGACAGGGAGAGCCGTCTCTCGGATCTCCACGAGATGGTCGGGGTCGGTGATCTCGTCCTCGATGTCGAATCGGCGCAGCGCCCAGTCGACGGCATCGCCGAGCCGGCCGTCGTAGAAGGCGACGTACGCGCGTGCGGCCCACGCGTACGAGCGAAGCTCGGGATCGGCGACGCGTTCGGCGAGCGTGCCGGCCTCCCTCGCGACCTCGTCGCCGCGCTCCGGGTGCCAGTTCGACAGCGCTAGCAGCGCCCTCACCCGGGAGTGTGTGCCGGGGTCGGTCAACTCGAGCGCTTGCTCGATCCATGCATCAACGATCTCCTCTGCGGGCCGGCGTTTCCACATGCCCGACCGGATCGACGTATGGAACGAGAGCTCGCTGTACGTAACACCGCGCTCTCGCGGATCTTCTACAAGCGCGAGTGATCGTTCCATCGCCTCGATGAAGGACTCTCCGTCGAACTTGAGCGCGCATGCGCGCCCGATGTCCCGCCAGATGCGCCCCTGTTCGGCCGCGTCAGGCTCGAGCACGACGGCTCGACGAAGGAGGGCGATGCCGTCGTCGATGCCGTAGCGGGAGATCGCCGCCTCCGCAGCTCGGCGCAGCCACCTCACCGCTTTCCCGCGCAGACGCTCGACCTCGAGCTCATCGTCGGCCCAGGCAAGATCGACGTCTTCGGGACGGACGGCCTCTGCGTAGTGATGCGCAAGCAGAGGGGCGTGTTCGTCGCGACCTTCGCCAACTCGCTCGATCCACTTGGCGAACGAGGCGTGGAGTCGTGCACGTCTCGCCTTCGTCACGCTCCCGTACGCGACCTCACGTGTGAGGGCATGTTTGAACACGTACTCGACCTCCCCGGCGAGTGACGACGGAGATCGCTGGCGGATCAGGTCGCGGCTCTCGAGCACGTGTAGGTCCGGTTCGAGCCCTTCGACGAGCTCGTAGACAGGGCCGGTCCAGAAGATCCGGCCGATCACCGCCGCCGCCTGGAGCGCTGCCTTTTCGGCCTCGCCGAGCAGGTCGATCCGCGCTGCCAGCACAGCTTGCACCGAGTCGGGAATCTTGAAGCCGGCGGGCGGCTCGCTCGCGCTCCAACCGCCGTTCGCACGCTGGAGCACGCCAGCATCGATGAGGCTGCCGAGCACTTCCTCGACGAAGAACGGATTTCCCTCGGCGCGCTCGACGACGAGGTCGCGCACGTGCGGAGGCAGCGCTCCGGCGAGACCGTCCACGAGCGACCCGGCCGTCTCGGCGGCGAGTGGCTCGAGCCAGAGGGTTTCGCTGTCCGTGCGTCCGTGCCAGCCTGCGTGGCCGTCGACGAAGTCGGGGCGCGCGGTCGTGAGCAGAACGAGCGGGCCCCGCACGTCGCGCGCGACGCGCTCGATCAGATCCAGCAGCGGTTGTTCCGCCCAGTGAACGTCCTCGATTAGGACGACGACAGGCCGATCCTTCGCAAGCTCCGAGAGAAAGGCGACCCACTCGGCGTGCAGGCGATCACGGGCCGCGAGCGGATGCAGCTCGCCTGCGACGTCGAGACCGAGTGTGAGGCCCAGGATCTCGCGGTCACCCAGCCGTTGGCGGACCTCTTCCGGGGGATCGCTCTCGAGGATCGAAAGATGCTCCTTGAGAACCTCGGCCAGAGGCCAGTAGGTGATTCCCTGACCGTAGGCGAGGCAGCGGCCGGTACGCCGTAAGGGCTCCGGAGTCTCGTCCGCGAGCTGCTCCCAGAGCTCGCGCATGAGGCGCGTCTTGCCCACACCTGCGTCGCCGACAATCGTGACGAGCACGGGACCTGATCGTTCTACGGCGCGCCGAAAAGCGGTCTGGAGGCGGTCGAGCTCTTCGTCGCGGCCGACGAAGGCACGCGCAAGGCCACCGACGCCGCGCGTTCGCATGAGCGAGAGCGCGCGCACCAAGCGCCTGCAGGGAACCCCCGCGGACTTCCCTTTGGCCTGGACGCTTCTCGGCTCGGCGAATTCGAATGCGCCTCGCGCGGCACTCACCGTTCTCTCTCCGGCGAGGACCTCTCCCGGCTGGGCGGCCTGCTCCAGTCGGGCGGCGACATTCACGGCGTCCCCGCTGACGAACGAGCTTCCTTCGCGAGGTCGCCCGACGACCACCTCACCTGTGTTGACCCCAATCCGCAGAGAGAGGCCGCCCTCGAAGGTCGCCTCGAGGCGCCTTTGCATGGAGAGAGCCGCATGGAGAGCGCGCTCGGCGTGATCCTCCAGCGCCTCCGGCGCGCCGAACGCGGCCATGACTGCGTCGCCCGCAAACTTCTCGACCGTCCCCCCGGCCGCCTCGATCTCAGTCGCCATCGCGTCGTAGAAGCGCTCGAGCCGTGCTCGCGTTCGCTCAGGATCCTGCTCGTCTGCGAGGGCGGTCGAGCCGGCCAGGTCGGCGAACAACACGGTTGCCAGCTTTCGCTCGGACCGATCCTCTGCCACATGCGAAGTCTGGCCGAGACAGGCCCGTAAGTACACTTCGCGGCCGTGTTCGATGCCCTGTCAGACCGGCTCCAAATCGCTCTCGGCGACCTCCGTGGCCGCGGCAAGCTCGACGAGGAAGCCATCTCGCGTGCGATGCGCGAGATCCGGCTCGCGCTGCTCGAGGCGGATGTCAACTTCGAGGTCGTCAAGCAGTTCGTCGCGCAGGTGCGCGAGGACGGCGTTGATGGGGGCGGGCAGCTCGAGGCTCGCCTTCACGGGGCGCCCGCCGACAGTGATCCTCCTCACCGGCCTCCAGGGATCGGGTAAGACGACTGCGGCCGCGAAGCTCTCGCTGCTACTGCGCAAGGAGGGTCGCGCGCCCGGACTGGTCGCGGCCGACCTCCAGCGGCCGGCGGCGATCGACCAGCTCGAGCAGCTGGGCCGCCAGATCCAGGTTCCTGTCTACCGCGAGGACGGGTCGGATCCGGTGTCCGTCGTCCGCAACGGCATCGCGCAGCTCACCGCGGACGGTGCCGACACGATCATCCTCGATACGGCGGGGCGGCTGCACGTCGACGAGGAGCTGATGGACGAGCTCGAGCGCGTCCGGGACGAGGCGAAACCAGCGAACGTGCTGCTCGTGCTCGACGCGATGACCGGCCAGGAAGCCGTCAACGTCGCGCTCGCATTCCAGGAGCGCGTCGCCTTCGACGGCGTGCTGATGACGAAGCTCGACGGCGACGCGCGCGGCGGCGCGGCGCTGTCCGTGAAGGCGGTCACCGGCCGTCCGATCAAGCTCATCTCCGTCGGCGAGAAGCTCGATCAGCTCGAGTACTTCCATCCCGACCGGATGGCCTCCCGCATCCTCGGCATGGGGGACGTGCTGACGCTGATCGAGCGCGCCGAGCAGGCGGTGGAGGCGGACGAGCAGAAGGAGCTCGAAGCCCGCATGCTCAAGGGCCAGTTCAGCTTTGACGACTTTCTGAGGACGTACGGGATGCTCCGCCGCATGGGGTCGATCCAGGGCCTGCTGAAGCTGATCCCGGGCCTCGGCAAGCAAATGGAGGGCCTCGACCAGGTCGACGAGAAGCAGTTCGGCCGCGTCGAGGCGATCATCCTCTCGATGACTTCGCAGGAGCGCGCCTTGCCGAAGGTCATCGACGGATCGCGGCGCCTTCGAATCGCCAACGGCTCGGGCACAACCGTCGAGGAGGTCAACCGGCTCATGGATGCGCGCAAACAGATGGAGAAGCTGATGAAGGGGATGAGCAAGGGCAAGATGCCGAATCTCGGCGCGCTCACCGGCGAGGCGCCGGCAGAGGCGGCCGGGCCGACACGCCGCAAGGCGACAAAATCCAACAAGCGGAAGAAACGAAGCAAGACACGGAGGTGAGATGGCAGTACGCATGAGATTGACGCGCGTCGGATCGAAGAAGAATCCGGTCTACCGCGTCGTCGTGGCCGATTCGCGCTCGCCGCGCGACGGCAAGTTCCTCGAGATCGTGGGGCGGTACAACCCGCAGCACGATCCGTCGCTGATCGAATTCGACGAGGACAGGGTGAAGGACTGGCTTGGGAAGGGCGCCCAGCCGTCGGAAGCCGTTCGGAGGCTGCTGAAGGTCAGAAACCTGTCGAAGTGATGGCCGAGCTGCTCGAATACTTGGCGCGCCAACTCGTGGACCAGCCGGATGCCGTCCGCGTCGAGCAGGTTGAGGAAGACGGCGACACGCTCGTCCTCCGCCTCCACGTCGCACAGGACGACCTCGGGAAGGTGATCGGCCGGCAAGGACGCATCGCGCGCGCGTTGCGCACGGTCGTGCGCGCGGGCAGCGCGCGCGAGCGGCGGCGCGTGCAGCTCGAAATCGTCGATTAGGCCCCGCAGCCGATGATTCTCGATGGCACGTAACCAAGATTGTGCGTCGGACGGCCGAGCGGGCGAAGCCCGCACGGCCTCTATGCGGCGCCGCAAGACGGCGCCTTAGGTGCGCGTCGCCGCGCTTTACGACGTCCACGGGAATCTGCCCGCGCTAGAAGCGGTTCTCGCCGAAGTGGACGCCGACCTGATTCTCGTCGGAGGCGACGTCGCGGCGGGCCCGTGGCCGTCCGGGACGCTTGAACGCCTTCGCGGTCTTGGCGAGCGCGTGCGCTTCATCCGCGGCAACGCCGACCGCGAGCTGACCGAGGCGCCGAAGCCCGGGCGTGTGGGTGGGCCGCCGCCCGAGGTGATGGAGTTCGTGCGTGAACGACTGTCGAAGGAGCAGCTGTCCTTTCTCGGGGCGCTCCCTCTCGTCGAGTCGGTCGAGGTGGACGGCCTCGGCGGCGTCCTCTTCTGCCACGCGACGCCGCGAGACGACGAAGAGCTGCTGACACGCATCAGTCCGGATGACCGCTGGCGCGAGCCGCTCGCCGGAGTGGAGGAGCAGGTCGTCGTCTGCGGACACACGCATACACAGTTCGACCGGCGTGTCGACGACGTCCGGCTCGTCAACTCGGGCAGCGTCGGGATGCCCTACGAGCACGAACCCGGCGCCTACTGGACGCTGCTCGGCCCAGAGGTCGCGTTCCAGCGCACGGAGTACGAGCCCGGCGACATCGCCGGTAGCGGTTGGCCCCGGGGGTGGCCGTCGGCGACGCCCGAGGAGGCGACGGAGTTTTTCGAGAAGTTCTCGCGTGACCGCGCCTGAGACTGTCGTTGTCGGCCGCGTTGGAAAGTGGCACGGCCTCGACGGCTCGTTCGTGGTCGAGAACGCCAGCGAGGCCGCCGAACGCTTCCAGGTCGGCGCCGAGCTGCTTGTCGCGGGGGAGCCGGCGAAGGTCGTCGCCGCGAAGCAGGCACGCGGCCGGCCGGTGATCCGCCTCGACCGACGCGTGGCCCGAGGTGAGACGCTCGAGGTGCCGCGCGACTCCCTTGCTCCCGCGGGTGAAGACGAGTACTACGTCTTCCAGCTGGTCGGCCTGCGCGTCGAGGAAGAGGGGGGCGGTACGCTCGGCAGGGTCATGGATGTCGCACCGGGAGTGGCGAATGACGTGCTCGAGCTCGACTCCGGCTTGGCACTCCCGATGGTCGAGGACTGCGTTCGGGAGGTCGACCTGGCGGGCGGCCGAATCGTCGTCGCACCGGGATTTGCCGCCGGCCCCTGAGCGACGGCATGCCGGAGATGGTCGCGCACTTCCCGGCCGGTTTGTCGGACGCTGGGTAACCTGAGTCGCCTCGTCCCTTGCAGCTCGATGTCTTCACTCTCGTTCCGCATGCCTTCGCGTGGCTCACCGAGCAGCGCCCTGTTGCCACGGTCCTCGGTACCGAGCTCGACCTGCGCCTCTTCTCCTATCGCGACACGACGCCGCTACGAGCTGGGCAGATCGACGATGAGCCGTACGGAGGCGGCGCGGGAATGGTGCTTCGCGTGGACGTCGTGGCGGCCGCGCTCGACGCGGTCTACGCCGGCGTTCCAGATCACCGCGTCGTCGCCCTGACGCCGCAGGGACGGCAGCTGACGCAGGACGTGGTGGAGGAGCTCGCAGGCGAGGAGCGCCTGACGTTGTTGTCCGCACGTTTCGAAGGCTTCGACGAGCGTGTCGTGACACACCTCGCGTCGGACGCGATCTCGATCGGGCCCTATGTCCTCTCGAACGGCGACCTGCCGGCGATGGTGCTCGTCGACGCGATCGCACGGCGCTTGCCGGGCGCGATCCGTGAGGAGTCAGGAGCCTTCGAAAGCTTCTCGGCTGAGCTCGAAGGCGGCCTCGAGTATCCCCACTACACGCGACCGCCCGAATTCCGAGGCTGGCGCGTGCCCGACGTGCTCCTGTCCGGCGACCACGGAAAGATCGACGCGTGGCGCCGCGAACAGAGTCGCGGCCGGAGTCTCTTGTGAGCGACCATTACGCCGTCCTCGGCGTGCGTACGGACGCTTCCCCCCAAGAGCTCGAGGCTGCCTACCGGCGCGCCGCGCTCGAGCGCGGGTACCAGGACGGCGCCTGGCGCGAGCTGCGTGACGCCTATGAGGTCCTTCGTGATCCCGAGCAACGCGCCCGCTACGACGTGGAGCGCGACGGGGCGGGACCGCCAGGTGAGCCGAAGCCGAAGTCCCGCAACCCGGTCGACCGCCTCTTCCCGAACCTCCCGCACGGGTGGCGCGTCGCGATCGACTGGGTGGTCACGATCGCCGGCGCGGTCGCGATCGTCCTGGCGATCAAGGCATGGGTCGTGAATCCCTATCGAATCCCGTCCTCGTCGATGGAGCCGACCCTCCACTGCGCGCGTCCGGCCCAGGGCTGCGAGGCGAGCGCCTCCGACCGCGTGCTGGCGAACCGGTTCATCTACCACTTCCGCGATCCCGAGCGGGGCGAGATCGTGGTCTTCAAGACGCCCAAGCTGGCAAGGCAGGAGTGCGGGTCGGAAGGGACCTTCGTCAAGCGGCTGATCGGACTGCCCGGCGACGTCTGGGCGGAGCGGGAAGGCTTCGTCTACATCAACGGCAGGAAGCTGAATGAGCCCTACATCCGGCCCAACCGCAGAGACAGCCAGACGCTGAGCCTCGCCGACATCCCGCCGCGCGGCACGATGACTCGCATCCCCAAGGGCTACTACCTGATGATGGGCGACAACCGCAGTTCCTCCTGCGACTCACGGCGCTGGGGGCTGGTGCCGCGGAAGAACCTCGTCGGCCCGGTGTTTGCGACGTACTGGCCGCCGACCCGCATCTCGTTCCACTGAAGCGTCGGGCCGCGCCGCTTGCGGCACTTCTCCTCGTTGTCGGCTGCGGAAACCGAGCAGGGCACGTCTACCGGGTGCCCTCCTCCTCGATGGAGCCGACGCTGCACTGTGCGCAACCGGGAACGGGCTGCCTGGCAAAGGAGCGCGACCTCGTCTACGCCGTCCCTTATGGAGACTCGAGACCCGTGCGCGGCGACATCGTGGTTTTCCAGGCTCCGGCTGCGGCCGGGCAGCGTTGCGGCGCCGGCGGGCTCTTCATCAAGCGCGTGGTCGGACTCCCGCTCGAGCACTGGCGTGAGCGCGCTGGGATGATCCTCATCAACGGCGAAGAGATACCGGAGCCCTACGTCAAACCGGGGCGCCGAGATCGAGTGAGCTACCCGCGCGCCGTGATTCCACTCCGGCGCTACCTCCTCCTCGGTGACAACCGGGCCCATTCCTGCGACTCGCGTATCTACGGCCCCATCGCGCTGGGGAGCATCCGAGGCAAGATCGTCGAGATCAGGCGCGGATCCAAGCGGATCCACTTGCGCTAGCATTCCGCGGCGGCCTGGGGGCCGCCCCCTTCTATGAGCAAGGTGATCGAGACACTCGAGCGCGCCCAGTTGCGCGACGACATTCCCCGGTTCAAGGCGGGGGACACCGTCCGCGTGCACTTCAAGGTGATCGAGGGCCAGCGGCACCGGATCCAGGTCTTCGAGGGCATCGTCCTGAAGCGTCAGGGCGCCGGCGCGCGCGAGACCTTCACCGTCCGCAAGCAGTCCTTCGGAGTCGGCGTGGAACGGACATTTCCGCTGCATTCACCAAAGATCGAGAAGATCGAGGTGGCGGCGATCGGCGACGTGAACCGGGCCAAGCTCTACTACCTCCGCGGCAAGGTGGGCAAGAAGGCCCGGATCCGTGAGCTTCGACAGGACGGCGCCCGCGCGCCGAAGGCACGGCCCGACGCGGAAGTCGCTCAGAGCGATCTTCCCGAGGCTGACGCGGTAGAGCCCGCCGAGTAGACCGCTATCCTCGCGGCCGTGGCCCGCTCCGGCCAGAGACTCCTGAGGTTCGATCGGAAACTTGGCGCGCGCCTGGTCGCGGGAACGGACGAGGCCGGGCGGGGCTCGCTCGCAGGACCTCTCGTAGTTGCCGGAGTTCTCCTCGACTACGGCTGCCTGCGCGACCACAGGGTCCGGCCGCTGGCGCTATTGAACGACTCGAAGCAATGCTCGCCGGAGCGGCGGGAGGCCCTCTTTCGGGCCGTGCTCGGATGTGCGGAGCAGATCGTCGTGCGCGTGATCCCGCACGGGGAGATCGACCGCAACGGCCTTCATCGCTCCAATCTCGCGGCGATGCGCGAGATCCTGCGGGCGCTCTCGCCGCCGGCGGAGGCATGCCTGGTGGACGGCTTCCGGCTGGGCCCCACCGCGCCCGCCCACCAGGCGGTCGTCGACGGCGACGAGAAGAGCGCGGCGATCGCCGCCGCCTCGATCGTGGCAAAGGTGACCCGAGACCGCTTGATGCGCAGGATGGACGCGCTCTTTCCGCACTACGGCTTCTCATCCCACGTCGGCTACATCACGCCGTCCCATTCCGCGAAGGTGCGCGAGCGCGGCCCGTCCCGGATCCATCGCCGCTCGTTCCAGGCTCTGTGTTACCTGTCGGAGGAGGAACTGGCAGCTCTTCCGGCCTAGCGGGACCTCCCGGCGCCGTGCCGCGTACTACGGCGGAGAGCAACGACGGGAGGAAACCATGGCTAGGCGAGTGCTCACGTTCGGCGCGCTGGGGATTCTGTGCGCTGCAATCGGGTCCGCGGCAGCTCTCGGGGATGGCGGCCCTGTGTACGTCCTGCAAGGCCAGGACGGCGTTGCGCGCGGCAACGTTCGTTACGTCGCTTTTGCGAGCGGGAGCGGCACGGTGCTCGAAGTGATCCAACGGCGTGGCGGCCGCGTCCTCAACTATGCGTTCTTGCCGGGCAACTACGGGATCCCGATGGTCGCGTACGACGGGACGACCGACGGTCTTTCACGCGACGGCCGCACCCTCATCCTCGGCGACGTCTCGGGTGGCCCTTCACTCCGAAAGACCAGCTCGTTCGCGGTCGTCGACGTGCGGCGGTTCGGGCTGCGACAGACGATCCAGCTTCGAGGCGACTTTGCGTTCGACGCTCTCTCGCCTAACGGGCGCATGGTGTACCTCATCCAGCACGTGTCGATCCCGGAGTCGAGGTATCGCGTCCGCGTCTACGACCGTTTCGCCGGGCTCCTCCTGCCGAAGACGGTGACGGATCGGAGGCGTTGGCAGAGTGTCATGCAGGGTGTTCCCGTCGCGCGGACTACCACTCGGGACGGCCGCTGGGCGTACACCGTCTACGGCGCCAACGACCATCCGTTCGTTCACGCGCTCGACACCGTCAAGGGTCAGGCCGTCTGCATCGACCTGCCCAGGCGGAATCTGCCCTCGAACCACTACGCCTTGCGTGCCCGCATCGATCGTGGCGGCAGGCTCGTGGTCCACACGATCAAGGGGCGCGTGACGGCGGTGATCGACCGGCGCAGCTTCCGCGTTGTCGGCGCCTGAGGAAGGCGCGGGATCCTTTCCGAGGCGAGCGGTGTAGAGCACGCAGACCTACAAGGGAGGAACCATGAGCAAGCGAGGGCTGGGAGTGGCCGCGCTCGCGCTCCTCTGCGCGGCGGCTGGATCTGCGACCGCGCTGGGCGCCGGGCCCGACCCCGGTGTGGCGCAGGGTGGGACGGGGCTGACGCTCGGGAAGGTGCGCTACGTCGCGATTCCGACCGGCAAGCAGACGGTCGTGGAGGCAATCAATCGAAGCTCTGGTCGTGTCCTCCGCTATGTGGTCGTCCCGGGAAGCTTCGGCATCCCCAAGGTCGCCTACGACGGCACGACCGAGGGGCTCACCGCGGACGGACGGACGCTCGTGCTCGGGGAAACCAGGAACGTGCAGTTCCGGAAGAGCAGTTCCTTTGCAGTCATCGACGTCCCGACGCTGAAACTGCGCAACGTGGTCAAGCTCCGGGGAGACTTCTCCTTCGACGCGCTTTCGCCGGATGGACAGACGTTGTACGCGATCGAGCACGTTTCTGCGCAGGACGCATTGAGGTATCGAGTCCGCGCCTACGATCTCGCGGCAGGCCGGCTGCTCAAGAAGATGGTTACGGACAAGCGCCGTTGGCAGAGCGTCATGCAGGGGATCCCGCTTGCTCGCGCACGCTCGAGCGATCAGCGCTGGGTCTTCACCATGTACGGCGGCGGCTCGAATCTGTTCGTGCATTCGCTCGACACGCGGAAGGCCTATGCCGTCTGCATCGACCTCCCGCAACGCTTTGTAGGCGTCGACATGGGCAGGGTCCGGATGCGCATGCAGGGCGATGGGCGCCTCGTCATTCGCTATGGCCCGGTCGGAAAGAGGCTTGCGGTGCTCGACACGAACAAGTTCCGCGTACTGAGTGCCGTGCGCAAACCGTGACAGTCGTGCGACGATTCGGCGCGTAGCCTGGAGGGATGCCCCGCCAAGGTCTGCGCGCCGAGCGCCGTGCGGTCTGGTGGTACCGCCTGCGCGGTTACCGGATCCT
>WNFV01017059.1_pt1 | contig 11561 bp, 9 predicted proteins | sample 5400101 | NCBI WGS metagenome assembly WNFV01 (sample SAMN13153361, study PRJNA577476) | soil metagenome | isolation source: 115 cm soil or saprolite under grassland replicate 1 | place: USA:California | collected 2016-06-15
CCGAGCGAGTACTGCGTCTGGGCGAACGCCCATGCGCTCGCCCGCTTCGCCGGCCTCTCGCAGGAGGCCGGGCTGGTTCCGATCGTCGAGCCCGAGGTGCTGATGGACGGCGACCACACCATCGAGGTCTCCTTCGACGTCACTGCGCGGACGCTGCACGCCGTCTTCACAGAGTTGCGCGACCAGCGGGTCCACTTCGATCAGATGCTGCTGAAGCCGAACATGGTCCTCTCGGGCTACGACTGCCCCGAGCAGGCGAGCGTGGACGAGGTCGCCGAGCAAACGCTCGACTGCTTCCTACGCCACGTCCCGGCGGCCGTGCCCGGCATCGTCTTCCTCTCGGGCGGCCAGTCGGACGAGGACGCCACCGTCCACCTGAACACAATGAACGCACGCGGCCCACATCCGTGGGAGCTCTCTTTCTCCTACGGGCGCGCGCTGCAGGCGCCTGCCCTCAAGGCCTGGGTCGGTTCCGCGGACAACGCCGAGGCTGCCCAGCAGGCCTTCTACGTGCGAGCGAAGCTGAACGGCCTCGCCCGCTCGGGCTCCTACTCTCCCGAGATGGAGGAGAAGGTCGCGGCCTAGCCGTAGCGCCCGGCGCTCAGCGTCCGCAGCTTCTCGAAGGCGTGGTAGGCCTCGATGCGGCGCACCGTGCCCGAGCGTGAGCGCATCACGATCGACTCGGTGACCGCCCCGTCCGGCGTGTAGCGCACGCCGTCCAGAAGAGCGCCGTCGGTCACCCCCGTCGCCGCGACGAACACATCCTCGCCGGCGACGAGATCGTCGGTCGTCAGCACGCGGCCGAGGTCGTACCCGGCCTCGACCAGGCGTTGTCGCTCGTCGTCGTTGCGTGGCCAGAGCTTGCCCTGCATCGCCCCGCCCAGGCACTTGATGGCCGCGGCCGAGATGACCCCTTCCGGCGTTCCCCCGATTCCCATCAGCAAGTCGACGCTGCTCTGGACGCGGGCGGCCGCAATCGCGGGCGCCACGTCGCCGTCCGTGATCAGCCGCACCTTCGCGCCGACCTCGCGCAGCTCGGCGATCAGCGCCTGGTGCCTGTCGCGGTCGAGCACGACGACGCTGACGTCCTCCGGCTGGACGCCCTTGGCCTTCGCAACGCGGCGGACGTTCTCGGCCGGCGGCGCCTCGATATCGATCGCGTCGGTTCCTTCCGGGCCGACGGCGATCTTGTCCATGTACACGGCCGCGCCCGGGAAGAACATCGTCCCGCGCTCGGCGACCGCGATCACAGCGATCGCGTTCGGCTGGCCCTGCGCGGTCAAGCGCGTGCCCTCCAGTGGATCGACGGCGACGTCCACCTCGGAGCCCGCGCCGTTTCCCACCCGCTCGCCGTTGAAGAGCATGGGCGCCTCGTCCTTCTCACCCTCGCCGATCACCACCACGCCCTGCATGGCGACCGTATCGAGCATCAGTCGCATCGCGTCAACGGCCGCCTGGTCGGCGGCGATCTTGTCGCCGCGGCCGACCCAGCGAGCCGCGCCCATCGCGGCGGACTCGGTCACGCGCACGAGCTCGAGGGCGAGATTTCGGTCCGGGGGCTGGGGCACCGGCAGATCCTAGCGGCCTCCTGGGCGTCGCTGGCAAGCGGAGAGAGGGGGCACAGTGCAAGTAGCACGGGCCCCCGATCGGAGCGCAGCCAGCGGCGTCAGGTGGCGGCGAAGCCGGGCTTTGCCCGGCGAAAGCCGCATCACCCAGGAGGATCGCTACATTTTTTCAGGTGCCTCGACGCCGATGACGTCGAGACAGCTCGCGATCACCGCTCGTGTTGCGCTGCACAGGCCGAGGCGAAACGCCTCCGCCTCGCTCGAGCCGAGCACTCGGTGGTGATGGTAGAAGCGGTGGAAGTCGTCGGCGACGCGGATGGCGTAGTTCGGGATCGCGTGCGGCGCGCGCCGCTCGGTCGCCTCTGCAGTGAGCGCGGGGAGCTCCACGAGGCGCTTCACGAGGTCTCGCTCCTCGGGCGCGAGCGCGGGATGCGGCTGGGACGACGGCTCCGCGCCCGCAGCGTTGCGCATGATCCCGGCGATCCGCGCGTGGGCGTACTGGACGTAGTAGACGGGGTTCTTCTCCGAGCGCTCGCGTGCGAGGTCCACGTCGATCTCGATCGTCTGGTCGGCGCTGCGGTTCGCGAGGTACCAGCGGGCCGCGTCGACTCCGACCTCGTCCATGAACTCGTCGAGGGTGACGACGTCTCCGGAGCGCTTGGACATCGCCGTTGCCTCTCCACCCCGGGTCAGGTGTACGAACTGGTAGAGCAGTACCTCGATGCGCTCCGGGTCGTGCCCAAGCATGCGCGCCACGGCCGCGTACCAGTTGCGGACACCGTGGTGGTCCGCGCCGAGGACGTACATTGCGCGGTCGAAGCCGCGGCTCAGCTTGTCCTCGAGGTAGGCGACGTCTGCCGCCCGGTACGTCGGCTTGCCGCTTGAGCGGATGAGCACGCGATCTTCTTCGTCGCCGTAGGCGGACGACCGCGCCCACACGGCGCCGTCCCGCTCGTATGTGTCCAGCCGTGGCAGGAGATCGGGCAACCGCTCTTGGAGCTCGCTCTGTAGGGCCCAGGTGTCGAAGCGGATCCGAAAGCGCTCGAGGGTCGCCTCGACCTGGCGGAGCATGGGCGGCACCGGATCGCCCTCCAGCCGGGCCAGCTCCTTGACGTACTCGCCGCGATAGCCGTCGGCGGGCGGCTCCTCGCCGCGCCGCACGGCTTCGACCGAGGCCCGGAAGCGCTCCATTTGCGTCCCGGAGTCGTTGTAGTAGTACTCCCGCTCGACCTCGTGGCCGCCGAGCTCGAGCAGGCGGGCGACCGAATCGCCGAGGGCGCCGTTCCGGGCCGCGGCCACGGTGATCGGGCCGGTCGGGTTCGCGGACACCATCTCGACCTGGATGCGCTCGACGGAGCGGGCGAAGCCGCCGCCGTAGCCCGTGCCCGCCTCGAGGATCTCGGCCAACGCCGCTCCGTACCAGGCGGGCTCGAGCCAGAGGTTGAGAAATCCCGGGCCTGCGACCTCGGCGCGTGCGACCTGTGGCAACCCGAGGGCGCTCGTGGCCAGCTCCACGGCGAGCTCGCGCGGCTGAGCCCGCCTGACGGGCGCCGTACGCAGGGCGACGTTCGTCGCATAGTCGCCGTGCTCCGCCTTTGAAGGCCGCTCGAGCTCCACCGGCGCGTCGGCGAGCTGGGCCAGGGCGTCCTCGAGCTCTTGGAGCGCCTTAGCCGGCAACGGCCTCCTGAGGACGGAACATCTCCTCGAGCGCGCGCAGCTCCTCCTGGGTCCCGACGGCGATCAGGATGTCGCCTGTCTCGAGAGCGGTGTCGGGGCTGGGCGTAGTGTCGTAGGTCCCGTCGCGCCGCCGCACGGCGATAATCAGCGCCCCGGTATCGCGGCGGACGCGCAGCTCGCGGATGGTCTTTCCACTCTGGCCGCACGCCGCGGTGACCTCGATCTCCTCGAGCTGGAGATCAGGGCCGCCGAGCGAGGTGACCACGTCGAGGAACGCGGCCACCTGCGGCCGCAGGACGAGCTTCGCCAGCTCCTGTCCTGCTGTCGTGTAGGGAAGGATCACCCGGTCGGCGCCGGCCCGACGGAGCTTCGACGCCGCCTCCTCGGTCGAGGCCCGGGAGACGATCAAGATGTCGGGCCGCTCGGTCCGTGCGGTCAGGGTGATGTAAAGGTTGTCGACGTCCGAGTCGCTGGAGATGACGAGGCCGCGCGCATGCGCAAGCCCGGCCGACTCGAGATCATCGTCGTCCGTCCCGCTCCCTTCCACGCAGACCTCCCCATTGCGGCGGGCGGCCTCGACCGCTTCGGGGCTGATGTCGATGACCACGTAGCGTACGCCGGCCTCACGGAACGCGTCCGCGACGCGGCGACCCACGCGGCCGTAGCCGCAGATGATGTAGTGATCCCGAAGCCTTTCGATCGTTCGCCGCCTCCGTCGCTCGGCCCAGGCGCCCGTGACGGCGCCGCGGGCGATCAACTCGAAGAGCACGCCTGCGAGGTACGCGTAGATTGCCATTCCCGCGAGGATCAGCACGATCGTGGCGACCTCGCCGGCGGGCTCGCCCGGCTTGCTGTCGATCCCCGTCAGGGAGATGGTGACCGTGCTGCGATACAGCGCCTCGAGCGCGCTCTCGTCCAGAAGGGCCCAGAACGCGATCCAGCCCGCCGCGAGCGCCGTGAAGAAGGCGGCCACGGCCAGCTTGAAGTGCCGGATCGTGAAGAAGGTCTCCACGGCAGTAGTATCCCGCCGGTGGACGAAGAGGGACAGGAGCGCCAGCTCAACCTGCACCTGGATCCGCAGAATCTCGCGGGCGTCTACGCGAACTTCGCCAACGTCAGCTTCTCCGACTACGAGTTCACGATCACCTTCGCCCGCATCGACCAGCTTCTCCGACTACGAGTTCACGATCACCTTCGCCCGCATCGACCACGAGGTCGAGGAAGGCGAGATCCCGGGCGTCGTCGTCTCTCGCGTGAACATGACTCCCCGCTTCATGAAGGAGTTACTCGACGCCATGCAGGACTCGTGGTCGAAGTGGCAGGCGCGCGAGGCGATCAGAAACCTGCCGGAATCCGAGTCCCCGCCCGAACGCTAGTATTTGAGTCAGAAGTGCGCTTGATTTAGTGGGGTGGTGATGGTAGCGTCTGCTGATGCAGACGATTGCTCGCCGTCCGCGAGGACGGCCAAAGGTGGAGTTGTCGGTGTCGGACGAGCAGCAGGCGGCGCTGGAGCGCTGGGCGCGTCGGCCGAAAACCGCTCAGGCACTGGCGTTGCGGGCGCGGATTGTGTTGCGCTGTGCCCAGGGGTTGAGTAACGAGGCTGTGGCCGTCGAGCTTGACGTGCATGCGGCGACGGTCGGCAAGTGGCGTCGGCGGTTCGTGGCTGAGGGGCTTGACGGGCTGCTCGACGAGCCCCGGTCGGGTGCGCCCAGGCGGATCTCCGACGAGCAGGTCGAGGAGGTGATTCGCCGGACGCTCGAGGAGAGGCCGCAGACGGCGACGCACTGGTCGACGCGCTCGATGGCCGCTGCGACCGGGCTCTCGCAGAGCGCGGTCAGCCGCATCTGGCGCGCCTTCGCCCTGCAGCCGCAGCGGATCGAGACGTTCAACCTGTCCGCCGATCCACTCTTCGTGGAGAAGGTGCGAGACGTGGTCGCTCTCTACCTCGACCCGCCCGAGCGGGCCCTGGTGCTCTGCGTCGATGAGAAGAGCCAGATCCAGGCGCTCGATCGCTCCCGGCCGACGTTGCCGAACCTGCCCGGCACGCCCGCCCGCCGCGCGCACGACTACCTCCGCCACGGCACCACCAGCCTCTTTGCTGCTCTCGACATCGCTTCCGGCCGTGTCACCCACCAGCTCTACCGCCGCCAGCGAGCGGTCGAGTTCCGCAAGTTCCTCGACCTGCTCGACCAGACCGTGCCGACGACGCTCGCGGTGCATCTGATCCTCGACAACTACGCCACCCACAAGACGCCCGCGATCCGGCGCTGGCTCGTCCGCCACCCTCGCTTCGTGCTGCACTTCATCCCCAAGAGCAGCTCCTGGCTCAACCTCGTCGAACGCTGGTTCGCCGAGCTCACCACCAAGAAGCTTCAGCGCGGCACTCACCCCAGCGTCGAAGCACTCGAAGCGGACATCACCGCCTGGGCCGAGCACCGGAACGCCAACCCGCGCCCCTACGTCTGGACGAAGACCGCGGACGAGATCCTCACCAACCTTGCCCGATATTGTGAACGAATCTCTGACTCAGGACACTAGCTCAGAGCTCTCGGGCGGTACGCGTGGCTGCGATCACGCCAAGGTTCGAGACGATGAACGGCACGCAGAAGTTGAGGACGATCTTGACCCCGGTGAGCGCAGTCGCGTCTCCCTTCAGGATCACATCGAGCTGATTGATGATCGTCAGCACGCACCCGACGACCAGGGCGATTCGGATGGTTCGCCGCAGGTTCGCCCGTTGCGTGCACGGCGCGATCGTCTCCCACGGCGCCATCTCGTGAGACTATAGGCGCGATGGCGACGACCGAGGACTCGACCCAGGGCAAGCTCGAGCAGCTCGCGGCGCTGCGCGAGGAAGCGGCGCACCAGGCGAGCGAACGGAGCGTCGAGCGGCAGCGGTCGCAGGGCAAGCTCCTCGCGCGCGAACGGATCGAGAAGCTGCTCGATCCCGGCTCGTTCGTCGAGCTCGACCGCTACGCACGGCACCGCGAGGCCGAGTTCGGGATGCGCGAGAAGCGACCGTGGGGCGATGCCGTCGTCACCGGCTACGGCGCCGTCCTCGGCCGCAAGGTCTTCGTCTTCTCGCAGGACTTCACCGTCTTCGGCGGCTCGCTCTCCGAGGTGTTCGCCGAGAAGATCTGCAAGGTGATGGACCTGGCGGTCAAGTACGGATGCCCAGTGATCGGGATCAACGACTCAGGGGGCGCCCGGATCCAGGAGGGGGTGGTCTCCCTGGCCGGCTACGCGGAGATCTTCTGGCGCAACGTGCAGGCCTCGGGCGTCGTCCCGCAGATCTCGCTCGTCATGGGGCCGTGCGCCGGCGGCGCGGTGTACTCGCCGGCGATCACCGACTTCATCTTCATGGTCGAGGGCAGCTCGTACATGTTCATCACCGGCCCCGACGTCGTGAAGACCGTCACCGGCGAGGAGGTGACGTTCGAGGAGCTCGGCGGGGCGGCCACGCACGCGGCCAAGTCCGGGGTGTCCCAGTTCATCAGCCGGGACGAGGAGGCCTGCCTCGAAGACGCCCGCTACCTGCTCTCCTTCCTGCCCCAGAACAACCTCGAGCAGCCGCCGTTTGCGGAGCCGAGCGACTCGCCTGATCGGGAGGAGGCTGAGCTGGACTCGCTCGTCCCGGACGATCCGGCCAAGCCCTACGACATCAAGCGGGTGGTGGAGCTCGTCGTCGACGACGGCGAGTTCTTCGAGGTGCACGAGCGCTACGCCGAGAACATCGTGTGCGGCTTTGCCCGTCTCGGCGGACACGTGGTCGGAGTCGTAGGCAACCAGCCCCGCTCGCTGGCCGGCGTGCTCGACATCGACTCCGCGGTGAAGGGGGCGCGGTTCGTGCGTACCTGCGATGCCTTCAACGTGCCGCTCGTGACGTTCGTGGACGTGCCCGGCTTCCTGCCGGGTACCGACCAGGAGTGGCGGGGCATCATCCGGCACGGGGCCAAGCTCCTCTACGCCTACGCGGAGGCGACCGTGCCGAAGCTGGCCGTCATCACCCGCAAGGCCTACGGAGGCGCCTACGACGTCATGTCCTCCAAGCACATCCGGGCCGACTTCAACTTCGCCTGGCCGACGGCGGAGGTGGCGGTGATGGGGCCCGAGGGAGCGGTCAATATCGTCTTCCGCAAGGAGCTCGAGGAGTCTGCCGATCCCGAGGCGCAGCGGGCCGAGCTGATCCGCGAGTACCGCGAGCGTTTTGCGAACCCGTACGTGGCCGCCGAGCGTGGCTACGTCGACGACGTGATCGAGCCCCGGCGAACGCGGCCGATGCTGTTCGACGCCCTCGAGACGGCCCTGTCGAAACGGGAGCGTCGCCCGCCGCGAAAGCACGGCAACATCCCGCTCTGACCGCCGAGGATGTTCTCGAGATCGTGGACGACCGGCTTGCCGGGATCGAGGTCTGGGTGGACGGAGGCTGGGGCCGATGAGCTTCTCGGCGAGCAGACAGGCCAGCACGAGGACCTCGACCTCGTCACATCGGCCGAACTCGACCGCGTGAGGGCTGCTCTGGGGCGAGTTCGAATATCGCGCTGATCCACCCGAGCTGCCGGCCTACCGCGTGCTCGTCGACCGGCGCGGCGCCGCGTCGACCTGCACCTCTTAGTTGCGGCACCACCGCTTAGTTGCGGCACCACCGCGCACGACTGGGATCAACACGCTCGACACGACCCTCGGCCTGCTCGCAGAACGCGTCGAATCCCGCTGTCGCCTGACCTTCGTGCCGATCGGCACCTAGTGCCTGGCACTGCGGGGGTGACGAAACGCAAACGATTTGTCCCCAGCGCCGCTCGCTACAGGCGGCTAGGCGAGCCCGGCCTCGGCGAGCGGCCGCCGACCCCACGCGAAGCGAGTCTGGTACGTCCCCGTCAGCGGCGCGAGCGAGACGCCGGTCCCGGAAGCATGGATCATCCACCCGCTGCCCAGGTAGATACCGACGTGGTCGACCTGGGCCGGCGTCGACCGGGGACCTCGAGCGCCGAAGAAGAGCACGTCCGCCGGCTCGAGGTCCGCGAACGCGATCCGACTCGCCGGCGGAACCTCGCGGCTCATCGCATACGTCGTTCGACCGCGCAAGGTAGCGGCAAGGCTCGTTCCCGCGGCGTAGCCCGCGAGCTTGTAGACACGCCACACCAAACCCGAACAGTCGAACCCTCCCGGCACCGGGACTCCCAGCGGCTCCTGTTCGCGCTCGCTCGTTCCGCCCCAGACGTAGGGGTAGCCGATCAGCGAGACGGCCTGATGCAGGATCTTCTGCTGCCAGCCCGCGACGGAGGGCGGGGCGAACGTGTCTGCGAGATCTGCCGCGTACTGCGCCTCCCACCCCTTCCAGCGCAGGATCTTCGCTGCGGAGAAGGCGGCCTCGGCTCGGGTCGCCGGATCGCTGGGCGCGGGCTCGAGGGAGTCGGTCCGATGATCTGTGCGGAAGCCGAGCAAGCGGGCGACCACCTCGGTGCCGAAGCGGCTCGGCGGCGCCAGCCCGGCCGTACGAGCGCCCGCCGTAAACTCCCGTGAGGCCTTCGCGAGCGCGAGCCCGCGCCCGCGCACGAGGGTGGCGTTGAGCTGCGAGATCGTCGCCGGAGCATCCGGATTCGCGCTCGGCGCCGCCGGCTTCCCGTTCAGACCGGCGACCAGATCGGCGAGCTCGCCGATCGCAAGCGCGGCGTCGGGACGAAACGCGGCGGCGTTCCCGCCCATCAGGCCGTGCGCGGCGACGAACCGAATATCGCGGTCGGCCCAGGACTTCCCCGTCGAGGCGGGCGCGGCGAACGGCAGCGCCAGTGCGACGGCGCAGGCGGACAGGGCGAGGGCGAGCCTGCTCATCGGGGACTGAATCGTCCAAGTCCACGATCTTCTTTAGGCTGAACCCGTGCTGGTGGACATTCGGCCGGAGCCCTCGGACGTGGAACGGGGAGCCATCGTCGCGGCGCTCGAGCGCCTGCTCGCGGATGACGGGCGCGGCGATGGTCAGCCCGGCTGGTGGCGCGCAGGGCTGAACGACCGCGTGGAGGACGAGGAAGAGCGCTCCTAGGCGACTGCGCGGCCTCGCAGCACCGCGGGAGCCACTCGGGCGTAGTCGAGCCCCGAGATCCACGTCAGCACGACCGCGATCAGCAGCGTCCACCAGGCGACGCTGTCGCTCCACGCGCCCGCGGCGGCGAATCCGCCCACCGCGGCCGCCACCGCCTGAGCCCAGGTCTTCAGCTTCCCGAGGTCACGCGCGTGGAGGACCACTCCGCGCTCCAGCGCTGCCAGCCGAAGCCCGGAGACGAGGAACTCGCGGGCGACGATCGCCGCTACCATCCAGCCGGGAAACACTCCCTCTCCGACCAGCACGATCAGGACCGAGAGGACGAGGACCTTGTCCGCCACCGGGTCGAGGAGCGAGCCAAGCGGCGTCGACCTGTCCTGCCTTCGCGCGAGCCAGCCGTCGAACTGATCGGTGGCCATCGCCGCGATGAAGATGCCGGTCGCCCAGTATGCGTGGTCGGGGAAATCCCACACGTAGAGGACGACGACCAGCGGAGCGGCGGTTATGCGCGCAACGGTCAGTTGATCGGGAAGCCCCATGCGTCCGAGAGAATATGTCTCCGGTGCCTCCCTTCTCCAAGATCCTCGTCGCCAACCGGGGTGAGATCGCGATCCGCATCTTCCGCACGCTGCGGGAGCTGGGAGTCGAAACAGTGGCCGTCTACTCGGAGGAGGACCGGGACGCCCTCCACGTCCGGGTCGCGGACGAGGCGTACCTGATCGGTCCGGGCCCGGCTGCTCAGAGCTATCTCGTGCAGGATCGGATCATCGAGGTCGCCCGAAGGGCCGGCGCCGAGGCTGTCCACCCCGGGTACGGCTTCCTCGCCGAGAACCCGACCTTTGCGCGCGGCGTCGAGGCAGCCGATTTGGTCTGGATCGGGCCGCCTCCCGAGGCGATCCAGCTCATGGGGTCGAAGACGGCCGCGCGCGAAACCATGCATGCGGCCGGTGTGCCGATCGTGCCGGGCACCACGGAACCCGTCGGGTCTCCCGATGACGTCGCTCGCCTTGGCGACGAGCTCGGGTGGCCCATTGCGATCAAGGCGGCAGCCGGCGGCGGGGGAAAGGGCTTGAAGGTCGCGCGCTCCGCGGAGGAAGTGGAGCGCGCCTTCGAGTCCGCGCGGCGCGAGGGGGAAGCGTACTTCTCCGACGCGTCGGTGTACGTCGAGCGGTACCTCGAGGACCCGCGTCACGTCGAGGTTCAGGTTCTCGCGGATTCCCAGGGCAACGTCGTTCACCTCGGCGAGCGTGACTGCACGATCCAGCGTCGCCACCAGAAGCTGGTGGAGGAGACCCCGTCACCCGCGGTAGGGCCCGAGCTGCGCTCCCGCATCGGCGCGATCGCGGTCGAGGCGGCCCGGGCAGTCGGCTACCGCTCGGCCGGGACGGTCGAAGGGCTGCTCTCGCGCGAGGGCGAGTACTTCTTCCTTGAGATGAACACGCGCATCCAGGTGGAGCACACCGTCACCGAGATGGTCACGGGGCTCGACCTCATCCGCGAGCAGGTTCTCATCGCGGCCGGCGAGCGGCTATCGCTGCGCCAGGAGGAGGTCCGGCTCGTGGGCCATGCGATCGAATGCCGGATCAACGCCGAGGACCCCTCCAAGGCGTTTCTGCCCAGCCCCGGGCGGATCGCGGGCTACCGGGAGCCTGGTGGACCGGGCGTGCGGGTCGACTCCGGCGTCGAGGCGGGGGCGGAGGTCTCGGCGCTCTACGACCCGCTGATTGCGAAGCTGATCGTCCACGGCGCCGACCGCGAGCACGCGCGGCGCCGGATGCTGCGGGCGCTCGACGAGTTCGAGATCGGGGGCGTGGCCACGTTGCTGGGCTTCCACCGGGCGCTTCTCGCGCACCCGTGTTTCGCCGAGGGCTCGACCTGTCACGGCCTTGTTGAGTCGGAGCTTCTGGCGCAGCAAGCGGAGCAGTTGTCGCATGAGACAACAACGATAGCTCCGTCGCCAGACGGAAGGAGCCGGCAGCTTGTCTACGCCGTGGAGCTCGATGGGCGCCGTTTCGACGTCCGTGTGCTGGTGCCGGAGCCCCCGCACGCCGAGCTCGCCCGCCGCCGCAGGGAACGGACCGTGGGCAGAACCGGAACGCAGGTCGCGGCACGGGACGCCGTCGTGAGCCCGATGCAGGGAACCGTGTTGGACGTGCAGGTCTCGGAGGGCGACCCGGTCCACGCCGGTCAGGTGCTGTGCATCGTCGAAGCCATGAAGATGGAGAACGAGATCGACGCCCACCGCGACGGCGTCGTGACGGCGCTCTCCGTCGAGCCTG
>WNFV01010079.1_pt1 | contig 11560 bp, 9 predicted proteins | sample 5400101 | NCBI WGS metagenome assembly WNFV01 (sample SAMN13153361, study PRJNA577476) | soil metagenome | isolation source: 115 cm soil or saprolite under grassland replicate 1 | place: USA:California | collected 2016-06-15
AGTGGAGCGTAATGCAATTGAGCCGCGTCATTTCTCAACGTGGAAGGATTGGGCGAAGGCGAACCGGCACGGAATTGACTTCAATCCGACCTGCTTCTCGCATCCCAAAGCCGCAGATGGTTTTACCCTTGCTCATCGCGATGCAGGCATTCGCAGGTTTTGGGTCGAGCATTGCATTGCCAGCCGTAAAATTGGTGAATATTTTGGAAAGGAATTGGGGACTCCAGCCGTAACAAATATCTGGATTCCCGATGGATATAAGGATAGCCCTGCGGATCGCCGGACTCCCCGCGAACTGCTTTGTGAATCCCTTGACTTGATCCTCGCTGAAAAGATTGACCCTCGTTACAATCTCGACGCGGTCGAACCCAAACTGTTTGGCATTGGCTCTGAAAGCTACGTGGTCGGTTCGATGGAGTTTTATTCCGCTTATGCCCTGAGCCGCAAGATATTGCTCACTCTGGATTCAGGCCACTTTCATCCTACAGAGACAATTGCTGATAAGATTTCATCCTTATTGCTTTATCTTGATCAGTTGCTTTTGCATGTCAGCCGCGGTGTACGCTGGGACAGCGACCACGTTGTCACGTTCAATGATGACCTGCAGGCGATCGCCCAGGAAATCGTCCGCAATGATGCTCTCGAGCGGATTCACATTGGGTTGGATTACTTCGACGCCAGCATTAACCGCGTCGCCGCGTGGACGATCGGTGCACGCAACACCCTGCGCGCTTTGCTTATTGCCCTACTTGAGCCGCAAGAAATACTCAAACAATATGAAATAGAAGGTGATTTCTCAAGCCGCCTGGCTTTGCAGGAAGAACTCAAATCCATGCCATCTGGCGCGGTATGGGATTACTATTGCCTACAGAAAAATGTCCCTATTGGCATGGACTTTATGAATGTCATCAAGGATTATGAAAAGAAGGAACTCACAAAGAGAGCGTGAGTTCTATCCTCTTTCTTCTTTCTTCCAGTGAAAGAAGAAAGAGGAAAGGTAGAATACATTATGCCTCTTGTCAAACTCTATGCCAATCTGCGGAAACTCGCAGGGACGAAAGAACTGCCTATAACGGGAGCAACCATTGGAGCGGTGGTGAACGAGCTAGTTAAGCGGAACCCTCCCGTTGGCAAGGTAATCCTTGAAAACGGTAAATTGCGTCAGTATATTGTTGTTACATTAAATGGACATAACACAATTGATTTGGAAACACCTGTAACGGAACAGGACATCGTTGCTATTTTTCCGCCTATCGCGGGCGGCTAACCTCACTCCTCTCCTTGAAGGAGAGGAGAAATAAGGAGAAGCTATGGCTGGTTGGTCTGAAAAAATATTAGATATAGATTTGAACACTCAAACCTATAAAACGTATCCACTGGATATGGAAATGGCGCATCTTTTCATCGGCGGGCGCGGGCTGGGCGCACGCTTGTTGTGGGATATGGTTGGGCCCGAAGTAGACCCACTCTCTCCTGAAAATGTCTTGATCTTTACCAATGGGCCGCTGACCGGGACGGGCTACCAAACGAGCAATCGTTTCTCGGTGACGACGAAAAGCCCTCTGACAGGAACTGTCCTCGACGCGAACTCAGGCGGCTTTTGGGGGATGCAGTTCAAAAAGGCTGGCTATGACGTGATGATCATTCGCGGTAAATCCGAGAAGCCCATTTGGATTGAGATCAAAAATGATGCGATCACTTTTCACGATGCGAGTGAATTATGGGGGATGCGCGTCTTTGCTTTAACTCAGAAACTTGGTCAGAATAATAACAAGCGTAATGTGTTGTGCATTGGGCCGGCTGGCGAGAACCTAAGTCGCATTGCAGCAATTATGAACGACCGCGAACGCGCCTTGGCGCGCGGCGGCCCAGGCGCGGTGATGGGTTCCAAGAATCTCAAAGCAATTGTGATTGAAGGAAAAGATCGCCCTGAGATTGAAGACCGGGAACGCTTCAAATTTATGCTTTATGAGACGCGTAAATTGCTCGCCGCCAGTCCGTTGACAAGCCAGGCTTTGCCTGAGTTTGGCACGGTAGTGATGATGAACATTGTGAACAATATCGGTGCGCTCGCAACCCGCAATCATCAGCAGACGCAATTTGAAGGCGCGGAGGCTATTTCAGGCGAAGAGTTGACCGAGAAATACCTGGTTAAAAATTCGTCGTGTTGGGCTTGCCCGATTGGTTGCACGCGTATCAGCAGAACAGAAAAGGTCGAAGGCGAAGGTCCTGAGTTTGAATCCACGTGGGCATTTGGTGCGCAGTGTGGCATTGACAATTTGCCTACCATCATCGAAGCCAACACGCTGTGCAACGATTTAGGACTCGACACGATTTCGACTGGCTCGACGATTGCCTGTGCGATGGAACTCAGTGAAAAAGGTTACATGGACTCAGATCTGCGCTTCGGACGCGCTGATCAGCTTGCTCCCGTTATTGAAGCGATGGCCTACCGCCAAGACGTCGGTTCAGACCTGGCCGATGGTAGTCTCCGTTTAGCGACGAAGTATGGACACCCTGAGCTTTCCATGTCTGCTAAGGGGTTAGAAATGCCGGCCTACGATCCGCGTGGTATGCAGGGACAAGGCTTGCTATATGCCACTTCCAACCGCGGTGGATGTCATATGCGCGGCAACATGCTCGGGCCAGAAGTGCTTGGTCTGCCAAAATTGATTGATCGTTTTCAAGTGCAGGGTAAATCCAGTTTCGTGATTTTGCACCAAAATTCCAATGCCGCGATTGACTCGCTCGTTCTGTGCAAATTTACCAACCTGGGGGTTGCCGATGAATACTTTGCGCGTGTACTCTCTGCTGTTACCGGAATTCAATATTCGACCGGCGACATGATCAAGGTCGGCGAACGTGTTTGGAATTTGGAGCGGCTCTACAATTTGCGTGAAGGTTTTACTCGAAAAGATGACACGCTTCCCCCACGTCTGCTCAACGAAGCGCCAACGGATGGTCCCTCACAAGGCTGGGTTGTCCAACTCGAACCCATGCTCAAGGAATATTATCGCGGCCGGGTTTGGGATGAGAATGGCGTACCCACACCGAAGAAGCTGGCTGAACTTGGATTGGCGAATTTGATGTAACCTAACCCCCGTCCCATTGGGACACCCGCTTCCCTACCAGGGAAGCGGGAGGAGGGATAGGTCAGGAGAATGAATTATGATTGACCAACGTATTTACGAAATGTTCTGTGACATTGGCCGCGACCTGTACACAGCCAATATGATTTCCTCACATGGCGGTAACTTAAGCGTTCGTCTCGGTGACCGGGTTGTCATTAAACGCCGCGGCGCTATGCTTGGAAACCTCAAGCCGAATGACCTGATTGAAACTAGATTGGAGAAAAACGACAGTGGTGTGGCTCTCGCCTCCACTGAATTACTCGCACATCGCACGATTTACAAAATGACTCCTGCACTGGCAATCGTCCACTGCCACCCGCGCATGGCGATTGCATTTTCACTTTCACGGGATGAGATCGTTCCCGTCGATAATGAAGCTTCTTATTTGCTTAAGAAAATTCCAGTCGTTACAGAGGAATTCGCATCAGGCACACCTGAAATGGCAAACAAAGTCGCTACTGCCTTGCAAAATTACAAAATCATCATGTTGCGCGGCCATGGTAGTTTTGCCACAGGCCAGACTCTGGACGAGGCTTTCTTCTGGACCAGCACTCTTGAAGAAGCTTGTCAGATCGCCTTTTATGCCAAGCTCCTCAATGAGCCGTTCATCGAGTATCGCAAGATGAGCGAATCGTACAACAAGTTCTAATCCTAGTCTGGATAAAATCGCCTCCTTTTATAGGCATAGAAAATAGTTATTCACTGCGTAGAAAGATAAATATGATGGCGAAGAGTGAAGAATTTAAACACGTTAAATATCTTTGGGATAATAACATCGCGGATCAATTAGATCCTATCGAGCGATTGCGCTATCGTAGTAACATTCTTGGTGCAGACCAGCGTATCACGAACACAGGCGGGGGGAATACCTCATCCAAAATAAAAATGACCGATCCATTGAGCGGGGAGGAGGTGGATGTTCTGTGGGTCAAAGGTTCGGGCGGTGACTTGCGCACGTCCACCCGCGCTAATTTTGCTTCTCTTTACATGAATAAATTTCTTTCACTCGAAAGCATCTACAATAAGGCGGATGTCAAAGGAGTAAAGACTGAAATCGAAGACTCAATGGTGGATATGTATCGTCACACTACCTTTGGTTTGAATCCCGCGGCAAGCTCGATTGACACACCGCTGCATGGACTTATCCCGCATCGGCAGATAGATCACACGCATCCTATATCCGTGATTGCCATCGCCGCTAGCAAGGATCAGGAACGCCTGACACATGAAGTGTTCGAGGAAGAAGTCAGTTGGATTCCCTGGCAGCGACCTGGTTTTGACCTAGGATTGGTGATGAAAGAAATATTGAAACAAGACCCAGACTTGAAAGGGCTGGTGATAGGACAACACGGCTTGATCAATTGGGCGGATGATGATAAGTCTTGCTATGAATTAACCTTGACGCTCATTGAAAAGGCTGCTCGATATATCGAACAACATGATAAGGGTGATAAGACCTTTGGAGGACAAAAATACCAATCTCTCGATGAAGAGTCCCGTAATGAAATCCTTATCAAACTGCTGCCTGTGCTGCGAGGCAAGGTATCTCAGAAAAATAAATTTATCGGCACAATCCATGTGACCGAAAGTGTGCTTCAATTTGTGAACAGTTTTGATGCCCAGCGTCTTGCCGAAATCGGTACTTCATGTCCCGATCATTTCCTGCGAACCAAGATCAAGCCGCTCTATGTAGATTGGAATCCGCAGGCCGAATCGTTTGAAGCTTTGCTTGAAAAATTGGAAAAGGGACTTGCTGACTATCGCGCCGATTACACTGCCTATTATGAAGCTTGTAAACATCCCAATTCACCTGCCATGCGCGATCCGAGCCCGACCGTCATCCTGATTCCAGGATTGGGATTGATCGCATGGGGCAAGAATAAAAGCGAAAGCCGCGTGACTGCAGAATTTTATTCATTGGCAATTGAAGTCATGCGCGCCTCGGAAGCCATCAGCGAATATCAAGGTTTGACGCGTCAGGAAGCCTTTGACATCGAGTACTGGTTACTGGAAGAAGCAAAATTAAAACGCATGCCTCCCGAGAAGGAATTCGCTCGGAATGTAGTTGTAGTGATCGGCGCAGGGAGTGGGATTGGAAAAGCTACCGCGCATCGAGTCGCCAAAGAAGGCGCTCACGTCGTCTGCGCGGACCTTGCGGAAGAAGCCGCCCGCGCGACCGCTCAGGAATTGGTTGATATTTACGGGGTGGGGATTGGTGTGGCAGGAACTGGCCTCTCAGGTTGCGGTCCCGCTATTGGCTTAGGTGTAGATATTACCAAGCGCGAAAGTGTACAGGCAATGTTCGAACAAATTGTCCTGGCTTATGGCGGCATTGACAACGTCATTGTCACTGCAGGTATTTTTGTGCCGCCTGACACGAACGGCCATATTTCTGATGATCAATGGTCGCTGACCTTTGCAATTAATGTGATCGGTGCATTCATCGTTGCCGATGAAGCCAAGAAGATTTGGCAGGCACAAAACTTAAAAGGCAGTTTGGTTCTAACCACTAGTGTCAACGCGGCGGTTGCCAAACAAGGCTCGCTTGCCTACGATACAAGCAAAGCTGCGGCAAATCATCTTGTGCGTGAACTAGCGCTTGAACTCTCTCCACTGGTACGCGTCAATGGTTTGGCTCCGGCTACTGTCGTGGAAGGCAGTAGTATGTTCCCGCGTGAGCGCGTGATTAGTTCTTTAACCAAGTACCAGGTTCCCTTTGATGAAAGCGAAAGCACGGAAGCTTTGCGCGATAAACTGGCTGATTTCTATGCCCAGCGCACATTAACAAAATCCGCGGTTACACTGGAGGATCAAGCTGAAGTTGCCTATCTTTTGAGCAGCAGTAAATTCAGCAAAACGACGGGACAGATCATTAGTGTGGATGGTGGTCTGCACGAGGCCTTTTTACGATAAACACGCATAGGAGCGACCCGTTTGGGTTAGTGAAGAAGATTCATCCTACTTGGCGGGTCGCCCCTACAATTATTCAATTATGACTTAGCGTTCAACAGAACATGTTCAGCCGAAACACTTTTCAGGGCCTTCGTTCTCCGGGCTTATTGGCAAAATGGCCTATTATCGGGCTAACGATGTTTCTATTAGGCAGCCTTATATTTGGCGTATTGGCCTATAACCTGAGGACAAATCAGGCCTTCCCCCAATGGGATATGACAATCGCCAAAACGTTCCGTGCCGCTCAGACAAACGCACCATGGAGTTTGATGGAATACATCCTGTTTGGATGCTTTGTTGGCAAAGAAGTTGTTATTTTGATCGGAACGATCCTGGCGATATATTTTCTCTATAAACATTTTTGGCAAGAGTTGACGATGGTATTGATCGGCCTGGGTGGGGGTGGTTTGATCTGGTATTTTCTCAGTCGCTATTTTGACCGACCGAGACCTGCTAATCACCTTGAGGTTCTCGAATTGTCTGGTCCATCTTTCCCGAGCGGGCCTGCTCTTATGGCGGTTCTTTGCTATGGGTTGTTGGCATACATGCTGATTCCCAAAATGCCCTCCCGCTTTTGGAAGTGGTTTGTCGCCCTGATGTTAACGCTGGCCATAGCAATTATTGCCCTGAGCAGTCTCCTGTTCGGCACTCACTATGCCACAGATGTAATCGCAGGTTATGCCCTGGGCCTTGCCTGGGCAGGACTCGTGTATACGCTGGTGGAAAGAATTTTTCGGCAAGAACCGGTTGGAAATCAAGAAAATTTACAAAAGGCGAGCGCTTTCCAGGGTCTTCGCGCTCCTGGCTTGTTCAAAAGGCGGCCAATCATTGGATTTACCATCGTTCTTCTGGGTAGCTTGAGCTTCGCAGCGCTGGGGTATAACCTCCTTGCTCATGGGTCTCTCGTGCAGTTAGATATGTCTGTATACAAGGAATTGATTGCCAAAGCCAGGGCAGCTCCACCGACCGTGAATGACATCATGCTTTTTGGATTCTTTGTAGGAAAACAAGTTGTCCAGCTGATTGTGACAATCCTTAGTATCTATTTTATCTATCAACGTTATTGGCGCGAATTAGCGATGTTACAGATTAGTTCTGTAGGCGGCGGTGTGCTATGGAATTTCTTGATTGGCTATTTTTCCCGCCCCAGACCCCCGGAACAGGTGGGACTGGTCATCACCGCGATTCCATCCTTCCCAAGTGGACACGCCACGGGAGTAATCATTTGCTACGGTTTCTTGGCTTATTTGTTAATCCCCAAGATGCCTTCTCTGTTCTGGAAATGGACTGTGGGTATCGCCGCACTGTTGATCGTGCTCTTTGATGGCTTTAGCCGGATATTCCAAGGCAGTCATTATCTGACCGATGTATTAGCTGGCTATGCTCTGGGCATTGCCTGGGCTGGATTGGTGTGCACAGTAATTGAAGGAATTTTTATGAGAAGTAAGAATTAAAAATGTCGAAAGCTCAACTCTTTATTACCTGTCTCGGTGACCAGTTCTATACATCCACGCTCCGGAATATGACTCACGTGCTGGAAAAACTGGGTGTTGAACTCATCTTCCCTCCTGATCAAACTTGCTGTGGACAGCCACTCTTCAACAATGGTTTCGAAGATAAAACGCGCCCCGTGGCTTTGAACTTCATGCACGCTTTTGCCAAAAGTGACGCCCTAATTATCGGTCCATCAGGTTCTTGCGTCAGTATGGTCAAACATCATTATCCATCCTTGTTCAAAGATGGGACTCCCGAATATACGCTTGCTGTAGACAGTGCCTCGCGCACCTTTGAATTTACCGAATATCTAGTCAACGTGTTGAAGGTTACAGATGTGGGTGCGGTATATCCACACAAAGTGACGTATCATGCCTCCTGTCACTATCTGCGCGAAATGGGACTCAAAACTGAAGCCAAAATTTTGTTGAATGCAGTCCAAGGTTTGGAATTTGTTCCACTCAAAGAGGAAGAAACATGTTGTGGCTTCGGCGGCGCGTTCACCGTGACATATCCTGAAGTCAGTCGCTCGATGATGGAGAATAAGGTAAAAGATATCCTTGCCAGCGGCGCAGATACGGTCGTGATGTGCGAGCCTGGATGTTTGATGAATGTCGCAGGTGGCTTGCATAAGGCAGGATCCAAGATTCGCGCCATGCATATTATTGACTTATTGGCCTCACAATGAGTCACGCGAAAGTCGCCAACTCGAGGAGCCTCTCTTCCTCTTTCTTTCTCCTTCGTGCACTTTGTGTCCTTTGTGTTTAAAAAATGAGCGAAACTCCAACCTACATTGGTTTTGAAGAATATAGCGAACACGTTCCCGCCAGCATCCCTTCTGCTGTGCAACAGGCCACCAACCGATTCATAAATGGGCGCGCCGCGCGCGTGGCGGAACTTCCTCAATGGGAAGAGTTGCGCCAGATTGGCTCAGATATCCGCTTGCACACGATCGAAAACATGGATGTGTATCTGACGCATCTGGAAGAAAAAGTAAAATCTGCGGGTGGGTATGTTCATTGGGCGGAAACTGCCGAAGACGCGAACCGAATCGTGCTTCAAATCGCGAAAGAACACAACGTCAAAATGGCGGTCAAATCAAAGTCTATGGCGACCGAGGAAATTGGTTTGAACCATTTTCTCGAAGCGGCGGGCATTGAAGCGATCGAGACCGACCTTGGCGAATACATCATCCAACTGGCAGGTACCGGTCCGTCGCACATCATTGTCCCTGCTGTTCATCTCAAAAAGGAAGAGATCGCCGCGCTGTTCAGTGAGAAACTCGATATCAATGCGCCTACCGATCCTATCGAATTGGCGCGTATTGCCCGCGAGGTTTTGCGCGAGAAATTCCTCAACGCTGACATGGGAATTTCTGGTGGCAATTTTCTCGTTGCTGAAACTGGCACGCTTGTTATCGTGACTAACGAAGGCAACGGACGTATGTGCACCACCATGCCTGATGTTCACGTCGCTGTGGTTGGCATTGACAAAGTGATTCCAGATTGGGAATCGCTTACTGTATTCCTCAAATTACTTGCCCGTTCCGCCACAGGACAAAAAATTTCCACCTACACACAGTTTATTACAGGACCGCGCCGCGCAGAAGGTGAGTTCGGCCCCAAAGAATTTCATCTTGTGCTTTTGGATAATGGCCGCTCCAAAATTCTCAAGGATCCCGTTGGCCGCGAAGTTTTCAAATGCATCCGTTGCGGTGCGTGCGCTAACGTCTGTCCTGTTTATAAAAATGTGGGCGGTTTCGCATATGGCTGGTTTATATCGGGCCCCATTGGCGCAATTCTTTCGCCGCAAATGCTTGGCACTCAAACGGCGCGCGAGCTTCCCTATGCATCCACACTTTGCGGTGCGTGCGCAGACGTCTGTCCTGTCAAAATTCCTATCCCTACTATTCTTCGTCATCTCCGCCGCCGTGTAGCACAAGGCGATGACTTTGCCGAACCGACGATGCCCGCGCCGATTCGTGCCACCGCCAACCTCACCTCATTTGCTCTTGCCCAAAATTGGCTCTACCGTTTTGGAACGCGCCTTCTGCCAACTTTCATGTTCATCTTCAAGCGCGGCAATTGGATTCCAAAGGCCCCTTATCCCCTCAGCCGCTGGACGAAAGCGCGTCCACTGCCGCCGTTCACTGCCGGCTTTAGAAATTGGTGGAGGAATGTGCGCTCCGTCAATGGGAAGGACTCCACCCGATGACTAATCCCGTTATCGAAAACATTCGTAACTCTTTAGGGCGCACCGCTCAGACTCCCCTCAGCCCGCGTCCCGCTATCTATCCGCCTCGTCTCTCTGAAGCATCGGACTCTGAGATCGAGTGCTTCCTTGATGAAATCAAAAAGCTCTCGGGTGTTGGACAAAAACTTTCCTCCGCCGATATTAGCCCCGCGTTGAAGAAGCTCGTCACTGAGCAGAACGTCCACAAAGCGACAGTTTGGGGTACACCGAATTTAAAGCAATTGGGCATTACCGAAATACTTTCCTCTCTCGGCGTAGAACTCGTTGCCCCGATTGCCAGCAAACACGAAATGGCTCTCTGTGACGTAGGCATCACTGAAGCTGATTTCATCCTCCCTGAAACAGGAACTCTTATCCTTCGCTCCTCTGTAGAAAAACCGCGCGCTGTTTCTCTTCTGCCGCGCATCCATCTGGCAATTGTCCGCCCTGAAATGTTGCGTGCTGATCTGCATCAGGTCTTCGCCGAAGCAAAAGACAGTCATTACCTGGTCTTCATCACAGGCCCTAGCCGCACTGCGGATATTGGCGTGCACGGACCCAAAAATTTATATGTATGGATGATGGAATGATAAATATGTGAGAGTTTAAAATAGACCTCTTGCGAAAGTCGCATGTAGGTCAGGCTTGCAGCCTGACAGTCCTTTGAAAACATAAAATTTGGCGGGTTGCAAACCCACCCAATGAGGATCAGAGTCTGATAGGGACAGCAATGACACAGTTGAATTTGTAGGGGCATGCGTATCAAAGCATCCTGAATCTGGAGCACACGATTAGGGAATCATCAACTTGCCAGCGGCCCAACCTAATGATGAGGAGACTGTATGCAACTTGAACTCCTCCTATTCAAACGCTGGCTCATATGCCAGTATCCCAATTCAAGCACCAGCACTCACTATTTCAGTGATCTGGCGCTGTTTTTTTCTTATGTGCAGAAATCGCTTGTAGCAATTACTACTCACGATGTGGACGAATACATCAAGTATTCCCTTGCAAGCAGGCTTTCTCATAGTTCGATCAATCGAAGACTTTGCTCCCTCCGCTCGTTCTATTACTTCCTATCCATCATCAACGACCTACCTGTCGAATGCCCTATCGTCCCAGAGCGACATTTTCTATACAAGCCACAGCGTCTTCCAAGGGATGTAAGCGAAGAACAGATCAAGCTCATCTTGGCTCACATCCATGACCTACGCGACAAAGCCATCTTCACGCTCATGCTCGAATGTGGATTACGCGTCGGTGAAATCCATAATCTCTCACTCGATGATGTCCTTATCGATAATCTGCCTCGCCTCAGGATTCATGGGAAAGGAGATCAGCACCGCATTGCCTACCTGTCACCTCCCGCAAGAGACACTCTCATCAATTGGCTCAAGAGCCGCCCGGTCACAATGGATCGGGCGGTTTTCATTTCTAGGCATAGCAAAAGATTATCCATCTCAGGGATTCAATTCATCTTGAATGGATATGCTCGTAAAGCGGACATCCATCTCACATGCCATCAATTTCGTCACGCATTTGGCCGGCGTATGGCAGAAGCCAAACTGCCCGTTACCACCATCCAGCGTCTGCTCGGACATCGAAGCCCACGCACCACACAAGGCTACATTAACTTATCAAATTCTGTTCTTCGGGGTGAATACAACGAAGCAATCACCTGTGTCCTAGAGAGCCTCTCATGATCGCCAGCAAGGGTAAGCGCAAAACTCATTTTAAATTCACGAAACCGA
>WNFV01012539.1_pt1 | contig 11560 bp, 8 predicted proteins | sample 5400101 | NCBI WGS metagenome assembly WNFV01 (sample SAMN13153361, study PRJNA577476) | soil metagenome | isolation source: 115 cm soil or saprolite under grassland replicate 1 | place: USA:California | collected 2016-06-15
TCCGCCCGCGCCTCAGCGGTCTGGCCAGCGAAGGCCAGTTCGAAATCGGCCTGACGATGCTCCAGAAAGAATTCTGGGGCCTCCTGGCTGCCCTTGCCCTACCCCTACTGCTCTTCGAGTGGTTCTGGTTCCATCGCCGTGTTTAGGTATCGGGTGTCGGGTGTCGGGTGTCGGGTGTGAGCCAGCCGATGGCGGGCTTCCGCGAATTGCGCGTGTGGCAGTCGGCCATGGACCTGGTGGAGCACGTCTATCGAACAACCGAGGCATTTCCTCGGCACGAGCTCTGGGGGTTGGCGAGCCAGATGCAACGCGCTGGCGTGTCGATCCCCTCGAACATTGCAGAAGGCCACACGCGTGAGCATCTTGCTGAGTACCTGCACCACATTTCAATTGCGCAAGCTTCTCTGGCCGAACTGGAAACGCAGATCGAAATCGGCAGCCGCCTAAGCTATTTCGGTTCGGACAGCTGTGACGAGTTGCTCCGCCAGACCACCGCTCTGGGTAAACAGCTCTACGCCCTCCGAAACTCACTCGGAAAGCGGCGCCCACCCGACACCCGACACCCGAGACCCGACACCCAATAATGAGCATCGATTTCGAGCGACCCTGGCTGCTGGTTCTGCTGCCGCTTTGCCTCGGCCTGGTGTACGTGCTGTGGCGCACGAGCCGGACCTATATGCCGCCGGTCAGACGGCGGGCGTCGCTCCTCATTCGGGTCGCCGTCACCACGTTGCTGTGCCTGGTGCTGTCCAGCCCGACGCTGCAGCTCAGGGCGGACCAGTTGGCCATCGCGGTGCTGGTCGACCGGTCGGACAGCATCACGCCAGCCGCCCGGATCGAACAGGAGCAATGGCTCGCCAAGGCGCTCGCCACCAAGGGCGCCAACGATCAGATGGCGGTGATCACCTTCGGCCAGGACGCCACCGTTGAACGCGGCCTGTCAGACGACAATCACCCGCCCCGCCTGGCACCAGAGAGTGCCGGCACACGGACCAACATCGCCGCCGCGATCAGGGCCGGCGTGGCAGCACTTCCCCCAAGCGCTGCTAGACGGCTAGTCCTGCTGTCCGACGGCAGAGAAAACCTCGACCACGCCGACTCGGCTGCCGCGCTTGCCTCGGCCGCCCACGTGCAGCTAATGACGGTGCCGGTAGACGAACGGCGAGGACCCGAAGTGCTGGTGCGCGCACTGGAGGCGCCAACCCAGCTCCGCGAGGGTGAGCGCTTCAGCGTCACCGCCCAGCTTGAATCGACCGAGCCGACCACGGCCAGCTTGCACCTGCTCATGGACGGCGGGCTGCGCACCACGCAACAGGTCGAGCTCGAGCCTGGCATCAACCGCTTCGTGATTCCGCTCGAGCCACTCTCGCCCGGCCACCACCTGCTCCGACTCCAGGTCGAGGCCGATGCCGACACGTTGACCCAGAACAACTCCGCCGGCGCGCTCGTCGTAGTCACCGGCCCACCCAGCATCCTCGTCGTGGAAGGCTCACCTGGCGAGTCGCAGTTCCTGGTCGAAGCCCTCAGAACATCAGGCCTGAACGTCGAGGTCGATAGCCCGCTGTCCGCGCCGCTCGAGCTGACCAACCTGCGCAACTACGCCAGCGTCGTCGTGGTCGACGTGGCCGCCAATCAATTCGCGCCCGGCCAGCTGAGAGCGCTCAAGACCTACGTCCAGAACTACGGCGGCGGTCTGGTCGTCGCTGGCGGCGACCACGCGTTCGGCCCAGGCAGCTACGCGCGGACGCCCTTGGAGGAAATGCTGCCGGTGCGTATGGACCTGCGCGGCAAGTCGGTGTCGGCAAGCACGGCGCTGATCCTGGTCATCGACACGTCGGGGTCAATGGGCGGCGGACCGGGTGGCGCGAGCAAGATGGATCTGGCCAAGGAGGCGGCCATCTCTGCCGCCGAGCTGCTCGGCGAGTACGACCAGATCGGTATCGTCGCGTTCGAAGACCAGCCACGGTGGGTCATTCCGCCGACGCCTGCCACTGACCTCGGTGTCGTCCAGGCCGCCATCGCCGAAATGCAGCCCGGCGGCGGTACTGAAATTTACCCGGCGCTGCGCATGGCCTACGACGGCCTTGCCCCGATTGACGCCAAGGTCAAGCACGTCATCCTGCTCACCGATGGTGAGGCGCCGCGCGGCGACTATCCGGGCCTGACTCAGCAAATGAAGGACGCCAACATCACCTTGAGCACGATTGGCATCGGCAGCGACGCTGACACCAATCTGCTTCAGGAATTGGCTACGCTGGGCAACGGCCGCTACTACGACGGCAACGATCCGTTCGACCTGCCACGTCTGGTCGTCAAAGAGACCCAGCAAGTACAGCGAGCGGCCATCGTCGAAGAAGATTTCAAGCCAGTGCGCATCTCATCGGGCGCTGCGCTGGATGGCATCGACATAAACACGATGCCCCAACTGCGCGGGTACGTCGCTACCACGCCCAAGCCGCAAAGCAGCATCCTGCTCGTGTCACGCCAGATCGACCCGGTCCTCGCCGAGTGGCAGTTCGGTCTCGGCCGGGTGATCGCCTGGACGTCGGACGTACGCAATCGCTGGGCGTCCCGCTGGATCGAGTGGCCGGAGTTCGGCCGGTTCTGGGCACAGGTTGTCAAACGCACCACGCGCCCCCCCGAGGATCCGAATCGTCAGGTCACGGTCAACATCGACGGCAATCACGCCGTCATCACCCTCGACGCGCAGACGGGCGTTGAAGCCGCCGACCGGCACTATTTGAACTTTCTGCCGACTACCGCGAGCATCATCGATCCAGGCGGTGCGCAGCATGAGATCGCGCTGCCGCAGGTCGCACCGGGTCGCTACGAGGCCAGCTACGCCGTCGAGGACGACGGTATCTACGCGCTCCAGGTCACGCAGAACGAGGCCGACGGTGCCGTCGCGAATCAGTCGAGCGGGTTCGTGGTGCCGTATTCGCCTGAATATCGAGCGGGTGGCACCGACGACAACTTCCTCGACGCGCTGGCAAAGCGCACCGGCGGTCGGCTGATCCACGATCCGGAGCAGGCACTGATCCACGACCTGCCCGCGGTCGGCGCGCCACGTCAATTGTGGCCGTATCTGCTGGTGCTGACGGCGCTGTTGTTCGTCGCCGACGTCGGCGTGCGCCGAGTCCGCATCACTGGGCCCGAGATGCGCGCCGCGTACTACAAGGTCCGCAAGCGGCTCGGGTACGTCGATACGCCGCTGGTTCCTGCGCGGCCGGGCGTGATGGCGTCGCCCGCGTCATTCGGTTTGGTCAGCTCCGCGACGAGCACCCGCGTGTCGAACGAATCGCCCGTGGTGGTCGCGCCGACGCGCCAGGGCCGCCTGCTGGCGGCGAAGCACCGCGCTGCCCGCCGTTAGTCCGCGCTTCGCCTCACCTCGGCCGCCTTTCACACCCCCCGCGGAAGGCGGAACCCTCCTGGGCTGGCTATATCGGCGTCGACACGGTCAATCCCATTGACGCCACGACGGCCAGACCGGCACTGGCACGAACGCCGACGCGCCGTCGGTCACAACCACGAGCGATGGCGGCTTCCTGATCGGCGTGTGGTCGACGTGGAACAGCAACATCACGTTGCCCCAAGCTATCGCACTGCGCAAAACACCATAAGGTGAGCCGCTAACGCGCGGCCCGGTACAACAGAAGGCGATGGACCCTCGCCTCTTTGGTTCGCTGGAATGGCGGTGTATCGGACCGCATCGCGGCGGTCGTTGCGTCGCCGTCGCTGGGCACCCGACCGACCAGGGCACGTTTTACTTCGGTGGCTGTGGTGGCGGCGTGTGGAAGACCACCAATGCGGGCTCGCACTGGTGGAACGTCTCCGACGGCTACTTCAACGCGGCTGCCGTCGGCGCCATCGCTGTCTCTGACTCAGATCCGAACGTCCTCTATGTCGGCACTGGCGAGGCGTGCATCCGCAGCAACGTCTCGCACGGCGACGGCGTGTATCGCTCGGACGATGGCGGACGGACATGGCGCAATCTCGGCCTCGCCGAGACGCGTCACATCAGCGGGCTGGCCATCCATCCGCACGATCCCGACACCGCGTACGTCGCGGCTTTGGGCCACGCTTGGGGCAACAATCCCGAACGCGGTATCTACCGCACGACGAATGGCGGCCAAAGTTGGGACCTCGTGCTGCACAAGAGCGACCGCGCCGGCGCGGCGGCACTGAGCCTCGACCCGAACAATTCGCGCATCCTGTATGCCGCCATCTGGCAAGGTCGGCGCTATCCACATGCCGCGGAGAGCGGCGGCGAAGACTCGGGCATCTGGCGCAGCTTCGATGGCGGCACCACGTGGACCGACGTCAGTCGCAACAAGGGTCTGCCAAAGGGCGTCCTGGGCCGCATCGGCGTCGCCGCGTCGCCCGCGCAAGCCGGCCGCGTGTGGGCGCTGGTCGAAGCCGAAGACGGCGCCATTTTCCGCTCCGATGATTTCGGCGAGACCTGGGAGCGCGGCAGCGACAAGCCCGACCTGCGCCGCCGGCCGTGGTACTACATGCACGTTTTCGCCGATCCAGGCGACGCCAACACGGTCTGGATCGCCAATCTCAATCTGTGGCGCTCACTCGACGCGGGCGCGACGTTCGCGTCGATTCCAACGCCGCACGGTGACAATCACGCGCTGTGGATCGACCCACGCAACTCGAAGCGCATGATCGAGGGCAACGATGGCGGCGCGTGCATCAGCCTCGACGGCGCCGCCTCGTGGTCGACGCTGCTCAATCAGCCGACGGCGCAGTTCTATCACGTCACGACCGACGATCACGTGCCCTATCACGTGTACGGCCCGCAACAAGACAACTGGGCGATGCGCGTCCCGAGCGCCGAGACGGAGGGCGCCATCTCATGGAAGGACTACGTCGAGCCCGGCGGTGGTGAGAGCGGCTACATCGCGATCAGCAAGCGACCGCCGCATCTGGTGTTCGGGGGCGGCATCGGCACTGGCTCGGGTCACGGGCGACTGATCGCCTGGAATCCTGAGACGCGCCAGAAGCGCAACATCACCGTGTGGCCCGAAGTGCATGGCATGGGCGCGGGCGCCGAATCACTCAAGTACCGCTTCCAGTGGACGTTCCCTGTCGAGATCTCACCGCATGACGGCAGCACCCTGTACATCTGCTCGAACGTGGTCCACCGTTCTATCAACGACGGCACGTCGTGGACGACGATCAGTCCCGATCTGACGCGCAACGATCCCGCCAAACTCATTTCGTCGGGCGGTCCAATCACCGCCGACAACAGTGGGGCCGAGATCTACTGCACCATCTTTGCCTTCCGTGAGTCGCCGCACGAGCCGGGCGTGTTCTGGGCTGGCTCCGATGACGGCCTGATCCACATCTCACGCGATGCCGGCCAGAACTGGACCAACGTGACGCCAGCCGATCTGCCGGAGTGGGCCATGATCGGGCTCATCGAGCCCTCACCGCATGACCCTGGTTCGGCGTATGTGTCGGCCACGCGCTACAAGCTCGACGACACGCGGCCCTACCTGTATCGCACCAACAACTACGGCGCGACGTGGACCCGGATTACCAGTGGCATCCCCGAGACCGAGTTCACACGCGTCATTCGAGAGGATCCGAGCCGGCGAGGCCTGCTGTACTGCGGCACCGAATCCGGCGTGTACGTCTCGCTCGACGACGGGGTGAACTGGCAGCGTCTCGAGACGAATTTGCCCATCACGCCAATCTGGGACCTGGTCGTGAAGGACACCGACCTCGTGGCCGCCACCCATGGGCGATCGTTCTGGATCCTCGACGACGTCACACCGCTGCACCAGCTCTACGACGGCGTCTCGACATCCAGTGCGCATCTGTTCACACCACGCGAGACGATGCGCGTGCGTGACTATGGCCGCGCGTTCGACCGCAACTCGCCGGCGTTCGTGAATTACAAGATGACCGGACCGCTCACCGTTGGCTACAAGCCGACGGAGTCGGCCAGCGGCGCCAAGACCGAGCGGTTCTACGATGCGGGGCAAAATCCGCCCGCGGGCGTGATCGTCCACTATTGGCTGCCCGACGATGTCGCCGAGGGCGCGACGCTCACGTTCCTCGACGAACACGGTGCTGAGATTCGCTCCTATTCGCCGAAACGGGAGAAAACCACGCCCGCCGCGCCCAGCGAAGGCGAGCTGCAGCAGGCGACCGCCGAAGAAGAAGTCAGCAGCGAGGAGCAGCCCGAAGCCGACGCTGGCCCATGGCCGACCGCCAAGGCAGGCATGAACCGCTTCGTCTGGGACGGCCGCTACCCCAAGCCGACCAAAATCTTGAAGCCGCGAGCGAAATCCTCACGTGAGGAGTCGGCCGAGGAATCGGTCCCACCGCGCGCCATTCCTGGCTCGTATCACGTGCGCCTGACGGCTGGCTCGGAGACGTTATCCGCGCCGTTCACGATCGTGGCCGACCCGCGGCTGCCCGCCACCGCGGATGATCTGCGCGCTCAGCTCGAGCTGCGGGTCGCCATCCGCGATCGACTGTCGGAGCTGGCCGACGCGCTGAACCAGATCGAGCGGGTGCGCGACCAGATCGACCTGTGGTCTGGGCGATCCGAGGACGAGCGGCTGCGTGATGCCGCTCGTGGCCTGAAAGATCAGTTAGTGGCGATTGAAGGCGAGCTGCTCAACCTGACCTCGGACAAGCCACGGCCCGGTACGAATCGGTTGAAGGAGAAGCTGGAGATTCTGAGCGGTATGGTCGGCGAGTCCGACGACGCGCCGACCCAGGGTGCGACCGAGCTGTACGCGGAGCTGCGCCGCCAGCTCGAGGAGCAGCGGCGCAAGCTCGCGGACGTATTGGGCGAGCCCGTGCGGGCGTTCAATGAGCTTGTCACGTCACTTGGCCTGCCGGCCGTGGGGCCGTGACCTTCAGCCGTTAGGCGACGGCCCGCTCGCGGCTCGGGGCCATGAAGCCGACCGCCGCCGTCACCAGCAAGCTCAGCAGGTGCAGGCCCGTATCTGGCGGGTTGATCGCCACGCCCTCGACAATCGGCGCAATCACGCTGCCGACGACCAGGACCGCGAACACCGCCGCCAGGCCCTTGTTGACCAGCCGAACGTTATCGCCCGTCGTCGCGGCCCAGATCAACGCCGCCCCCAGCACCAGGTGGGCAACATTGTGGATCGTATTGACGGCGAAGATGCCCAGGAGCAACCCCTGGCCCGGGGCCGCGCCATTGGCGACCGTGATACCAGGAATGAATCCCAGCACGCCCACGAGCACGTACACCACACCTAAGGCCAGGCTGACCTTCATTGCCACCGAACGAGTCATTACTGCGAGTCCTCTCTTTCTCGGTCCTCGCACATACTTACGCTCGGTCGCGCCAACCGGATCAGCGCAATTTAGCTCGGCTCTACTTAGCGTGTTGGCTCTGGTAGTGGGCGAGCAGCAGATCCTCGCCCCAATCCCCGGTGAGGTCTCGCAAGACAGAGTGGATGTGATTGGCGCCGTTCTGGGTGTTGTCGTACTCGATCAGGAAGGTGGGGCCTTTGATGGCGTAGTAGTGACCCTGGCCGGGTTCTTCGCCGCCGGCCCAGGCGAACGTTACGGGCTCCAGGCCGGCCTGTTCGATCTTGGCCCAGGTGAACGCGCTCAGCTCGTCTGAGGTGCGCCACACGTAGTGGCGGATCAGTTCGAGCAGCCGGTTGCGCTGCTCGACGGCCATATCGGCATAGGCGAGGCCGCGTGGCGGGCCGAACGGGTACGCCACCCGATTCTTGTCGGTGATGATGTCGGGATACGCCGTGGAGCTGACGACGGCGACCTGCTTCTGCGCCGTGGGCAGCGAGCGCACCAGGGCGCGCGCCCAATCTTCCTCTTCGGGCAGCGTACGCAACCCAGCGGTCGGACCAACTCGCACCTCGGCCGGATTGGCGCCGAAGAACAGCGGCACCGAGGCGATCCGATCGCCATCCACGACGGTGAAGTGCACGGCAACGTGGTGCCCCGCAACATGCCACGCCCACGGCACCTTGCCCGACGGATCGCCAAAGACACAGAACGAGTAGTGCTCGGGGTCACGAATAAACATAGTGACGCGACCATCAATCCGCTCCTGCTCGCGCAAGGGCGTCTCGAGATCAATAATCTTGCGCACCTGGTCCGCGCCACGCGTGCTGAGCCCGATGTCAAGGACGGCCAGCGCCTTCCGCTGCTGCTCAGGCGTCATATTGATCAGGCGCAGCCCGTTGCGTGGGGTCGACTCCGGCGGGCGATAGTCCCAGACGTAGCGGCGGTCGTCGCCGAACGGCAGCGTCGCGATGCGCCGCTGACTCTCGTTCAGTGATCCCAGAAAATCGACGGCGGCATCGGCCAGCCGCCGCGCGGTGGCGGGGGCACGCTCGGTAAGGCTCAGATCGAGGGTAATAGTCACGGCTGGGCTCCCAACCGGATAGTACAACCTGGGTCGTGCTGCTTCCGCTGACTGCGTAGAGTCACGAGTGATTGGGCCTGAATTGCGCTACCCACGCGGCAACCTGGGCGCGCGTGCTCAGACCCGGCTTGTCGAGGATGTTGCTCACGTGGCGATCCGCGGTCCGCTCCGAGATCACCAGTCGGCTGCAGCGGCAAGGATGGCGGCTGGTGAATCACCGCGGGGTGCTCGATGCGGTCCGACCGTACGCCTGGTCGAGCAGTCCGTAAACTCGGGTGTCGATCGGGGGTGCCCGACCCGACTTCAACGCCGCGCAGAACGCCCGCAGCGTATCCACCCGCAACGTCGTCTCACAGTCGGCCAGGACCTCCTGGTCTCGGCGCGCGCGGAAGTGGAAGAAGCTGCCGTCGACGTTCTCCCAGCGCGCGGTACCCCGCCCGTCGGCCGCCTCGATCGCAATCTGTGACTCGGCCATGGCAGCATGCCAGCTGACCGCTACATCGAATGGGATGTCGTCCAGGCGCAGCCGCAACGCCGCGGCATGTTCAATGCCCGGCTCGGACAGCTGGCAGTCGACGTCCGTAGATGTTGTGGAAGGTCGCACGTAAGGAAAGGACCTGACCCAGCTGCGCGCGAAACGCGTCCATCGTCTGAAGAAAGCGGTACGTGTAGTCGACAAACAGCAACCGCTGCCGCGCCCGCCCGAGTTCGACCGTCGCGACCGCGTCGGCTTCGGACAATGCCAGTGGCTTCTGGACGAGCACATGCTTGCCCGCTTGGAGCGCAACCTGCGTCTGCACGGCATGCAGCCCGTTGGGCGTGCAGATCACGACCGCCTCCAGTCCAGGCAACCCGAGCAGCTTGTCGAACGAGTCGCCGTGCCACGGGCTGGCGTAGCGCTTGGCAATCTGGGCGGCCAGGTCACCACGTGCGTCCTGTACGCCCATCAACCGCAGCTCGGGGAAGCCCGGCAGATCGCGCAGCAAGGACTCGCCCAGCCAGCCAACGCCCGCGAAACCCAGGCCAATCACGGCGTCACGATTACCTTGACGAACCCGTCCGTACGCGCCTCCGCCCGAGCGAACGCATCGGCGGCGCGGTCCAGCGGTAACTCGTCGGTTATTAGTGTGGCCACGTCAATCCGCCGCCGCGCGACCATATCCAGACCAGCGCGTAGGGCGCGCATGGAGACGGCTGGATCGCGCTCGTGGGCGTTGATGACGTCAATGCCCTTCCAATTCCATGTCTGCATGTTGACGGTGCGCGAACCGTCGGCGTGATAGCCAGCTACCACCAGGCGACCGCCGTATGCCACCAGCCACGAGGCGAAATCGAGCGACTCCTGCGCTCCCGCGGCTTCGATCACGACAGGAAAGTTGTCCCACAAGTGCGGCGGCACGTCGGCAAAATCGTACGCAGCGGCCGCGCCTAGCTTCAGCGCAAGCGATCGACTTTCTGCCCGCCGCGCCAACGCAACCCATTCGCCCGCGTCGGGCGGCAGCAGCTGCACGATCAGCGCCGCGAGATAGCCGAATCCGACCAGCACGACGCGCTGTCCCGGCTGGAGCGCGGCGCGGCGGACCACGTTGGCGGCACATGCCAGCGGCTCCCCTAACAGCAGCCTGTCGCACGCGACCAGATGCTCGGCCCTGGCGATGCCGAACCCGGCAAAGCCATTCCACATCAGGCCCGTGACCGTCTGACCCACGGACAGCTCGCGCGCCTCTGAACCCAGTGCGATGACTTCGCCCCAGACCTCATGCCCTGGTGCGCCGGCCGGCAACGGGTACTCGATACCCGCGACCCCACGCCAGGCGTTCAGGTCCGAGGCGCACACGCCGCAGGCGCGGATGCGCACCAGCACCTCACTTGCCCCCGGCTCCGGATTCGCGACTTCGACGACCGTCGCGTCGCGCGGGCCGCGCAGGATCAGTGCGTGCATCGGCTCACCTCGGCGCGAACCTCGTCGAGCACGTCATCCCAATTGCCAGGGCGACGCTGGCGAAACAGGCGCATCGTCGGATACCACGGCGAATCTGACCGATCGGCCATCCAGCGCCAATCGGCGTCCGCCTTGAGCAGCGTCCACACCGGTACGCCGAGCGCGCCGGCCAGGTGCGCGACCATCGTGTCCACGCTGATGACCAGGTCAAGCGCGTTGATGCGTGCCGCCAGCTCCATCATGTCGGGCGTACTGGCGTCCACTGTCCCTGGGATCGGCGTGCCCAACTGCAAGCTATAGCCGTTCGGCCACACGCGCCCCAGCTGCTGCGCAGGCACGTCTCGGCTAACGTCCCACTCGCCCGCACGCGCCACCAGGCCCACGCTGAACGTATCGGAGAACCGCCCAGCGGCGCGAACGTGGACATACGGCACCGGACCGGGCAGTGCTGCCGCATCAATGCGCAGTGCGTGGCCAAGCTCCATGATCTCGATGTCCACGTCGTAGTCGACCTCAGGCGTGCCGTCATGCAGCGCCAGCAAACCAAGTGCGCAGTCCACGTTGCGCAGGAGGGGGAGCAACGGCGCTGGTGCCCAGACCACCACTTCGCGCGCCATCGCGCCGAGCGCCGGCAGGAAGCGCGCGAACTGGATCGTGTCGCCGAGCCCGTGGTAGCAGCGCACCAGCACTTTCTTGCCCTCGAGCGGTCGGCCATCCCAAACCCACTGCTCGTGACGTGGCAGGTGCCAGCACGGACCGTTGGCGACCCGCTGGGCAAGCACCTCGTCGCTGATCGACCAACACGAGGCGAAGTCCCCACGGCGCATCGCCGCCAGCCAGGCCGCGCCGAGATCGAGCGTCACGCCTGGCAAAATGTCATCCCGCGCCTGCGAGGAATCTCGCCGGTCTGACGTAAGGACAACAGCGACAGGTCGAACGGCGCTCGGACCGCGCCGGCTGGGATATTCACGACGGCGTGCTGCGCGGCTGGCGCCAAGGCGAGTGGGACACTGCCTTTCCTGGCGGCGAAAACTTCCACCAGATGCGCGCGCGCATCACCTGGCTGACCCTGGGCAACACCGCAGTCTCGATCTTCACGCGCGGCGAGGCACTCAGCTGCGAGCAGCGGAACGGACAGGCGCACCTTGTTTGAGCGCCTCGATCGCGTCGCGATAGCCCTCGACGGTGCCAACGTCGAAGTACCGCTCCCCGCGCGGCACCCCGACTGC
>WNFV01013331.1_pt1 | contig 11557 bp, 12 predicted proteins | sample 5400101 | NCBI WGS metagenome assembly WNFV01 (sample SAMN13153361, study PRJNA577476) | soil metagenome | isolation source: 115 cm soil or saprolite under grassland replicate 1 | place: USA:California | collected 2016-06-15
TGGTGGGTGAAAACCCGCCTGACCAGACAATCCTGACGCCAGGTCAATATTTTTGGAAAACCTGGACCTTACAAAATACTGGTACTTGTACCTGGACGACTGCTTACCAGTTGGTCTTTTGGAATGGTGACAGATTGGGCAGTTCAATTTCTTATGCACTACCTGACGATGTCGCGCCCAGTGAAACGACGGATATTTCCATTTACCTGCAAGCTCCTGACACCAGTGGGTCATTCACAGGATTTTGGCGAATTAAGACCCCCTGGGAATCGAATTTTGGCGTGGGTCAATACGATGCACCAATATCAACCTCCATTGTAGTGAGCAGCATCACCCCTGAAAGCCGTAAGACAGAGACCGTCTTTGGAGTTACCTCAGTGACCTATACGGTTGACCGCAGTTGTAGTTCTGCCAACACCTTTTATACGATCACGGCCTACATCAGCAGCAGCGGACCGGTGGAAATCAACTTTATGTGGATTCAAAGTGATGGCAATAACGATGAGAATAACAGACTTAATTTCACCGAAGCCACGACAAAAGCCGTCCAGCGGGAATGGTCTCAACATAAGGAATCCTCTTCAACCCCAAGATGGGCGCAGGTGATTGTCACATCTCCCACCTATCAGGAATTTGATAAAGTACCGTTACCCGAGTTGTGCTCCTTTAATCCTTAAGCAAGAAATAAGAGCCAGTCATTTTTACGGCTCCTTTTATTTGGGAACTCCAGAGCAACTTGAAGCGTTTAACAGAATGGCTTATTGATAACTGGAGGCCATTCATGCATAACACACGCTTAAAGAAATTTCTTATTCCTAGCCTCGCCCTGGTCACAATCTTGGCGTGCAGTCCTTTTGCAGCTTCGACCCCGCAGCCCGCTGCGACGCTTAACGCACTGTACACGGCTGCCGCGCAGACTCTGGAGAGCATGTCCACGCAGGCGGCGATTGCCACACAACTTTCACCGACTCCGACACTTTCCTTTTCCAATCCAACGTCAAGCCCGATTGCGGTGAATACATTTACATCCGTTCCCCCGCTTTCGCCCGTTCCAGTTAGCCGATGTGATTCAGCTGCTTTTGTCGGCGATGTCACGTATCCCGACGGCTCAACTGTCCCTCTCGCGGGCACGTTTACAAAAATCTGGAGGCTCCAAAATACGGGTACCTGCACATGGACAACTTCCTATGCTCTTGTTTATGTCAGCGGAGAACGGTTTAGTGCGCCGGCCGCCGTCGCCATGCCCACCAACGTTGGACCCGGTCAGACCGTGGACTTGGCGGTTAATCTAACCGCGCCGAATCAGAACGGCCAATATCGCGGCTTTTGGAAGCTCCGCAATTCATCCAATGTTCTCTTTGGGATTGGATCCTCCGCTGATTCAAGCTTTTATGTGGATATAAAAGTGACAGGCTACACCGTCACGGGTTATGATTTCCTTGCCAACTATTGTGAAGCCAGCTGGCAAAACAGTTCGCGCGACCTCCCCTGCCCTGGTACGGAAGGAGATAACAATGGTTTTGTGATCATCCTAAACTCGCCCAAGCTGGAGGATGGCAAAACGCAGGGAAGCGGCTTGTTGACTTATCCTGAAAAAGGCAACGATGGCTTGATCAGCGGTAAATATCCTGCCATCAAAATTGAAGCTGGCGATCGTTTCCAGACCGTGATTGGTTGTCTCAATGAGGCGAATGATTGCGACATGATCTATCGTCTCCAATACCAGATCGGAAATGGTTCTGTTCGAACGCTCGGTCAATGGCGTGAAGTTTACGAGGGCCAGGAGTATCCAATCAACATAGACTTGAGCACGCTGAGCGGAGAAAATGTCAAATTTATCCTGTCGGTCCTTGCCAACGGCTCCTCTCATGAGGACTTCGCACTGTGGATTAACCCGCGCATCGCGCGCCAGAGTTCCCAGCCCCCGACGGCAACATTCACAACTGCGCCATCAACGGCAACGGCTACCCCGACACCGACCTTTACTGTCACTGCGACCGCTACGCAGACTGCCACTTCCACGCCTACAGACACGCCTACAGACACGCCTACGGCGACCCCTACATCCACTCCATAAAGCGAAATCTCGCTTCTATGCTGCCTTACATACTTCAAGGCGAGCGCTTGCATACTGCCTTGCAGTATAATAAAATTGGAAGTATGGCTCAGTACATGCCATACTTCCAGCCTAGCATTTCGACCATATTTCATGGAGGTAACAATATGCTTGTTCGAAACTTCCCGCGGCACACCCTAATGATTTTGCTGACTGCCGCACTCGCGCTTGTCGCCTGCAACGTAGGAGCCACACCTGCTCCTACGGTGGATATCAACGCAATCAACACCGCCGCAGTCGCTACAGCCATGGGACAAATATCCGCACAACTTACTGAGACTGCTCTGGCTGCGCCTTCACCCACTCCAATGCCAACCGACACGCCCATTCCTCTGACTAGTTTTGTATTACCTACTTCTGCCACCGGCTCACCTGTTGCGGGAGGTGGGCTCCCCACGGTATCTTTCAATAGCACTCCCAATACGAATACCACTCCCTTGGCAGGGTTCACGCCTATCGGGTCACCCATCGCACCTGCTGCGACCACTTCGTTGGGAGATGCCTGTAACAACAGCGTATATATCGCAGATGTCACCTATCCTGACAATACAGAGATTAAGCCGGGGGTGGATTTTGAGAAGATTTGGCGAGTGCAAAACAGCGGCACTTGTACATGGGATGAAGGTTATAAACTGGCTTTCGTTGGTGGCGATCAAGCGCTTGATCCCGTTTCATTTGAGTTTAAGAGGTCAGAAGATTTTGTAGCTGGAGGCGCAACTGCCGATATTGGCGTTGACCTTACGGCACCTCTTAAAGAGGGTACTTATACCGCCACATGGCAAATGCAATCCGATACGGGGGTTTATTTTGGGACGCCTTTAACTGTGGTGATCGTGGTCAAAAAATAGTTCCATATCTAAGAGGTTTAGAGAGGTTCTATGAAACCCAAATTAATTGTTACGACTATTCTCTTCATGCTGCTGGCTGCCGCGTGCGGATCTCCAAGTACACAGGAGCAGGAACCGACTGCCGATATTGCTGCGATACGCACATCCGCCGCGAGCACCGTTATTTCACAGTTCACACTGACCGCCGCACAAGTACAGCGACTGGTCAAGCTCTTCCACAAGTGACAAATGCATTGGGGACGACGGTTGCTCTCTGTGACAGTCTCTCGTTTGTTGCAGATGTAAATGTGCCCGATGATACAAGCATGTCACCTGGACAGGATTTCGTCAAGACATGGAGCGTGAAAAATACTGGATCTTGCCCTTGGGGATCAGGATATAAACTCGTCTATGCCGGTTACGCCGATGATATGTCTGGTCAATTCCAGCCTCTAACTAAGGTTGTTCAACCCGGAGAGGAAGTGGAAGTTTCAGTTCAGTTCACGGCTCCTGACGCCGCGGATCAGTATCTGAGTGCCTGGCAAATGTCAAACCCCACAGGTGTTACGTTCCCTGAGATCATCTTTGTGAAAATTATTGTCCAATAAGTTTGTGTCAAAAGACCTGAAAGAAACGATCAAAGAAAAAGCACGCCAGCTGGGCTTCCTCCTGGCTGGCGTGACGACTCCCGAACCACCCCCGCATTACTCCACATTCGAAAACTGGCTCGCGCACGGACATCACGGTAGGATGGATTATTTGGCCAGTGATCGTTCCCGCACCCGCCGCGCCAACCCACGCGAAATCCTTCCTGAATGTAAATCCATTCTGGTGCTGGCAACTCCTTATTCCGCTCCTAATCGCGCTGCGACACTTGCACCGCACGATTTGCTAGGCAAATCGAGTGCAGGTGAGTCCTCGCAGAGGGAGCGGAGCGCCAGCGAAGTCGAAGCGGGGGCGATGCGAGGTCAAGTCGCCTCCTATGCCTGGGGTGACGATTATCACGAGGTTCTGCCTGCGCGGATGAAAGAACTCGTTCAATTTATCGAGGGGCAGGTTGGAGGTCCGGTAAAGAACCGTTGGTATACCGATACAGGTCCCATCCTTGAACGAGATCTCGCCCAACGCGCTGGCATCGGCTGGATTGGCAAGAACACCTGTCTCATCAACCCAAAGCATGGCTCCTACTTTTTGCTTTCAGAAGTCCTTCTCGATCTACAACTCGAACCTGACGCACCTTTCCTCACCGATCACTGTGGCACCTGCATGCGCTGCATCGAAGCCTGCCCTACGGACTGTATCCTTCCAAATCGCACCATCGACGCGACCCGCTGCATTTCCTATCTCACCATCGAACTCAAAGAAGACATTCCAACTGAACTGCGTGAAAAGGTTGGAAATTGGGTTTTCGGATGCGACATCTGCCAGATGGTCTGCCCCTGGAATCGATTTGCTGACGAAGGCGACCCTTCTTTTGGAGATAAAACACCTCTCCATTCCTTGATCGATGAACTGACTATTTCAAAGCAGGAGTTTAATCAACGCTTTAAGCGAAGTCCCATTAAACGCGCCAAGCAACGCGGTTACCTGCGCAATGTCGCGGTCGCACTCGGTAACACCGGAGGTATGCTTGATCTGCCTGTTCTGCAAAATGCGTTGAACCATGAAGAACCCATGGTCCGCGAACATGCGCAATGGGCAATTAAAAAGATAACATCACGCTGAGCGGAGCCCCGTGGGCAGTGCTCTTCTGTCCTGTAGTCGAAGCGCGAAGCATCACTTTTATGAACAAACTCCTCATCGCCACCAACAACCAAGGCAAAGTCAAAGAACTACAAGACCTGCTCAAGGATACAGGGATTGAACTTGTCACACCTGCACAAATTAACCTCGACTTCGAGGTCATCGAAGATGGCCGCACCTACGCCGAGAACGCGACGAAAAAAGCGCTTGCCTTTGCTGCTGCCAGTGGGCTGATCTCCCTCGCCGACGACTCAGGTCTTGAAGTAGACATGCTCGGTGGCGCGCCAGGTTTGTACTCTGCGCGGTATGGTTCCTCAAATGGTGAGAAACTCTCCGACAAAGATCGCCGCGCCTATTTAATACAGAATCTCCAGGACAAACCTCGTCCGTGGACAGCGCGCTTCCATGCCACGATTGCCATTGCCGTCCCAAACGGTGAAACGCATCTCACCGAAGGTTTTTGCGAAGGCGAGATCATCCCCGAAGAACGTGGCACAGGCGGGTTTGGTTATGATCCTATTTTTCTATTATCTGATTTGGGGAAAACAATGGCAGAGCTTTCCATGGATGAAAAAAACCGCCTCAGCCATCGGGCACGGGCGGTGATAAATGCGAAAGGGGTTTTGAGGAAATTCTTTACACAAGAATAAATTATTTATGAAACTTAATATCTGGAATGAATTTAAAATCCTTTATGTTGAGCGTGTAAATCGGGAGATCCTGAGAAAGTGCAGTTGCGGCAATTAACGCATCGGGCAGGCTCAACTTGTGGCTCAAAGCAAATTCTTCCAGTAAACCTAGAAAACGATTGGAAATCTCCTCATCCAATGAGATTTGCTTCAATAAAGCCAAATGTTTTTGCATCTTCAATAATTCGACTTTGTTTCTAGCCCCATACAATAATTCACCGGTAGTGATTATGGAAACAGCTAGATCAGGCAACCCAATCTTGTGCAATTCCGCGATGATTATTGAATTGCCCTTGTAAAACTCAATTAGGATGTTTGTGTCACAGAGGATCATGCGCGATAGGGCCACGCTTGCTCACGAATAGTTTTCAACGAGATGTCGCGTCCCTCCCATAAACCTGCCATACCGAAGAATTCGTTTTCCTCATCAGGTGTGTTTGAATCGCTGACTCCGGACAACTCTTTCTCAATAACAGTTTCGACAAAATCTAGGGACTTGAGAAAGTCTATAAGTGTCTGTGCTTTCTTTTGATCCTTGATTCGAATAGTTATTTCTTCCATATTCAAACCTCTTCTGATGTGGATTATACATTAATGGGGCGAAAACCGCCTCAGCCATCGGGCACGGGCGGTAATAAGTGCAAAGCCGATTTTATTTCAGCTATTCAACTCAAAGTAATTTACACCTGCGCGTGATGCAAACGGTCTGCAGCCTCTTCGGTAAGTGGAATATAGACCTGCACGCGCGTCCCATTTCCTGGCGCGGAATCGATGTTGAGCAACCCATTGACAAGTTCCGAGCGCTCGCGCAGATTGACCATGCCCAGACTCCCGCGCTTATCATAGGATTTGTTCACGGCCGCGACGTCAAAACCAAGTCCATCATCTTCGATTTCCAATAATGCAATGCCTGTTTCAAATGGCCGGAGCCGTACCCAAATATGTGGAGCGTTGGCATGTTTGCGGGCGTTGTTCGTGGCCTCTTCGATGATATAAAAGATCACACCCTGCTTGCCCATTTCCATGTCTTTAAGTGTATTTTCATCCACATTGATGATCACATTCAGAGAGTATGTCTCACGTAATTTCTCTGCCATCGCCTGCAGGGCAGCATTCAAGCCCTGTGACTCCAGGATCAGCGGGCGCAACGTGAACAGCATGTGACGGATTTCTTTGGTTGTGCGATGCGCCAGCTCCTCGATTTTCACCAGTTCATTTGTCGCTTCATTGACATCCTTTGCCATGATGCGCCGGGCAAGATTAATCCGCATCGCCATCGCCGCGACCGATTGTGTGGGACCATCATGCAGGTCACGCGCCAGTTTCTTGCGCGCCTCTTCCTGAACTTCAATCATACGTTCTTTTTCCTCGACCAAATCCTGATACAAACGCGCGTTCTGAACTGCGATCACTGCTTGGCGCCCGATAATATCCAGCAAGCCGCGGCGCTCCTTCGCAAAATAATTCGGGTCGGGGTGGGCAAACAGCATCGCGCCATAAACGTTGAATCCACTCCTTAAGGGGAAACAATAAGCGGAGGAACATGCCCGTAGCGCGATAATGCGCCCCAGTTCTGGATCGTAGCCGATGTCCGTTGTCAGGATCGCGTCCCCTCCATCCAGTAATTTCTTGAGGATGCCTTCATTACCCTCCAGCTTGATTCGGAGATCAGCATTGGTGAATCGACGCGCCGAACCAATCCGCAATTCGTGATCGCGGAACAAAAAAACCGCGCTAACAAGTCGTTCGTCTAGGTCGGGTTCATGAGGGTCAGGATTGGGATTCAGCGCGGTATAGGCAAGGTCCAGAGCAGAATCGAGCACGCGCCGATAACTGAGCGTCGCGGTGAGTGTAGAACTCAACTCATAAATGGCGCGCATACGCTCGCTTTCCATATGACGGTTGCGTTCCTCCACATCCAGCTTCGTCTGGCGCGACGTGCGTAGGCGTCTCATTACAAAATGGCCACCAACTCCGAATAGGAGGCCAGCTAGCAATGTCATACCAATCTCACGAAACAAAGTCAGGTTGCTGTAAAAAACACCATAGCCGATCACATATTGCCAGATCGCAAATAGTGGTGCCACAATAAATGCCCCCAGAGCTTCAAAATAGACCGCACCAGTGAGAATGGGGATCAGTCCTATCCAGCTGGGCGTGCTGCCCTGGCGGCTTTGCAGCCAGAAAAACGCAGCCGCGAGGAGAACATCTATGATCAGGACGATCTGCCGGTGGAAAAAACTCACTCTGACGCTGAACACTGCCAGCAGGCTCATGATGGTATTCCAGATGAAAATAAAGGTCAGCGGCCAGAACGGGATGGCATCTAGCTGACCTCGCAGAGTCAGGGCAATGACCAGGCTGACCAGTACCATCCAACGCAAGGAAGCGGCAAACCAGTCAGCGACATAGGGAGTTTCAAATCGACGCATAGGGTAATGATACCCGAAAATGATTAAGGAAAACCCCGCTATTGCTTACAGAGCGTTTACTAACTCACACTTCATACCCCATAAGCTGTAAATATGAACCAAGTCTATCCCTAAGGATCGCTTGCTCCTCAGCAGGATAGGCCTCACGGAATCGCCCGATCTTGCCTTTGAAGAAATGAAGACCTTGCTGCCCCTCTGCCGCACCGGGACGATAATGATCGATTGCTTTCTGGACCTCATCCCTGCTGTCGTTTAATTTGAGGAATCCAACCAGACGCGCCACCTCGTTATCGTAATCAGTCAATAGATCTTCATAGCGGGCGATGAGCACATTCTTCTCCTTCATCCACTTCTCCCAGATATGGATGTACTCCATGATGAAATCAACGCTCTTTTGAAAATCTGCCAGGTGTGAGAAGGCGTTGGGGCGTCCCTTTTTGATCGCACGCTGACCATAATCATAGGCGGAAAGCATGGCATCGCGCGGGTCACGATAAATGTAAGTGATACGCAACAAGCCCAGGCGTTGTAAGAGTCGTGACGCAGAGGTCGGTCCTGCATGGGCTTTAATCACAAACGTATTCCCCACCAACGCGGGCAGAGCCACCAGTGATAGTCTGCGTGCAGACAGAACGCCGATATTGCAATTGACTTCCGTTAATATGTTTTGCAAACGGTAGCGTTCACGAATATCGCGCGCCTCCGCACAACCTGTTGTTTTCATTAGCTCGTGGACAAGGTTGTAGTGCCAGCCTGAACCTGCGCGCGGCATCCCAACGGAAAGTACAATCATGATGGCTCCAATTGCTCAGCCGCCGTCCCCGGCGGCGTTTCCAGCGAGTAAGTAATTTTTTCCAGCCCCCCTTTGAATGCTGTCATCCCTGCAAGAATGCCGAAATTGATCCAGAGATTGGGTGTCGCAAACGAGTCCTGTGTAATGTTATATAACGCAATCGCAAACCATGAGAATATCCCAGCAATGCCAAGATAACGTCCAAAAGACGTTTTAGATTTTAAAGCATTGAGTGAATCACCCAGCACAAAAAACAGGAATGCGATAAATATAAAGAAGCCAATCAAACCCGTCTCTGCCAACAGGCGCACGTATAAATTTTTGGAGTTGGGAAACAAACGGTTTTCAGGGCTGAGTTGACGCGCGATCTCAGGCACAGTGGTCAGTGCCCAGTCGGGTAGATGATCGTAAATGTAAAAGCCACTCGCGCCGAGTCCCACGCCTGTGACCGGACTCTCTTCATAGGCACCCCAAGCGCCAAAGGTATAGGCTGCGCGTGCTCCCGCAGAATTTTCGATGACGAAGTCTGCAAGGTTTTCGGCTCGTGTGCTAAACAAGCGTGTAATATATCCTTTTTGACTCAGGAACAAACCTGCGCCTGCAAGTGCGCCAAGGAAGAGGACAATCACACCTACACGCAGGAGCCAATTGTTTCCACGTTGAAATCCTGAAACAAACCAATTCCATCCAACGTTCAATTCCGGGCGGCCAACCAAAAGAAATGTCAATACAGACGCGCCAACAACGGTGAGCAAACCGCCGCGTGAAAACGTCGCAAGCAACAGCAGTACCGCCAATCCCAACAGGATTATCTCCAGCCATTTAAAACGCGTGAGGCGCCATCGCGTCAGGAGCGATGCAAATAGCCAAGGCAAATACACGGTCGCGATTTGCCCTGCCAGCCACGCCGGTTCGTACGCCATTCCAGAGACCCGATTGGTCTTTACCAGTTCGCGCATGGAAAAGGCGCGCTGCCAGTGTGTGACCGTCACTTTCTTAAGCAGCGGGGTATAAAATGCAAGTGACTGCACGCCACTCCATAAAATATCCAATACAAAACCAGCTAGCAGCCATTTGAGAGAAAATCGTAAATCATCTTCATTACGATTCATCCACGCTGCCGCGACAAAAAAGGATAGGCCGATCACCAGCGTTGCCCAGGCACGGATGACACGCCCGAAATATTCCTGTCCGCGCAATGGAAGCGGGTCAAGCAGAATCCCAAGGCTGGTCGCTGTTAAAGCAATGAGCACAAACCCAAGAAGCGGAGTCAGTGCTCCGGCGCGTGGAATAGATGTTTTGCCCTGTGCAAGTTGAATGAATAAAAGTGGAAATAGTAACGCAATCGGATAAAGCGATAGCGGCCGAACATAAGTGGAATCTCCCAAAAACGGGAAATAACGAAAACTGGTAATAGGTAAAGTGAATAGTGCCGCGCCCCATAGAAAGCGCGTGATTTTAGCCACAGAAGTTTCGGACAACCTCAGGCGCAAAGAGTCTTTCATTCGGGCTTTTGCCTCTCTCCCAAATGGGAGCCCCATTTGGGTGCTTCGCGAAGGGGTGGGGTGAGCGAGAAAAACAAGACAAATAACGAACCGATCGCCAAAAAAACAATCGCGCCCACAAAGAGATATGTTCCCAGAGATATGCTGCGATCTCTGGGGGATTGCGCGACCTGTGTCTGCCTGGCTTCGATAAATGAATTGGGTCCGTCTGTCGTCCCTTTTCGAAAATGGACTTGCTCGGCAAATACTTTTGACCATGTGGAAGCGAGCGCTGCGGCGCGTTCCGGGTTTTTATCATCGGCATAGAAATGCCAACCGCCATCGGCAGGCTGGCTGAGAGTCAGCTTGCCGTTCCGCAATTCCTGAAGGGTGACATCTGGGTTTGCCTCAACCACCATCTCCATCACCATATCAGACCAGGCGATCTCCTCGAGCTTACGCGTCTCACGTTCGAGATAATAAAATTGTTGGCGATCTGTTTCCTGCGGCCAGGCCTGCTCAAGATTGAAATCCACAAGGACCGTTGCGTGAGCCCGATAAGGAGGCGGAGCGATGTAGTAAATCGCGGCGCCAATCAACGCGCCGACCAGCGCGCCAACTGACCAGAACCGCCAGGCTTTCAGCAATCGAACAAGATCATCAATGGAGGGAGGAGAAAATAGCCAATGCATCTTTTTATCTTTCCAACGACAGGAGTCGTTGGACTCCAGCATTCCAGACAGGTTTGAGCCGTCTAATTATATAGGATTTGCGAAAAACCATTTACAGGCGTGCAGAATCTTTGCATAGCAAACTTTACAGAGTGCCGCATAATTATCTAAACTGGACATGCGAAATCCAGCCTGCAATTTGCTCCAAAAGTTTAGTAAATTATGAGACAAGCGGTAGTGCCTAATTAGCGTAGCTGTGCGCCAAAGTCTGGCCCCACAGGGGTGCTACGCAAAGACTTTGGACTCCGATTAAGATGCTATAATTTTTCTTACTATCTATGAACTCACTTTCCAATCTCCCAAAAGTTTCCATCATCACGCCGTCTTACAATCAGGGTCAATTCCTGGAGGCTTCGATCCGTTCGGTCCTGGAACAAGACTATCCCAACATCGAATACATTGTTGTGGATGGCGGCTCAAAAGACCAAAGCGTGGAAGTCATCAAGAAATATCAAGATCGCCTAACTTGGTGGGTATCGGAGAAGGACAAGGGTCATGCGGACGCGCTGAATAAAGGCTTTTCGCGCGCGACAGGTGAAATACTCGCCTGGTTGAATTCCGATGACATTTATTTCCCAAACGCAGTTTCTGAAGCAGTCGCAATCTTGAAAAGTCATCCTGAAGTCGGAATGGTCTACGGTGACACAGATCTGATCGATGATGCTGGAGAAACTGTCGGTAAATTCGGCTCAAAGCAGACGAGCTACCAGCAAATGCTGCGCGGTTCCGTGCACATTCCTCA
>WNFV01008503.1_pt1 | contig 11556 bp, 7 predicted proteins | sample 5400101 | NCBI WGS metagenome assembly WNFV01 (sample SAMN13153361, study PRJNA577476) | soil metagenome | isolation source: 115 cm soil or saprolite under grassland replicate 1 | place: USA:California | collected 2016-06-15
GAGATCCGATAGTAGAGGTCGTCGCTGAACACGCCGCTGTAGACGGCGAGGTACGCGTCGAGGTAGGCCACCCGGAAGACCGTGCTGCCGGCCGCGCCGCCGTCGAACACGTTGACCGCTTCCCCGAGGTCGGCGCTCCACGTGCCGCCGCCGGCGTAATAGCGCCAGCGGAGTTCCTGCAGGGCGTTCGCCAGCGGCACGCGGCCGACCTTGCAGTGCATCACCAGGAACCCGGCCTGGCACCCGTACGCGTAGAGCATCTGCCCGACGACGACCGACGCCGCGTTGAACTGGACGTCGTCGCCGGTCCACATCAGCGTCGGCGTCCGGCTGTCGGGGTCCTGCACGGGACGCGTCACCTTCCCGTTCGCGCCCTGCACCGCGATCCCGCCGCCGACCCCCTTCCAGCCCTCCCGTCCCGGGACCCGCCAGATCTCGGTGTAGAGGTGCAGGATCCGGTTGCGCGCCGGGTCGGGGACCACGGGCCCGGCCCACAGCGCGAACTCCGCGCCGCACGGGTCGGCCGTGCAGTGGTCCACGTCGTGGGCGTCGTTGTAGGCGCGCTCGGCCGCGGTGAGCGGCAGGAACTCCGCCGGCGCCCCGGTCGAGTCGAGGCGGTTCCCCTCCAGCGCGATCCCGTCGGAGGCGTCCAGGTCGGCCGTCCAGGCCATCGAGTTGTCCACCCAGTGATCACCGGACACGCCGGGGACCGCGAGCGGGGTGTCGCCGAACGACCAGACCGAGCGCCCCCCGACCAGCGCGCTGAAGGTGCCGTCACGCCCGTACACCGATGGGTGCTGCTGCACGATGCCGAGCGCGGTAATGGACAGGACGGGTGGGAGCGGGGGAGCCGCGGCGGTCGCGCCGGCCGCCGGGCTGCCGCCCCCCGCCGCCACGGCGAGGAGCGCCAGGACGGCCGCCAGGAGCGTGGGTCGTGTCCGATTCATCTGTGCGAGGGCTCGTTCGTTCGCGCGTCGTGGCGCGACGGTCCAGACTACTTGACGTGCTGAGCGAGGGGACGCTTGCCCCGCCGTTCACCCTCCCCGACCAGGACGGCACACCGGTATCGCTCGAGGACCACCGCGGGTCCTGGGTGGTCCTCTGGTGGTTCCCGAAGGCCGCCACGGCGGGCTGAACGCGCGAGGGACAGGGGTTCCGTGATCGAGCCCCCGACTTCCGGGCCGCCGGGGCAGTGCTCCTGGGGGCCTCCTTCGACACGCCCGAGGACAACCGGGCGTTCCGCGCGAGCCACGGCTTCCCCTTCCCGCTGCTCTCGGACCGGGACCATGCCGTCGGACGGCTCTACGAGACCGAGCGCCATCCCGACGAGGACGCGCCGCACTGGGCCAAGCGCAGGACGTACCTGATCGACCCGCGGGGCGTGATCCGCAAGGCCTACCGGGTGCGCGACATCCCGGCCCATCCCGACGAGGTGCTCGCCGACCTGCGCGCGCTGCAGGACTGATCAGAACGCCGGGGTGATCCGCAGGAGGGGCATCGGTCCGGGAGCCCCCTCGGCGAACGTTTCCGGGTTCCCCCGCCATCCAAGCACCAGGTCGAGCAGTTCGCCGGTGGCCTCCATCGCGTAGGCCCGCTGCGCCAGGCGCGCCCAGGCGTAGTGGTTCGGCGGGGCGTCGAGCTCGCGCGCGATGAGGTCCCGGTACGGAAGCGCCCCGGCCTGCGGCGAGTACCCGTACCCCTCCGTCAGGCCGTCCAGCCACGATTCCAGCAGCGCCATCGCGGTGCGGTACCGGACCCAGCGGTGGCTGTCCCAGGAGAGCGCCCGCGGTCCGGAGGGCGGTTCGGCGAACCGCCTGACCAGCCGGTCGCCGGCCGCCGCGCCGCGTGCCGCCAGCGCCAGGATCCGGGGCGGCGGCATGTCCAGCTTGATCCCGCCCTCCTCCTCCGTGTGCTTCACGAGCACGACGCGGTCGCGGTAGCCGGGGACCCGGATCTGCGCGTTGTCCGCCCAGTTCTGCAGCGTGTCGAAGGCCGCCCGCGCGAACCCGCCGAGGCCCTCGATGCGGATCCATCGGGGCTGCACGCCCATGTGGCTGGCGTCCGGCATCCAGACGTCGCGGGCGGGGTCGGCGTGCGGGCCTTCCCCCGTACGGAACGGGCCGAGGTTGATGGCGAAGGTCGGCCACCGGGGAAGTGGAGCGTCGAACAGGTGCACCGGGAAGTTGCTGGCGATCCCGCCGTCGGAGAACCACACCCGATCGACCGGATGGCCCGGCGCGGTACGGTCGATGGACCATAGCGGAACCATGGACAGGAGTCCCGGGAACGACATGCTCATCCGGGCAGCCACCACAACCGGGAGGTCGTCCGCTTCGGGGAGCGGCAGCCGCGGGAGTGATCGGGCGAGCGTGCCGGGGTCGTCCTGCGGGCCGGGCGGCCGCGCGTGGGCGACCATCCAGTCCACGATGCGCGCAGGGAACAGGCGGCGGAACTCGTCCGGGTCGCACAAGAAGATCCGCGTCTCGAACGGCAGCGTGTATGGGGTCCCATGCGTGAGGCTGGTCGTGAGCATCCGCAGGCGCACGTCGGCCCGGCGGAGATCCCCGAAGGTGAGTGGGCGGGCGGGGTCGCCCCATCCGGCCAGCCGATCGAGCTCGTCGGCCAGCCACGTCGTCAGCGGCGCGGGCAAGCCCGGCTCCTCGGGGGCGAACCCCGTGCACAGGCCGAACAGGTTCTCCGGGATGGCGCTCGCTGCCCGGCGGAGCGCCGCCCGAGCGACGACGCCGAGCGCGCCGACCACCGCGAGCGCGAGACCGGCCAGCAACCCGGACACCGCTGCCGCGCCGGGCAGGCCGTCGGTGCCGGCCAGTATCGCCCAGAGGGCGACCGTGGCCACCGCGAGCCCGGGAATCGCGCCGATCGCCGCCGCCCACGGGAACGCCCGGAGCGCCACGGGGACCGCGCCGCCCGAGCTCCGGTCCCCGAAGGCCCGGGCGGCGATGCGGAACAGCGGCGCCGTCGCCGCGCTCGGCCGGAACAGGTTGCGGAGGTTCGTGCCGCGGGCCGAGACGGGGGGAGCGCCCAGCCACTCGGGAAGCTCTGCCAGGCGGGCGAACCCACCGCCCGCCGCCCGGCGACCGACCTCGGCCGCGGCCGCGGCAGCCGCGGCGATCGCGCCGGCGCTGGTGCCCCCGATGCTGTGCAGCCGGTATCGCTTCGCGATAGCGCAGATCGCCCACGGATACACGACTCCGCTCGTGATGCCGCCCTTCATCACGACGTCGCAGTCGAGCGTGGGGCTCGCGTAGACGGCCGGATCGAGGAGGTCTCCGGGCAGCGGTGCGCGCACGGACGTGTCCATCGCCGCTCCTTTGTCGCCGGTGGTAGGTGTCGGGTCAGCCTAGGTGCAACGCGCGCACGGGGGGAAGCCCGGACGCGGTCAGCGCCCACGTCGCGCCCACGTCCTCGGAGACGTACACGCGCCCGTCGGCGGTCCCGAAAGCGGCGCGTTCCCCGGCGGCGACGAGCGTCGCGGTGTCGATGTTCGCGTCGAAAGACTCCGGGAGGCCCTCCGCGCAGCGCGCGAAGCGGATCGCGTCACCGAGCGTGCCGCGGTACAGCGCCGATCGGCGCCCGACGTGACCCTCGGAAGCCGAGACGAGAACGGTCTCACCGTCGCCCGCGAGCGCCACCGCCCGCGAGTAGGGGCCGTGCAGGCCCTCCGTGTGGAAGGTCCACGACCGGCCGCCGTCGGTGCCGACCGCGAGCCCTCGGGCGGTGGAGGCCAGGACCACGTCCGGCCGGGCCGGGTGGGCCAGCACCTGGTGCACGTCGGCGTCGACGTCGATCGTCGGGCGCCACGTCGCGCCGCCGTCGTCGGAACGGGGGATGCCGCCGACGTGGACGTTCGCGTGCAGCGCGCCCTCCGGGCCACGGGCGAGCGAACGGGTGTCGGGCGGCCCGCCCCAGGGCGTGTACCAGTCGCCCCGTCCCGGGACGGCGTCGAACCCGGTGACCGGGCTCGTCGCGCCGCCGCGCACCTCCAGGAGCCCGGCCTCGGCCGTCCCGACGAGGACGGCGTCGCCGTCCGGCAGCAGGCAGGTGCCGCGCCACGGCGTCAGGATCGCGGCGTCGCGCCACGCGCCGTCCTCCGAACGGACCAGACTCGAGCCGTCGGCCAGCACCCAGACGGTGCCGCCGTCCTCGGCGAGCGCCGCGATCCTCCCGCCCGGCGCCTCGGGCACCGTGGCTGCCTCTCCGTCGCCGGCCCGGAACAGCCCGCGGTCGGTCCCCACCAGCAGTTCGGTCATGCCGCCATGCTAGCGGGCCGCTCCAACCCGGCCAGGTCCGCGGTCACAGCCAGCGTGGCCGCGGCCATCTCGACGACCAGGTCGACGTCGACCCGCTGCAGGCGGTCGCAAGCCTGGTGGTAGCAGGCATCGTAGGGCTCGCCGGCGGTGCCGCCGTAGCGCGCGGCCTCCTGCGCCCTCTTGACCTCCTCGGCCTCGCTGAACAGCCCGCCGGTGGGGATGCCAGCGCGCTGGAACGCGCCGTGGTCGGCCCGGCCGCTTATGTCGATCGTGTCGGCCGGCAGCCCGAGCGCGGCGAAGTGGTCGAGGAAGGCGCGCGTGATCGCCTCCGAGCCCTCCGCCGCGTCCCGGTCGTCGTACACGAGCCGCGCGAAGTTCGGGGAGCCGACCATGTCGAGGTTGAGGTATGCCCCGATCCGGTCGCGCTCGGCGCCGAGCAAGTCCACGTAGGCGTTCGACCCCCACAGGCCCAGCTCCTCGCCGCCCCAGAACTCGAACCGGATCGTGGCCTCCGGCTTGGTCCCGGACAACGCGTCAGCGAGGGCCAGGAGCAGGGCGACGCCCGACCCGTTGTCGTTGACCCCCGGACCGTCGATCACCGAGTCCAGGTGGCCGCCGAGCACGATCACGCGCTCGGGATCGGTCCCGGCGACCTCGGCGAGCACGCTGCGCGCCTCGATCACGTCCGTCCGCGTCCGGGTGCGCAGCGAGGCGGTCCGCCCGGCGGATGACGCCAGGGCCCCTCCAGCGTCCTGCGAGACGCCGACGACGGGGACGCGCAGCCCGGCCGGATCGATGAGCGTGGGGCGCAGGAGGGACCCGGCGGGCGCGGCGAACCAGAAGATCACCGCGATGGCTCCGGTGTCCTGCGCCTCGAGGACCTGCTGCCGCCGGAAGCACGGCCCCGGCTGGAGCAGCGCCACCGACCCGGCCGGGAACGCCCCCCAGTCGCCCGCCAGGCAGCCGCCGCCCCGGCCCGGCCCGCCGGCGTCCAATCCGAGCGGCGCGAGCGGCGCGGCGACGTTCCCGGGCGGGGAGTACAGGAGCGCCCGCACCTGCCGCCCGTCCTCGAATCGGCGGTCGCCGACGGCGAGATCGGTCGGGCCATCCTGGAAGAACGCCGGCATCGTGAACCGCTCCGTGTGTGGCTCGAGCCCGGCCTCCGCCAGCCGGTCGGCGACATGCTCGACCGACGCGTCGTAGCCGGGCGTCCCCATGGCCCGCGTGCCGCCGTTCGCGTCGGCGATCGCCTGCAGCGCCTCGAGGTCGCGCCGGATGGCCGCGGCATCGATCGCCGCGGAGGGGGCGGCGCCGGGCGCGGCGGTGGCCGCCGGCGAGGGCGGGACGGTCGGAGGGGCGGAAGCCGATCCGCCCGAGCAGGCCGCCAGCAGCGCCGCGAGCGCGGCGGCCGTCAGCCGTGAACCCCACGAACCGCTCACGCCCGGTTCTACGCGCCGTCCCGGCGGCCGGGGTTGCTCGCCGGTGTAGATTCGCCTCCATGGCCGACGTGTACGAGCGGATCCCGAAGGTCGAGCTGCACTGCCACCTGGAGGGAACCGTCCGGCCGGCGACGGTCGTCGAGCTGGCCCGCGCGAACGGCCACCCGCTACCGGTCGAGGACCCCACCGAGCTGTACCGCTACGGCTCCCTGGACGGGTTCCTGAAGATCTTCTGGCTGGTCCAGGAGACGCTCGCCACGCCGCAGGATTGGGAGCGCATCGCCCACGAGTCGGTCCTCGACGCCGCCCCGCACGGGCTGCGCTACCGTGAGGCCTTCTTCACCCCGGCGCGCCACCTGGCCGCCGGACAGGACCTCGGGGAGATCGTCGCCGCCCTGACCCACGGCCTGGAGGCGGGGGAGCGCCAGGCGGGCGTGCGGACCATGCTGATCGCCGACATCGACCGCGCCTACGGCGCCGCGGCCGGCCAGCAGATGGTCGAGGCGCTCGTCGAGCTGCGCCGGGCGGGCCGGGCCGACCGGGTGATCGGGATCGGGCTCGACTCCACCGAGCGCGGCGTCGACCCGCGCGACTTCACCGCCACGTACGAGGTCGCCGCCGGGGCCGGCCTGCGCCGGACCGCGCATGCCGGCGAGGACACCGGGCCGGACAACATCGCCACCGCCGTGGAGGCGCTTCGTGTCGAGCGGATCGACCACGGCATCGCGGTGGTCGAGGACCCGGAGCTGATGAAGCGCCTCGCGGACCGACGGATCCCGTTCGACGTCTGTCCGAACTCGAACATCGTCATCGCCAACCGCTACCCGCGCCTGGAGGACCACCCGTTCCGGCGGATGCGCGAGGCGGGCCTGCTCGTCACCCTGAACACCGACGACCCGGCGATGACCGACCTCGACCTCGGGATCGAGTACCGCACGGTGGCCGCGGCGCAGGGGATGAGCCTGGAGGAGATGTTCGGTGTGGCGCTCGACGGGGTCGAGGCCACCTGGCTGGACGACGACGAGAAGCGCCGCCTGCGCGCGTCGTTCGAGCGGGAGATCGCCGCCCTCAGGGACTGACGGTCGCCCCGGCGGTCGGGGACACGGTCTCGGTCGGGGACACGGTCTCGGTCGGCGTTTCCTGAGGCTGCGGCACCCGTCCTCCGGGGAAGACGTGGCAGGCCGTCTCGGCGAGCTCGCCCGGCGTGCGGAACTGGAACGAGCACGCCGACGTCAGCAGGCCGTCGCGGATCGAGAACTCGAGCAGGGCGAATCCGTACGGGGCGGCCACGGGGGACTTGATCCCGTTCGCCCCGCTCGTCCCGGGCGAGATGGAGACCACCGAGCCGCGCTCATCGTACGACGCCCGGTGCAGGTGTCCCCAGGCGAACACCAGTGGCGCCACCTCCTCCTCGGCCTCCGCCGCCGCGCACTCGCCGAGCCGCGGATTGTGCACCAGGACGACCTCGGGGCGCACGGCGAGCCATCGCTGGCGCAGGCGCTCGCACAGCACCGGGAACAGCCGCTCGGCCCGCTCGTTGTTCGGGTCGTCGCCGACGAAGAAGGAGTTCGGATCGCGGTCGCCGAGGACGGTGATCCCGTGGAACGTCACCGTATCGGTCGCCCGCGCGTCGAGGATCGTCACCATGGGGATGGCCCCCACACGGGCCAGCGCGCCGCGGTCCTCGTGGTTCCCGGGGGCGACGACGTAGGGCACGTCGAACGCCCCGAACTGGGCGAACAGCTCGCCCTCGATCGCCGTGCCGCGGTCGGAGAAGTCGCCGCCGTCCAGCACGGCATCGACGTCGAACCCCGACGCCAGCTCGCGGGCGATCAGCAGTCCGACCGGGTTGTTGTGCAGGTCCGAGACGAACAGGAACCGCACGGTCGGGGTCTCGGCCCCCGGCCCGCCGCCGACGATCTGCGCGTGGACGCGAGCCAGCCCGGCGACCACCTGGTTGATGTTGCGCGAGACGCCCTCCCAGTCGCGCTCCACCTCCTCCAGCAGCCGCAGCACCCGCGGCGCGTCCTCGATCGGCCCGCGGTAGTGCGGGTCCGCGAGCGCGTCCGCGTCGAACGTCACCACCGACAGGCCCACGAGCCCGCCCGCCACCAGCACGAGGGCCGCGACCCCGGCCGCCGACGCGCGGCCCAGCCGGCGCGCCCCGGCGGGGATGGCCACCAGCGCGCCGCCCAGCAGGCCGGTCAGCAGCACCCAGACCGCCTTGCGCGCCAGGAAGCCGGCCCGGAGGTCGCCCAGCTCCTCGAGGGCCGGGAGGTCACGGATCGTGGGCGACAGCACGAAGCTGGCGTGCACGTCCAGTGGGCTCACGTGCGTGTTCCACCAGAGGTCCCCGAACGGACCGAGGTGCAGCACGATCCGTCCGCCTGGAATCGCCGGGACCATCCGGATCGACAGGTCCCCGGAGGAGAAGGCGAACGTCTCCGGCGAGGAGACGCGGGTGGCCACGAAGAGGAGCGCGGCGAGGAGCAGCACGCGCAGGGCGACGACGCGCCGGAACGACACCGCACCGATGATAGGGATCAGAGCTGGCGGGGCGCGGTCGGGCAGCCCGGGCTCAGGCCCGCCCGTCGGTCTCCGACGTCACGACGGCCGCCCGGGTCACGCGGCGAGAGCCGCCGGAGAGCAGGATCAGCCCGCCCGCGGCGACGGCGACGGCGAAGCAGGCGGCCCACAGTAGGACGGGGGAGCGAGCGTAGAGTGCCGTCCCCGCCGCCGGCGCCAGCACGGCGCCGAGCGCGAACATCAGGGTGAACGCCCCCTGGTAGCGGCCCTGGTACCGCCCGTCGGCCAGGTCGGCGGCGTAGGCCGAGCCGATCGGCGCCGCCGTCATCTCGCCAACCGTGAAGATCAGGACGCCGGCGGCGAGCGGCAGGATCGAGTGCGCCCAGGCGTTCACACCGAACCCGATCCCGGACAGGATCATGCCGGCCGCGATCACCGGGCGCGCCGGCAGGCGGTGCGTGAACGACGTCAGCGGCAGCTCCGCGAGCACGATCAGCAGCCCGTTCAGCGAGATCAGGACCCCGAAGACGGCGGCCGAGTGGCCCGAGTCGCGCACGTGCAGTGGCAGCGTCGTGGTGGCCTGCATGTAGACGAAGGCGCCGAGCAGCGTCCCCAGGCACAGCAGGACGAACGGACGGTTGCCGAGGATCGAGCGCAGCGCCGCGCCGGGCTCCTCCTCGTGCCGGCGGACGCGGCGGCTCTCCGGGAGGCCAGCGAGCGCGACGAACCCGTAGACCGCCGAGGTGGCCGCCTCGCCGACGAACACCCACCAGAACGAGATGTCCGCCAGGAACCCGGCCACCGCCGGCCCGGCCGCGAACCCGGCGTTGACGGCCAGCCGGTAGGCAGCGTAGGCGGGAACGCGCCGGCCCTGCGGGACGAGGTCCGCCAGGAGCGCGGACGCGGCCGGCCGGTAGAGCTCGGAGGCGAGCCCGAAGAGCGCGGCGAGCGACGCGATCGGGAGCAGGCCACGGGCCGCGCCGAGGCCGAGCGCGGCCCCGGCGGCCGAGAACATCGAGATCGCGATCGCGTTCCGGCGCCCCAGCCTGTCCGCCAGGTACCCACCGGCGAGCGCCGACACCAGGCTCCCGGCACCGTACGCGGCGACGGCAAGTCCGGCCTGCGCCGGGCCGTAGCCGCTCGCCGTGAGATACAGGACCAGGAAGACGGAGACGAACGATCCGAACCGGTTGACGAACGTCCCCGTGCAGAGCACCCACACCGGCCGCGGCAGGTCCCGGACCCGCCGCCACAGGCTCTCCGGGCCCCGCGGCTCCATCGGTGCCTCCTAGACCAGGACCGCCTGGCTGCGCCGCCGGCCGGTCGGGCGCACCTCGATCACCGCCGGGAACTGGTCCTTCACCTGGTCGGCGTGCGTGATCACCAGGAGCTGGTTGAAGCGGGACGACAGCCCGCCGATCACCTGGACGAACCGGTCCCGGCGCTCGGCGTCGAGCGAGGCGAGCACCTCGTCGAGGACCAGCAGGCCGACGTCGGCACCGGAGACGCGCGACATGTGCATCGAGATCGCCACGCGCAGCGCCAGGTTCGCCAGGTCGGTCTCCGAGCCGGAGAATCGCTCGATCGGGAGCCAGTCGGCGCCGTCGGCGATCTGGATCGCCATCGTCTCCTCGTCGATGCGCAGGTCCTCGTACGCGCCGCCGGTCAGGTCGCGGAACAGCGCCTCGGCCTCGCGGGACAGCTCCGGCCCGACGCGCGCGACGAGGTGGTCCCGGAAGCCGTCGAGCAACAGCTGGACGCGCTCGAGCAGGCGGGCCTCGTCGAAGAGCGCCTCGGCCTCGGCCGCCGTCTCCCGCGCCTGCGCCAGGCGCCCCTCGGCCTCGGCGGCCTCCCGACCGGAGTCGGCGAGGGCGGCCGCCGCGACCCGCTCGTCGGCCCGTGCCCGATCGAGGAGCGCGCGGGACTCGTCCCGCTCCTTCCCCAGGCGGGCGTGCTCCTCGACGTCGAACCCCAGCCTGCCGTCCTCGCCATCGAGCTCGGCGAGGCGGGCCGCGGCGGCCTCGAGCTCGTCCCGGCAGGAATCCAGGTCGCGCTCCGTGTCCTCCAGCCGCCGTCGCTCGGCGTCGAGCTCGGCCAGGCGCTTGCCGACGGTGACCTCGCGCGACGCGGCTTCGGCGAGCGCCGGCACGTCCGGCACTTCGCCGCCGAAGCGCTCGAGGAGCGGGTCGACGATCTCCCCGAGCTCGGCGACGCGCTGCTCCAGCGCGCGGCGGCGCTCGACCGCCTGCCGCACCGCGTCGCCGCGTTTCGCGGCGGCAGCCACGGCGCGCTCGGCCCCGGCGAGCGCGGCGGCGGCCCGCCGCTCTCCGGTCCGGGCCGCGGTCTCCGCCTTCTTCCCCTCGGCGAGGCGCGCCCTGCAGTGGCGGACGTACTCGGCGAAGTCGTCGCCGAGCGGGCGGCCGCAGGTGGGGCAGGGGAGGGCCGGATCGGCCTCGGCGGCACGGGCGAGCGCGTCCTCGGCCGTGGCGCGGTCGTCACCGGCCCGCTCGGCCGCCGCCCCGGCTTTCGCCGCCGCGGTCCGCGCTGCCTCCAGCGCGGCCTGCACTGCCTCGAGCTCGGCGATGGCCGCGTCGGGATCCTGATCCGGGAGCGCGGCGAGCGCCGACCCCGCCTTCGCCCGATCCTCGGCCAGCCGGGCGGCCTCGCGCGCCTCGACCAGCCGATCACGCGCGCCCGCCAGCGCCTCGGCCTCCTGGCGCAGGGCCGCCTCCTCCTCGAGCGCCGTCCGCTGCGCCTCGATCCGCGCCGCCAGCTCGGCGCGGCGCGCCTCGGCCCGCTCGGCCCGCTCCGCCGTCGCGGCACGCTCGATGCCGATCTGCTCGTGGCGCTGGCGGACGGCATCCGACTCGGCGAAGCCCGCCTCCGCGGCGGCGGCCCGCGCCTCGGTCTCGGCCCGCGCGGCCGTCGCGGCCGCGGCGGCGGCGCTCGCCTGATCGACGGCCGCCAGAAGGGCCACCGCCCGGGTCTCGAGCTCCGCCATGTCGGGGACCGACCCCGCCAGCCGCGAGGCGATCGCGCCCTGCTCGCGCGCGGCGCGCCGGGCCGCCGAGCGCGCCTCGTCCACCGGGCGGATGCCGAGCAGACGAAGCACCATCTCCTTGCGCTTGCCCTTCGTGACGTCGCTGAACGCGTCGAGCTGCTTCTGCTCGGCGAACGCGGACGCGCGAAACACGGGGAGGTCCATGTGCAGCAGGCGGCGGATCTCCTCGTCCACCTCGCTCGTGCCGCTGGCGACCTGCAGTCCGCCGCCGAACAGCTCGGCCTCCGGCGTGTGGCCCCGGCCGCGGATCGAGCGGCGC
>WNFV01017434.1_pt1 | contig 11556 bp, 7 predicted proteins | sample 5400101 | NCBI WGS metagenome assembly WNFV01 (sample SAMN13153361, study PRJNA577476) | soil metagenome | isolation source: 115 cm soil or saprolite under grassland replicate 1 | place: USA:California | collected 2016-06-15
TCCGGCGCAAGGGAATGATCCAGCCTTATTACACTCCGATGGCTGAAAAGTTCGACAAGCGCTTTGTGCAACCCCAAGGTTATTGGGTTGCCAACCGAGTCACGATGCTTGTACTCGGCTACAATACCCGTCTGGTCAAAGCCGCCGAGGCGCCCCGGCGCTATGAGGACCTGCTCGATCCAAGGTGGAAAGACCAAATGTCACTGGAGCGCGAAGACTCCCATTGGTTTATGGCCTTGATGGACCATTGGGGCGAGGAAAAAGGCAAAGCGTTCTTTCAAAGACTTCGGGGGCAGAAGCCAAAGGTCCGTACCGGCCATACCCACCTGGCTCAGCTAATCGCCGCCGGCGAGGATCCTCTGTCGCCCAATATCCACAGCCAAGGAATGGCTTCGGCACAGCGCCGAGGCGCGCCGGTCGACTGGCTAAACCTGGAACCGGTTATAAGTTCGAGCAATGTGAGCGCTTTGGCGAAAAATGCTCCGCACCCCACGCGGCATTGCTCTTCCTTGATTTCATATTGAATAAGGAGGGCGGACAGAGGGTCATTCGAGAGGTAAACCGAATTCCGACGCATCCCGACGTTTTACCCAATCCGCCCCGTTTGCGCGAAGGCTTCGATTTTATCAACGTTGATCCCGTCAAGTACAACGACAAGATTGATCATTACGGTAAGTTCTGGCACGAGTGGTTTCTGCAATGAGAGATACGCACAGCCACATCTAGTTTTCACCGGAGGGGAAGAAAATATTTGGTTAGAAGATCAGGCTTATTCACTTTCCGAGAAAAGCTCGACTCCATTCGTGCCAGGCATGTCAGCGAGTTCTTGAAGAAACAGCATTCGGGGCTACAGACTCTTCGCGAACCCAAACGTTCGATGTGTCTAGTCTATCAGACATCTGTCTATTTTTTGCGGACTGGAATACCGTACCGGACAATTGATCGTTGGAATCTAAAATGCGAACCCAGTTGCTGCAGTTTTTCAGTGGTAAACGTTCGGGAATCCCTTTGACCGTCCATTGACTGGAAATCGACAGAAACCGAGTCAGGGGTCTAGGAAATATGAAAGCCGCTTACCTGAGTTCGGTCAAGGTGATCGCCCAGAGCGCGTAAAAGTTGCCACAGCCTACCGTATGCTTAGCGCCTTTGTTTCTGTTGCAATGAAAATCACTATGGCGGTTCTACGTTAATTACAACCGACGTTATCGATTTACTGTTACAATTTAATGAAATTAATTTTCCGGCGAACCGTAATTTAACGAGCGCACAATGAAAAATTTGGCACAGCGTGGTGCGACCTGTAGACGTCGTACTAAAGCCGATCAATCTCACTCTTATATCCCCATCGGATAAGCTGGTTGTATTTACAATCGAGCACCGCGGATTAGTGCTTCGAAAAAAAAATGCAGACGAAGGGCGTCACGATACCCGCGACCAGATACTAATCCGACAATCGATGATTGCGATTTAATCCGAAAGATGTGGCCGTCCGTCGTGCCATTGATGCGCCACGCTTGACACGTCATGTCATGACATGGGCTATTTTGACAGATAGGACAACCGTTCTAAGTAGCCGATTCTCAAAGCAATATGCTCCGATTTTGTGGTGGCCTGAGCATTGCTTCCCAGCAATGCCAGGACACACCAAAATCATCCCGGGAGGCAGATATGTCTACAGAAATCGCTCTTAGTATACTGATTCCATCATGCATCGTCAGCGCATCTTTACTTGCGCTGGCCATCACGATGAAGCTTAAGCAACGGCGAAAAAGCCGCGCTGTGGAGCGAGGCGTTACGGACTTCGTGCGCCAAGTGCGTGGCTGAAACATCGTCAAGAAGGCTCCGGCTCAAATCCCACGCAACTCGCAGTTGAACGTGCTAACGGCCGAGAAGGTATTCGGCTGAAAGAACGTCCACAAGCACGGTAGCGAGCTGATCGGTAAGAAGCAGGACAAGGCTCGGCGATGGCGAATGGCGAAAGTGCCTAGCTACTGCACCAACCTTGTTCACGCATACACCATCGACGAACACATGAAGCAGCTCGGACGCTCGGAGCAATACCTAAAAGAGCTTTCCAGAATCACGAGAAGCTTCGGGGGCAAGATCTTGCAATAGTGCATCTGAATCGCGAATGTGCTGGGAGTAAGAACGCTAATGTTGACAGCTTCCTCCCGGCTGGGGGAAAATGCGCGTACAGGTGAAGGCTATCCTCCGCATCGTTCTCATCGTATCGGCACTTCTGATCCTCGCCAGCGTTTGGCTTTTTTATATTTCTATTCGTCCGCCGAAGATCGTCTCCTCGATCACTCCGCGCGAGTTAAACATGCCTTACGACGAAGTGTCGTTCACAACGGCGGACGGTCTCACGTTGCGCGGCTGGTTCGTCCCATCCGGAAAAAAGGCGGACAAGACCTTGATCCTGCTTCACGGCTACCCTGCAGACAAGGGAAATATCTTGCCGGCACTCGCGTTTCTGCACGCGGATTTTAATCTACTCTTGTTCGACTTCCGCTACCTCGGAGAAAGCGAGGGTAATTATTCAACGGCCGGAGCTAAAGAGGTCGAGGATCTCCTTGCGGCCATTCGATTTCTCAAAAGCAGAGGGATAAAAGAAGTGGGCGTTTGGGGGTTTTCCATGGGCGGCGCGGTCGGTTTGATGGCGATCGAAAAAGCTCCCGAGATCAGAGCGGTTGTTTCAGAATCGAGTTACGCGAGTCTCGCAGAAATGGCTTTGCAGCTCTTCACAATTCCCTTGCTCAATTATCCCATCGCATATCTGATCGGATTCTGGGCTAATCTCTTTCTGGGGATCGACGTTAGAGATGTGTCACCGGCAGAAAAGATCCGCAACACCGCCGTGCCCATTCTCATCACCCATTCGTCTACCGATGCCGTGGTCCCCTTCTCCCAAGCCAAGACGTTGCAGCAAGCGCTGGTCAACAATCCACGCGCTGAATTTTGGTTCAATGAGGAGTTTGCCCACGGCCAGATGGGTTCCGATTACCAGAGCAGGGTAAGAAACTTTTTCCAGAAAAACTTGTAGCAGCGCCGCGTGCTAATGAAGTTGCGTTGTGAAAATATTTGGTTAGAAGATCAGGCCTATCCACATTCCGCGAAAAGCTCGATTCCATTCGTGCGAGGCATGCGAGTTAGTTGCCAGCAACAAACAACAAAACATTTTGACCCTTTGCTGCCATTCTTCCCGCCGGCGTCGCACCCGTCTGGCTCGCTCTGATCGTCGGACTGTGACATTACATGAGACCCCCCTCACCTATCCAAGCTAATTCCGGGCTCTGGATGTCGCCGCCCCACATATCAATGGGACTGCCAGCTGGATAGACGATCGGCTGATGCGCATCATCGAGACGGCGGTGGCCCAGCCGAATTCGACGGCAAAGCCGCCGGGGGTTTGCACGTAAACGTGTACGGTCTGACAATTGATGTGGCGGCCAGGGCCCATACCAATGGGCGCCTTGTGGATGCGCAGGAAATGACACGAGCACATGACGTCATCGAGCGACTCCACTTCGAACATGACATGTTGCAGCCGGGGAGATTTGCCCGGCATGCATGGCACGAAAGCCATGCTGTGATGACGCTCGTTGCAGTGCAAGAAGCACAAACGAATGTGGTCGTCGATGTTTACCCAATCACTCAGGCGAAAGCCCAACACGCCAGTGTAGAAATCATGCGAGCGCTGGGTGTCCGCTACCGTGAGCAGCACGTGGCCTAAGCGCAGCACACTTATATCACGAGTACAGCGCACCGGATCTTTGTCGACCCGAAGCCATACGACAAAGCAAGAGCGTGTCCGTCGGGATCGTTGAATTCAATGAAATCGGTGACGCGCCGTTCGGCAGACTCTTCGGGCCGCTGCGGCGCCAATCGATGCCTTCAGCCGTGAGCTCGGTTTCCCACTCGGCAAGCTGTTGACCGCCGCCGACATCGAAACCGATGTACTGCAGGACTGGTTCCGGAGCCGTATAGGCCGCGATGCGATGTAGATACTGATCCGGCCGCAGGTAGGACACTCTCCCGTCCGGCGATCGGCTGGTGGAAAATCCCAGCAGATCACGGGCAAAATTTTCGAGTCTTTCGCGATCCGGCACGCCGACGCCGACTTGCATGATATCTTGGATTGTCGTCACGGTAGACCTTCCTTGGTGTTTGTCATTCGATCACTTACGAGCAACGGAAAAGCTATCGTGCGTCGACAATACTGTCAAGAATTTTTAAGTAGCGAGGTTTGGTCAGAGAAAAATAGCTGAAACCTTTCCCTTCAATGACGTCCAATTGGTAAAGCGCAAGATCGCCTGCTCAAACGAAGGGCGCCCAACTTGCCATCCCGTGATCTTCGCAAAGCTTCGAGGGTAAGGTCTTGCAATAGTGCATCTGAATCACGCCGTGCTGGGAGTAAGAAACATTAATAGTGGAAATGTGGCAATGCAAGACCTGGCCCTCATACGCTTTCTCTCATACGCTTTCTCTATGAGTCCAAACTCGGGCATCGACGAAGGTCTTCGGATCTGCCACCGCGGCTTTGGGGTTCTTCGGCGCCATGTCGTCGAGCAAAGTCTTGATTCCGGCGGGATCCGGGTAAGGAACATCCATCAATACTGAAGTGTAATTCCGATAGGTCCGTTCGAGCCCCTCCGGGTCGGTGAGCCTGGTGTACTTGCCGATGATCGCTTTCGTAGTTTCCTTGTCGACCTTGATGTAATGAATCGCTTCGGTGATAGCTCGCGCGAACTTTGCAATCACCGGCCGCCTGGTTTTGATGATCGCTTCGCGCGTCACCACGCCGTTGCCGTGCAAGGGAATCTTCAGCGTCACCATGTTGACCAAATCACGGAAGCCGAGGCGCTCGGCTTCTTTGATAAACGGTTCGTTCATGATGGTAAATTGAGAAATGCCTTTAGAAATCGCCGCGAGCCGCTCGGGGTTGCCACCCGCCGGCACGATTCTCACGTCTTTTTCAGGATCGATGCCGAGCCTTTTAAGTGAAAGACGAAGGCCCATGTCCGAGATACTGGCGAAGCGATTGACCGAGCCGATCTTGCCTTTAAGCTGTTCGGGATTGATGATGCTCGGCGCGCTGATGATGTGATCGATAAACGTCGGGATGATGGAAAGGACCATCACGGCATCGACGCCGCCGAGCCGAGGATTTACGACATTGGGCGCCGAAGTGACGACGATATCGAGATCGCCCGCTACCAACGCCTGCATCGCGGGCGGTCCCGCGCCGAAAAAGATCGGCTCGACAAACAAACCTTGCTTGGCCAAAAAGCCTTTTTCCTGCGCCACCCAAAGTGGCGTGTGCGACGCCGTCATCGCCGCCCAGCCGACGCGCACGCGTTCCTGGGCGAAACTAATCAGTGGTTGGCCGAGACCGATGGTAATCGTTAGTACCAAGATAAACAATTTCCGCATGAACTACTCCTTTGCATGGTTTCAAGCCGGCCTTTGAAAATTGAAGGAATCAACCAAACATGGTCACTGTTGAGCCGCAACTTGTTTCTCAGTTGCAGCTTCGCACAGCTTGACGGTGTCCTCATCGCTACCGGACGCCAAAGTCTTGCCATCGTGAATCACGAAAGCGCTGGGAGTAAAAAACGCTAGTGGTTGAAAGAATAAGGATCTCAAAGAGTTTGTGTGCCACAACGAGGCTCCGTCTAACATGAGCGAAGAAGGGTTTCAAATCTCTGAAAAACAAAAGGCCGGAACGATCTCTAGATCGAACCTTTCATGGGATCAGGAGTATGCGTCAGGTTCGGCCATGCGAGAGTCAGCGAACCTTTCGCATTTAGAATCGCGGTATCGAAAGGGGGAACCAGCCCATTGGCTGGCGGAAGATCACGAGAGCACCAGTCTTCGTCGCGAGATAGGAAGTCACGATTCTATTGTCACCCTTTCTCAGACATAGAGAACAGGTTCCCTTCGGTAAGGAACATCGCAAGTGTAACTTTTCTTACGCGTACGTAAACGAAGGATACTACTTACGGTTGCACGTTCACCCAGAGGATAATTAGTAGTTCCTGTAAATTCAAACACTTGGCCGAATAAGCTAACCCCCGCGAAGCTGGTATCCGTGTTGCTGTATCAAACTCAGCAGACAAGAGGTTGGCTCAGGCGAAGATACTTCCAGATATAATGTCCGTCAGCACGATCATTTTGATCACCTAATATAAATGGAGGACAGTTATGGCAAGAAGCACAGATGAATATTCGGGTGCGGATGGAACGGCTTCCAGATTTACCGGTCCGGAACCGACCCCGAGTTCCACCCAAGCATTTATCGGATTCGTTCCGGTAGCGGAAGGATTGCCGGAAACTTCCGCAGGTAACGCGCCGCTTGCGACCGATCAGGGAGCGGCGAGGGGCACAACGATAGCACCAGAGGTAGGAACGATTGCTGCCTGCAAAATCAATCTTAGGGAAGGCTGCCAGCCTAAAACCGGCACGAGTATCTTTCACGGAACCATGCGGGTGGAGAAGAACGGCACCAAAAATGTCGTCAGCGGCGACCTTTATCGTTTCTTGAATCCCGTTATAGCCTTACCTCCAGCCGTCGCTAGCGCGGCGAGTACAACTGTCAGGCCTGCTCCATCAACTTTCCTGCCGGTAAAGCTCGGTATTCCCATCTATGCGCGTAACAAGTACTACTCTTATCTCAAGGTAATCAATATCAAGATGCCACCGCCTCTGACGTCCAAATGCGCATTCACGCTCACCGCACAGGAGTATGCCTATACGCAGCCGCCGACAGGGCAATTCAACGGAACCTTTCCTCCTGCGCCGGGAACTCGAACCGTTGATGTCGTCCTTGGCAATGCCGTGGGGCCTCCGGGCTATACGAGCGTTTACTTCGAGGGCAAGGTGTTCGAAGAAGGTATCGAAAAAGGAACCTTCAAGATGGGCTGGGTCTCGCCGTTCCTTCGCACAGCGACGGTGGAAGTTGATACGCTCACGGGCGCCATTGCGCCACAAGCCGTTCCGGAGATCTCTGGCGGCGGCAACGAGGACTTCAAGACTGTTTTCAAGACTGCGGGCTGGGACCTGACTGTGAAGTACGACCAGAAGAATATTCCGGTGCCGGCGGGTGTGACCGCGACTAATTGCTGGTCGGCCGCGGATCTGCATGCCTTGATGCTGAACGTTCGTAATCCGGCCACCAGCCTCGATAAGGAATGGCATTTTCACCTGATCGTAGTCCCAGCGAAGCTGGGGTGCGCTAGAGGTGTCATGTACGATCTAATCGGTGTTCCACGCGAAGGGTCGGCCAGCTTCAGTGACGACGGGTATCCAGCTGCCGATTCATCCTTCTTCGGCACGGCGCAAAACAAGATGCAGCGTAACGTACCGCGCGCCTTCATGCGCAGCGCCAGCCACGAACTTGGACATGGCTTTAATCAGATTCACCAGGAGCAGGAAGGAGGAGCCGACAACTCCATCATGACGACGACGCCGAGCGTGGCCGACGTTCTGGGCACTGTGGCTACCGGCCAGCCGGGCGTGTTTCCTGACAATATCAATTTAGGCTTCAATGACCACGTGCGCCATCACTTGATCCATTTCCCCGACCCCGCAGTCAGGCCCGGTGGAATGACCTTCGGCTCAGGCCACAGTTCAACGGTGCCGCAAGCGGACACGGATCGGCACTATTTCTCTTCAGACGACCTAGAGATCACAGTGATGGCGGAGCACCAGCAGATCCATCTCGGTGAACCGCTGCTCCTCACGTGGACTTTGACAAACGAGTCCGATCAGCCGATACCGGTACCTAGCGACATCCATATCGAAGCGCTTTACAGCCATATAACGGTTACTAATCCAAACGGAGTCGTTCGACCGATGCCGACCTTCACGATTGAGTGTGAGAGATCCAAGATCGCAAATCTTGAGCCGGGACAGAGGTTGACGGCGCAGACGCGCGTCTTCTGGAGCTCTCACGGCTTCGCCTTTGAGCGGGCAGGGAGACATATGATTGGCGTGGATGTCATGTGGGGAATTTCAGGGGTGCCGTTCGGCGTCAGAGGCCAAACGGATGTGTGGGTGAACTTCCCGCAGTCGGACGCGGATAACAAAGCCGCGGCGATGCTCCTTCACCCGGAAGTGGGCAAGTATGTCGCTCTCGGTGGCGGCGCTACTCATTTAAGCGAGGCAGTTTCGCGCCTCAACGAAGTTTTTTCAGTTGGCGGGGCGACTGCAACCGACACGGCGAGCGCTGTGCCGGCCGCCGTCAGAGGATACGCTGACTTGCTGCCGAAGACGGACTGGCGCGGTGATGCGGCGGTCGCTGTGAAGGCGCCCATAAGAGCCGGCGGAGCGCGAAGGACCACCAGGAAAAATCGCTAGATTCGTAGCAATTAGTTAGTGCTGGGATTCCGCTTCACCGTTCCTGAGACGTGCAAGCCCGGAGAGCTGATCAATTTGAGCATTGTTTAGAGAGATGTCAGTAGCAAACGCATTGCCGGCGCTCTCTCGGTTGAAGTCCCCGTCCGCCGTCGCAAGAGAAAGGCAAAGCTGGCAATGAGTTTTCGCGCCGGCTGGCTGTTGAAATTGACTCTATGGGAGGTAAGAGATGGCGGTAAGAATAACCATCGACATGTTTAGCGGCAGGCCTACTCCGGTGGTCGAGCTAATAGGTAAGGAAGCTCAGGCTGAGCTGGAACGTTTGAAACCGGCGGAGAGCCTCTCCGCGGACGAAGCGGAGAAAGCCGCGACTCCGATTCTGGGTTACCGCGGCTTGATCGTCGAGCAAACCGGGCCGAAACCGACCGCAAGAGACTTGCCGGCACGTTTCAGAGTAGCGTCTGGGTACTTCGTCGAGGGGGGGCTGGCTCACCGCGCTACGGATGCCGACTTCGAGAGCTTTTTCTTTAGCGCTAAGGGATGCCTCAGAAAAGTAAAAGAGGCGAGAAAGCTCCGGTCGATTATTAAGCGGGAGATCGAACGCGCCGCGCAGATCCGCGATCAGATTGTGATCCAGCCGAAACCATTTCCGGTTAAAGTAGTCTGCGTTTGTGGGCCTCTGTACGAGCCGACGTGGTGGAATGACGGAGGGCAGAAGCAGCTCAACAACAACTGCTACAACTACGCCACCAACTATCGTAGCGATACTTTCGCCCAGCCGGGAAGAGCCGCCGGGGCGATGTATAGCTCGTTCAGTTGTGCGTCAGTGCTGCCGGCGTCCGTCAAAGATCAACTCGAGGATGTGCCGGGCGCAAATAACAAGTGCCCGCCGCAAGGACATCTGGTAGCATTAGTCATTGCGCCGAACATTGACTTTCACTGGTTCCGAAAAGGCAGAAACAGGTTCTGGTCTCACAAGCCGGGATCCACGGCGGTCACTAACGTCGATAACAGCGGGAACTTTATCGCAGATCCGCGCACCGCGAACAGGGGGATGTACACAGATTTTTGCACTTTCATGGTAGTTAAACATGGGCACATCAAAATCAAATGAAGACGCAACTCAGTTCATCGCCGGCGCTTTGATTTTTTCGGGGCGTCCCGATCCCACCTGGAGGGTCAACGCGGATGAAGCGAAGCGATTGGAAGCCGTCTGGAACTCGTTGGAGCCCTACAGGGGGCCGCTCCCGAAGGCGCCAGTGCTCGGTTATAGGGGCGTTTTCTTAAGAGACTCAGCTCGGCGCGAATGGTTTGCTTATGGCGGCGTTGCCACATTGAAGACGCCCCAAGGTTCGGAATCACGACGGGATCATGACAGAAAATTCGAAGCCCTATTATTGTCGTCGGCCCCGCGGCAGGCGATCCCGTCCCAGCTCATCGACGCCGAGTTGAGCCGGCAGATTAATTAGACGGCACGCGGAGGACAGCAGGAGGCACGGAACGGAGTCGAGTACCGTAAACGGCAGTTATGGAGCGGAAGATTCGACACTGTACCGAGCGCTGATGCAATTCTTGACAAGATATCGCTAAGAAAACGGCTGTGCAGCTTTGGAATATCGCTTGCGTGTTTTGCGCCGTATTCCCCCTCGTCTTGCACTGCGGGGCGAACAGCCAGCCGAAGACTCTGGACGACGAAGTTGAAGAAATGAGCATAAGTTTAGTCGGCAAATGGAAAAAAATCTCAGCGGCCGATTGCGACGCGAATTACCCCCATGAGATAGAGTTCTTCGATCGTCCGCGTTACCTCGCTAAGAAGGGCCCTGGCCAAGAATTTATCTGGTGGGATGCGGGCACCTACGAGGTCGTCGACGAGAACCAAGTAAAAATCAGCACCGCCACAGACGAGCAAGTCTTATATCGATTTTCACTCTCGGGAGACATCGTCACATTTGTCGATCAGAACGGATGTGATTTTCGCTACCAACGAGCGACGTAGAATGAAATCAAGCCAGTCTATTTGCATCAAGATGTAGCGGTGGTTATTGAGTCACACCTTGCGTGCGGCTCGTTGGTTTAATCCAATTTTGTTTTGTCCCTCAATCACGGCCGCACCCTCATCATAGAACTTGATGCTCCCAACCTTTGGGGCGATACAACGCTGTGCGTTACAGCCCTTTCGCGGTGACACGTAGGTGCTCCATTCGAATCTTAGCTTAGTCACAGGAAGTGGCGGAAGCCGGGTCTGGGGAAGTGGAGTCCAACGTCACACTCTTTACAATCTTTGTTTCTGTCATGCGAATTGGACGGTTGAAGAATATTGATGCCCTCAACAGTTCAAATGGTTCAAGCCGTTCAAAGCGTTCAAATAGCCAAATGCCATCGGGTTGTTAAAAGCTCGATGATTCCGCGGACATAATCCTAATTTTTACGACATCCTTTTGGTCAAGCGTCCGACTTTTCTCGAACTCAGATGAAGTACGGTCGATTTATCAATGGACATACGAACTGCTCATTTCCCGCATGCCTTTTATTCCCAACACGAGCACGATCACGGCGTTCGTTTTCATCTTTCTTAATTCATCTGTGTCCCCTGCCCTACAACCCGCGCTGAAGTTGCAACAACGTCAGCTTATCAGCTACTCTCACGTTCAAAATTGTTTGGAGTAAGGGCTGAACTAGAATGACATCAGGAGGATCGGCCGGTGAACAGGAAAACAAATTTTCGTGTCATCGTGGTGGTGAGCATCGGACTCTTGGTATCCTTACCCATTCTCGACAACCCAATGACTCGGGAAAGAACAAAGCTACTATCGCCTGAGGCGAGCGCCGCGGAGAGCCGAAGGTTCCGGCTTGAAGAGGTAAACATCCCCGCTGTCCACCGAGCGATCAGGACAAAGCAAATCACCGCCACGCAGCTGGTGAACTTCTACCTCAAACGCATTAAAGCGTATAGCGGGACTTGCGTGCAGGGCGATGCTGATCCTGCTTCCGGATTGCAGCTTGGCGATATCACGCCGATACCAAACGCCGGCCAGGTTAACGCCTTTATCACCGTGAACCTAAAAGAGGATAAACGGATTGCGCTGGGTCTCCCCGACAGGATGAAGCGCACCCACACCGGACCCGATGATCCAAAGATTCCGGATGCTCTCGACCGCGCTCGGGAACTCGACGCCGAGTTTGCCCGCACCGGCAAACTGG
>WNFV01013484.1_pt1 | contig 11552 bp, 6 predicted proteins | sample 5400101 | NCBI WGS metagenome assembly WNFV01 (sample SAMN13153361, study PRJNA577476) | soil metagenome | isolation source: 115 cm soil or saprolite under grassland replicate 1 | place: USA:California | collected 2016-06-15
CGGCTCCTGCCCTCGGAGCGAGACGGCCTCGTCGGTGGCGTCCTGCCAGCATTCGGCGGCCACCCGCACCAACGCCGCCCGCAGCTCGGGTGAGACGCCCGCCACCACAAGATCTGCGTCCAAGGCCTCCACTCCCGCCAGGAACTCGGCGTAGCGAGTCGGGGGCCACAACAGCACGTACAGCCGAGCAAGGCTCTGTCGGGCGGCGTGACGGGCGGTCGCCCTGGCGGAGGCGACCGCGGAAAGACGGGTCAGCCACCCACCGACCATCGCCCCTACCAGCGCAGCCAGCATCGCGCCGGCGGCCCCGAGCCCGACCTCCACGAGCGGGACCTCGATTCCGAGCGGCACGCCCCAGGCCCCCACGGCGAACCTCACCATCCAGTGAGCGTGCCAGGAACCCCTATCGCTGTCAACCCTTCATCGGAAGAACCCAGATGTTCGATGTGCTCGTCGAGCCCGTCGATGGGAGGGTCGCGATCGATCACTGCCAAGGCCGACACCCGGGTCCGGCGGGGAAGGTATCGGTGGCCCCGGCCGGGTCTCGCTCACCGGGGCGAAGAGTCGCAGGACCCTGGCCTCGATCCCGGCCCGCTCCCCTGAAGCTCCGGCGGGCCGATGTGGGCATGGAACACCCCGGCGAGCGGGAAGGGTGACTCGGGCTGGACCAGCGACATCCCGGGCCGTTGGCCGGGTCGGCGCTGGCGGTCCCGAGGCGTGGGCACGAACGCCACCGAAGCGCCGGGTCCGCACCCAAGCGCGGACCCGGCGGTTCGTGATCGGGCCCGATCAGGCGGCGGCGGCGATCCCGTGGGGGTCGAGGACGAACTTCCTTGCCGCCCCCTGATCGAAGTCCCGGTAACCCTGCGGAGCGTCCTCCAGGGGGATGACCGTGGCGTTGACCGCGTCGGCGATCTGGGCCCTGTCGTTGAGGATCATCTGCATCAGCAGCCGGTTGTACCGCTTGACCGGACACTGCCCGGTGGTGAACGAGTGAGACTTGGCCCAGCCCAGCCCGATGCGGATCCCGAGCTGTCCGACCTTGGCGTTCTCGTCGATCCCGCCCGGGTCACCGGTCACATACAGCCCGGGAATCCCGATCCCAGCGCCGGCCCGGGTGACGGTCATGACATCGTTCAGGACAGTCGCCGGCTGCTCGCCCGCGCCCGGGCCGTGACCGCGAGCCTCGAAGCCAACCGCGTCGACGGCCGCGTCGACCAGCGGCTCGCCCGTGATCTCGGCGATCATGTCGGCCAGCTCGGCCTGTTGGGTCAGGTCCACCGTCTCGCAACCGAAACTCTCGGCCTGCTTGAGCCGTTCGGCGTTCATGTCCCCGACGATGACGACGGAGGCGCCCAGCAGCTGGGCGGCGTGGGCGGCGGCCAACCCGACCGGCCCGCCCCCGGCGACATACACGGTCGAACCGGTGGTCACCCCCGCCGTGTAGGCACCGTGGTACCCCGTCGGGAAGATGTCCGACAGCATCGTCAGGTCCCGGATCTTCTCCAGGGCCTGATCGCGGTCGGGGAACCTCAACAGGTTGAAGTCGGCGAACGGCACCAGCACATACTCGGCCTGTCCGCCGATCCAGCCGCCCATGTCGACATACCCATACGCCGCGCCGGGGCGGGCCGGGTTGACGTTCAGGCAGATGCCGCTCTTGCCCTCGTGGCACATCCGGCAGCGGCCGCAGGCGATGTTGAACGGCACCGAGCAGATGTCGCCGGGCTTGACGAACAGCACGTCGTTGCCCACCTCGACCACTTCCCCGGTGATCTCATGGCCGAGGCTCTGGCCAACCGGTGCGGTGGTGCGGCCCCGCACCATGTGCTGATCGCTGCCGCAGATGTTGGTCGCGACGAGCTTGAGGATCGCGGCGTGGGGGGCATCCTTGGGCACGCCCAGCCAACTCGCCACCTCCTCGGGGATCTCCAGCTTCGGGTAGTCGATGCTCTCGACGCTGACCTTCCCCGGTCCCTGGTATACGACTACACGGTTGTCTGGCATAGGGCGGCTCCTCTCCTTCGCATCTCCTCATCCGAACGATCTGGTGGACCGGGCGCCGAACCCGAGCCGATCCGGTGTCGGCTCACGGTCGCCCCTGGATCAGCCTCGACTTCCACGGCGACGCCGACTTGGCGCGGTCGTGCCCGGGTATCCGGCCGTGCGGTTCGATTCGGGCGGACGTCGACCGTGCGACGCTCCCTGGAGGCAACACCTCCGTCCGGGTAGCCGACGTCGAAGGGGTCGCAACCCCCAAACCGGTACTCGCAGGTCGCAAGGGGCGTCCTCCTTTCGGTACCCGTCGTCGGCTCTAGCGGAGCGGCCTCCCGGGGTCCAGTGGACCGGGCTACACAGACGTCAGCCAGGCCGATCGATGCGAGCAAGCGCAGTCCGGTCGAAGCACCCGACGGAACCAGAATCACGGTCTCTCGCCGCTGCATACTGACCTCCGCTCTCCTTCGCCCACGCTCCCCGGGCGCGAACGCCTAGAGCCTGATCTTCGCGCCGGTTCCGGGCCGCGACAAGGAGAGAAAGCCAACCTCGAGACGTATCGTCGGCGCCCAACGCACAGCCCATGAACGCACCGCGAGCGCGCCGATTTCACCCACGGGTCGAAGACCGGGACCGGGAACTCCTTCATGAACCCCATGCCGTCCCAGAACAAAGAACCCGTCCCACCCGTTGCGTCGGCATCGACGCCGAGCCGGATCAGGGGGTGTCGACGCCCAATGTTGGGAACGCTCAGGCCACAGCGCATCTCGCCCCTCCGTCAATCCGCGGCGGCGTGTGCCTCGGGGTCCCACTCGAGGGCTCGGTCGGTGGCGCGGCTGATTGTGTCCCTCGGCACGTTCACCTGCATCCGGCGCGGCTCAGGCCGAGCATCAGTCACCCGACGAAATCCTAACCGGCGAAAGAGCAGCGGCGGGCGAGCGCACGAAGCCCACTCGAGGCCCGCCCCATTCTCGGCCGACACCGGGTCCGTCCGAACGTGCACACATCATTGCGCATGGCCCTCCGACGGTGCCCTCGCGGCGATCAGACCAGCGGCAGCCGTATCGAGGTCGGGACCGGCCGCGACCGCCGCCCGCTCGATAACGCCCGCCGCGCCAACCGGCCGGACCGCCTGAGTTCGGCTCCCTTCCCGGGCGGGGGGATAATGAAAGCAGACCCTCGCCACAAGGGCGGTCAGCCGAGCGCCGATCGGCATTCCTGAAAGAGTGGGCCTTGTCAAGTACTTCCTCGCCGGAGGCGAGGTCGATTTGCGGCCGTCAGGCCGCCGTGTTGGCGGCGTCTGGCCTGTGAGCGAACGCGCGCCGGTGACGAGTCGGGGTCAAGGCTGGCCGGAGGCCACCCCGAAGGGGCTTTGGCCTTGACCCCGGCGAGGAGCGGCGCATGCTCAACGATCAGGCAGGCGTCGTGGTGCTCCTGGTTGGTGGGACACGGGGACGTCACCAGGCCCACAGATGTGGGCGGGCAGGCCGGGTTCGGCTGCCGGGCATTCCTTCGCCCAGCGCGGGGGCATGGTGCGTTGCGGCCACAGCCAGGCGGGCTGAATCACATGCCTCGACCATGCCCGAAGGGGGTCATGCCGATCGGCGAGCTCGCGTCCTGGCCGTGTCCGAACCGGTTCACCCCGTTTCGGCCAGGCAGCGGATCTCGCCGTCGCGCAGGCCGTAGTAGACGAGGGTGAGGAGTTTGCGGGCCGCCGCCACCCGGGCGATCTTGCGTCCCCGGCGATCGGCGATCCGCTGATAGGCGTCCCTGATGGGAGCGCCGCCCCGGTAGCGGGCGACGGCTTCGATGGCCGCCCACCGCACCAGGGTCGAGCCCATCTTGGTGATGCGACCCCTGACCACCTTGGTGTCGGACTCGCGGTGGCGAGGGGTCAGCCCGGCCCAGCAACACAACCGGTCGGCGCTGCCGAACCGGGACACATCGCCGATCTCGGCGACGAAGATGGTGGCCATGGTCGGGCCGACACCGTCGATGGCCTGGATGGCGGCGTAGCCCCTGTCCCCGGCCAACCAGCGGGCGATCTCCCCCTCGAGCATCGCCACCTCCCGGTCGTAGATCTCGATGAGATCCCGCAGCGACTCGACCCGCACCGCGTACGCGTGATCCAACGGCATGGCGTCCAACAGCCGTTGACCGCCGGGCCCGAACATGTCGACCAGTTCGGGCAGGATGCCCTGCTTGGCCATCACCGCATGCACCTGGGTCTTCAAACCCGACCGCAGGGCAACCAGCTTGGCCCGATACCGAACCAGCTCCCTCAGCTCCCGCACCACCGGTGGCGCGATCCACGCTTCGGGCAGCCTGCCCATGCGTAGCCGGTCGGCCAGCTCGATCGCGTCGAGCTCGTCGTTCTTGACCCGGCGGTTCTCCCAGTTCAACCCGGACGGGTGCGCCAGATGCTCGCTCGCCCCGTTCACTTGCAACAGGTCGACCAGCCAGTACCAGCCGTAGGTGGCCTCCAACACCACCTCGGGATCCGGCCCCGCCTTGGCCAGCTCCGACGCGAACCCCAACGGGTCATTGGCGATCCGGACGGTCTCCAGCTTCTCGCCCTCCTTGGTCATGCGCACGATCACCGACCGGCGCCGGTGCAGATCGATAGAGACGTACTGTCGTTCCACAACAGGTCCTCCTCGACTCGAGGTTCGTTTGGTTGAGCGACCCCGAGTGTTAGCGCGCTCGGACGAGTCCGAGGCGGGGAGGACCCTCCTCTTGGTGGACATGCTGGCAACCGTCACCGCCGACCCCCTCGATGCGCACCCGCAGACTCCTGCGGGGAGAGCGGCGTGCCCGCTCTTTCATCGCATCACGCCGGTGGCGTCCTCGGGCCGGCGTTCGGTGGCATCAGGCGGGCTAGCTTCTCGGGTGCATGGTCCCCGATCTCGACGTTCACCGAGTGTTGCGGTGGGCGGGCAAGCGGATCCCTCCGGAGTTGCTGGAGGAGGTTCGGATCGAGGTGGATACCGCGCCGACGTAAATCACGATCTTCGAGTGCCGCCCGCCCTGGGACTCGCCGCGGGGTGGCCTCGGCTGGAGCCGCTTCCTTATCGCCCGCCTCAAGTACAGGAAGTCCGAGGGGACCTGGACTCTCTACTGGCGGGATCGCAACCTGACCTTCCATCTATAGAACGGCATCGGGCCGACCACATCGATCGAGGAATCCTCGACCAGGTCGACGCGGACCCCACCGGCGTCTTCTGGGGGTGACCCCTCCCACTGGCGCCATCGTCACCGCGCCGTGAGCGCACTCCGTGCGCGAGGAGACTGGCAGGGTGGACGAGCACGAACTCACGGGCGGCATCGACGGAGCGGGAGAGTGTTGTCCACGTCGGTGGCCACGTTCTCCGCCCGTCGAACCCGCACTCTCGATCGATCCATAGCTTGTTGGCGTCGCTCCGTACCCCGGGCTTCGGCGGCGCCTCGCGTCCCGATGGCGTCGATGATTGCGGCGGGGAGCCTCAGCTGTTCATCGAGGCGATGTCGCTGTGCCCGTCGGCGGGCCGTTCACGACGGAGTTCCAACCAGACGCCCCGCTGGGCCGCACATCACAGGGTGTACCTGCGCGCTGACCAACCTCGCGAGCAGCGCCGCCACAGCGCCGACCGCCGCAACTGCGTCCACGAGCCGGGATCCGGCTCCGATGCTCACGTGATGAGTAGGAGTCGCTTCAGTTCACCAGAGCGCTCGACGACCGGCGCAGTGCGATCGTCGAGCGCACGAGAATGGCACTCGATAATCCGACTCCGGTGTTGGGTCAACCGTTCGTCAGCACGCCGTAGCGGTCATGCCGGGGTGCGATCGGGACGTCGGTCGCCTGACCGACCCACGACGGTCGAACGCCACGACCCGATCAACCGGTCAGCCGGGACGCCGTGGGCGTCTGGCTAACACTGGTCGTCTGCGCCGTCCCGTTCGCCATCTGGGCCCCACGTCTGGGCCGCCCGCACCGACCGCCGGGATCTCGTGGCGGTGTGGTCGGTTCCCCGGCGATCGCTGGCCGGGATCCTTGTCTGGGCGTGCGGGATCATCGGTGTCGGCCGGCTCCTCGGCTACACCGCTCAGACGGATCGGCGTCCTGGTCGGGGCGACGTGTGCGTCGGGCATCTCCCTGACCGCCGGCGCAGTGAACCTCGCCATCAGCGTCAGCATCGCCTTGCCCCTGGGCCTGTGGGCCTACGGGTTCCTCCACCGCTTCGACCGCGAGGATCCGACCACCCCCGCCTCACGCCCTCGCCCGAACATTGAATGAGTTCCCATCCAGCGAGACCTCGTGACCGGTGAGAACATCCCCGCTTGCACCTGCCAGGATGATCCCCTGTCCCGCAGGGTCCAGCAAGGAGCAGAAGGTGACCAGTCGCCACCAGCACTCCCAGACGAGCTCTCCGGGCCGATGCCGCCGCCCGGGTGGGCGCCTGGCGGCGGCCTTGGCCGCTTTGCTCGTTCTCACCGCAGCGCCAGCGGGCGCCGAGACTGGCGCCCCCACCCAGGCCGAGCGCCGGTTCACCGTCATGACCTACAACCTGTACCTGGGAGCGAACTTGGGGCCGCTGTTCGTCGCTCCCCCGGGTCCGGGCCTGGTCGCGGCCGCCGCTCGGGTGCACAACCAGATGGTGCAGACCGACTTCCCGGCGCGGGCCGAGGTCATCGCCCGCGAGGTCGCCGAGGAATCCCCGGCGTTGATCGGGCTCCAAGAGGTGGCCCTGTGGCAGAGCGGACCCCTCAGCGACCCGGCCGCCCTCCGGCCGAGCTACGACTTCCTGCAGATCCTGGTCGCCGAACTCGACGAGCGGGGCGCCCACTACGAGCCGGTGGCGACCAACGTCAACTTCCAGGGGGCCCTGCCCATCAGCGCCACAACGGTGGCCAGCTTCACCGACCGCGACGTCATCATCGCCCGATCGGACCTGCCGACCTCCCAGCTCAAGGTGTCGAACCCCACCTCCCACACCTTCCAGGCGACGCTGCCCCTGTCCGTCGGGGGGCAGCCGATCCAGGTGCCCCGAGGCTGGTCGAGCGTGGACGTCCAATTCCGCGGCAAGTCCTACCGGTTCGTCAACACCCACCTGGAGGCCTTCAGCGCCGACATCCGCACCATGCAAGCCCACGAACTCGTGACCGCGCTGGCGGCCTCGCCCCTACCCGTCGTGGTCGCTGGGGATCTCAACACGCTTCGAGGCAACCCGGCCGACGCCTACGGCATCTTCACCTCCGCCGGGTTCGTGGATGCCTGGGTGGAAGCCATGACCGCTGACCCCGGCTACACCGCCGGACAGGACGCCGATCTAAGGAACCTCCCTTCCGAGCTCGACCACACCGTCGACTACGTGATGCACGACAGCGACAACCAACTCGACGTGGTGGACGGCAGCGGCGAGATGATCGGCGAGGAGCTCGCCGACCGCACCCCCTCGGGGATGTGGCCATCCGATCACGCCGGAGTAGACGTCACCCTGCACATCGCCAAGCCATGACCGCGCCCGCCCGCTCCGCCGCCACACCCCGGCAGATTCCCCGACAGATCACTGACGGTCGTCGTCACCGGCGCCGTCGCCTCCGACCGTGCCTGCGGCGTAGGCGTCGCGCTCGCCGAGTGGGCGGTCGCACCCTCGGTGCTGTCGCGCGCCATCTGGCGTCGATCTCGGCATCGAGTTCGGCGCCCGCCACGACCACGTACGCGGTGAGCAACAGCCACCGCATCACGATCGACATCGACTCGGCGCTTGGCGGAGTTCGTCGAGGACGGCGAGCTTGTACTCGGCGCTGAACCGCCGCCTCGTCGGCTTCGCCGCCGGGTCGTCCTCACCCACCACGCCATCTTGGGCGCGCGTGAGCGAGGCCTGCAGTGGTCATGTGGTTGCAGTTCTAGCCCTGCTATGTGGCCGGAACTTTGAGCATCTCGGCAAGTTTCACGCGGCTTGTCCGAGGCGCGCGTTGTCGGCGTAGTCGCGGATGACGCGGTCGATGGTGGCAAGGGCGCGGCGAAGCTCGATGGGTGCTGGTGGCTGGTCTGCTGCGGCGACGAGTGGTCGCAGGATTCGGCTATGGACCTTGGTGTAGAAGACGGCGATGCGGACGCCGTCGGGGGTGAGGGTGTAGGTGTTGGTGCGGGGGATGCGTTCGATGAGCCCGTGGAGCCGGAGGCGACGCAGGTCGTAGGTCATCTGGTTGGTGGTGTAGTCCCGCCCGAGCAGCCCGGCGACCAGCCCGCGAAGGCTCTTGTTGGTGAAGCCGGCGACGGCGTGGATGAACACGGCGAGGGCGCCGGTCAGGGCCATGGCGCGTGGGTCCCCGAAGCGCAGGGCTCCGGTTCGTTGGCCCTCCCATATGTAGGGCTGGTGGATGCGCTCAAAGAGCGCAGAGCCGATGGCACAGCCCTGACCGGCACGCTCGATCATAAGGAGACGACTGTTGACCCCGCGGGCCTTGGTGACCAGTTCGGGCAGGTGCTCGAGCCGAGCGAGCACGCCGATGTCCCAGGGTTTGTTGATGACGGTCTCGATGCGCAGCGCTCTCCCTTCTTTGAGGTATTGCTTGACCCGGCTGTGCTTGTAGCGGAACTCCAGCTTGGCCTCGGTGCCGGGAGCGAAGATGCGGGTGCGGAACACGCCCTTGGTGGTCTTGCGGATCTGGCGGGCGAACACGACAGCCACCTCTTGGGGGCGGCCGATGCCCACGTTGTCGGCGATCAACGCTTCGAAGAACCCGCGGGCCCGGCGAGGGTCATCGAAGACCAGGGTGCGGGACACCTCGACCTGGCGCATGGACAGTTCCCACCAGTATCCGGCGGCCCGGTCACCAGCAGTGAGTGGGGTGGGGATGGCGGTGATCCAGCGGTCGAAGAAGCCCTGCACGTCGGCCGGCCCGAACCGGTCACAGATGGCCTGCAGCGCCTCGGGTTGCTCGCATGTGGCGAAGCCGTTGGCCAGCGCCGTGTAGGCGAGGCTGTCATGGTCGGCCTGGCGCTTGGCCCACTCGTGGCCGTTCAACCAGACCTTGGCCGGATACGGGAAGTACGTGCAGATCTTGATGAACCCGGGCCCGAAGTCGGGGTCCAGCACGTAGAAGTAGTAGATCCCGACCCGCCGCTCGGCCTTGTTCCAGTCGAACCACACCGCCTTGCCTTTGGTCTTCTTGGCGGCGCCGAACACCCACTGGAACTCCTGGGCGGCCACGATGGCGACCACCCCGAAGCGACCCTGTCGCTCGGCCCGCTCCAAGTGCGGACGGACGTGATCCAGCTTGCGGTCATCCCAGCGGGAGCGGTCAGGCTTGCTGAGCTGCAGGACGGGGATGCCGTTGGTGGAGGCGAACGCCTTGACCTCGCGGCGGAAGCGGTTGCCGATCTTCTCGATGACCGCCGGCGACGCGATCGGCTGATCCAGGTGCCGGCAGAACTGATGCACCTGCCCGCCGACCTGCAGGTTGGGGACATAGGCGTTCAGGTAGAGCCGATCGACACACTCGACCTCCAGGCCGACATGGCCGTCGAGCACGTCGTTAACGTTGACCACGCTGCCCATTGCCCGCACCCCCGACCCGTTGCGACGCCAGACCCGGGATCGTAAGCCGCGCCAGATCCTGTCGCAGAGGGCCGGCTTTGCCGGCCCGGACCCGACGCAACTCGCCCCCCGATCGCGGGGAGGGGGCCGGGGGGAGGGCCTGCCCTCCCCCCGCTAATACATGGGCCCGACGCCCAGTGGCCGATTACCGTGCCAGCCGACGTCGACGTCGACGAGTCGGCTTTGTGGAACGATGACGACGACGGCCGAGCGGCGCTGACGGTCATCGAGCGGTACGCCGGGGAGCCTGTCTACGGCTGGTACCAGGAGTTCACGAACGCCGTAGCCGAGATCAGGTCCGGCAGGCCCATCGTGACGGGTGGCGGCACCGCCGCGGCCCGCCTGGCTGACATCCCCGGGTGGCGTCGGTTCCGACTACGGGATGAGTGCCGTGGCCAGCTGCCGCCACTGGTCGACCGGCAGGATGCCGGAGGCACCGGTGGTCACGCTCACCGCCACGTGGTCGGCCCCGGCCTGAAGGTGCTCCGAGACTCGCTGGGCGAGCGTGTCGACGTCGCCCCAAGCCACGACGGCATCGACAAGCCGATCGTCCAGCCGGGCGATCTCGTCGTCGGTGAAGCCCATCCGGTGGAAGTTCGCCCGGTAGGCAGGGACTCTGCCCAGGAAGTCGACTGGACCGCGCGCGATCGCTCGCGATCGCTCCGGGTCGGTGTCGACGACGACAAGCTGCTCGATGGCGAGCGTGGTGTCGTCGCCCAGCCTCGAGCGGGCCGCGGCGGTGTACTCGGGGGTGACGAGGACAGCCAAGGCGCCAGCGGCCCGGTGGCGGGCGAGTTCGAGCATGCGGGGCCCGAGCGCGGCCATCACCCGTGCAGTCGGCGGCACGGAGTCCAGCCGGTCGAGGTAGGTGTTCAGCGTGTGCAGGGGTTTCGGTCCGTGAGCGCCGCCGAGGCCGACAACGAACCGGCCCGGGTGCGTCGCCTCCATATCGGCGTACAAGGAGGCCACGGCCTCAGGTCCGAACCGGTCGACCGAGAGGATGCCGCTCGCCACCCGCACCTTCCGGGTGGCTCGTACGACATCAACGACCTGTCCCAGGTCCTCGAGCGGACCACCCGCGATCCAGATCGTCGAATACCCCAGCTCCTCCAGCGCCACCACCCCATCGGCGAAGGCGCCCCCGCGACCAGGGTTCAGCACGACGCCGATCTGACCCACTTCTATCCTCGGCATTGGCTCCTCACTCCCGTTCGGCCGCCCCAGTCAGGCTGACAGCCACGGGCAACACGACCTCCGACGTTCTTGTTCCGGCTGGGCCCGTAGCAAAGAGCGGCCGCCGAGCGGCGCCAACCAGCGAACAGCATGAACCCGCGAGAAGGCGCCGCCGTACTCCACCGTGCTCCCATGATGAGAGGGAATCCCCCTCTCTCCCGCCGGCCGAAGGGGCGATCCTTTCGATGAGGAACACCCCGAGCCGGAGCTGACGAGCCCGGTCCGCCGCGGACTTCCCGGCTGTAGCTGCTCGACACACTCGTACAGGTGTTCGTAGGTAAAACTACATCGATGTGATGTACTGGTGTCCGTGGGATTGTCTTCCTCGACGACGGCTACGGACTCGCACGGGATCCTCGAGCGGTTCCACCCGGCGGTGCGGGTGTGGTTCGAGCGGCGGTTTCCGGACGGGCCGACCGAGGCCCAGGTCGGGGGCTGGCCGGCGATCGTCGGCGGCCGGCACACGCTGGTGTGCGCCCCCACCGGCTCGGGCAAGACGCTGGCCGGGTTCCTCGCCGCCATCAACGCCCTGTACCGCGCCCACGAGGCCGGCGACGAGATCGAGGGCGTCACCCGCGTGGTGTACCTGAGCCCGCTGAAGGCGCTGGCGGTCGACGTCCACACCAACCTCGAGGAGCCCCTCGCCGAGATCGCCGAGGTGGCGAGGGAGCTCGGCTACGAGCCGGCACCGATCACCGTGGCCGTGCGCACCGGCGACTCCACATCATCCGAGCGGCAGAT
>WNFV01017482.1_pt1 | contig 11551 bp, 9 predicted proteins | sample 5400101 | NCBI WGS metagenome assembly WNFV01 (sample SAMN13153361, study PRJNA577476) | soil metagenome | isolation source: 115 cm soil or saprolite under grassland replicate 1 | place: USA:California | collected 2016-06-15
CTCTTGGTGTTCGCTGCGCTGCCGCTCACCGCGGCGGCGCAGGATTATCCGTCGCGCTCGATCCGCATCATCGTGCCAAATCCTCCCGGCGGGGCCGGCGACATCAGCGCGCGGCTGATCGGGCAGAAGTTGAGCGAGAGCTTGCGCCAGCCGGTCGTCATCGAAAATCAAGCCGGCGCATCGGGCGCAATCGGCATGAACATGCTCAAACGTGCCGCGCCCGATGGGCACACCATCGGCGTCGTCATCTCGCTCGCGCAAACCATCGATCTCATCCAGAACAAGAAGGCGTCGTTCGACATCGCCAAGGATTTCACCCCGATCACGGCGATCGCCGACAACCCGGCGGGGCTGGTGGTTAATTCGCAGATCAGCGCGCCTTCGCTCACCGCGTTCATCGATCTGGTGCGCGGGCGGCCGGGCGATATCTCCTACGCCAGCGCCGGCATCGGCACCGCGCACCATCTCTACGGCCAGGTTCTCAACAAGAGAGCCGGAATTGAGATGTTGTACGTTCCCTACAAGGGCGTGATGCCCGCGCTCAACGATCTGCTGGGCGGCCACGTGCCGGCGGCGATCGTCAGCCTGGCGGCGGCGCTGCCGCATATCCGAAGCGGTCGGCTTCGCCTGCTGACCGTGTTCGACACCAAGCGCTATTCGAAGCTGCCGAACGTGCCGATCATCTCGGAGGAGGTGCCGAGCTTCGAGCCCGGACGGGCCTGGATCGGCTTGCTGGCGCCGCGAGACCTGCCGCCCGCGATCACCGCGCGCCTGCACGATGAGATCGTGCGCATTCTCAATTCGCCGGAGGTGCAGCAGATCCTCGGCGACAACGGGCTCGAGACGATCGCGAACACGCCGTCGGAATTCGCCGCCATGATCAGGAAGGACGCCAAGATCTGGGACGAGGCGGCGGTGAGCGCGGGGCTGGTTTCGCAGTGATGGCGCGAGCGGCTGCAATCGAGCCCGTGGTCATGCAAACCGGTCAGCACGCGGTCAGAGTCGCTCGCACCATTTTGGCCAAACAAACCCGATAAAGCCCAATGATTCCAATGCCGCCCCAGCACGTGGTCGAATATCTCCCGGCGCGATCCATGCGACGGCTGCGATCGAGCCGGTCCTGATGCAAACCGGGTCGGGAATCGGTCAGAGTCGTTCGCACCATTTTGGCGGAACGAACCCAACCCCGTTTTGGCGGAACGAACCCAACCCCGTTTTGGCGGAACGAACCCAACACCGTTTTGGCGGAACATTTTGGCCAAACAAACCCGATAAAGTCTAATGATTCCAATGCCGCCCCAGCACGTTGCTCGAATAGCTCCCGGCGCGATCCATGCGACGGCTGCGATCGAGCCCGTGGTCATGCAAACCGGTTTTATGCTGCAGAAAGTGCAGGAAGTGCAGAAAGTCCCTCCTCGCCTGCCACGCCGCGGCTCGGTTTCACCGCATTCCGGCGGCGATGAACTTCTCGAGGTTCATCGGATCGCCCTTGTGCGGCGGGTCGCGCGGCTCGACGCCGACGAAGCGGCTCGCCTCGACGTGCCATTGCCGCCGCGGCGGCAGCTGCCAGCGGCGCTTGGCCGCGTGGGACAAATCCCAGCGCACCGGCTCGTTCTCGATATCCATGCACTGGTAGTGGGTATTGAACAGCTCGATGCGGTGGCCGTCGGGATCGCGCATATAGACGAACAGCGCGTGGCCGGGGCCGTGGCGGCCGGGCCCGTATTCGATGTTGGCCGCAAAGCCCATGTCGTAGGCGAGATCGCAGACGTAGAAGAACTGATAGGATTCCGGCAGGCTGAACGCGGCGTGATGCAGCCGCGGCCCGGCGCCGGGCGCGAATACGATGTCGTGCGGATTGCCCTTGCGCTGCAGGAACACGAACAGCAGCTCCTCGCTGCCGTCGGGCGAGATGTATTCCGACAGCCGGAAGCCCAGGCTCATCCAGAATTCGCAGGCCTGCCGCACGTTCGGCACCAGCAGCTGGAAGTGATCGAGCCGCTGCGGCACCGCGCCGTGATGGTGGGCGAACTCGACGATCAGGCGGGGCTTGACCGCCATGGTGGCGCAGAACTCGATCGGCGCGCCGCCCGCGTCGGCGACGTGCAAGGTGCGCCCCTGGTGCGGCACCTCGACCCATTTCGCCGGAAGCCCGGCCTTGTCGAAATGGGCTTTGGCCTTTTCCAGGTCCTCCTCGGTGAACACCCGCATGCCGACGCGCTCGGCCTCCGGCTCCCCGCGCGCGCGCTTGAGCACCAGGCTGTGATGACAGGCCTCGGCGACGCCGCGCAGATAGAGCGTGTCCTGGTCCTCGTCGCTGACGATGAAGCCGATCAGGTCGACGTAGAAGGCGCGGCTCTTGGCGAGATCCTTGACGGTGAGCACCGCATGGCTGGCGCGGGTGACGTTGAATGGCGGGTTGTAGACCGGTTTGGGGATGCTCACGGTGTGCTCCGGCGATGACGTTGACGGGGAGTGGGACGGCGCGGGTGATCCGGCCGGCCGCGGACTGTAATCGCGCAGCCAAGCCTAGCGCGCGGCTTGTCGGAAAGCACCGGTCTCATGATACTCTGTTCAGTCCGTGCTGAAGACACCGGTCTCGTCGCGGTCGGGGGCGCCGCCTTGGCCCCCATCGACGGGATGATGTATGAAGTTCGTAACGGCGGGACCAGCATACGGGACAGGTGATGCAGCCACGTGAACGGCTCCGGTATTCTCCCATCACCAAACGCGCACCGTTGCGATTCCCCGATGGAATTCGACTGGTCGTTTGGCCCGTGCTGGCGCTCGAGGAGTGGGACATTTCGCGCCCGATGGCGCGCATGGTCATTTCACCGCCGCAAGGACAGCCTCAGCTTCCCGACATGCCGAACTGGAGCTGGCACGAATACGGGATGCGGGTCGGCTTCTGGCGCCTTCAGAAAATGCTGCGGCAGGTCGGCGCAACGCCCACGGTCACATTGAATGCAAGGGTTTGCGAGACCTATCCCGAGGTGGTCGAGGCCTGCGTCGAGAACGGCTGGGAGCTCAACGCCCACAGCTATGACCAAGTGCCGATGCACAAGCTCGACGACCAGCGCGGCGTCATCATGAAATCGATGGACATCATCGAAAAATTCTGGGGCAAGCGACCGCGCGGCTGGTTCGGTCCGGGGCTCACCCAAACCTACGACACTCTCGACTACCTCGCCGAGGCCGGGGTCGAATATATCGGTGATTGGGTGCTCGACGACGAACCGGTCACGCTCAAGACGACGCACGGTCCGGTTGTCGCGCTCCCCTACAATTTCGAGCTCCACGACATCGTCATGATGGCGCTTCAGCATCACCCCTCCGAGATGATGTATCGGCGCGCGCTCGACCACTTCAATTGTCTGTACGAGGAGTCGGCCGAGCGCGCGAAGGTCATGTCGATCGCCTGCCACCCCTATCTTTCCGGCGTGCCGCACCGCATCGGGCATGTGCAGCGCACCTTCGAAGAGATTCTGGGACGGGATGGCGTGGTCGCTTGGGACGGCGCCAAGATCCTCGATTGGTATCTCGCTCAGCACCAGCAGGGATAGGAATTCGGGGGCCTGGATGTCGGCAGCTCGATCGCGCTCCGCCTTCGTTCCGCACGATTTGGCCGCGCCCATTGCGGGCGCCGCCCATGGCCCGCTGGCGGGCCTGACCGCGGGGGTCAAGGACATGTACGACATCGCCGGGTCGCGCACGGGCGGGGGCAGCCCGGACTGGCTCGATGCGCAGGCTCCGGCCCGGTCGACCGCTGCCGCGGTCCGTCGCATCCTGGATGCCGGCGCCACCGTGATCGGCAAGACGGTATGCGACGAGTTCTTCTTCAGCGTGACCGGCGCCAACGCACACTACGGCACCCCGATCAATCCGCGCGCGCCCGGCCGATTGCCGGGTGGCTCGTCGAGCGGATCGGCCTCGGCGACCGCCGCAGGAGCTTGCGACTTCGCATTGGGCAGCGACACCGGCGGATCGGTGCGGGTGCCTGCCGCATTCTGCGGGCTCTACGGCATCCGGCCGACGCACGGACGGATCGACCTTTCCGGCGCGATGCCCATGGCGCCATCATTCGATGTCGGGGGATGGTTCGCCAATGGCCCGGGAGTCTTCCGGCGCGTCGGCGACGTGGTGCTCGATCGCTCGCAAGTTCCAGCCCCTATTGGCAGCCTGATCGTTCTGGAGGATGCGTTCGCGGAAGCCGACGCAGACCTCCCGGCGCTGCTGCAGTCCGCGCTCGACGACATGGCGCACGATTTGCCGAAGGCTCGCCGCGAGCGCGTGGCTCGCAACGGTCTTGATCCGTGGCGCGAAAGCTTCCGCATCATCCAGGCCGGGGAGGTCTGGAGCAACTACGGAGAATTCGTGAAGACGCATCGACCACGGTTCGGGCCGGGCATCCGCGAACGCATGGAGTTCGCGGCCAAGGTCTCGGAGCGGGACGTCGCGGCCGCGCGCGAGGTGCACGCGCGGGCGCGCGAGCGCATCCGCGCCATGACGCCGCCGGGCACCGTGCTTGCGTTGCCGACCGCGCCTTGCGTCGCGCCGCCCGTCGATACTCCATCGGACGGTCTGGAATCGTTCCGCATCCGCGTCATGCGGCTGACTTGCATCGCCGGGCTGAGCGGATTGCCCCAGGTCACGTTGCCGATCGGATCGATTGCCGGCTGCCCGATCGGCCTTTCCTTGATCGGCTGGGCGGGCGGCGACGAGGCGCTGCTCGCGCTTTGCGTTACGCTCTCGCGTTATTGCGGCTATGCCGGTTGAACGCCTGGGCTCGATGTCGAGTCATTCGCGTGCAGCCATACCAAAGTCTCAGCACCGATTGTGGTAATCGTCACAGCTTGTGCCCGCTGTCGGGTCCCCACGGCATCAGTATCTTCTCGGCCAGCACGACGGCGCCGTACAGGACCATGCCGAGCACGCTCAGCACCACCAGCGACGCCCATACCAGCGGCGTGTTGAGCTGCGAGTTGGCGGTCAGCAGCAGATTCCCGAGGCCTTGATTCGATCCGATGAACTCGCCGATGACAGCGCCGATGACAGCCAACGTCACGGCGATCTTGGCGCCCGAGAAGATCGATGGCAATGCCGACGGGAGCTGAATCTTGAAGAAGGTCTGCAGCCGCGAGCATTGCAGCGAACGCGCCAGCTCCAGAAGCTCGGGCGATGTCGAGCGAAGCCCCGTCGCGGTGTCGACGACGACCGGAAAAAATGCGATCACGAAGGCCATGGCCAATTTGGATTCGATCCCGGTGCCGAACCAGACCAGCAGGATCGGCGCCACGGCGACCTTCGGAATCGACTGGCTCGCCACCAGCAGCGGATAGAACATCAGATTGGCGATACGCGAATAGGTCATCACGACGGCGATCGGGATGCCGATCCCCATCGCCAGCGCAAATCCGTAGATACATTCGAGCGATGTCACCCAGGCCTCGTCCAGCAGTATTTTAGTATGCGTCACCATCGAGTCGGCGACCTGCAATGGGCCCGGCAGCACCACAATGTGAACGCGCAGCAGAACAACGTAAAAGTGCCAGGCGATCAGGATGATCGCGACCCCGGCGAGCGGATAGAACAGCCTGAGGAAATTCTTCTTCATTGTTTCACCACGCCCAGCGCAATGCTCGCCTGTTTCTCCAGTTCGGTAAATTCCTCGAGAAAGCGCGTTTGCTGCGAACGCGGATAGGCGATGTCGACGTTGAGCTCCAATGCGATTACCGCAGGGCGCTTGGAGAACACGAATACCCGATCCGACAGATAGATGGCTTCGGAAATGCTGTGGGTCACGAATATCACGGTTGCGCCGGTGACCCGCCGGATATCCAGCAGCAGATCGTTCATCTCCAGTCGGGTCAGCTCGTCGAGCGCGCCGAAAGGCTCGTCCATCAGGAGAATCGAGGGCTCATGAATGATGGCGCGGCACAGCGCAACGCGCTGCTGCATGCCGCCCGACAGTTGCCTCGGATAGGCCTGCTCGAAGCCCGCCAGTCCGACCAACTCGAGAATCTCGTGGGCCCGCCTTTTCGCTTTGCGGTCGTTCTTGCCGAGGACTTCCATCGGGAACAGGACATTGCCCAGCACGCTGCGCCACGGCATGAGGGTCGGCGCCTGGAACACCACGCCCACGCCGGGGAATGGGCCGGTGATCGCCTTTCCGTCGAGCTCAAGCAGTCCACCGCTGGTGGGGATCAAGCCGCCCATCATCTTGAGGACGGTGGTCTTGCCGCAGCCGCTCGGGCCGAGCAGCGAAATCAGATCGCCTTTGCGGAACTGGAGCGAGACATCCTTCACCGCCGGTACCGGCTGGCCGCCGGTTTCGAATGTCTTGGTGACGTTGACCAGGCGCCCGAACGGAGGCCGGGCACTGCCTTGGCCTCCGTCCGGATGGATTCTACCGTTGGCATTCACGACCTGTGCGAATCCTTCGACAAGCCGACCATCAGGGCAGGATCGGCTTCGCCGGCAAGAAGCCCGTCGCGTAGACGTCCTGCACCTTCGGCGCCTTCTCCTTCGGGAAGCCGCCGTTCTCGACCATCCAGGCCACTGACGATTCCATCCGCGCCGCTGTGAACGAACCGATGCCGTTTTGCTTGACGTCCGGCGTCACGGTCAGTTCCTCGACGATCTTCAACTCCTCGACGGTGATCTGGTTGTTCAACGCCTTCGCGTGCTTCTGGATGAGATCGGCGGCTTCGGCCGGATTCTTGAAGGCATACTGGTAGCCGCGCAGCGATGCTCGGACGAATGCTTTCACGACTTCCGGATTTTCCTTCAGGTACGATTCCTTCGCCCCGATTCCATTGGAATAGAGGTCGAGACCGTGATCCGCAAACAGGAACGTGACGACCTTTGCGTCATTCACCGCTCGTTCCATCGCGGGCTTCGTCATGATGAAGAAATCGATCGCCGGGATCTTACGGGTGGCGAGCATTGCGATACGCGCCGAAGGCTCGATGCTTTCGACGCTGAGCTTGTTGGGGTCGAGGCCGTTCTTGCGCATCATCGCCCTGGCGATGTTCGAGATGTAGCTGCCGGTGTTCGATCCAACGCGCAGCCCTTCGAAGTCCTTCAGCTTAGTGACATTGGCGCCGGGATCGAGGGAAAAGAAGCAGAACCGATCTGCGCTACCCCGCTTTCGACATTTTGAATCGCCTGCGCGGTTCCCTTCGCCGGGATGATGTTGACGTTGAGGCCTGCCTCTTTGAAGAAGCCTTTCTCGATTGCGACATAGAACGGTGCATGCCGTCCCAGCACGATGAAATCGAGCGAGAAGGTGATGTTCGTCAGCTTCGGCGCCTGGGCTTGCGCGCGCCCAACATCGCCGACAACTTCACCGAGCAATAGCCAGGCGAAGCAAAGGATGGCTGTAACTACTTTGTGCATGTCGATCTCCTTCAATTTGCTTTCCGCCAGTTTCCCATACGTCGCATCAAGATCAAGAGAGCGTCGTCTGTTCATCGGTGGGCGAGATCCGGTGCTCGATGACGACTCCCGTCAAGTTCGCCGAGGCGTCCGATATCAGATAGAGCAGAGTCGGAACGACGCCCTCCGGCTCGCCGATGCCGATCGATCGGCGATAATAGTCGCGTTCCGCCTCGGTGCTCACATCGATGAATATCGGCGTTGCGCGCGGGCCCGGAGAGAGCACATTCGCGCGCACGTTGTAGGCCTTGAGCTCGTGCGCCGCAGATTTGATCATTCCGATCAGCGCGGCCTTGCTTGCCGCATAGGCGCTGGCGCCGGGCCAGCCGGTCAGGGCCAAGCCGGACGTGAATGCGACGATCGCCCCGGCACGTTGCGATTTCAAGAGCGGGATGATGCTTTGCAGACAGTAGAATACGCCGTTAAGATTGATGTCGATGACCTCGCGCCACTGTGCGGGATTCATCTTGTCGAGATCGGTGCGATACTGGATGGCGGCGCCGAGCACGGCGGCGTCGAGCCGCGGATACTTCCCTTTCACGTCGTCGATCAGCGCCGCAATGGCGGCCTCGTCCGAAACGTCGACCTTGCGCGCGTCGATCCGGCTGCGCGCTCTGGCGTCCAACTCGCCGAGAAGGGAATCGTGCCGCCGGTCGACGGCGATCACGGTGGCGCCTTCGCGCGCGCAGTGCCGCGCGAGCGCTGCGCCGATGCCGCTGCCCGCGCCGGTGATCAGGATCACGGCATCGTCGAACCGGTAGGAGACCGAGATCGTCACGCTGGTACAGCCTCCCGGTGCGGAATTCCGAGTGCCGCGCGGTAGGCGGACTGCGCCATGCCGGGTGACATCGGCTCGATCGCGGCGACGTGATCGTCCGGGCGGACCAAGACCATCGTGTCGAGCGGGCAGCCATAGCGGCGCGCGAGCCGGCTTCCGGGGTCGAGCAGCGAGCGATCGCGGATCGGGGAATCGCGCGGCACATCCCAGCGCGACACGGCATAATGCGTGAGCCAAGGTAGGTCGTTTGCCGGGATGTCGGGGCGCCTCCGCGTGTCGGTGAAATAGAGCGCGACGAACGAGCGGCCGAAAAGATCGTGCAGTCGGATCTGGCGTCCCTCGCTGTCGTGCACGATCCCATCCGGTGCCCGGTCGCCGACCTCGACGGGCGGCGGCTCGGCGAACGCCTTCACCATCGACCAATTGGCGCTGCCGCCGAGCCCGAGCCGCACGCCCAACAATGAGCGCGTATAGGCATTGCCCCACGCGTGTTCGGACATGGCCTTTACGTCATTCGAACGCCGGGCCATGTACGACCTAGCGGCTTCCGCCATCTCACCGGAGCCCTGTTCGGCGACCGGCTTTTGCTCACGTTCATAGGAATCGAACAGGCTGTCGTCGGCCCAGCCGCGCAACACCCACGCCATGCGCCAGGCGATGCTATTGGCGTCGAGAATTCCGGTATTGAGCCCGAGAGCCCACATCGGCGTGATGAGATGGGCGGCATCGCCGACCAGGATCACCCGGTCGTGCCGCCATTTCTCCGCGACGCGGTGGTAAATCTTGAACACGTTCGTACCCAGGACTTCGACGTTCGAGACATCGCCGATGAAATGCACGGCCTTCTCGCGCAATTCGTCGATCGAGTACTCTTTTTGGCCCTCGTACACCGGATAGAGGAACCGCCAGCAATTAGGCTGGCGGACCAGAATCATCCATTCCTCGGCGTCGCTGAAGTAAGCCAGATAGGGATAGTCGCGGGGGTTCTCGACATCGAGATCGACCTTGAGGTCGACCAGGGAAAAACGCTCCGGGAGCGAGCGCCCCTCGACCGTGACGCCGAGCCGGTCGCGCACGGTGCTGCGGCCGCCGTCGCAGGCGAGGAGGTAGCACGCCTCGAACGTCTTTGTTCCGTCTGGCGTATCGATTTCGAGTTTCACCTTGTCCGGATATTGCGCGAAGGACGTCACCCGGTGCCGATACAGAATTTTCCCGCCCTCGGACGCAGCCAGGCAATCACGCAGCGACGGCTCCATGTCGTGTTGCGGCAGATTGATGACGAACGGAAAACGCGTCTCGTCCCGCAGCAAATGAAGCTTGACCGAGTCGCGACTCCTGTTCGTCGCGCGTTCGATGTCGCCGATTTCATCGACCCGCATTGCCTTGGTGAGGACCTTGCTCGCCGCGCCGAACCGCTGCCAGATCTCGAGCGTGCGCGTCAGCGTGGTGCCGGCTTTGGTCTCCGTCGAGAGACCGGCGTTGGCTTCGAACACGGTGAAAGGAATTTTGTAGTAGGCAAGCGCAAGGGCGGTCGTGAGCCCGACCGGGCCGGCTCCGACGATGGCAACCGGAAGATCGGTGATCAACGGGAACGCGCCGTTTTCCATTGTCACGCGCCAAGCCGATCACGTCTCATTCGCAACGACCCTCACTTGCACTGCGGGATGCTCGCCGATTGGGGGCACGAGGCTGGCTTCGGGCGACAAGTTTTTTCCCAATTTGCCCTATTTTACCCGCGAAAAATCATCGCATCTGAAATTTCTATATGTCAACATATTTTCGAAAATATCAGATATTTTCCGGCATCCGTATGTTACAGCATGCGACCGACAGGGCGCGCTTTGCGCACACGACGCGAGCATGACGGGCAAGGTCATTTCGCTACGCGCGCATGACGGGCACGTATTGTCCGCCTACCAGGCGCGGCCGGACAAGCCGCCGCGCGGCGGACTGGTACTGCATATCGGCTGAGATGGCGCATGGCGTCCGCCACGCGGAGCTCGCAGCCCCGATATTTCGAAAATCAGGTTGATTATACTCAATCCCTGAGATACTCGATGAATTCGGGATCGCGATTGTGCCCGGGCGCGACCGGGCACGCATCGGCAACGAAGGCGCCGCCATGACGTTGGTGCAGAAGCACGACGACGCTGTCGAGCCCACGCTCAACGCGGCGGTGCTCCGACAGATCCGTGCCGATATCGTGGCCTGTCGCCTGGCGCCGAGCGAGCGTCTGCGGGTCGAGCCATTGCGCGGACGCTACGGCGTCGGCGGCAGCCCGATCCGCGAGGCGCTCATGCGGCTCGAGGCCGAGGGCCTGGTGACGCTCGAGCAGAACAAAGGCTTTCGCGTTTCGTCGGTCTCTCGCGAGCAGCTTTATGATCTGATGAACACGCGCGTCGAGATCGAAGGGATTGCGCTGCGCTGGTCGATCGAGAAGGGCGGGGTCGAATGGGAGGCCGATCTGCTGGCGGCGTTCCACCGGCTCTCGCGTCAGAAGAAGACCGAACGCGGCACCGGCAACGCCATCAGCGGCGCGTGGTTCAGGGAGCACCGAAATTTTCATACGGCGCTCGCAGCCGCTTGCGGCTCGCCCAAGCTGATGAGCATTCGCGAAGGACTGTTCGACCAGGCGGAGCGCTATGTCGCGCTGTCGATCATCTCCAAATTCCCGACGCGCAACGATATCGGCGAGCACGAGCAGATCATGCGCGCCGCATTGGCCCGCAACGTCGCGCGCGCGACGCAGTTGCACAGCGCGCATATCGAGCGGACGACCGAACGGGTTGCAAAGTCGCTCGTCGAGGCGGCGCGCACGGTCAGACTGCGAACCGCGAACGGCAAAGACGTGAAATGATAGCATGGAGCGACGTTCTCGCCGGTCGTCCGCGCCGACGTCCGCACAACCGCATGCCTGACCATTCATGACCCAGAGCAGCGGCGTCACCATACCGGCCGACCGGTTGAGCGCCCTGGTGGCGCGCCTTTTCGTGGCGGCCGGAATTCCGGAACGCGCCGCGCAGACAGCCGCCGACGCGCTGGTCGATGCCGATCTCGACGGCGTTTCCTCGCACGGCGTCATGCTGGTGGATATGTATCTCGACCGCATCCGGCGCGGCTCGGTTTCGACCGAGGAGGCCGGCGTCGTCGTTTCGGACAAGGATGCGACCGTCGTGCTCGACGCCCGCCATGCGCTTGGGCAGCTGACCGCCGACCAGGCGATCAAGATCGCAGTAGAACGCGCGCGGCGCCACGGGGTGGGTATCGTGGCGGTGCGCCATGGCTTTCATTTCGGGACCGCGCGTCGCTACGCGATCCAGGCCGCCAGGGCCGATT
>WNFV01008510.1_pt1 | contig 11550 bp, 10 predicted proteins | sample 5400101 | NCBI WGS metagenome assembly WNFV01 (sample SAMN13153361, study PRJNA577476) | soil metagenome | isolation source: 115 cm soil or saprolite under grassland replicate 1 | place: USA:California | collected 2016-06-15
CACGTAGAGCGCCCGGGTCGTGTCGAAGACGGGTTCGCCGCCCACGAACCCGCGGATCCGCCGCGGCACCGGCTCGACGTGGTTCACCCTGTTCGGCATCGCCGGATAGTCCCTCACGCGCGGCTCCCTTGATCGTGCGGTCTCGCTATGGACAACGCTGCGCGCGGCGGCCGCGATTCCTCAGCCTCAGACTGGCGCCGGCGTCCCTCGGCCCCGGTCAGCGGATGACCCTCACTACCGTGCCGGCGGCGACCGTGGAGCCATGCAGCGACCAGACCATCTTCGCCGGGCCTGAGGGAACATCCGTGCCGACGTCGAGCCGCATCGCGAACCGCACGGACCCGCCCGCAGGGATGACCGCCGCCGCTGCGCAGTTCAGCCGGTAGTCGGCGCGCGCGCCGCCGAGGGCCTCCGCGTAGGCCGGGCACGGGTCGAACGTGACGTCTGCCTTCCCGGTGTTGGCCAGCTCGACGACGTAGTCCAACGGCTCGCCCGCGCGCACGGTCGCCGGGACGCCTTCAAGGCGCGCATGCAGGGTGGGCCACGGCTCGGGAGGCTCCGGCGGCGGCTGCACCGGGCGGTACCACGTACCGATGCGGAACGGGCACGTGGAGTCGAGTCGGTCCGCGACGTCGAACGTCGTGCCGTCGGCGAGCCTGATCTGGACCCGGCGGTAGGTGGTCGTGCTGGCGGGGGCACCACCCTCGCAGCTCAAGGATGTCTCGATCGTGAGCGACGCCTGCTCCCGTCGGCCGATCGTGGCCGGGCGCTCCCCGCTGTACAGCTGGTCGAAGAAGGTCCCGCCCTCCGCCGGGATGGGCACCCGGGTACCGGCACCGTTGAGTCCCGTCAACTCCAGGGAGCCGGAGAGGGTGCACCGGTTCGGGCCCACGTTCTCTACGTGGACGAAGTTGCCGGCGTGGCCCGTCGCGCCCTCCCTGTCGACGCCGACCAGCCGCAGGTCGGCGCCGCGGCACGCCGAGGCCGCAGGCCGCGGGGACGAGGTCACCTGCGGCGGAGGAGTGTAGGGCCCGACCGGCGCATCCAGCCAGGGCACGGCGCCTGCCGAAGCCGGACGCCCGTCGCCGGTGAGCAACGCCGACACCCCGGCCACCAGGACCACCGCGAGCGCCGCGGCCGAGGCAGCCGCGACGCGGCGTCGGGCACGCCGCCGGGCCATGCCGGTGTGGACGCGTTCGATGATGTCCGGCGGGGAAGCAGGCGACCGCCGCGGGTCGTGCAGCATCCGCCGCAGGTCCTGTTCGAGACGGTCCGTCACGGCTGGCCTCCCGCCGCCAATGCCTGCCGCAGCCGGGCCAGCCCCCGGGAGCCGTTGCTCTTCACCGTGCCGACTGAGCAGTCCAGCACCCGGGCCACCTCGACCTCGGTGAGGTCCTCGTAGAAACGCAGCACGATCACCGCTCGCTGTCTCGGCGGCAGCGTCGCGAGCAGCCGCCACAGGGTCTCGTCGGGCCTGTCCGCCGACGGGTCCTCGTACGCCGTCTCCGGCACGGCCGCGGCGAGACGTTCGCGGCGTAGCGACCGCCACCAGCTGACATACCTGGTCGCGATGATCCGCAAAACGTAGCCCTCCGGGTCATCCTTGCGCCGGACCCTCGACCAGGCCACCCCGGTGCGTTCGAGGGCGTCCTGCACCAGGTCCGCGGCCAGTTCGTGATCGCCGGTCAGCGCGTGCGCGAAGCGCAGCAGCGCGGTGTGCCGGGCCCGGATGAACGCGTCGAAATCGCCCGTGGCCTCCCACCGGGTCACCGCTGGCTCGGGCAGCGCCGCGTCGTCGCTCATCGTCGCCTCCCGCACATCCCTAGGACGCACGGGACCGCCTCCAGGGTTGCACGCATCACGGCGCGGCGGGCCGCCTTCAGGCGGTCAGGTCGATGTGCGTCTCGCCGAGCTGCGTCAGCCGATGGGCGGCGGGGTGAGGTTGTAACGCGCGATGACGTCGGTGAGCCAGGGAGGGCGTTCGAACACGAGCCCGTGCTTCTCGGCAAGGGCCGCGATCGTCTCCGGGTCAGGCGCACCGCTGGCCATCACCTCTCCGAGGTCCCAGAAGAAGTGCTCGACACCCGCAGGGCTGATCACCTCGATCATTCGCGCTGGGTCGCGGCGGTCCAGATCGCAGCCGAACGGCGTTGGCTGGGAACCCTCCTGCAGCCCTTCCCGGACCGCCGGCGCAAAACGGTGCGAGCTGCCGTGGCGCACGCGGCGGCGTTTCCCGCCTGGCGCTCGCTGTGCGTCGACCAAGGACTGTCGAACGGATCCGCCGTCGACCTGATGGCGGGCATGGTCGCCGTCGCGTGCGAGAGCGACGAGTTCAGGCCTGACCGGTGACAAGGAGGTGGGCGCTGGCGGCGAGCAGTGCCGGATCCTGCTCGATCGCCCGGGCGCATACGAGGGCGCTCTGGAGCAGGTCGTTCATGGTCGACAGGTCGGTGTTGGTCTTGAGTGCTGCCCACATCGGCCCCTCGATGGCGTGGACGATCACGCCGCGGAATCCGGCGTCCTGGCATTCGGTGACGGCTTCCTCGGGGGTGTGGAAGTAGGCGGCGGTGAAACTGAGCCGCGGGTCGTGGCGTCCGTGGGCCAGCGTGGCCATGGCGAGGTCGCGCTGCCAGGAGTCGAGACTTCCACGGCTCGCGGCCGCGAGCAGCGCCGCGTGCCGGCTGATGACTGCGGCAGCCACGATCCCGCCGGGGCGGAGTACGCGGCGCGCCTCACGGAGGGCTGTGATGCGCTCCTCGTGCTGGAGCAGGTGGTAGAGAGGCCCCAGGAGGAGGACCGCGTCGGCACTGTCGTCCGGCTCGTCGAGGTGCCGGGCGTCGCCGATCGCGGCCGTCAGATTGGTGGATTGGGACAGGGCGGCGTCGACATGTTCGGGGACGATGTCGATCAAGTGGACCTGGTAGCCGAGTCCGGCCAGCCAGCGGGCGTAGATGCCGGTGCCGCCGCCGATGTCGAGCACCCTTGCGGGCGGCGGAGGAAGGTGGGCGGTGAGCAGTTCCGTCGTGCGCACGTGCTCCAGCCGGCCGTGCCCGGTGACGATCAGGCGGTCGGTCTCGGTCATGGTGCTGTAGTACGACCGGATGTCGGCGTCGACCGGACCATCGGGTGCGCCATCCGGCTGGTCGGACGGGCCGGCCTCCGGACCGGCCGCGGGGGCCACGCGGGCTCTTCCGGCCTTCTTGCTGCGATAGAGCGCGGCGTCGGCGGAGCGCACCAGTCCGCTGAGATCGTTGCCGTCCGTGCCGAGCTCGGCGACGCCGGCGCTGAAGGTCACGTGCAGGCTACCGTTGTCGGGGATGTCGATGGGTGTGGACTTGAACGTTTCGAGGGTCTGCCGCATACGGCGCACGCCGTCGGCACGGGACATGCCGAAAGCCAGTACGGCGATCTCTTCTCCGCCCCAGCGGGCGACGACGTCCTCGCCGCGGAACTCACCGGTGAGATGACGGGCAAGCCGCCGCAGCACGATGTCGCCCGCGCTGTGACCGTGCTGGTCGTTGACGCGCTTGAAGTGGTCGATGTCGAGGAGAGCCAGCAAGAGCGGCTGCCGATGCTGGCGGGCAAGGTGGCGCAGCCGGTCGAACTCCTCCTCCATCCGGCGCCGGTTGGCGAGCCCGGTCAACGGGTCGGTGTCGGCGAGCTCGCGGAAGAGCCGGACGCGCTCCAGACGGTTGCGAATACGGGCCCGCAGTTCCGCCTTGCCGAACGGCTTGGCCAGGTAGTCGTCGGCGCCGGCCGCGAAGACGTCCTCGATGGCCGAGGTACCGGTCCGCGCGGTCAGGAACAGCACCGGCAGTGCGGACCAGCGCGGATCGGTACGCACGACGCGGCACAGCTCGGCCCCGTTCACGTGGGGCATGTCCAGATCGAGAACCACGAGATCCGGCCTGGTCTGCTCCAGCGCGTCCCAGAAGCCGCGTGCATCGCCGAGCGTCGAGACCTCGTAGCCGTCTCCGGCCAGCAGTTCCGAGACCGCGACCAGGATCGCCTCGTCGTCGTCGACGGCGAGGACACGGAACTTGTCGCGCCGGCGACGCTCGGCCAGGGACTCGGCCGCGTCGATCAGCGCCATGCCGGTCTGCTCGCGTGGCACGACCACGGAGGCGCCGGCATCGGTCGCGAGCAGTCGATCGGACAACGATGACGCGTCGCCGAGCGCAACCACCGGCACCCGCGGTACCCGGTCGGCGTAGCCGCGCACGATGCTTGCAGCATCGCGCCGTTCGAGGTCGACGATCGCCGCGTCCGCACCGGCGTCGAGCGGGTCGTCCGTGACCTCGATGCCTCGCGCGTGGGCGGCGTCACGAATCGTGGACTCCACCTGCGGATCGACGTGCACGGCGACGATCGTCGTACGGGGCTTCGTCTGGAGGCGCGTGTCCGCTGCCGAGGCGTCGAGGAGGCTTCTGCGCAGCGCCGCGACGCGGACGGCGAGGACTCGTGCGGCTGCGGGGTTCGGATCTGTGGCGAACGACTCCTCGAGCTCACGGGCCAGCACCGTGGCGTCGGGGAACCCGAACGTCCCGGCCGAGCCGGCAAGGCGATGTGCGGCGTGCTCGGCTTCACGGCGCTGGTCCTCCGGAAGTGTGCCGTGGGCAAGGGCCCCGACCGCGCCTTCCAGGGTGGCGACGTTGTTGGCGAACGCGTCGCGCGCACGCTCGTGGATGACGGCCAGCCGGCGGTGTACCGCGGTCGCTTCCTCGCCCCCGGCCTGTGGTCGGCTCATCGGTCCCATCCGAGCAGCTCCGCGACCTCTTTCGGCAGCGTCATCGGGTCGAAGGGCTTGGCGAGGACCCCCGCGACCCCGAGGCTTTCCCACCGCCGTCGTTCGGAACCCTGGACCTTGGCGGTGAGCAGCACCACTGGTATCGATCGGGTCCGGGGATCGGCCTGCAGGCGGCCGAACGTCGTAGGTCCGTCCATCGCCGGCATCATCACGTCGAGCAGAATCGCGTCGGGCTGGTTCTGCCTGGCGATGGTCAGCGCGTCGGCACCGCTGGACGCACAGTCGACTTGCCAGCCGCCGACCAGCTCCAGGCTGGTCTGCGCGACCTCACGGATCGCGTCGTCGTCGTCGACAATGAGGATTCGGGCGGTCATCGTTGGTCCCTTCATCGAGCAGCACCGGTGATCAGGTGGTCGAGCAGGTCGAGCACGCGGCGTTCGACCTCTTCCGGCCTGGTGCTCGCCTTGGTGAAGCACATGTCGGGATCGACGCCCAGCCTGGCTCGGTCGTCGTCGTCGAGCTCGAGGGCGCTGTAGACGACGAGGGGCACACCGTGCAGGTGGGGACCGGTGTGCAGGTACTTCGCGAGGGCGAACCCGTCGACATCCGGTAGCAGCAGGTCGAGCAGGATCAGATCCGGTGGGACGTCGCGGCTCATCGCCAGCGCCTCGCGCCCGGTGAGCGCCTGGCGAGCGTGGACACCGTGCCGGTCGAACAGGGTGCGCATGATCTCCCCGAGGGCCGGGTCGTCCTCGACGAGCAGGACCCGGGGGCGCCCGTCGAGGCCGTGCACGGCGCGATCGAGCGTCGCGAGCAGCACGCCGACGTCGAGTGGTTCGCTGAGCCAGGCGGTGACGTCGACCGGTGGGACGTCCTTCTCGCTGCCGCCGAGAACCACGATGGGCACATCGCGGGTCCGCTTGTCGGCCCGAAGCGTGCCGAACGCGGCCCAGGCTTCGGCTCCCAGCTGTCCGAGGTCCATCACGATGGCGGCCGGTGCGCGTGTCGTGGCCGCCGAGACGGCCTGTTCGGCGGAGTCGGCGACGATCACCTGGTATCCGTGGTTGGTCAGGACCCGGCAGATCAGGCTGCGGGTTCGCGGCTCGTTCTCGCACACGAGCACGGTCGCGTCGGGTCCGTGGCCGGGTCCGAGCTCGGAGACGGCGTCACTCGGTACGGCAGGAAGCATCACCTTGAAGGTGGCGCCCTGGCCGGGCGCGCTCTCGGCCCAGATCCGGCCGCCGTGCAGCTCGACGATGCCCCGGCAGATCGCCAGTCCGAGACCCGTGCCACCCTTGTCCCGGGTGTCGGCGGAGTCGATCTGGATGAATCTGCCGAACACCGCCTCGAGCTGGTCGGCCGGGATGCCGCGACCGTCATCGCTGACGGTGAACAGCACCGAGCCGTCCTGCTCGGCCGCGGAGATCCGGACAGTGCCTCCGGGCGGCGAGAACTTGATCGCGTTGCCGAGCAGGTTCGTCAACGTCTGCACGATCCGGTCGGAGTCGGCGTGGAGCCGCCGCTCGGTCGACTGAGGCTTGTCCACCGTCACACCAGCCTGGACCGCCAACCCCCGCATCTCCCTCATCGCGCGACCGACCAGGTCATCGGCGGAGCAGTCCCGGCGGCTCGCCGCCAGGTTGCCGGCTGCGATGCGCTCGATGTCGAGGATGTCGTTGATCAGCCGGATCAGCCGGTCGGTCGACTCGACGGCGATGGCGATCATCCGCTGCGCCTTCGGCGGTGCGTCGGCCAGCAGGCCGCCCTTCAGAAGTCCGAGAGCGCCGCGCACCGAGGTCAGCGGCGTCCTCAGCTCGTGGCTGACCACCGAGACGAACTCGTCCTTCATCTTGTCGAGCGCGCGCCGTTCGGTCACGTCACGGATCAGCACCACCGCTCCCGTGACCTCGTCTGCGTCCCGCCTCGGTGTGACCGTGAGCTCGATGGGCACCTCGGCACCGTCGAGTCGTCGATGCACCGCATCGATCATCGTCTGGGTCCGGCCCTCGGCCATCGCCGCCGGCACAGGGTGATGGGCTTCCGGGACCTGCGCGCCCTCGCCGTCGTAGAGGTGCAAGACCTGCTGCAGCACGGACCCCACAAGCTTCTCGGCCGGTCCGCCGATGATCTCCCCGGCCGTGGGGTTCGCGAACGTGACATGGCTGGTCCGGTCGACGCCGATGATGCCCTCACCAGCGCTGTCCAGGATCGACTGGTGCTGACCGGTCAGCCGTTCCAGCTCGCGCGTCCGCTGCTGTACCCGATTCTCCAGATCACGGGTGAGCCCGATGTTGTCGGCCAGCGTCAGCAGGTGACGCACCACCACCAGCGCCGCGAGGCTGATCATGATGGTGACCAGCCGGCGATCGGTCAGCCGAGCCGGCGACGCGGCGATGATGACGAGCACCACGGTCACCGGCACGTACGGAAGCAGCTCGCGGCTCATCGCTCGCGGATCGGCGGCGGCGTGTCTGTGCTGTGTTCGTACGACCGGCACCAGTGCCGCCAGCGCGAGGAGCATGTACCCGACGGTCCATCCCACGTCGAACCCGCTGCCGGCCGCATCCTTGCCTTGCAGCGCGAGATAACCGATACCGGTGTCGGCGCAGCCGATGGCGACGAATCCCACGGCCACCAGCAGCAGCGGCAACCGTTCCGCTCCCGTGGCGCGCAGCGCCAGGACACCCGCGATGGAGATGACCACGATGTCGGTGAGCGGGTAGTACAGATAGACGAACAAGTAGAGCGGGCTCGCCTCGCCGAGCTGGTCGAACAGCGGCCCTACCACCAGGATCCAGCTGACGAACAGCAACGCCGCCGCCATGATCAACCCATCCGCGACCGCGCGAGCACGGCCCGGTGCCGACAGGCTCCGGCTCGGCAGCGCGAGCATCCCCACCACCACGAACGGCACCAGCGCCACATAGAAGATGTCGGCCGGGCCCGGGAACGTCTGCGTCTCGGGCGCGAGCACCTGGTAGTAGAACCAGATCGTGTTGCCGACTGTGTAGCAGCTCGCCGCGACGGCCAGCAGGAGCCAGGCGAACCGTTGGCTGCGGTCCCTGGCGCCTGCGGCACGCGCACACGTCACCGCCGCCAGCCCGGAGAAGACGACGAGACCGCCATCGCTCACGGCTCGGGTAACGCGCTCACCGGCCAGGTCGCCGACGGTCAGCACGATCAGTGCTGCCGCGACCACGGCGCAGCCGATCGCGGTTGAACGGAAGGTCCTCCATCCAGAGGCTTGCTCCGGAACCATGTCTGCCCCCGTACTGTGCTCAGAGTGCCAGGTCTGCTACCACGTGTAGTTCACTCGATACGCTACGCGGTTGGCGGACACGCGGAAAGATCGTCTTGAGACCCTGACACGAACGCCGGGCCGGTCGATGAGTCGATCGGCCCGGCGATTCCCCTCAGTGGGGAGGGGCGGAGGATACGAGATTCGAACTCGTGAGGGGTTGCCCCCAACACGGCTTTCCAAGTCCTCGCGATGTTGTACGGCTGATGCTCATCGTCGTTCGGCACGCTGGTGGTGGCGTGCCGATGGACGGCTGTGAACGCCCTCGTCGGACTGGATCCGGACCAGATCCGCGCCTCGGTCCACCTCCTTGAACAGTGCCGCTGCACGCCCGGCGGTGTCCGAGGCCCAGCGCCCGGTGCTGAGCAGCTCCAGGACAAGGATGCCGACGCCGAGCCCGAGCACCAGCCACCACACGGCGTGCTCCGCGCTGGTGAACGCCATCCCGCCGCGCGCGAGGGCCGATCCCACGATCGTTCCGGAGATCGCGACGCCCAGGGTGGTGCCGGTCTGCCTGCCGGCGGAGGCCAGCGAGGTGGCCACCCGGCCATCGAGCGGGGCATCCCGCAGACCGCCGTGTTGGTGATCGGTGGTTGACGGTGCCCAGGAAGATGCCGAACAGCAGATAGATCGCGAGCACTGCCGGCACAGGGGTGGTCGGTCCGAGCCAGATCGACGCGCCGCCGCCCAGCGCCAGGGCCGCCCCGGCGACCACCAGCGGCGGTCGAGGACCGCGCGCGCCGACCAGCCGGCCGGTGAAGGGGGAGAGTACGACGGTCAGCGTCCCAACTGGCAGCAGGCACAGCCCCGCCGTCAGCGCCGACATGCCCCGCACGTCCGGCAGGTACAGGGTGGTCACGAACAGGAACGCGCCGAACCCGCACAAGGCGAACAGCGCCATCAAGATCGCCGCGCTGAACGGCACGCTGCGAAACAGGCGCAGTTCCAGCAGTGGGTCGACACGGCGCGGTTCGTAGCCGAGGATGCCCAGCGCGCCGAGTACAGCGACGGCGAGTACGCCGAAGATGATCGGCGGGGTCCAGCCCAACCGCTCGGACTCGATGATCGCGCAGACGACGGTGCTCAGCACCAGGATCACCAGGGTCTGGCCCACCGGGTCGAATCGGCGCGCCCGGGCGGGACTCGGGCACGAACAGTGCGGTGCACACGATCGCGGCGGCCACGATCGGCACGTTGATCCAGAAGATGGAGTGCCAGCCCAAGCCCTCGACCAGGGCGCCGCCGAGGATCGGACCCAGAGCCAGCGACAGGCCGGTCATCGAGCCGAACACGCCGATGGCCCTGGCCCGCTCAGCCGGGTCGGGGAACGTGGTGGCGACGATCGCCATCGCCACGGGTTGAGCATCGTGCCGCCGGCGGCCTGCAGCGCACGCGCCGCGATCAGCCAGCCGATACTCGGCGCCAGGCCGCACATCAGCGAGCCGAGGCCGAAGACAGCCAGGCCGACCTGGAAGACGCGCCGACGGCCGACCCGGTCGTCGGTGGACCCGGCCAGCACCAGGAAGCTGGCCAGGCACGGCAACGAGCAGGAACGACTTGCCCTCATGGAGGCCCACCGCGCCGATGTGACCGCCAAGCTCGCTGAGAGACAGGAGAACCTCAAGCTCATCGACCACAAGATCGACGTCTACCGAGGCCGGCTCGCCGCCGGCGACGCCGACCAGTTGTGGGCGCCCAACCGCCAAGCGCCTTGAGGTGCACAGTTCGGGCGAGGGTCGCGCGGAACTGAGACCCTGGACGTGATCAGGATGGCCTTGGATTGGCAAAGTAGTCGCCGAGCATGTCCGAAACCCATTGCGCCTGGCGTACTTCGCCGCGCGGACCGAATTCGCTGAACCAGGGTTTGATGTCGAGCACGGGAGTGCCGTCGATCGCGTCCAGTTCTTCGACATGCAGATCCAGACCGTCTACTTTGACCAATCGACAGCGTGACACGCCCAGCCAGTTCAGGCGCCGCATGTTCCGATGGCCGAAGATGCCGACCTCCGGCCACTCCGGATTATCTCGCGGTCGGCGCGCACCGGGATGGAGATCTGCCTGATCGGTGCGATGGAAGAAGAAGACGACTTCCAGATGTGAGAACTCCTCGAGACCCGCCGTCGAGCTGGCGTCGAACATGTCGCCGTCGATGCGGATGATGGACTGCGCCCCGCCCCAGTAGTCGTCCGTCGGTTCAGCACGACCACCGACAACCTGTGCGACTGGTCGGACGCTGATGCCCTGGCTCGTCATTGCCCTCCTTCTCGTTACGTGGATCCGAGGCCGTTCATGGATGCGATGTCGAGCTCAGATAACCGGCGGCTCTTGCATCGAGCTCTGCCACCGATCGCAGCCGACGACCACGGAATGCCGCCAGTTCCGACCGCATGTCGAGCACTACTTGGCGCGCCCGGCCTGAATGGATGCCGTCCATCGCGGTCAGAGCGTCCGACCAAGTGCCGCACGCCTCCTCCACATTGCCGAGTCCGGCCAGGGTACTGCCGAGATATCCCAACGTGACCACATGCGTTCGAGCAAAGGCGTCAGCCTTGCGAGTGCGAACGCTCCGGCGAAACTCCCGGGCCGCGCCGGATAGGTCACCCATCTCACGCAACGTCCGAGCCGTCTCATGTGCAAGGCTCGCTTCGCCGAAGAAGTACTCCCTGCCCGGCTCGCCGTCCGGTGTCGCCGATGCCAGGTCGCGTTCGGCTTCCAGCAGTGCCGCCGCAGCCTCGCGCGTGCGGCCGGTCGCCGCCAATGCACGAGCGTGTACGACGCCCGTCAGAGCGCGCTCCCGTGGACTCGCGGTGGTTGATCGTTTTCCGGCCGTCGATGCGGCAGCGAGATCGAGCGCTTGCGTGCGATGCCCGAGGTCGAGTGCCTGATGGGCCATGGCCCGCAGAATGTGGCCGGCCAGTGGCGGGTCGTCCGCCTCGGCGGCAAGTTTCACGGCAACACTGAAGTAGTGCTGGGCCAGCGAGTGCTCGGCGTTGTCGAAGGCCATCCAGCCCGCGAGGTAGGCGAGTTCTCCTGCGGTCGAGAACATCTCCCGACGCAGGTGGTCATCCGCGTACGTGCCACGCAGGTAGCGCGAGATGTCCGAGGTCAGGTACTGCACGACTGCCGTGCGGGCGTGGCCACCACCGCGTCGCTGGTCGATCTCGGAGAGGAGCCGACCAGCTTCCTTGACCGCTTCAAGATCACCCCGACCGACCAGTCGGGAACCACGCGGTGCACGGTCCCGACCACGCTGGATCATCTGATCCCACCACGGCCCCGCGGGAACCGTCAGTGCGGCAGCCGAGTACGCGGCTGCGCCGAGAACCGACCTCCGCGTGACGTCCACGTCGCCTCTCCCGAGATCGGCTAGTCCGAAGTTGCGTGGCTTGCGACGCGGGAACCCCCAGCTGAGCTGGGGGTTCGTCGTTTTCGGCTGTGGCTGTTCTGACTACTTCAGGGTCAGGGGGATGGTGGCGCTGAGGAGGTCGAAGGCGTGGCGCTGGTC
>WNFV01020097.1_pt1 | contig 11550 bp, 7 predicted proteins | sample 5400101 | NCBI WGS metagenome assembly WNFV01 (sample SAMN13153361, study PRJNA577476) | soil metagenome | isolation source: 115 cm soil or saprolite under grassland replicate 1 | place: USA:California | collected 2016-06-15
CCGCGCGGCTCGATCAATGTCACGCGGATACCCAGCGCCGTAAAAATGGACGCGTATTCCGTCCCGATGACTCCTCCACCCACAACCGCCATCGTTTTGGGAATTTTCTTCATATTTAAGATGCTATCAGAATCAAAAATTAAGCCGTCATCAAAAGGAATTTCAGGCGGATGATGTGGAGAAGACCCTGTGGCAATCAGAATGATTTCACCAGAGATTTCTTTCTCGCCTTTTTCGGTATTGATCCGGACCGTATGCTCATCTTTAAGAGAGGCCTCCCCATGAATAAGCATGATCTTCTCATAACGGACATGCTGCGCCATCATCTCCCGTTCTTTTTCCACAACGGTCCGCTCGCGGTACATAAAGTCTTTAATCGTCAAATTCTCTTTGAGAGAATAATCGATTCCATACAAGCCACGCTGCTGCAGGCCTGAAAAATACAAAGCAGACTCGCGCAGCGTTTTCGATGGGACTGTACCCGTATTGATTCCCGCGCCGCCAAGATACGGCTCGCGCTCGATCAACGCGACCCGCTTCCCATATTGAGCAGCTTTCGCGGCACCTGTATCCCCCGCGGGTCCCGCACCGATGACGATCAGATCATAATCTTCTGTCAAATCCGTTTATCCAAACACTCTTCGAAAGAGATCAGATTCTAGTAAATTATTCGGATCGCATCTCTTCTTAAATTCTTTGAATTTTGCTATTGTTGCTTCACCCAAAAATGCTCCTGCAGTTTCCGCAGATGTCTCGCTGTTCTTGGCAAAATAGAACCGTCCACCTGCATTCAGCACAATGCGATCGAAGTCCTTCAGCATTTTGCTTAACGTAGTACGGTTTCCATCTGTCACTTTGAAATCCAGCGCCAGGGAGAAGCCCTCCACGGCATGGGTCAACAGGAATTTGTCGGGGCGATGACGTTTGGTCACACCCAAATAGGAAGGCATGCCGCGCTTGAGAGATAGAGTCAACATCTCACGCCAGGCATCCTCGGCGGTCTCCTTGGGCAGGAAGGATTGATACTGGATCAGCCCACCGCGGCCGTATGACAATTCCCAGTTTGGAACATAATCGAGCAGGAAATGAAAAGCCGCATGAGACTGACGGAACGTGTGTGTGCGGCGCGAGGCAATATACTTCGCTGTATTCACTCCCCACCAGCCCAAGTTATTCACGAATGGGATCATAAACAGATACAAAATGGACTTGGGGAATACGCCAAAGATGCGCGGCGGCAGAATCTGATTATTCAACTGCATGGTCTTTTGCGGGTTCGGGTCTTCATTGCCATGCAAATAATTGGCAGCATGGATCTGACCGCGGCCCAGGCTCTTTCCGCCAGTCATCGTATCCATCCAACCGACAGTGTAATCATGGTTGGGCGCTTTATCCAACAGGAAGGAAAGATGTTCGCGAAGATCATGGACGGGCCAGGCATGCACTTCCAACAGCCCGGATTCAATGTGCTTCATCTGCAAGGTAATCGATGTAAAGACACCCAGCATGCCAAGTCCACTGATCATGCTATAGAAAAGGTCAGCATTCTTCTTGGGCGTGCAGGTGATCTCCGCACCTGTCGGTAGAAGAGCGGTGAATTCAACCACGTGTTCACCGATGGGGCCCATCTTGAAATTATTTTTGCCGTGGATGTTTGCAGCGAGACAACCGCCCAAAGTCGTCTTCATCGTACCTGAAACGACGGGAGGCCACCAGCCATTCGGCTCGACGCACTGCCATAATTGCTCAAGCGTGACGCCCGGCTCGCACTTCACCATACCGGAGGCCGGATCCCATTCGAAGATCTGATTCATCGCTGACATATCCAGCGTGATGCCGCCCCCGTTCAACGACGCGTCGTTATAACTTCTCCCTGCGCCGCGGGCTGTGACCGTTAACCCTGATTCCCTTGCAAGACGAAAGACCTCTTTAATCTCTTGGACAGAGGTAGGACGGAAACGATAGGAAGGTGCCCGTAAAGAGTGACCGAAGTTTTCAAATTGGGTGAAGTTTTTTAGAGAGAGAGAGATGTTTGCTTCCATGTGATTGAACCTCTATCCGATAGCAAGCTATCGGACTCCATAGCTAGAATGATAACCTTCTGAAAATGAATGATGGCGTATGCCGAATGGCAAGCATGATCCAACGCCAGAGGGAGGGTGTGTAAATTACCTGCTTGCGTTTCTGCATCGCATTCCAAATATCCTCGACCGCTTTTTCAGGCGCGATCGTGAATGGCGTCGGTCCCTGTGCAGCCTTTAGCATTTCCGTTTGCACAAAACCAGGTTTGACCGTTAGCACGTTGACACCATGACGTGTGAGGCGATTCCGTAGGGCTTCGAGATACGTCGTCAGTCCAGCCTTCGAGGTATTGTAGCCGGGGTTGCCGACGCGCCCACGATCTCCAGCCACAGAAGAGATGCCAACGATCTGCCCGGCTTTTGCAGATTGAAACATCTCAGCGACTGGATTCAACCAAGCCATCGCACCGATGAGATTGACCTCGATCATCTTGCGGTCATTCTCAAAGTTATACTTATCGATGCCACCGGGTGGATAATTTACACCGGCAACGAAGACAACCAGATCCAACCCGCCAAGATCAGCCACAATTTTACGAAGAAGCCCTGGCACTTTTTCGTATTCGGTCACATCGTGGACATAAGCTCGACCACGCAACTCTTTGGAGGTTTGATTGATCTCGTTGCAGAGCGATTCCAGCTTATCTTTACTCCGCGCCAGCAAGGCAAGTGTATAACCTGCCCTGGCAAGACGGCGCGCCAGCGCCGCGCCGATTCCATCAGAAGCGCCAATAATGATCCCGCGTCGGCGTGGATTTAATGGTGTTGCGGCAGCAGGCTTGGGGTAGTTTGACACGTTGTCCTCCAATTACGGGCGAATGGATTCTAACATATCCGCTCCCCTATCTAATCTGTTATCTCTGTTATTATTGAAAGGTTGTATAATTCTTGAAGCTTAAGGGTGCAACGCGAGGTATCAATCATCCTACGTGACTCGTTATAATCCTACCTATACGTCAGACACGATAGGACAAAAGAGCCAATTAAAGTTTTGTCAAATCATGATTAAATGCCCCCCTAAACGACATCAAGCATGGGCGATCACAGACTGAAAATCCTGACCGAGGCACGCAATATCCTGGAAAAAGAGGGGGGATCCCAGAGCGAGAAAGAATCTCTTCTTAAATTGCTTGATATTCTGACTGCCTCGTTGGAAAAATTTTTCCCTGAAAATAACAATACCGTTGAAAATGTTGCTCGCGAGTTGATCAATAATCGCTCGTTACTAGCCATGCTCAAGCAGCAGACCGATGAACTGGACGCGCTCAAGAAGTTGAGCATCAATCTCACCTCCAGCCTTGACCTGCCGGATGTTCTGGATGCGGTCGTGTCCGAAGCAATGCGTCTGATCGAGAACGCGCGCGATGTCAACATCTTTCTGTATAAGAATCACAAACTTTCCTTCGGCGCCGCCTTGGATGCAGATGGGACACGCAACCGGCCCTGGTCAAAACCCAGGTCGAACGGTCTCACCAATACTGTGGCACGTGAAGGTGAAATGATCATCGTTGAAAACATGCAGAATCATCCCATGTTTCAAAATGTGCCCAACCATTGGGTTGGGTCAATTATCGGCATTCCTCTCAAAGTAGGAGAGACAGTTATGGGCGTGATGAACCTTTCGCGCTCCACCATCGGAGGCTTTTCCGCCTCGGAACTTCGATTGCTGAGCCTGCTTTCAGACCAGGCGGCTGTCGCGATCTCAAACGCCAGCCTTCATCAAATGATCAGTAGGCAAGCGTACAGCGACACATTAACCGGGCTTCCCAATCGTCGCGCCTTGGATGAACGGCTGGAAGAGGAAGTTTCCTCTGCGCGCCGAAATAACTATTCCTTCGCTGTCATTATGATGGACCTGGATGGATTCAAATTAGTGAATGACACCTATGGACACTCGGTGGGCGATGACGTCTTGCGGCTGGTCTTTAATCAAATGGCGCGCGGAGTCCGCACTACCGACTTTCTTGCACGTTATGGCGGCGACGAGTTGACACTGATTCTGAGCCAGACCGAAATGTCTTCTGCCCTGATCGTCGCTGAAAAAATTACCGAAGGAATGAGAAAGCTTAAGTATAAACTGCCAGATGGCAAACGGCTCAAACTTGGCATCTCAGGTGGGATTGCCCTATTCCCGGTCCACGCACGCAGCGGACCAGACCTTCTGCGGGCTGCGGATGCCGCGCTCTATCACGCTAAGAAATTTCAGCGCGGAACCTTCGAAATCGCACGCGGGATTACCGGTCCGCTGGCAACTCATCAGATGGGACGACAATAAAGCATCTGATTGATTTTGCAGGGGTTATAATTTCTGAAAATCAAATAAGCCTTGCGAAGGTTTGGATGGAAGAGATTCACCTGTGAGCAAAACCTTCGCAAGGCTTCTTATAAAATCCACTTTCAAGAGAGACATCATGCCTCGCAAAGTCAAAATTATCCTGAACCCTATGGCAGATATGGGAAACGCATGGCGCGTGGCACGTGACCTGCGTTCGATCACAGAACAACATGGTGGCGTAGACTGGAGTGGGACAGTCTATCCAGGTCATGCGATTCAACTGGCGCAACAGGCAGGAGAACAAGGCTATGACATGGTCATTGCCATGGGCGGCGATGGAACAGTTCATGAAGTCATTAATGGATTGATGAAAGTCCCTGAAGAGAAACGGCCGATTTTAGGTATTGTCCCGGTCGGTTCAGGCAACGACTTTGCACACGGGATCAATGTCTCTCGAACCCCGACGGAGGCGCTCACTCACGCATTAGATGGCGAAGCATCCACAGTTGATCTCGGCTTGATGACCGATGAGCATGGGCGGAAAGAGTATTTTGATAACACATTGGGCATTGGTTTTGGCGCAGTCGTAACCATTCGCTCACACAAGCTTCCTGTTTTGCGTGGCTTTCTCATGTATCTCACTGCTGTCATCCAAACCATTATTTTGGATCACAATCCGATGGCCATGCAAATCGAAACGGATGATCAAAAATGGCAGCAGAGCGTCATCTATCTCGTCATATGTAATGGTCCGCGTGAGGGTGGTGGTTTCCTCATTGCACCTGAGGCAAAAATCGACGATGGGCTTTTCCACTATGCGATGATCACGAACGTGAGCCGTGCCATGATGTTCCGCATCGTGCCGGAGGTGATGAAGGGTACGCACGGTCGATTCAAGCAGGTTCGCATGGGCACGTGCCAGGAACCGACCTCCGCAAAGTCAGCTTTGAAATATTGCCAAGTGCCCTCAAAGTGGTGCGCGGGTAAATCGGTTATAAGTAGACACGTAAACAGGTAGACAGGTACAATACATGTGTACCTGTCTACCTGTTTTCTTTTATACTTCACCCATGCCTGATTTATTTCACTCTCTCCTCAAACAAGATATCGGACACCTCCGTATCATCGCAGAATTATGGGGGCTTGAATTGGATGCTACAGACAGCGACGCGGCGTTAGAGGAACTGTCTGATTCTTTGCTCAAACCGGGCTTGCTGGCCGAGTTAATTGACGCTCTCTCCCCGGAAGCGAATTCTGCCATCAACGCCCTTGTCAGTTCGGGTGGACGAATCCCCTGGCCCATGTTTACGCGCAAATATGGTGACATCCGCGAGGCCGGCGCAGGGAAACGCGATCGGGAAAAGTTATACCTTCAACCTGCATCGGCGACCGAAATCCTGTTCTATCGGGGTCTTCTGGCACGAGCATTTTTTGATACGAAAAAGGGACCGCAGGAGTTTGCTTATATTCCCGATGACCTACTAAGCCTGATCAGTCATGCACGTAGCCTAACAGATGATGCCAGTGATAATGCGGAAAAAGATGAGGCAGACCCAGATGACTCACCTGTTGCCCCATTAGGTCGCGCTGCCTCTCCTGCTGAAAAAGGACAGGAAATTCTCGCAAACGACTCCATCTTGGATGATGCAACGACGATGCTCGCAGCGTTACGCTTAAGCAACGAACTTCCTGAAACAAAGATACCAGCGAATGTCTTGCAAGCCTTGCTTCAATCGGCACACTTAATTAGAGAAGGTACGCCACAACCAGAACCTGTAAAGGCTTTTCTTGAGGCACCGCGCCCTGAGGCGCTGGTATTCCTCCAAAATGCATGGATCCAAAGCAAAACGTTCAACGAGTTGCGCCTCATGCCGAGAATCATTTGTGAAGGCGAGTGGAAAAATGAGCCGCAGGAAACGCGTGAATTTTTATTGAATTTACTGGATGCCATCCCCGAAGGGAAATGGTGGAGCCTCAATGCGTTCATTCGCGACATAAAGCAAAAATATGCAGACTTCCAACGACCCGCTGGCGATTACGACTCGTGGTTTATCAAAAGGGAATCTGACGGACAATACCTGCGCGGCTTCTCATCCTGGGATCAGGTGGATGGCACGCTCATTAAATTCTTTATTACAAATATTTTGTACTGGCTTGGGCAGGTTGATCTATGCATTGCTGAAGGTGCAATGGAGCCAACTTCATTCCGCGTTCTAAATTCACAATCTCACCTCACTAGCAAAGAGGATAAAAAAATAAATATCTCCTCACAAGGATTGATCTCTGTGCCTCGTCTCGCGCCGCGCGCAGTGCGTTATCAAGTTTCGAGGTTCTGCGAATGGGATGAACCCAAGGATGGCATTTATCGTTACCGGGTTTCGACAAATTCTCTGACGAAAGCCAAGGAACAGGGGCTGAAGATCGAGCATCTGCTTGGGTTGTTGACAAAACACTCGGAGGCAGGAATTCCACCTACACTGATCAAAGCCCTCAAACGCTGGGAGGTTAATGGGACCGAGGCGCGAGTGCAGACTCAGGTTATCTTGAAGGTGAGTAGGCCTGAGGTTCTCGAAGAGATGCGTAGATCAAAAGCAGCAAAATTTCTGGGGGAAGTATTAAGTCCAACGATGGTGATTGTTAAAAGCGGAGCGATCCAAAAAGTGATGGAAGCTCTGACAGAGCTGGGCCTGTTAACCGAAGTGATCGCAGACTAGCCACCCAAAGCCATCAGCACTGTTTTATTTACGTCAAGCGACTTGCCGCGTTCAAGTTCCACTTCGATATCATCTGACCGTACCTTCTTTAGATCTTCGAGGACAAGGTGAATATCGCGGTGGGTATCACTGTTGGTTTCAGGATGATTCATACACATTCCCAGAATTTGGAGGGCAGATTTGCGTTGGCCTTCCGCCGCGAGAATATTTGCGTAACCCACAAGCGAAAATAAGACCCATGAGATGGAATCATTTTCAATATTGAGTTGCAGGGCCTCACGCAATGAAACGTATGCCTCGCGGATCTCGCCTAAACCCACTTGCGAATAAACAAGATTAATGAGCATGATAGGTAAGTTATAACGATTGCCCAATTCGCGCGCCAGTTTGATGCCTTCCAGTGTATACGGTTTGGCCTCGGCATACTTTCTTTGAACACGAATGAGTTCACTTAGATTGTTATACGTCCGCGCGAACCCATAACGGTCACCAGCGTTTTTACAAATTTCGATCGCCTGAAGATGGTAATCATGTGCCTGTTCGAATTGATGATTATTGACGCTGATCATCGCCAGCATGTTCAAGGAAAATGCCTGTGCAACCGCATCTCCTGTTTGCTTCGCAAATTCATAACTCTCTTCGCCATATTTTTGCGCGTCGGCATATCTGCCCTGATAGTGACTGATATATCCGAGATGAGCAAGAGTGTACGCAATTACATCAATATCGTTCAATTCCTGCGCGATGAGAAGACTATTCTGCAAATTGATTTCCGCCTGATCAAACCTGCCCTGTTCCAATCCTATACGGCCGAGACGCGCCAACGCCTTGGATTCAAGCCCTCGGTCGGAGATGGTGCGCGCCAGCGCGATACACTCCTCAAAACGTGCCGTGGCAGTAGCATGGTCGGTGAGCCAGAGTTGTGCCATACCAATGGTGAGCAAGAGACGGGCGCGCATCGCTGGGTTGGTGTATTCCGAGGAGGCCAGGATGGCTAAAGCGCGTTCAGAGGCGGAAAGCGCATCGCGGTAGGTACTGAGGCGCATGGACTGCTCGGCGGCACGTTCAAGGAATTCAACGGCGTGCACAGTATCGCCTGCAAGTTCATAATGTTGCGCAATCAAGCCAAGATATTCATCGATCCGCTCATCACTTTGCTGAATGAGCCAATCGGCCGCCATGCGATGATACAGTTTACGCTTGGCTTTCAACACGCGCTCATACGTAACCTCGCGCAAAATCGCATGCTTAAAGATGAATTCCTGCGTGCTGGCAAAGGCGGATGGTTGGTGGGAGAAGACCAGTTCCTTATTGCTCAGAGCGCTCAAGGCAGAGCGGACCTCCTCGCCACCTGTGAGCGCCTGCGCGGCTTCTGAGCCGTGTATTGCTGCGACAGCCGCATCCCAAAATGTGCGGCCGATCACCGCGGCGCGTTCAAGGACTTCGCTCTCCATCGAGGGGAGGCGGTCAAGGCGGGCCTGTAGAACACCCGTCAGCGTAGCAGGGACTCGCAATTGCGTCACACTGTGCGGTACGATCTGCCAAAGTTCCTCGCCTTTCACGATGACACCGTCTTCGATTAACACTTTTACCAACTCTTCCAAATAAAACGGATTGCCCTCCGCGTTTTTGGCAACTGTCTCCACAAGGTCTCGAGGCAGGTCAGGTACATTTTGTAAAATTTCACGCACCAATTCACGGCTTGCATTGAGATCAAGGCTATTGATCGTGAGAACGGTACAAAGCGGGAAATTGCTTCCCCAGGTTGGATGTGATTCATCCAGGCTGGGACGCGCTGTGCACAAAATAAATATCGGTAAACTGGTTTCTAATTTTGCCAGATCTTCGATCAACTCGAGAGAGCCATTATCTGCCCAGTGGATATCATCCAGCAAAAGAACTACCGGTGAATCCAGCGTAAGTTCTGTAAAGAACTGCACGATATGGTTGAAGGAACGATCTCGGATCTGGCGCGCATCGTTTCGAATGCCGTGCACAAAGATGCTTTCAGAAAAATCAAAGCCAAGCAATTCACCAATGAATGCAGTCCGTTCTTCGCTTCCAACGCTGGTCATTGCGGCCATGCCGCTCATTAACTTCCCACGCGCCTCGGCTTGGGAGTCGCTATCTCGAATCTGAAAACGCTCGCTAAACACATCACGCAATAAACTGTAGGGCAGACTCATGGTCTCTTCATCTGCACGGCCTTTGAACAAATAAAAATCGCTGGGACGTGAATCCATCCACGTTTCAAATTCGTAAATGAGACGACTCTTTCCCAAACCCGCCTCCCCCTTGACGACAACGACTGTTACATGACAACTAGTCACACTCTGTTCGAACGCAGATTGTATGGCCTTGAATTCCTCTTCGCGCCCGACCATTCGGGTTGTTACACCTTCAACTCCTCTTCTGCCGGTCCGAAATGCGCGCGGCCTCACTCGCTGGACAACGTATGTTTGCAGCGGTCCGGTCTTACCCCTCAGTGTGAGCAGTGTTTGCTTTTGGATATCAAAGACGCCGCGTACTAGTTCATAAGTGTCACGCGAAATGAGGATATCACCCCCATGTGCAGAATTGACCAGGCGACTGGCTGTATTGACCGTATCACCCATTGCCGTAAATTCGCCCTGTGTGCCAACTGCGCTCAGCAAAACCTGACCACTATTAATCCCCACCTTCAAGCCGATGGGAAGTGAACCTACCTCTTTTTTGAATGTTTCCTGTATTTTGAGCGCCGCACGGACAGCGCGTTCTGCATCGTCTTCGCGCGCGGTTTCTATTCCCCAGAGCGCCATGACCGCGTCGCCAATATGTTTGTCGATATACCCGCCATATTCCTGAATAACCCGGTCTGCCCGTTTCCACAGATAGTTGACGAGGTTCGTCACATCCTCCGCATCCATGTGTTCAGAGAATGCAGTAAAGCCCGAGACGTCTGCGAATAAAACGGTCACCTGTTTTCGGCGCGCCTGATTGGCTGCATCCTGCTGGGTAGCCTGTCTTTCCAGGTCATTCAATTGGTCACGCAAAACAGTCAGCGTTGTCTCCGCCACGGAATCCCCCAAGACCGAACGCATACGCTCCTGCGCTTCAATGGCTTCTTTGAGATCGGCAATTTGCTGATGCAGGGGTTTGGCACTCATGGAATGACCAGATTATAAATTGAATTTTTGCAATCTTCACTTTTTTAACCAACTCTAATGTAGTCCTTGGTCGTGCCATGGTTTCTCTTGCCTTTAATGATAACGCCTGTTTTAGCGCTCGTCTCATAAATGGCCAATTTCTGAAGTGATTTGTAGTATAAAATTCAAGCTTTCGTTTGGATGCACATCTGAAGCATACGTGCGGTACTCTGTAATCATCCGCTCGGAAGAATGGATCTGTTCTCAAAAGGAGTCGATATGGTCGATCTGACAGGGAAGGTTGCAGTGGTGACCGGGGCAAGCCGTGGCGTTGGTAAAGGCGTAGCACTCGGATTAGGAGAAGCAGGTGCAACGGTTTATGTTACCGGGCGGACGATCAAAGATAAAACGGACACGGAAAAATTAGGCGGAACCGTTTTTGAAACCGCAGAAGCCGTGACAGCAATGGGAGGCAAAGGCATTGCGATTCCATGTGACCATCGGTATGACGCACAGGTGGAAAAACTATTCCAGCGTGTGGAACAAGAGAGCCAACGATTGGATGTTTTGGTTAACAATGCCTGGGGTGGATATGAACAAATGGAGCACGATGGTGATTTTACATGGTTTAAGCCCTTTTGGTCGCAACCACTCTGGCGTTGGGATGCGATGTTCCAGGGTGGCGTACGCGCCGCGTATGTGGCAAGTGCCTTTGCCGCAAGAATGATGGTCGAGCAAAAGAGTGGGTTGATCGTGAATATTTCGTATTGGGCCGCGCAAAAATATATGAGCAATGTATCGTATGGAGCTGCCAAAGCTGCGGTGGACAAAATGTCTGCGGACATGGCACACGAAGCCGAAAAGTTCAATATAGCCGTGATTTCACTTTATCCGGGGTTGGTACGGACGGAGCATGTCCTACGTGATGCACAATACTTTGACATGAGCAATTCAGAGTCGCCACAATTTACTGGTCGGGTCATCGCTGCGTTAGCAAACGACGCAAACATCATGAACAAAACAGGTCAGGTGTTAGTAGTAGCGGCGCTGGCAGAGGAATATGGCATCCATGATATTGACGGGAAACAGCCAAGACCGCTGACGCTAAAAGATTTATAGAACATAGCGACTGTCACTAGCAAGTTGTGACAGTCGCTTTTTATAGAGTGGCTATAATAAAATAAATACTGCGGTGGTTTCGATACGTGGCGCTGGTAGCGCCACACTCAACCAGCGGAGTAACAAAACACAGGAGTGCTCATGTCTAAACTTGATTGGCTTACACAGGAAATTAACGGCTTGAAAGAACAAGGCTTGTATAACCGCATCCGCACGATCGGCTCGGCACAGGGTGC
>WNFV01008512.1_pt1 | contig 11548 bp, 6 predicted proteins | sample 5400101 | NCBI WGS metagenome assembly WNFV01 (sample SAMN13153361, study PRJNA577476) | soil metagenome | isolation source: 115 cm soil or saprolite under grassland replicate 1 | place: USA:California | collected 2016-06-15
CGTGGGAACCTCTCCCACGCTGAAGCCAGCCAGATGGGCTTTCAGCGTGAGTTCGACCGACACGTCGAATGACTCCGCCACGGTGGACACGGACTCGACGACCGAGCGGCGGTACGCCTTGAAGGCGTTCGACACGTCGTGGATCCGCGGGCCGCCGGCCGCCCGGCAGAGGATGGAGTAGAGATGGGAGATCCGCTGCTTGAGGGTCTGCCCGACGATCCGGCCCCCCCGCATGTACCGGGACCCGGCCACGACGTCCCACCCCTCCCGCGACGCGTGGACCAGGCGGACCACGTCCTCCGGGTCCTCCGACTGGTCCCCCATCATCGGGATCAGCACGTCACCGGTGGCCTCGGCGAACCCGTGTCGCAGGGCCGATCCGAATCCCCGCTCCCCCACCCGGTAGACGACGCGGGCCCCGGATCCCTCAGCGGTCGCGTCGTTCTCGGCCCTCGTTTCGGCCTCCCGGGAAGGATCGGGCACGTCGACCACCAAGAGGATCTCCAGATCCAGGCGGTTACGGATCGCGGCCAGCCCGGCCAGGGTGTCCCGAAGTTGCGGCTCGCGGTACAGGACGGGAACGATCAGAGAGACCCTCATGCCGTCGCGGCTCACCCGAGCCAGGTCCTGATGAGGCTGCGTGCATAGCCCAGGCCGTAGCGGAACAGCGGCGGCTTCTTCGAGTGGCCCACGGATCGCTCCCGGAACGTGCAGGGCACCTCCCTGACCCGAAGCCCCTTCTTGACCGCAGCCACCGTCACCTCGCTGGCGTGGAACTGGCGCTCCCGGAACTGGAGCTTCTGGAGTGCCTCGGCGGTGAACGCCCGGAACCCGCTGGCTGGGTCGGTGATCCGGCTCCTGGCAAGCAGCGTGGTCAGCCTGGCGAAGACCCGCACGCCGTGGGCCCGGCCGAACAGCGGCCGCTCGTACCCGCCGCCCTCGAGCATGCGCGAGCCGTGGACGACATCCGCGTCGCCGTCCAGGATGGGCTGCACCAGTTGGGGCAGCTCGAGCGGGTCGTACTGTCCGTCGGCGTCGCAGGTGGCAACCACCATCGCTCCTCGCAGCAGGGCCACCTGGTACCCGAGAGCGACCGCGGCGCCCTGGCCCCGGCGGAGGTCCCGGCCCACCACCAACGCGCCGGCCTCGCGAGCCACCAGCTCGGTGGCGTCGGTGGAGCCGTCGGACACCACGATGACCTCGGTCTCAAGGTCGTGGACCTGTTTCGGGATCTCGCGGAGGACCAAAGGCAGGCTCGATTCCTCGTTGAGCGCCGGGATGACCACGGCGAGCTTGTGCCCGTTCGGCTCCTCGGTCCCGTACTCCCACAGGAAGTGCCGGGTGGCCAGGCGGTTGGCGTAGTCGCCCAGCAGGTCCTCCAGCCGGTCGTTCTTGAGGAAGGCCCTGAACACCAGGACGTACAGGACGATGCTGGCGATGACCAGCACGCCGATGACCCGCCCGAAGTTCCCCGCCTTGAACCCCAGGACGTTCAGGAAGGGCTGGACGATGTCCGGGTCGATCGAGATGACGGCCAGACCCGCGGCCAAGCCGCCCATGATGAGGGTGTCCGAGATGCGAAGCCGGCCGCGGCGCCACCGCACCGCGACCCCGGCCAGCATCAGGACCGCGATGACCCCACCGAGTATTCGTAGGTAGCTGAACGCAGTGACGGCGACCATGTGCCCCCTCAGATGTTGCCCCGGGGGATGATAGCCTAGCCGTCCGTCCCGCCATCCCAGGCGAGCGCTTCAACCGTGGGGAGGCGAGCCGTTCGACCGGCGAGGGGTCCGTGGCCCAGATCGAGCGCGTCCTGATCACCGGCGGGTGCGGGTTCATCGGAGCGAACCTGGTCCGGTTCCTCCGCGACCGCACGCCCTGGAAGCTCACCGTCCTCGATGACCTTCGGGCGGGCAAGGCCGAATACGTGACGGACGATCTCGCCGAGGTCCGGGTGGGGAGCGTGTCGGACCCCGCGCACCTGGATGCCGCCCTGGAAGGCGCCGACGCGGTGGTCCACCTGGCGAGCCAGACCGGCGTGGCCCCCTCAGTGGAGAACCCCGCCGGCGACTTCGAAGGGAATCCGGCCACCACGTTCAGGGTCCTGGACGGCTGCCGCCGACTGGGGATCGGGAGGGTGGTGTTCGCCTCCTCCGGAGCGGCGGTGGGCGAGGTCAACCCGATCCACGAAGAGGTCGTGCCGAAGCCGCTCTCTCCCTACGGCGCCGGCAAGCTGGCCGGGGAGGCCTACTGCCGGGCCTTCGCCGCAAGCTTCGGCATGGACACGGTGGCCCTGCGGTTCTCCAACGTGTACGGCCCCTTCTCGCCGCACAAGAAGAACGCCGTCCCGAACTTCATCAAGCGGTCGCTGAAAGGAGAGCCGATCGTGATCTACGGCGACGGCTCCCAGACCCGCGACTTCATCTTCGTGGAGGATCTCTGCGACGCGATCCGTCGGGCCCTCGCCGCGGATGCCATCGGAGGCGAGGTGTTCCAGGTGGCCACGGGGATCGAGACCTCCATCGCGGACGTGGCGAAGCTGGCCCAGGAGGTCACCGGGTCGACGGCGGAGATCCGCTTCGAGCCGAAGCGCTCGGGCGAGGTCTACCGGAGCCGGGCCGACATCTCGAAGGCGCGACGGGTGCTGGGGTTCGACCCGCGGGTCCCGCTGCCCGACGGCCTGGCCCGGGTGGCCGCCTGGTATCGCGAGCACTGGCTGCCCGCGCAGCACGCCCACCCATGACCAACCGCCTGGTCCCCGTCCTGGCCCTGGTCGCCCTCGGCCTTCCCGCGTGCACCGGCGGGCACCATGGCCCTTCCCCCGGGGGTGCCCACGCGCCGTGGCCCATCAAGCACGTCGTGATCATCGTCAAGGAGAACCGCACCTTTGACCAGCTGTTCGGGAGGTTCCCCGGGGCCGAAGGGACCACCACCGGCAACAGCCACGGCCGGACCTTCCCCCTGTACCCTGGCGTGTATCAGATCCCCATCGCGAAGATCCCGCACTCGTACCACGACGCACTCCGCGACTGGGACCACGGCAAGATGGACGGGTTCTCCCACAGCTCCCGGCTGATCCGGTGGGTGTACAGCCAGATGAGGCCGGAGCAGATCCCCAACTACTGGCACTGGGCGAAGGAGTTCGTCCTGGCCGACAAGTTCTTCTCCTCGGCTCAAGGGCGGTCGTTCCCCAACCACCTGTTCCCCATCGCTGCCCAGTCCGCCGGGGTCCACGACGTGCCGTTCCCCACGCTGAAGACGCCCCAGGGGGCGAACACCTGGGGATGCGACGCGCCGAAGCGCGAACTGGTCAGGGTGACCGCGCCGGATGGCGACCAGGCGAAGGTCCCTCCGTGCTTCGACATCCCGACGCTCGGCGACCGCCTCACCGCGGCGAAGATCGGATGGTCCTACTACGCGGCCACCGCCGCGCAGAGCGGCTACATCTGGTCCACCTACGACGCCATCCGCCACATTCGAGAGACGAACCAGTGGCACCAGCACGTGAAGCCGGTGGACGATCTCATCGCCGACATCGGGGCGAACAGGCTTCCCTCGGTGACGTGGGTGACGCCCAGGTTCGCCGACTCCGACCACCCGGACCGGCCCAATAACCTCTGCACCGGCGAGAACTGGACCACCAGCGTCGTCGACGCCATCATGCGCAGCACGATGTGGCGCGACACCGCCATCTTCGTGACGTGGGATGACTGGGGCGGGCTCTACGACCACGTGGCGCCTCCCCAGGTCGACGCGTTCGGCCTTGGGATCCGGGTCCCCCTGCTCGTGATCTCGCCCTACGCCAGGAGCGGACTGGTCGATCACGAACTTGGCGAGTTCTCCTCGATGCTCCGGTTCGTCGAGGACAACTGGAGCCTCCGTACGCTCACCCATCGAGACCAGGACGCCGACGACCTTTCCCACGACTTCGACTTCGGGCAAGAGCCGCGTCCGCCGGATCCCCTTCCCCTCAGGAACTGCCCTTCCGACCTCGCCGCCAACCTCGGATAGCGGTCCCTATCGAGCGCCGGCTACGTTGGAACCGGGCCGGCCCCGCACCGGATCCCGGGGGCGTCCCCGAGGGCGGGCCGCCGCTCCGTCTGTGTGAGCCCGGTGACCCGGTACACCTGCGCCCTTGGGGTCTGGAACACGGGCTGGAGGAACGGCGCCCGGGCCAGCTCCCCGGTGTTGACGTGCCCGACGACGTCGGGGATGCCCAGGAACAGCCGGACCACGACCACGTAGTCGACGTCGCGGCGCTCGAGGAACGACCGGTTCGCCAGCGGATGGTGGAAGAACTCCCGGGTCTGGAGCACAAGCGGAAGGACCTGCGTGGTCATCTCCGGGCGCAGGTAGGGGGCCATCCCCTCGATGACGCCGATCCGTCCGGTGGTGGACTTGAACACCGCGGCCGACCTCTCGTTCGCCAGGATGCGCGCGTCGCAGGGCATGTGCTCCCGGATCCAGGACAGCATCGCGATGGCGTCCTGATAGGTCCGCCTGCCGGTGGGAAGCCGTCCCGTCGGCAGGACCAGGACCGCCGCTAGGACGACCACGACGGCCGCCGCTGCGATGCCGGCCCGTGGGTGGATCCGTCCCAGCAGGTGGACCGCCACTTCTATCAGCGCCAGCCCGCCCAGGAAGACCGGAATCATGGCGTAGTCGAACATCCGCCGGGCCCCGAAGGTCCCCGGGATGTACGTGTGGTAGTGGTGCGAGAAGAACACGGCGATGCCGAACAGGGTCATCCCCAAACCCCACGAGACCAGGACCGCCGGCCGCAGCTCGGACGGGAACCAGAGCAGGGCGACCAGCGCCAGGACCAGCCCCCCGAGCGGCAGCGCGACCCGGAGCTTCGAGGCCAACGACGCGAGCGTCCGCTCCCTGGTCACGCCGAACGCATTGCCCAGATCGTCCTCCAACAAGCGGCCGGGAGGCACGTACCAGGCCTGCCCGGCCGGCGTGGGCGGACGCATCCGGCCGAACCGCAGGAAGAAGCCGGTGTCGAACGAGAAGGCCGCTTCCGTTGGTCTCGGTCCCACGTGGAGGCCGATGTCGCCCGGAGGGATCACCAGGATCGCCAGGCCCACCACCACCGTCGCCCCCGCGACGATCGCGCCCCGGAGCGCCGAGGCCCGGATGCCGGCCAGCGTGCGGTCCAGGACCGCCCGGGCCAGCAGATACCAGGCGACCACCATCCCCGCCACCACCACCGGCACGAGGTGCGTGGCCACCCCGATCGCCAGGATCAGGCCGGCGATCACCGCGTCCCTCCGCTCCTGGTCCCGGATGGCCCTGATGGCCATGGCCGCTCCGGCGAAGGCGACCATCCGGCCCACCACCTCGGCCCGGTAGGCCCCCAGGTCGCGGGTCAGCTCGGTGCCCAGCAGCACCCGGTTCGACACCAACAGGAGCGGGAGCAGCGGCGCCATGAAGCGAAGCCCCAGCTCCCAACCGAGGGACCACAGGGCGAGGACCAGACCCACGGAGGCGACCCACATCACGGCCCTCATCGCGGGAAGTGGGTCACGGGCCACGAAGCTCGCCCCGGCGCTGAACGCGCTGAGGAAGATCTTGCTGATGGCCGGCGGGTACAGCCCCCCGTACTGGACGGTCAACGCCGGCACCCTCCCGGCGTCGGCCAGCTCGAGCCCGTCGAACCAGTAACGGAACGCGGCCGGTTCCGACTGGAACTTCGGGAGGCTCAGCAGCCGGACCACGGCGATGGCCACGATCACCAGCACTCCCACCAGGATCCATGGGTCCCGCCGAAGGTCCTCGACCAGCCGCCGCGCCCGGTCTCGCGGCCCGAACCGGCGAAGTGCCAGGATCCACAGCCCCGACGTCACCGCGGCCAGCAATCCGAAGAACACCGGAGCACGGAGCATCCGGAGGACCACCAGGAAGTAGGCCACGGCCCCGACCACCCCGTAGCCGAGAACCGCCACCAGGGCCAGCCGGGTGGGTAGGGCCAGCTTGCCCCGGTGATCGAGCGCCATGGTGGCGCCGAGGCCCGGCACCGCGACGAGGATGGGGAAGGCGACGAGGCTCGTCACCGGCACGCTCGGGACGGCGCCCGTCTCACGTGGTGGATCGGCCCGGGCCCCTTCGCCGGCGAGGCCGCGGCCGTGCACCCGGGAGTAGTGTTTCCGGCGTGCCGAACCAGGGGTCCGGTGGCGACCCTCTTGGAATCGTCGAGCGCCTGCTCGGCAATCCGGTCGGGCTGTCCGTCGCTACGGCGGCGCTGGCGGTCGCCCTCAGCTGGAGCTTCATCGCCCATCCCGGCTCCCTCGCCGCGACCCGCGACCCCGCACAGCCCACGTGGCGGGCCCAGGCCCTCCTGAGCGACCGTCCGGCCGTGCTCATCGAGAAGCGGGGGCCCGAGAAGATCCTGTCGGGGGGCTATCGGGTCGCCACCCCCCTCCTGGGCGCCCTCCTCAACCGGATCGCGGACGTGGGAACGTCCCGGTTCACCGCGCTGCTGCAGGTCGGCCTCCCCCTCATCGCTTCGCTCGCCCTGGCCGGCTTCGCCTATCGCTCGCGGAAGGACCCCCTGGCCTTCCTGTTCACCATGTGGGCGGCCGCCGGGCTGTTCCTCACGCGCATGTTCCTCGGCTACCAGGACGACCAGCTTAGCCTGGCCCTCCTGGCCGTGGCGCTCGCCTTCCTCGAGCCGGCCCGCCGGTCCTGGGGAGCCCGCTCCGCGGTCGCCATCCTGGTGTTCCTTTCCGTTCTCACCCACCTCCCCACGGCCCTGGTGTTCCTGGGCACGCTGGCCGCGGGCGGTGGCGTCGGGCTCGTCGCCCGCCGGTTCTCCGTCCGGCGAACCCTGGCCGACCTCGGTCCCGCGCTGGCCGCGGCCGGGGTCGGGGCGGCCCTCGGCATCGCGGTCTGGTACGTCGGAGCCTGGGGGGCGTCGACCACCCTGCACGACGCCTTCACCTTCCAGCCGTATCCCGCGACGTTCTTCCGCCACCGGTTGCACGACTGGGTGAGGGACTTTCGCCTCAGCCAGAGCTGGCCTTTGTATGTGGCTGGGCTCCTCTGGCTGGTCTGGCGCGTGGTCCGGCGACGGGCCGACGCCCACGTGCGGCTGACCCTGCTGTGGGCCCTCCCGATGGTGGGCGTGCTTGGTTATGTGGTCGGGCTCCGATACACCTACTACCGGTTCCTGAACGCCACCCTCGCGCCCATGCTCGTGGCCGGGGCCGGCGCTTGGGTGCTCGCCCGGATCTTCCTTTGGGTTGGGCGACGGGCCACCCTGCTCGTGGTGGTCGGGCTGGCCGGACTCGTGCTGGTGGGATTCACCCTGTGGAGGCCCGTCCGGGAGGGCATGCGCCTGGTGGATCACCAGTCCCAGTGGGTGGGCAGCCACAGCCGGGTCTACCTGGCCGCCGCGGGCGCCTACGCCGACCACGAGGGGGAACGGCCCCTGGTGTTCCTGATGCGCCCGCCGCTGCTTCCGCTCCGCGGATGGGGCGTGGCCAACCAGTGGGCGCACATCATCCTGGCCGGGGTCCACGGCGACCAGGTGGCCCGGACGTACTTCTTCGTGGGCGGGGCCGACGACTTCCTCGCTGGCCGGCCGTGGCACACGGGGAACTCGATCCTGGACGGACTCTCCAGCGGGTTCCTGGAGGACACGAACGAGGAACTGGCCCGGTGGGGCACCCCACCGATCGCCTTCCTGGTGCAGAGCTTCAACAAGGGCCCCCGCTCCCACGGGGCGACGACCGTGCCCCTGGTCCCCGGGGTGTCAATCCTCCAGGGGGACGGGATGGCCCCCGTCGACCCCGGGGCCATCCCGTTCGCCATGCGTGCGGCGGAGGCGGCCCAGAGAGAGGTGGCGGCCCGGCCCGGGCTGTTCGACGAACCTTGGCACCTGGTCCGGATCGGGTTGGGGCTGCTGATCCTGTTGGTCGTACCCGGGGCCCTGGCCGCCCGATGGTTCGGGCTGGACGGGTTCGCCGACTGGCTGGCCTTCCTTCCGGGGCTGTCGCTCGGGATGGCGCTGACGTCGGCCTTCGTCGTGGAAGCCGTCGGCCGCGCGCCGATGGGCTCCCTGCAGGCGTGGCTGAGCGTGGGCGTGGCCATCGCCGCGGGTGTCGCCCTTCGTTTCACCCCGGCCTTGCGGGTCCGTTCCGCTCCCTCCGTCGGGTCGGCGGACGAGGGGGCCGGGCACGCTCCGGACCTCCCCATCCCCGCGGGGGCGGGGCCGGGCCACCCGGAGCCTCCGGGATCGTGAGACGGGTCGCCGAGCGGTCGGCAGGGCCGGCCCCGCGCGGGCCCGGCACGGATCCCCGGGATCACCCGGCACGGGGAGGCTACGCCGGTGCCGTGGCCGCCTGCGGGCTTGCCATCGCCGTCGTGGGGGCCATGTTCCTGTTCCCGTACCTCTTCAGGCACTACCGGTACCCGCTGGGGTGGGACGCTCCAGCCACCGTCCGGCGGGCCGAGTCGCTGGCCCGCGACGGGCTCGACAGGATCGGGGCGATCCGAGCCGGCGAGCCGCTGCTTCTGAACGCCCTGGCCCAGGCCACCCGGCAGAACATGTTCACGCTGGTGGCCATCGTTCCGGCTGTGCTCGCCGGGGTGGCGGGGCTGGCCGCGGCGGCCATGGTCCGGTCCGCGTTCGGGATCTCACCCGTCTGGGTCCCGGTGATCGGGTTCCTGTCCTGGGCCGCCTTCGGCGGGAACGGGATGATGAACCTGCACCTGGACAACGTGGTAAACGCCGCCCTCACGCTGGCCGCGTTCGCCGCCGTGCTGGCCTTCGTGGCGGGAGGGCGGGGCCTGGTGGCGGCGACCCTCCTGTTCGCCGCGGCCGGGCTGGCCCACTGGCCGTTCTTCGCCTTCGCCGGGGCCGTGTACCTGGTGGCGGTGGCCGGCTACCTGGCTCCCACGGTGCGATCGCCCGGCTGGGCGGGCCCGGCGGCCCGGCTGGCCGGTCCCATCGGAGTATCGGGGGCATTCGTCGCCGTCACCTTCCTGGGCCTCGCGCCCGGGGGATGGATCGGCGCCAGGCTGGGAGCGCTGAACCAGTCGCTGCGGCGGCGCCTGCTCGACCGGCTCCATGAAACCCGGTTCTACTTCGCCCTCCCCTTCGGCCTGGCCGGCGCGGTCGCCGCCGCTGAGCCAAAGGTCGACGGCCGCGCGGCCCGGCCTCCCGCCCGGCGCTTCTTCCTGTGGCTCATGGCCGCGTGGATGGCCTGCACGGTGATCGGCGTGGTGGCCCAGTGGGCGGGCCTGCCGACCGCTGGAGGCCGGCTCCTGCTGTACCTGTTCCCGGTCACCATCCTCACCGGCGTCTTCGCGTGGGAGCTCCACCGGCGGATGGCAAGCTGGAGCCCGCGGACGGCTTCGGCCGCCGCGGCCGTGGTCGTCGTGGTGGCCCTGGTGGGCGGCTTCGGAGCCCTCACCGCTGCCTGGCGATGGCCCCAGAGGCCGTGGATCGATCCCGTCGCAGCCCAGCAGATCGCGTCGAGCGCCGTCTATCTCGAACGCGTCCCGAACCGGCCCGTGGTCTACGTGCTGGGCAAGTCCACCAGCGGCCGCCCGGCGATCCAGACGGTGCGAGCGGTCCTGCCGGGCGACATCGCCCCCAGAGCCGTCCAGTACTACGGCACCCCGGCCGACTACCTCGCGGGCAACCGTTCGGCCCGCGGAGCGGGCCGCCTCCCCCAGCCGGCCTCCAGCCGGGTGGTGATCCTGATCCAGAAGCTCGGTCCGAGAGGCTTCGCCTCCGCGCGCGCATCGAACCCGGAACGGGTGGTCGCCCCGGGCGTCCTGGTCCTGCAGGGTCCCCTTCCCGCCGGGCCCATCCCGCCGGCGGACGCCCCCATCGCGAACACGGGCCTCAGGGGGCTGGTCCTCGTCTCCATCCTGGTCGCCGCGGTCCTGTTCCTCGCCGGCGGGGGATGGAGCTTCCTCCTGCTGCCACCCGATCCCGTCGTTCGGATCGCACTGGCCCCCGCGCTCGGGATGGCCGCGGCCACACTGGCCGCGCTGGGGTGGGGGCAGGCCGGGTTCGCCCTCTCCGGAGCGGAGCCGCTGGTCCCGCTGGGGCTGGCCGGGGGGACCGGATGGGTACTGTTCGCGGCGAGGTCGCTCAGGCCCGTACGGCCGTCCGGCCCCGCCCCAGAACGCTGAACCACGCCACCAAGTACCCGGCACCAGCGATGGCCACCGGCGCCAGGGCGCCCCCCACCCCGACCAGGCGAACGCCGACCCGGTCGATGACGATCCCACCCAACACCAGGGCGGCGACTCCCACCGCTGGCGCCACGGCCAGCAGCTCCTGCGGCCGGAGCCACCGCCGGAGCAGCACGAACGTCCAGCCCAACCCGATCAGGACCAGGACGGCGAACACCCCGGCGGCGAGCGCCGCGAGATAGAGGAGCGACAGCCGGTTCAGGGGCGGCCCGATCGGAGGCCCCGAGGACGGGACGTCCGCGGGCGGCTTGGGCCCCACCACCACCGCCACCCGGTCCCGCATCACGAGGTCGGGGTGGCTGCCGGCCCATTGCTGGTAATAGGTCTGGTTGAACGCCGACAGGATCACCGCGACGGGATGCCGGGCGTACGCGGGCTCGACCCGCTGGAAGTACCGAGCCGAGATCCTGCTGGCGTCCGGCCGGTGGGACCGGTAGGACGCGGCCGACCCCACGTACACGTACACGTCCCTGATCCGCTCGGGGGGGACCGTGGCCCGGATCATGTGCCCGAACAGCGCGGCGGCGCTCCAGTCCCGGGTCTGCACGATGAACACCACCGGCCGGCCGGGCGGGACGTGGGCCGCCTCCAGGTAGGCGGCGGTCGTCGCGGCGTCCCGGACCTTGGCCGGGTCGATCCAGGACTTGGCGGCGAACCACTCCCCGTGAGCCACGTTGCCCATCAGGGCCACCGCGGCCACCACCAGGACCCCCGCGATGATCCGGTCCAGCTTCGCCAGGAGTCGGGCCGCCCACAGGACCCCGATCACGCCGAGCACCGGGATGGCCAGGGCGAACGCGAGGAACCGGTGCGCCGGCACCGCCACGTGAAGGAACACCTTGGCCACGTAGCCGGCGGCCACCACCGCGCACCAGGCCAGGAGGAAGACGAGGAGGAACCGGCTGCGCCTTGGCTGCTGGGCCCGGTCGCGGGAATCGGCGATCAGCGCCGTCCCGCCCGCCGCGGCCAATGGGAGGGTGAACGCGAACCGGTACTTCGGCAGGTCGCTTCGAAGCTTCTTCGTGAACTCCGACACGTCCACCCGAGCCTTGGGAAAGCCGTTGCCGAGCACGGCGAAGATCATCCCGGTCCCGATCACCGCCCCGCCCACCAGGCCCTCGCCGATCCGGGCGGTGGGCGTGTCGAGCAGCCTCGTTCGGCCCGACCGCCACGTGTTCCAGGAGGCCGGCGCATAGGCCGCCCCCGTGAGAAGCAGCGCCGCCCCCATGAATCCGAAGAAGGCCCAGTGGATCGTGGCCCCCGCCCCGAGCAGCAGGATCGCGGGGAGGAGCGCAACCCGATCCTCGAGCGCCAGCGCCAGAGGGATGGCCGCGGC
>WNFV01008516.1_pt1 | contig 11546 bp, 7 predicted proteins | sample 5400101 | NCBI WGS metagenome assembly WNFV01 (sample SAMN13153361, study PRJNA577476) | soil metagenome | isolation source: 115 cm soil or saprolite under grassland replicate 1 | place: USA:California | collected 2016-06-15
GAGGGCGGCCACGGCGCTCAGCAAGAAGATGATCAGCTTGTTCATCGCCGAGAACTCGATGATGCCGTTGATCATGGGTGGACCCCAGCAATCTATCAAAAGGCACGGCCATCTGTTCAAAAAGACGCCCCGCGCCGCCGCGGGGGCTTGGAGCTGCGTGCATTCGAACAGGCCGCTGCTACACGGTCGTCCACCCGAACATCATCGGACTGGGAGGCCGCCGCGTTCGCCAAATCGCCGGCTTCTCGGGGTGCATCATCCTGTCGGTGTAGGGCCTGTCGCCCCGGAGCGGTCGAAGGGGCAGAAGCCGCAGAGCGCACACCTCGGGTCCAAGGGGTCAAAGCGCAGGGGACAGTGGGTCTCGAGCGAGTACACGGCGACGAGGACGCGGGAGGCGCTGGGGCTCAAGAAGATCCTTCCGCGGGAGACCTCCCCGATCGCCCGGGCCAAGTCCTCGGGGGCCTCGGCCTTCACGACGTAGCCCTGGATCCCCGCCCGGAGGGCGCTGACGATCTGGTGCTCCTCGGTGTGCGCGGTGAGGAGGATCAGGTGAGTCCAGGGGCAGACCTGCTGGATTTCGCGGGCAGCATCGAGGCCGTTCAACCGGGGCATGGAGAGGTCAAGGATGGCCACGTCGGGAGAGAGGGCCTGAGCCAGCCGGACGGCCTCCCGGCCGTCCGTGGCCTCGCCCACGACCTGGAACCCTTCCCGCTCCAGGAGGCCCTTCACGCCCTGGCGGACGGCTGGAGCATCGTCAGCTAGCAGAATCCGGAGCGACACCTTCGATCTCCCCTCGCTCATCCTTCACGCCAGCGCAGGCGCTGCTCGCGCTCATGATGGCGGTGATCGCCCTCTCATCACCCGCGCCGCGAGCCGCCGCCACAGGGCTTGCAGCACCCCGGCGCCGGAGCGCCGGGGTGCTTGGGTTCATTCCCAGGGAAGCTTACTTATGGGTCGATCTGCCACCCGAACATCATGGCGTGATCCTCGTGCGCCAGATTGTGGCAGTGACAGACATACTTGCCCAGGAAGGTTCTGAAGTTCCTGTAGATCAGCACCTCCTCGCCCGGATCCAGCGCCACCACGTCTTCCTTCGAGTGATCATCCGGATGAGGGAATAGGCTGCCGACCCGCGAGAGGACCTGGTGCTCTTCCATGTGGATGTGGAGTGGATGGACCCAGCCCCCGCCCCCGTTCGCGATGGTCCAGATCTCCGGGATGCCCTGCCTGGGATTTGGGGGGCTGGCTGATCCGTCCGGGAGGCCACTCACTGGATGAAGGGGATCAAAGGGGAAGCCATTGATCAGCCACTCGATCTCCCCGCCGAAGCCTCCGCTACGCTCCAACGTGAACGTCCGGTGGGTGAGGCCATCCAAGACATTCTGCGGTGGGATCGGTGGAAGCGCGCGCAGCGTCGAGGGAATGACGCTCTGATCCTTTGCGGTGGTGCCGATGACGAACTTCAGGACCGGCACGGCATAGGTCGGGTCGGGGTCGTCCGGCTTGCGCCCGTCCGTCATCTTCAGGACGTTCACCAGGTAGACCACGTCCCCCTTGCTGGTCGGCTGCCCGTCCATGTACTTGGTGAAGTCGACGACGAACTCTCTCCGCTTCGCCGGCCAGAGCTGGAAGGAATTGCGGACGATCGGCGCGGGCAGAAGCCCTCCCTCGCTCGCGATCTGGGTGAACTGCATGCACTGCTGCCCGTCTGGGAGCTGGTACTGCCCCTGTGTCCCCGGGGCCGCCGTCACTGTCCCCTGCATGAGCTTGAACTCATAGATCCGCGAGATCGAGGCGTCCAGGAAGCGGAGCCGATACTTCCGCCGCTTGACCCCGAGGACCGGGTAGGCCACCCCGTTCACCGTGAAGATGTCGCCCACGAAGCCATGGTTGGGGTAGTGGCGGAAGAAGGTTTTCCCCCACCACTCGGGGTGGGTCAGGGCGCACTCGGCGGTTGGAGTATGAATATCCTGGTGTGGAGTGATACCGTCGTCCAGCGCGCAGTCGTAGAACGCGAGCGGGATGTCGAACTCGGTATCGAAGGTGCCATCCGAGTTGTTGGTCCGGACGCCGGGCAACCGGAACCCCCTCCGATCGCCCTCGTTGCACGAGTCCCGCACGGGGTCGTAGATCGGGTAGAGACCGACCATACCCTTGTAGACGTTGGCCCCGGTATGGTCCATGCGGTGGTCGTGGAACCAGAAGAAGGACTGCTCCGCGGCGGAATCGGCGCCCGCAGGATAGTTGAGATAGAGGTTATCCACCCACTTCCGTGGCGCGTAGGCCTCGGGCTTGTAGTTTGGATTGCCGTCGCTCTCGGGCGCCGTATGACCGTTGTGCAGGTGGGTGAGGAAGGCCCAGTCGGGAGCCCCGAAGTCCTGGCGATCGAGGCCCAGCGGATTCTCATCCAGGTGGTTCTCAAAGCGGAGGAGAACAGGCTTCCCGTACTCGGCATTGATCCTCGGCCCGGGGAACGTCCCGTTGAAGCCGTAGATGGTGCTGGCCGGGAGACTCCTGGGACCGCCAATGCCGTCCGGCGGGACTGTCGTAGTGCCGTCTGGGTTGATGGGCTGAACCAGTGACGTGGTGAACCGATGTTCTGCCACCCGCAAATCGATCTTGTAGAACATGGGCGTCGGCAACCCTAGCGCCTCCGGCCCGACCTGATGCGTTCCTCCGTCCGAGTCCTGTCGGCCGCCTGATCTTGGGTCCGGAGGGGCGAGGAGACCAGTGCGGGGGTCTCTCCACGTCCTTGGGTCAGACGGGCGATACGCCTTCGGGATGGGAAGCGGATCCGTGAACGGGCTGAGGATGAAAGGGCTGGTCGGATATGGTTCGTTGCCCACATCACAAGCGAAGGCCGGGGTCGGACGCAACGCCCGGGAGCCCACCAGAGCCGCGCCCCCCGAGAGAAGCCCCAGCTTGAGCAACTCTCGTCTGTTCAGTCCAAGTGGTTCTCGCGCTCTCATGTCTTCTCTCCCTGTTCTATGGCGCGGAGCCTGGGGGCGGCGATGCCGCCCCCAGGTGCTCTGACGCGGCAGTTATTGGTTTGGATAGTAGGGATGCAGGTTCAGGAACCTACCGACCCCCGGCAGTCCCTGCGCAGCGCGACCATCGGCACCGACGGCAGGAATCTTCAACATGGTGTCGGTTGCCGCGTTACGTCTCACCGTTGCTCCGTTCGGGATGAACAGCTCGGGATGGTCGAAGGGCGCCTTCTCGTCGCGCACCCGCTCGTCGGTGAGCGCCATCATGAAGTCGATCACCTTCTTCTGGTTGGCCTCCGCGGTTGCGGGATCGATTGGGGGACAAAACAGGGGATTCGGATCGGGATTGAGCCCGCACAGGACCTGGATATCCGGGTCGAACGTGGAGATATTGGTCTCGACGAAGTTCCCGCCCCGGCCGTAGAAGTCCATGACCTGCATCAAGGAGGCCTCGCCGCCGTTGTGCATGTACGGACCGGTCAGCTCCACGTTGCGCAGCGTGGGGACCTTGAACGCGCCCTTCGTGGATACGCGCTGGTCCTGAGGGCACACCAGCACGAAGCCGTCACCGCAGGGCAATGGCGAGATAGGGAAGCCCCAAAAGTCGGGGTTGGTGGCGTTGAACGCCGTCAGCGCACGATCGGTGAAGGACAGCGGGATGGGCGTGCCGTCAGCGAGCGTGAAGGGCGTATTCCCGCCCCGACCCAGGTCCTCGTCGATCGGCCTGACGGAAATGTCGTAGTAACCGGAGTCGTACCAGGAACCGCCGGCATCCCCCATGATCATGCGCTCGATCAGCCCCTCCGGGATGGGCTCGGTGCCGAAGTTATTCGCGCCGATGTGCATGACGGACGCGTTGCTGAACGTGGAGGTCCCGTGGCAGTTGATGCAGTTGCCGCCGACTCCCCCCGGGTCGTTGTCGGCCAGGAAGATGTTCAGCCCTTCCTGGGCGGTCGCGCTCAACGCATTAGGGTCGCAGGAAGGACCTGCTGGAGCCTGGCAATCCTGGAAGCGGTCATAGGGGCTGTCGTCCGAGACCAGCGTGGCCTCGTAAAGCTGGACGGCCAGCCCGAAGAACAGGGCGAAGTTCGCCTCCATCTGAGTGTAAGGGCTGTTTGGGGGGTTGGCCCCATTCCAGTACTGGTCGTGGAAGGCGGCCTGGACCATCGCCGCATACGTCGTGTGGAGGCCCGGCTTGAGCGCCACTTTGCCTCGGCTGATCGTCGAGTTCGCGAGCGCACCCAGCACGCTGTCCTTCGGGTGCACGCTCTGTTTGCCCAGTGGCACGATCTGGGGGTTGAGGAGCTTCTTGCCGATATCCGGGAAGCTGCGCCCGGCGAAGGACATCTCGAAGGGGCTGCCGGGCGGCCCCACGGCCTGGGAGGCCAGGCTCGACAGCGGGATGCGGACCTGCACCCTGCTAAAGACACCGGCGCTATTCACCCAGGCGCCCGCGGCCGGGTCGGCGGCCCCGAAAGGACTGGAGCCGTTGAAGATGTTGTCGGCGCGGCCGTCCCAGAAGTTGTTGAAGTTGAAGACCGCGTTGATCACGGTCGGGGCATTGCGCGGCTCCACGCGGCGGACGTTGACGCCATTGACGCTGAACCCTGTCGGGTCGGGCACGGGAGCACCCTGCTCGACCGCGCCGCTCAGCGGCTGGCCAACGTAGTCGGTGTTGTACACCCCCGGCGAGGAGACGACGTCGTTCCAGCTTCTGATCATCGGCGAGGTCCGGTCGTCCGGGCTCAGGAACTCGGTGAACGGGAACATGTCAGCGTTGAGCGTTCCGTTGGGACCAACCACCTGGAACGTGGTGTCTCCCCCGTTCAGGCCGGGGCTCACCACGTTCTTGAACCGGATGTCGGCGCCCGCGTTGAAGTGACAGCTCGCGCAGGATTGGACCGCGTCGCTACCGACCTGCATGTCCCAGAACAGGGCCTTGCCCAGCTCGATCGCCCTGACCTTGGACTTCACGTAAGGGTCCAGATTGGGCTGCGGGACCGTCACCCTCTTGAGCGACGGAGGCGCCCCGGCATTCTGCGCCCAGATCGGCCCCGGGGCGACCATGAAGACCGCCGCCAGGAGCGCGACCGCCCTCCGGGCGAACCCTCGGGGCACGAGCCGCGCGGAAGCTCGCTCCGCCGCTCCCCGCGCGGTCGTTCTTGTCTCTCGATCCGTGTATCGACCGTTTAGCATTTTGTTTTCCCCTTTTCAGACCCTCGCGGGCCTGGTCATGTCCAGGTTTGGTGGGCGAAGACGGGGCGCGAGTCGCGCCTCGCCTTCGCCCACCAGTCAGTCACCGCTGCCTACGGGCAGCTAATGGTGCCCTTCCCGTTCGGGGCTCCGCAGGTCACCGTCGCGGATCCACCCTTGGTGGACGTGACCTTCAGGCTGACGGGTTCTGGCGCTCCTTTCAGTTCTCTCCAAACGAAGGTTCCCGGGGTGGCCGGGCTCGTGACTCCCGCGCCATGGTCGATGGTCTTCGTCAGGCCATCCGCCGGGTCCACGTAGGTTTCGATGAGGTGGTCCAGGATTGCCGTCGGGTCGTTGGTTGTGGCCGTCACATCGAGCTTGCCGAAGGCGCCCCGCGGGCCACGCTGGACGGTCCAGGTCGCCAGGGTGATCTGGACGATGTCGGCCTGCCCCAGCACGGTGATGCTCACCGTATCGGTGCCGACCAACGCCGGGTTGGGTGCGAAGGTGTTGTCCGTCGCCGTCAGCGTAAAGGTGAGCGTCGTGGGAGCGTTCGGCGCGGCGAAGCTCGCCTGCAACTGGTTGGCGTTGGTCAGAGTCACCAGCGGCGCCCCGTTACCCGTATCCACCTGCTGCCACAAAGTCGTGCGCAGGGTTGAGTTGCTCAGGCTGTCCCAGATCACGTTGCCGGTGAGCACTACCTGAGCGCCCGTGGCCACGGCGATGTCCGGGCCGGCGTTGACGACGGGGGTAGCACCAAAGTTCGAGCAGACCACCGGGGCCGGTGTGGGGATCCCGGGCCACGGACTGAGTTGACCCACGATCGGTGACGCGGTACCAAACCCATCAACCGGTCCGGAGCCAAAGGCGAGGAACGGGAAGTCCTGGAAGTTACCCGGGATGATGGGATCGCCCAGCTTGTGGTTCTCGGGGATGACGAACTCGAAGTTCGGCAGGAGGTACTGCCCGGGAAGGATCCCGTTGGCTACGAACGGCTGTGGATCCAGCGGTAGCAGGGTGACCGGATCCACAAACTGGGTCCGGCTCTTCATGACGTAGTAGCGTGTGGGCGGCATGAACAGCCCGCCGAGGACGCGGTGCACGAAGCGGCCGACCAGCGGCTGGGTGGCCGGGTCGGTCGTGGCGAGCAGCCGTAGTGACTCTTGGCCCGTGCAGGGGTTGATGTCCTGCGCGTAGATGTCCACGAGCCGGGTCGGGTCGGTGGTGAACCCCACGACGGTCAGGCGCGTGGAGGCCTCCTGGAGAATCCCCTGGACAGGTGCCCCCCCGGAGCCGATCAGGAACGCCTCGATGAACACATAGGCGGGCGGGACGCCCGGCTGGGTGAAGATGCCCAGGACGTCCTCCACCGTGTGGGCGGAGATGTAGGTGTTCGCGGGGGTGTTATCGGGGACCAGCGCTCCGGTCACGGGGTCAGTTACAGTTAAAGTGGGGTCGATCCTGTACACCGTGCCGATCCAATTGACCTGGTCGCCAACCATCATGGGCACTTGCTTGTATGCGTCGGGGGTCACGGTGTTCGTGGGCTCCCCCGTGGCCGGGTCGATCACGGGCTGAGTCACGCACACCAGAGTCACCGGGTCGCACACCTGTTCCGTCAGAACTACCGGCGCCGGCATCTGGAAGTTCTTCAGGGGCGCGCCGGTCGGCAGGAACGGGTCAACGGGGAATCTCGGGTCCCCGTTCAGAGGCCGGTTGGTCGTCGGGCACTTGGGATCAATTTCCGGGGGCACCACACGGGGGATGCACACCGGGATGCCCGTGGAGGCATGGATGGTGACATTCTCGTTGTCCCCACTCCAGCGCGGATCGATGCTGTGCGCCTTGCCCCAGCGCCCCTCTCGGGTAATACCGTCCGCCAAAAGAAATCCCGGGTCATTGAACTGCAACAGGGCCCCGCCGGTTAGGACGCAAGGTGCTCCGGCGGGCTGTGGGGTTCCACCGACTGCGAACGAGCCGTTCGCATAGTCAATGCAGGAGATGATCCCCGAGCCGCCGTTCAGGACCTGCTGTTCGATGGGGGTGATATACGCCACGATGTACTTATCGGTGCCGAGCGGAAGTCCCGGGACGGTGCCATCGTTCTTCCCCACCACGTTGCCCGTAGCGCTCACCGCGAACGAGGGGAAGGGCATGGGACTGTCCGCCAGCGCGAGCCCCGTCTTGGAAACAAGCGGCGCCGTAAGCGCGGTCGGGTTCGCGGGAACCGCGCCCGTGAGCGCGCCGATGTACGTGCCGACCGGTGCCGAGTTGGCCGGGTCGAAGAGGTCGGCCCAGGTGAAGGTGGCGGCCGACATCTGGACGATGCTGTTGCAGGGGACAATCATCTTGATGCCGTTGACGGTCATCGTGCCGCCGGCAAGCCTCGGGGATGGGGCGCCGGTCGCGGGGTCAACGGGCGGCGTGCAGATGAGGAACCCCGTATCCAGGGTGGCTTCCTGGATGAACCCCGTGAAGGCGAACTGGGGCGTCGGGGGCGTCAATGCCCAAGCTCCGGTTGCCCAGAGCAGCCCCAAGCCAAGGACCAACGTGGTGATGAGTAGCTTTCGCATGTCCGTCTCCTTTCCGATTGTTGTGTGTTAGCCCGGAATCTTGCTTGATCCTGGAAGACTGGCGTGGTGAGTCCGGCCCGCCAACCGGCACCCTGTCTCCTTTCTGCGGGTTGTGCGCATTCCCGGGGCTTTTGTGTATTACTTCACAATCTGACTGTAGGCTTCGTGTGATGGGTCCGCCAAGTCGGTAGATACCAGCAATGGGAGGACGGAGATCCTGGGGGTCGTTAGCAATGACGGGCTATGGCGACATAGCCCTTTCGGGTCATCACACTTTTTGGCGGTGCGGCAGGAGCTCCAAAACACAGCTCGACGCCACCGACCGGCTCAGGCCGCACCAAGTCGAGCGTGCGCGCTACGAGGCCATCTCGCGCAGCGGCGCCACCTGAGCGGGAACCCCGATCATCGCCTGGTGGCGGATTCCCTTGAAGCGGACTGGAACGCGAAGCTCCGGGCGCCGGCCGAGGCCCAGACCGAATGTGAGCCGCAGCAGGCCCAGGATCGGGTGCGTTTCGACGCCGAGCAACAGGCGGCCATGCGGGCGCTCGTGGCGGATCTGCCACGGCTCCCGCGCGATCCGCAGATCGAAGATCGGGACCGGAAGCGGATGATCCGCCCGCTCATCGAGGATGTCACCCTCCTGCGCGGCGAACAGATCCCGCTTCACGCAGCGGGTATCCGAAAGCGCGGAGATTCCGAAGCCTGCAACACAACACTCTCATCGGACGGAACGGATTTGAGGTAGTCCACCGAGGGCAAAAGGAAAAGGGCAAGACGCAAGACTGAAGACACTACCCCGCCGAGGACCCCGAAGACGGGCCTTATGGCGCTATAATAATCGTGGTTCTTGCGGGTTCGGAGTGGGTATCCGCCGGGGCGCGGCGCGTGAACGTGCCGCATCCGGTGGTATTCGTGAACCAAGTCGTACATGCTTGGGTGCGCTCGGCCCTGGGCGGGGGTGGAGGAGAAGGATGGCTGGAGTCCGCACGGTTCCCCGAAGAGCCGTTTGCGCCTGCCGTGAGGCCGGCGGCGCCATGAATCGTTCCCTCGACGCGGAGCAGTTTCTCGTCTGCACTGGCCGGCGGATCACCTCAGGCGGGAGTCGCCGGATGGTCTCCCGAAGAGGGGCTCAGGCATGACGACTTTTCGTCATATCCCCTCTCCCCCACGCCTCGTCCTCAGGGTCCTGGTGATCTTGTTTCTCGTCGAAGGAATCACGATGTTGCTCCTCCCCGTAATACTGGGGGGTATGTACGACGTCTCCGCCCCGATCGCGGTTGACCTGGTGGATGAAGTTCTGTTGATGGCGCTGAGTGCGCCGCTCCTGTGGTTCTTTGTGATCCGCCCGCTGCGCGGCACCGCGGTGCGGGAGCAGGCGCGAGCGGCGACCGTTGTCGCCCATGCCCGTGACGGGATCGTCACCATCAACAATCAGGGCCTGGTGGAGCTGTTCAATCCAGCGGCGGAACGCATCTTCGGCTATGGGGCAGAAGATGTGTTGGGTCGGATGGTGACTGTATTGGCGCCTGAACGGTACCGAGACGCGCATCGACGGGGACTGGAGATGGTGCGGAACATGAGCCCTTCTCGCAATGTCGAGCGATCTCTTCTTGAGGTGCAGGGGCTGAGGAAAGACGGTAGGGAAGTTCCCTTGGAGCTTTCCCTGGCTACCTGGAGGGTCGCAGAAGGAACATTTCATGCCGCCGTCGTGCGTGACATCACCGAACGCAAGCAGGCGGAAGAGGTGGTGCGGGCGCACACGAGTCAGCTCGAGGCGGTTCGAGCGGTTGCCGCGGAGATCACGCGGGAGCTGGAGCTGAGCGTTGTCCTGAACCTCCTCACCCGGCGAGCGGCGGAACTGCTTGGCGTGAAGAGCGCCACCCTGTTGCTCTGGGACGAGCAGACCCAGCAGCTCTGCCCGCGAAGCTGGTATGGGGTCGGCGACCGGTTCAAAGCGGTCAAGCTCCGACTCGGCGAAGGGTTTGCGGGGGTTGTCGCCCAGCAGCGCCAGGGAATGATCGTCCACGACTACTCGGCCTCGCCGCATGCCCTTTCTGAGATCTCGGAGATACTCGGGACGAGCGCCGTCGTTGGCCAACCCCTGCGGTATCGCGAGCGTCTTCTCGGCGTCATCGTCCTCAGCACCCTGGACACCGACCGGGTATTCACCGGGCAGGACCTCGAGACCCTTGGTCTCTTCGCCGACCAGGCGGCCATCGCCATCGAGAATGCCCGGCTGTACGAGGAGGTCCAGTCGCTCGCCGTCCTCCGGGAACGGCAGCGGATCGCCCGCGAGATGCACGACAGCTTCGCCCAGACCCTGGGCGTGTTGCACTTGCAGCTCCTCCGGGCCCGGGCGAATTGTCCCCCGACCGATTCTCAGCTCGCGGGTGTGCTGGGTGAGATAGCCGCCACCACCGAGCACGCGTATGACGAGTTACGACAATCCCTCTTCGATCTGCGGACGATGGTGTCGCGCGGGCTGGGGTGGATCCCGACCCTGACCGAATACCTGCACGAGTTCAGCGCGAGGACCGGGATTCCGGTGCGGCTCGAGGCCACCGACGAATTGCCGGCCCGCCTGCCGCCCGCCACGGAGGTGCAGCTCATCCGGATCATCCAGGAGGCGCTGGCCAATGTGTCCAAGCACGCCAGGGCCGACCAGGCGCGAGTCCGCCTGAAGCCCGAGGGCCGGTGGGTGCGGATGACCATCGAGGACAATGGGCAGGGCTTTCAGCCCGAAGCCTTGGCCGCGACCAAGCGGGACCACTTCGGGCTGGAGGCCATGCGCGAGCGGGCCGAGAGCCTGGGCGGGAAGCTGGAAGTTGATTCGGCCCCGGGGCGGGGCACGCGGATCGTGGCCATGCTGCCGGTGGAGGCGTAGCGTGACCGGTGATCCCCCCATACGGATCCTGGTGGTCGATGATCATGCCCTCTTCCGCAAAGGGCTGGTCAGCCTGCTGGCCGGGCAGGGGGAGTTCCAGGTAGCCGGTGAGGCCGCGAACGGTCGGGAGGCCCTCAGCAAGGCCAGAGAGTTGATGCCGGATGTCATCCTGATGGACATTTCGATGCCGGAGATGGACGGGCTGGAGGCCACGAGGCGGATCAAGCAGGAGATCCCGTACGTCCGGATCGTGATGCTCACGGTCTCGGATGAGGACCAGGACCTCTTCGAGGCCCTCAAGAGCGGGGCCCAGGGGTACCTGCTGAAGAAGATCGAGCCGCAATCTCTCTTCACCGCGCTGAGAGGGGTCGCCCGGGGAGAGGCATCCCTCTCGAGGACCATGGCGACGAAGCTGGTCGCAGAGCTCACCCGCCAGGGCCACCGGGGTGGGTCCAGATCGGCGCCGACCGTCGGGCTGAGCCCGCGGGAGAAGGAGGTGCTTGAACTGGTCGCCAAGGGCAAGAGCAACAAGAAGATCGCATCGGCCCTGGTCATCACCGAGAACACGGTCAAGAACCACCTGAAGAACATCCTCGAAAAGCTGCACCTGGAGAACCGGGTGCAAGCCGCCACCTTTGCGCTTCGCGAAGGCTTCCTCGAGCAGCCACCGCCGAAATCCGCTTGACCCAGGGATTTCTTGAGCGATTACGCGGCGATGACGACGCGGCAGGCGCGAGGGCTCAAGAAGATCCTTCCGCGGGAGACCTCTGCGATCGCCCGGGCCAAATCCTCGGGGGCCTCGGCCTTCACGACGTAGCCCTGGATCCCCGCCCGGAGGGCGCTGACGATCTGGTGCTCCTCGGTGGAACCGGTCAGGAGGATCAGGTGCGTCCAGGGGCAGAGCTGCCG
>WNFV01008517.1_pt1 | contig 11546 bp, 7 predicted proteins | sample 5400101 | NCBI WGS metagenome assembly WNFV01 (sample SAMN13153361, study PRJNA577476) | soil metagenome | isolation source: 115 cm soil or saprolite under grassland replicate 1 | place: USA:California | collected 2016-06-15
ACGGCCTTTCGCAGCTCGATCCTGCCCAACGCCCGGTTCAGCGCGGTGACGGAGCGTCGCCGGGCGAGGCGAGGAACCTGGCGGGCCCGTCTCAGCATCCGGCACATGATGCCGTTTCAGGTGTTGACGTGATCTAGGGCTGGCAAGGAGGTGACTCCGAGGTCTGCGCCAAGCCCGAGGAAGTCCGAAGCCCTCGACCACCTAGGAGGAAGCGGCGGCGCGGGCGCGAATCCGTTCGGCCCGTGGAGCTCTCGGCCCCGTCCGTCCACCCGCTAGTCCGTCCCTGGCGCATCGCAACGCTCGTCGCGAGCGCATTCGCCGCATTCGAGCTCGTCGTCCTCCTGATCATCGGCATCGCGCTCGTCGGCAAGCCGCTCTCGGCACACGCGAAGGAGGCGGCGCTCACCCGCGCGACCGGCATCGCGCAGGTGCCGTCTCGGCCGGAGCCGCGGAACACGACCCTCTCGCGCGCGGAGACCTCGGTGCTCGTCCTGAACGGGAACGGCATCGCCGGGGCCGCGGCGGAGACCGCCTCGCGCGTGCGTGCGCGCGGGTACACGGTGGCGGCGACCGGAAACGCACGGACCGACAGCTCCGGGCAGACACTCGTCATGTACCGGCCGGGCCGCCGGCCCGAGGCGCAGCGGCTCGCCCGCGACCTCGGCGTCCACCTCGTCGGCCCGCTCGACGGGATGAGCGTGCGCAACCTGCTCGGCGCGCAGGTCGTTCTCGTCATCGGCTCCTAGCGCCGCTTACGATCTCCCTCGTGCTCGACGAAGGGCGGAAGCAGGCCGAGGTCGACTACCCGGTCGCGATCGGCGAGGAGGGCCGGCGCTGGCTACGGACGAAGCCGTTCGGCAACTCCCCGCGCGAGACGGCCCGCCTGATCATCGACTTCGGCTACGTCGTCCAGCTGCTCGACCTCCAGCCGGGCATGCGCCTCTGCGAGCTCGGCTGCGGGCCGGGCTGGATGACTCGCTTCGCCGTCCGCCACGGAATCGAGGCGGTCGGGTACGACATCGCGCCGGAGATGATCGAGATCGCCCGCGAGCAGGCAGCGGCCGAGCGTCTCGACGCGCGGTTCGAGGTCGGCGATATGGAGGAGCTCGACCTCGGCCGCACCTTCGACGCGTGCCTGCTCTACGACGCGCTCCACCACACGCCGCGCACGGATCTCGTCCTCGGCTCGGCGCACCGAGCGCTGCGGCCGGGCGGCCGTCTCCTGCTGGCCGAGCCGAACTGGCTTCACCGGTACCAGGGGCGGGAGGCCTCGGACGCGTGGGGGACGACGGAGCTCGGATACACCCCCCGGCGCCTCAAGCGCCTGTTGCGCGAGACGGGCTTCGCGCAGATCGAGCGCTTCCATTCCGGCGGCAAGCGGCTCTACGGGAATTCACCGATCCAGATCCTTCGCCACCTCGCGGGGCCGCTCGTGTACCGGGCGCTCGGCCCCTTCTGGACGCAGATCTGGCTGCGCGCGACGGCGCGTTAGTGGCCCGCCGCCTTGCCGCCGCGGTCTCGCTCCGGAGCCGCCGCCGCAAGTTCCGCCTCTTCATGGAGCTGCTGCGGCCGGACGAGGAGACGAGCGTGGTCGACGTCGGCGTCACCGACACCGCCTTCGGCGAAGGCGAGGGGCTCGCGGCGACGCACAACTTCTTCGAGGCGATGTACCCGTGGCGGCACCGGATCACCGCCGTCGCGCTCGGCGAGCTGCCGCGCTTCCAGGCCGCCTTTCCCGAGGTCCGTTGCGTCCGCGCCGACGGCCGCGACCTCCCCTTTGCCGACGGCGAGTTCGACGTCGGCTTCTCGAACGCGGTCGTCGAGCATCTCGGAGACCGCGCGTCGCAGGAGGTGTTCGTTCGCGAGCTCTGCCGGGTCGCACGGCGCGTGTTCGTGGCGACCCCGAACCGCTGGTTTCCGCTGGACCCGCACACGAGGCTCCCGCTCGTCCACTGGTTGCCGGGGCGGCAGCGGCTGCTCGAAGCGCTCGGCAACGAGGAGACCCGCGGCCTGCGCCCGCTGGGGCCGCGCGAGCTCCGCTCCCTCTTCCCCTACCCGGTGCGGCTCGTCAACACCGGCCTCACGCTCGTCGCCGTCGGCCCTCAGGACGCCTTGTAGCCCAGGAGGTCGTAGAAGGCGAAACGCTCGTTCCCGCTCACGAGCTCCGCCGGGCCGGCGAGCCGGGCGAGCTCGCTCTCGACCTGGACGCCGTGGTCGGCATAACCGAGCCGATCGACCCACACGCCCCGAAAGCCCACGGCCGAGACGATCGGCAGGAGCTCCGACACCGGCGCCGCCGCGAGCGGCGCGAACCGGTCGTCGGGCGGCCGCCCGCGCATCGCGCCGAAGCTCCAGCGCAGGTCGTGCGAGTGGAGGTAGCCGCGCACGGAGTCGTACGCGTACATCCCGCCGGGAGAGGGTGTCTCGGGGAAGCCCACGTAGGGCAGCTCGTACACCATCGCACCGGCCGGCAGCCGCTGCTCGATCCCGCGCACGAAGGCGTCGTCGCTTCTCCACTCGTCCGCCGCCGAGCGCTGCAGCGCAAAGGCTGGGCTCGTCTGGTCGAGGCTGCCCAGCACGAGCACGGCGACGAGCACGGCACCCCAGAGCACGCGCCGGGACCGAAGCCGGTCGACGAGCAGGCCGACCGCGAGCAAGGCGAAGAAGCCGATGAAGATCGAGAGCCGGTTCCACGCCCGGATCTGCGGCTCGACGAAGCCGATCAGCGTCGCGGGCCCGCCCGTCCAGGCGAGGATCAGCGCGACGAGGCTCGCCAGGCCCGCGCTCACATGGAGCGGCCCGATCGACCGACTGCCGGGGCCGGCGAGCTGGAGGAAGCAAACGGCGAGGAGCCACAGGAGGCCGGCCGCGCCGACCGCACCAAGGGCGGTGTTTGTCGTCGCCTCGGTCGGATCTGACCACCGGTCGTAGCTCTGCCGCTTCCGGGCGAGCAGGCCGACCCGGTGCTGGCCCATCGGCAGCACGAGCTGCGCGGGCTTGAGGCCGTAGAGCTCGGCCTCGCGCGGCTGACGGTGCGCCACCTGCCCGTTCGTCCCGTGCCGCGCCCAGTACGCGAGCGAGGGCGCGAGGGCGAGCACCGAGAACGCCACGATCGCGGATACAACGGCTCCCGCCTGCAGGAGCGGCGCGGCGCTCCGGCGCACGAGCGAGCGCAGCAGCGCCGCCACGACGACGAGCACGACCGTGAAGGCGGAGTAGTAGAACGACCCGGACGCCCACGAGATGACGAGGCAGAGCGCGAGCGTCGTCAGCGTCAGCCCGGACGCGTACGAGCGAACGCGCCCGCCGCCGGGCCGCGGACGCTTTGCAATGAGCGGCCGGTCGCCGAGGATCGCGAGCACGAGGTAGGCCCCCAGGGGAACGGCGTAGTAGGCCGAGAGCCAGATGTGGGTCTCACCGCGGACGAAGTGGTAGGGAAGCAACGCGTAGAGCGAGGAGAAGACGACGGCCGCCGGGCGGGAGAGCCCGAGCGTCCGCAGGACGAGACAGGCGCTCACCGCCACGAGCGGGAAGGTGACGAGGAAGAGGAGGTTCATGACCGCCGCCGCATCGGAGGTGAAGAGCCCGAACAAGTTCACGAGCAGGACGTTCAGCGGGTCTCCGTTCAGCACGGGGTAGTCGAAGAGCTGCTGCCCCGCCGGAGCGCCGAGCTCGGAGTTCCGCCAGTACCAGCCGTGCTCGAGAACGTCCTTGATGAACATGTGATTCAGGTTCGCGTCGCCGAGGTACGAGTAGGGAACGTCGAGCCCGGCGCGCCACGGGCGCAGGGCGAGCAGCGCGACGACCGTGCTCAGCCCCGCCGCGAGGGCCGCCGGGACGAGCTCGGCGCGCAGCCTCATCCCGCGAGCTTCTCGAGCTCGTCGCGCGTGGGGCCGTACGGGTCGAGCTCCGCGGCCCGCTCCAGCGCGCGGCGGGCCGCCTCACGGTCGGCGAGCTCGAGGTCGAAGAGGCCGAGCTCGTACCACGTGACCCAGTTCAGCGGCTGGAGGTCTACGGCGCGCAGGTAGATCCGGCGCGCCTTCGCCGGCCGTCCGCTCGCCTCCTCGGCAGCGGCCCACGCGTGCAGGGGCTCGATCGAGAGCGGATCGAGCGAGTGCGCGCTCTTCGCGGACTTGACCGCATCCTCGACCGAGCCGCGCTCGATCTCGGCATACGCGTGATCGACCCGCCCGGCAGCGACCCTGGGCGCGGCGATCGAGTAGAGCACAGCCCAGGCGACGAGGATCGCCGCGAGCATCCAGAACGGTCGGCGCCGGATGGGCAGAGGCGCGCGACCCGCCGCGAGCAGGGCCCCGGTCAGGAAGAAGAGCGGGCCGCAGAGGGCGACGAAGTCCCAGTCGTAGTCGAGCGCGCCGTGGACCAGGAAGGTCGGAAGGGCGACGACGAGCGCGCCGGCCGCCGCCCGCTCTGCGCCGTGGAGCCGGCGAAGCGCGCGGGCGGCGCCGAGCAGGGCCGCGCCCGCGGCCCCGCCCGCGAGCAGGAGGCCGACGAGCCCGGTCTCGGCGGCGAACTGGAGCGGGAGGTCGTGCGGCTCGGTCACTTCGATCGGGCTCGTGCGCAGCCTGCGGTGGAGGAGCTCGAACGACGCGGCGCCGGTGCCGGCGAGCGGCTGTCCTTCGAACCCCTCCCACGCCTCCTTCCACCAGGCCCAGCGGTTGTTCAACGCGCCTTCCGTGAGGCGACCCGGGTTCTGGGTGACGACGTCGTCCCCACGCAGCGGGTTCCCTTGCGACGCGACGATGCCGGCGCCGACCGCGAGCGCGGCCGCCGCCACGACGGCGGCCAGGCGCAAGAGCAGCAGGCGGCGCTCCGGGCTGGGCCGGTAGCGGACGAGGAACGCAGTCGCGAAGGCGAGCGCGGCGCCGAGAACGAGGGCGAGCGCGAACCAGGCACCGTCGCGGGCTCGCACGGCGTGCGATTGGTCGTCCTCGGCGATCCCCGGCAGCGAGAGTGCGACGGCGAGCACTGCCGTCGCGGGCGCGCCGGCCCACACGAGCGCGGAGACGCTCTCGAAGCGCTCGCCCGAGAGGTAGAGCCAGAGGCCGATCGCGACGAGCGCCGCCAGGATGCCTCCGCGCGAGTAGGTAAGGACGATCGTGACGATGAGCGTGGAGAGGACGGCGACGGCCCCCGCACGGACGACGCGCGCGTGGCCGGGACGGGTCGCGGCCCAGAGCGCGAGCGGGAGCCCGAAGACGGCGACGAGCGCGAGGGCGTTCCAATAGCCGACAGGCGAGCGGAGGCGGGCGAAGCGCCCGTAGTCCTCGTAAAGCGCGGGCACGGCCTTTCCCGCCAGGGCCCAGAGGCAGGCGGCGCTGACAAGCCCGCCGACGAGCCACGCGAGGAAGCGCGGCGCGACGGCTGAGCCCACGAAGGCGCCGACGACGGCGAAGGAGAGATAGACAAGCCCGCGGTTGAAGTAGTCCCAGGAACGGTCGGGCGCGGCCGACCAGAGAATGGAGAGGCCGTTCCAGACGACGAAGGACGCGGCGAGGCCCGCGAACGCAAGCCCTTCTCGCCCGAGACTGGGCGCAGGGAGAAGCCCCCAGAGCGCGGCGGCGCCGGCCGCGACCGCCGCGAGGACGGCGCCGCCGCCGATCCACGCGAGCCGCCCGTCGCTCGAGCCGTCGGCGAAGAAGAGGGAGGCGGCGAGAAGCAGGCCGGCCGTCGCGACCAGGGCCAGCGCTCCCGTCCGCATGGTCGAGGAAGCTAACACCTGGGCCCGCTTACAAAGGGTTTACAAGCGGCTTACGGGGGCATCACTCGCGCTCGACAGAATCTTGAACGTGTCGATCCCCTCGAAAAGGTAGGCTCGTCTCATCCGTCCGGTCTCGAACGCCGCCGTCAGCCTACTCGCCGTTGCCGCCGTATTCGGCGCCGTCCTTCTCGTCGTGGACGCCGCCCCGGCCTCGGCGGCGAAGCCTTGCTGGAAGAAGGTCATCGACGACTGGTACGACAACGGCCGCATCGACGGGGTCTACCCCCAGCGCTGCCTCGTCGAGGCCCGGCGCCATGTGCCCGAGGATCTTCGTGTGTACTCGACGATCGACGAGGAGCTCCAGAACGCACGCCAGGTGGCCGCGCGAGCGAGCTCGCGGCGCCCGGGGGGCGGCTCGCCCCGATCGACTGGCTCGGCCGGCGGCAGCGGCCAGGCGCCGGCGACGCGCAACGTGGCGGAGCCCGACCGGGGCCTCTTCAAGGCAACCTTCAAGAAGCTCGGGCCGCGCAACGCCGACTCCGTTCCGCTGCCTCTGCTCATCCTCGCGGGGCTCGCGCTGCTCCTGATCTCCGCGGGCGCCGCAGGCCTCGTCGCAAGGCGTCTCCAGGCCCGCCGCACGGCGGTTCCACCGGCCTCGCCGGCGCCCTGATCCGGTACGGGCGCGATTCCGTCCGACCTGCGCTTTAAGTTGGCAGGTCCGCTCGCCGTCGGGTCCCTCCGCGGATAAGAGCGCTCCACATAAGCTTTGACCGGGAGGTAGAGATGGCGTCCGCCAAACAAGCTCAGACCGAAAATGCAGCCGCCGACGAAGTCGTGAACACGGTCGTGGACGACGCCGCGAGCATCGCCGTCCGCCGCTATTTCACGATCCCCGGACGCGATCCCTTCGAGGAAGTCGAGTGGGAGATCCGCGACGCGCTGATCCCGGGCAAGGACAAGCCGGTCTTCGAGCAGAAGGGCGTCGAGTTCCCGAGGTTTTGGTCGCAGACGGCCACGAACATCGTCGCGCAAAAGTACTTCCGCGGCCGCATGGGGTCGCCCGACCGCGAGTCGAGCGTCAAGCAAATGATCGGCCGCATCGTCTCGACGGTCGGCGCCTGGGGCCGAGAAGGGGGCTACTTCGCCGACGAGGAGGAGGCCGAGACCTTCGAGGTCGAGCTGAAGGCGATCCTCGTCAACCAGTACGCCGCGTTCAACAGCCCTGTCTGGTTCAACGTTGGTTTTGAGGAAAAGCCAGCTTGCTCAGCGTGCTTCATCCTCTCGATCGAGGACTCGATGGAGTCGATCCTCGACTGGATCCGGCGCGAGGGGATCATTTTCCGGGGCGGTTCGGGGTCGGGAGTCAACCTCTCGAAGCTTCGGTCGTCGAAGGAGCAGCTCTCGAAGGGTGGCTACGCGTCCGGCCCAGTCTCGTTCATGCGCGGCGCCGACGCGTCCGCCGGCACGATCAAGTCCGGCGGCAAGACACGGCGCGCGGCGAAGATGGTCGTCCTCGACGCCGACCATCCGGACGTCGAAGAGTTCATCTGGTGCAAGGCGCATGAGGAGGAGAAGGCACGCGTCCTCGAGGCGGCGGGCTACGACATGTCGCTCGACTCACCCGATTGGGCGTCGATCCAGTACCAGAACGCGAACAACTCGGTACGCGTCACCGACGCGTTCATGAAGGCCGCCGAAGCGGGGGCCGACTGGAACCTGACGGCGCGCACCGACGGGACGGTCGTCGAGACGATGCCTGCGAAGAGCCTGCTTCGGGACATGGCCGAGGCGGCTTGGAAGTGCGCCGACCCGGGCGTCCAGTACGACACGACGATCAACCAGTGGCACACGCTGCCGAACACGGGCCGCATCAACGCTTCTAACCCTTGCAGTGAGTACCTGTCCATTGATGACAGTGCTTGCAACCTCGCATCGCTCAATCTCCTGAAGTTCAGGCGGGAGGACGGAGAGCTCGATGTCGAGGCGTTCGAGCACGCAGTCGACGTGGTGTTTCTCGCGCAGGAGATCCTCGTCGGCTACTCGTTCTATCCAACGCCGGAGATCGACCGAAACGCGAAGGCCTACCGCCAGCTGGGGCTCGGCTACGCGAACCTCGGCGCGCTGCTAATGGCCCGCGGCCTTCCGTACGACTCGGACGACGGCCGCGCCTATGCGACCGCGATTACCTCGCTCATGACAGGGCGGGCATACCGAAAATCGGCCGAGATTGCCTCGCGAATGGGTTCTTTTGCCGGCTATCACAAGAACGCCGCGGCGATGCTGGGAGTCATGTCCATGCACCGAGCCGCAGTGGCCAACATCGAGAACCCGGATTCTGTCCCGTCGGATCTACTCTCCGCCTGCCGGCGCGCGTGGGACGACGCGCTGAACCTCGGTGAGGTGCACGGCTATCGGAACGCGCAGGCGACTGTGCTCGCGCCTACCGGCTGTCTCGTCGGCGACAGCCTGATCTCGACGAACCGTGGGCTCGTCCGGCTTTTCAGTCTCGGCGACACGGTGGGCGGAAAGTGGCAGCCACTGGACATCGAGGTCGCCACCGACGAAGGCCCGCGGAAGGCGACGCAGTTCTATATCAACGGGTTCGAACAGGTCGTCTCGATCGAGACCTCACGCGGCTATCGGATCCAGGGAACTCCCAGGCATCGCATCAAGGTCGTCGACCAAGGCGGCAACTGGGCCTGGAAGCGTTTCGCGGAGGTCAATGAAGGCGACCGGGTTCCGCTGATGCTCAACAGTCTCGTCGGAGAGCCTCAGGAGGTGGCGTTGCCTCCTCTTGGCGATCTGTACTGGACCTCGGACCATCGGACACGTGTTCCGCGCGCGATGACGCCGGAGCTCGCCGAGTTCGTGGGCTACTTCATGGGCGACGGCTCGCTTCACGCCAAGGGACTTCGCCTCTGCGTCTCCAGCCAAGACGAAGACGTCATCGAGCGCGTCGCGGCTCTCGGCGCCGCCCTCTTCGGGCTCGACGGCCACATCACCGCGAAGAGGGGCTACACGGAGATCTCTTTCAATTCGGTACCTCTTACCCTCTGGTGGGAGGCTTGCGGCTTCGCGAAGCTTCCTCCCTCGGCCGAGCATCGCGGGAAGGGTTGGCATTCGCACATCCCGGACGCTGTCCTGCACACGAACGACCGGGAGGTCTACACCGCGTTCATCCGTGGGCTCTTCGAAGCGGACGGGACCACCACCAACGGCTACGTCTCGTGGAGCACCGTCACCGAGACTTTTAGCCGGGACGTCCAGAGCCTGTTGCTCGCCATTGGCTTCATCACGACGCGCAAGGTCGATGACGCAGGGTCGAACTGGGGATCGCACCCGCGGTTCGTCCTCCGGCTCCTGAACGTCGCGGCCGTAGAGCGGTATCTCGAGGAGATCGACTTCATCTCGTCGCGCAAGACCGCCTCTCTCTCGAAGGGCGATCACCGCCAGGCCTCGCGTCACGATCACATTCCGGTCGGTCGCGAACTTCTCGACGAGCTGGCGCCGGAGAACGATTCCCTCCGCAAGACGATGCTGATGTCGCTCGCACGGCGCGGCGACGTTTCGCGCCGGTCCGCCACCGCGCTCGTCGAGCGGACGGAGAGTTCCGAGCTCGAGCACCTACTGGGTTTCTACTACGACACGGTCGCCAGTCATGAGGTCCTCGACGACCAGCCGACCTTCGACCTCTCGGTGCCCGACAACGTGACTTACGTGGCGAACGGCTTCGTCAGCCACAACACGATCAGCTTCATGATGGACTGCGACACGACCGGAGTCGAGCCCGACTTCTCGCTCGTGAAGTCGAAGAAGCTCGTCGGCGGCGGAGAGATCACGATCGTCAACCAGACGGTGAAGCTCGCGCTCGAGAAGCTGGGCTACGCGCCGAACGAGGCCGAAGAAGTCGTCGCGTTCGTCGACGAGCGGAACACGGTCGTCGGCGCGCCATACGTGAAGAAGGAGCATTACCCGGTCTTCGACTGCGCCGTCGGCGACCGCGCGATCCACTACATGGGGCACGTGAAGATGATGGGCGCCGTCCAGCCGTTCATCTCGGGCGCGATCTCGAAGACGGTGAACATGCCCGAGGAGGCCACGGTCGAGGACGTCTCGCAGCTCCTCACGGATGCGTGGAAGCTCGGCGTGAAGGCGATCGCCATCTATCGCGACAACTGCAAGGTCGCTCAGCCGCTCTCGAAGAAGAGCGGCGAGGCGATCGAGGCGCTGGCGGGCGTGGCCGCGCCGCCGGTCCCGCTGACCCAGCGCCGCCGGCTACCTGAGGATCGCGTGGAAGTCGGCCGCAAGTTCCGCGTCGGCGACTACGAGGGCTACATCCACGTCGGTCTCTACGAGGACGGCACGCCGGGCGACATCTTCGTGGACATCGCCAAGGAGGGCACGACCCTGGCCGGCCTCATGAACTCGTTCATGATCTCGGTCTCCCTGGGCCTGCAGTACGGCGTGCCGCTCGAGGTCTACGTCTCGAAGTTCGCGCACATGCGCTTCGAGCCGAGCGGCCAGACGAACGACGCGGACATCCGAGTCGCGAAGTCGATCGTCGACTACGTCTTCCGCTGGATGGGCAAGAAGTTCCTGACCACAGACCAGCAGGAGGAGATCGGGATCCTCTCGCCCGAGGTCAAGGCGCGGCTCGCGGAGCGCTACAACGACACGGGCACGGAGGCGCCGGCGGAACCGGTCGAAGCCCCACCGCCGGGCCAGACAGCGCTCTTCAACGCGTGGGAAGACGCAGTCGAGTGCGCGAAGTGCGGAGGCCGGATGATCAGAACCGGCTCGTGCTACACGTGTCGAGACTGCGGCACGAACACCGGCTGCAGCTAGTGACCTGAGTCGTTGATCCGCTGGCAGTAGGAGGCGAGGCTGTCGAGGATCTGGTCTGCGCTCTTGTGCCAGACGAAGGGTTTGGGGTTGTCGTTCCAGTTGGCGATCCAGGTTCGGATCGACGCGACGAGGTCGCGGACAGAGCGGTGAGTGCCGCGTTTGATCCATTTCGTCGTTAGCTCGGCGAACCACCGCTCGACGAGGTTCAGCCACGAGCTGTAGGTCGGCGTGAAGTGGAGCGTGAAGCGCGGGTGCCGAACGAGCCAGCGCTGGATCGACGGTGTCTTGTGCGTCGAGGAGTTGTCGAGCACGACGTGCACGTCGAGGTGCCCCGGCACGGACGCATCGATCAGGTTCAAGAAGCGGCGGAACTCCTCGGCGCGATGCCGTGGCGTCATCTCCGCGATCACCTGCCCGGAGGCGACGTCGAGCGCGGCATAGAGGTTGGTGGTGCCGTGGCGGACGTAATCGTGGCTGTGCCGCTCGGGCACACCGGGCATCAGCGGCAGCACCGGGGCCGAGCGGTCGAGCGCTTGGATCTGCGACTTCTCATCGACACACAGCACGACCGCGGCTTCAGGAGGATTCAGGTACAGCCCCACGATGTCGCGGACCTTGTCGACGAACTGCGGGTCAGGCGAGAGCTTGAACGCCTCGGTCTGGTGGGGCCTGAGCCCGAACGCACGCCAAATACGGCTGACCGCGGTCTGGCTCATCCCCGACGCGGCCGCCATCGAACGCGTCGACCAATGCGTGGCATCCGACGGCTGCTCCTCGAGCGTCTTCACGATCACCCGCTCGATGTCCTCGTCTCGGATCGAGCGCGGCTTGCCAGGCCGGGGCTCGTCATGCAGCCCGTCGAGACCCCGCTGCGCGAACCGCCCCCGCCACTTCCCAACCGTCGAGGGGTTGCAGCCCAGCTGCGAGGCGATCTCCTTGCTCGATTTCCCGTCCGCCGCCGCCAGCACGATCCGGCAGCGAA
>WNFV01012689.1_pt1 | contig 11546 bp, 10 predicted proteins | sample 5400101 | NCBI WGS metagenome assembly WNFV01 (sample SAMN13153361, study PRJNA577476) | soil metagenome | isolation source: 115 cm soil or saprolite under grassland replicate 1 | place: USA:California | collected 2016-06-15
CAAGTTGCACGTGGCGACAGTCGGCAATCCGGCATTTCCGATTCCGACGATGCTCGGCGGGCTGCCCGGTATGGAGTCCCTGGCCAGCGTTTTCATGAAGCGCGATATCGCAAAGCTGGAGATCCCCAGCGTGCGTGAGATGCTGGAGATCCTCGGAGACAGCGGCGCGAAACTCTACGCGTGCCGCATGGCCATGGACATGTTCAAACTCGAGCAGACGGACCTCGTCCCGCAAGTCGACGGCGTTCTTTCCGTCGTCGACTTTTTCGACAAAGCCGCAGGCTCGCAATTGCTTTTCATCTGAAGGAGAAATCATGAAACGCACGATTCTTCTGCTCGCGGCTTTCCTGGCAACGCCTCTCTTCGCCACCAACGGCTACTTCATGCATGGCGTGGGCACGGCGAGCAAGGCGATGGCCGGCGCGTCAACGGCACTGCCGCAGGAGGCACTCGATGCCGACACCAATCCTGCCGCCGGCGTCTTCGTGACGCCCGGCTACTCGCTGTCGCTCGCGCTGTTCAATCCCGATCGCCAATACACGGTCACGGGAAATCCAACCGGGTATCCACAGACGTTCGGCCTAACACCGGGGACGGTCACGAGCAAATCGAGCTACTTCCCGATGCCGGCGTTCGGCTACAACATCCGCCCGAACGACCGCAATGCGATCACCATCAACTTCACCGCGCATGGCGGAATGAATACCGACTACCGCACAAATACTTTTTACGGCTCGAATCACACCGGCGTCGATCTGGCCCAGATGTTCTTGACGACGACGTATTCGCGCAAGCTCACCGCGAATCAGGCTCTCGGCATCAGCGCGGTCATCGCCGGCCAGCGGTTCAAAGCCAGCGGTCTCGAAGCGTTTGCTCCGTTCTCGTCCGATCCTGATTGCCTGACCAACAACGGCTACAAGTGGTCGAAGGGAGTCGGCGTCAAGGTCGGCTATCTCGCGCAGCCGTTGCCGAAATTGCAGATCGGCGCAGCGTTCTCCCCGATGATTAGAATGTCGAAGCTCGGCGCGTACGGCGGCCTCTTCGCGCAAGACGGGCGATTCAACATTCCTGAATCCGCAAGCGCGGGAATCGCCTACAAACTGGCAGAGCCACTGACGCTCGACCTCGATTATCAGCGGATCCATTACAGCGATGTCGCGTCAGTCGGCAATCCACTGATTCCCAACATCGCCACGACGCCTCTCGGCTCGGATCAAGGCGCTGGATTCGGATGGCGTGACATCAATGTTTACAAGCTCGGTGTGCAGTGGAAGGCGAACGACACCTGGACGTATCGGGCCGGATACTCGAAAGCCGATCAGCCGATCCCGCAAAGCGAGGTTCTGTTCAACATTCTCGCGCCTGGCGTGGTCGAGCAGCACATCACTCTCGGCTTCAGCAAAGCGCTTCAGCGCTCGCCCGGCCGCTTCAACGTCGCGTTCATGTATGCGCCGGCGAAGAGCGTCACCGGAGCGAATCCGCTCGAAGTTCCCGGTGCCCAGCAGATCCAACTGAAGATGCACGAGTTCGAGCTGGAGTTCGGCTACTCGTTCGGATTCTGAGCGCCATCAGCGACGACGGCGGCCGAGTCCTCTTCCCAGCTCGGCCGCCATTCGCGCCGCTTCGCTGAAGTGGTTTTCCAGCGAGTCGCAAACCGCGTTGCACAAATCGAAGACGCTGCGATCGGCGATATAGCAGTAGACGCTGTTGCCTTCCTGACGCCGCCCGACGATTCCCGCCTCCTGCAGGATCCGCAAATGTTTGCTGACGTTCGGCTGCGTGGAGCCGACCATCTGCACGAGCTCGCCGACGGTACGCTCCCGTTCCTGCAGTGCTTGCAGCAGGCGGATGCGCAGCGGCTCGCCGAGGGTACGGAAACGCGCCGCGACGAGCTCGACGGCTTCGGGGGAGAGATCGGCGGATCGGCGGCCCATTTTTGCAATCATACAAGGCATCATGTCCTCTCTTGACAATAGGAGTGTATGAGCATATGGTTATGCAGTCAAGAGGAGCCTTCATGAATGTAGAGCGGTATCTTCGCCTGGTTGCCGGCTCGATCGTACTGATCTCGGTCCTGCTCGGCTATTTCGTCAATCCCTGGTTCTTCCTGCTGACGGTCTTCGTGGCTGTCAATTTGATCCAGTCGGCGTTCAGCAACTGGTGCCCGTTGATGACGTGCCTGCGCTCGGCCGGCGTGTCGCAAGTGAATGGGAAGTCGTGAACGGCATGCGTTGGACCGCCGCCCTGCTCATCGCCCTCGCATCGGCCGTCGCGTTCGCGGACGAGCTGACGCTCCGGCAGGCGATCGATCAGGCGCTCGAGCTGAACCCGCAGGTTCGTATGGCAAACGCGCGCGAACAGCAGTCGTCCGCCGCGCTGCGCGAGACTCGAGCCATGTGGCTGCCGCGCGTCGACCTCAGCGAGACGGTGATGAGCAGCAACAACCCGGTGTTCGTCTTCGGATCTCTTCTCGAGCAGGGGCGATTCGGGCCGCAGAATTTCGATCCGCGATTTCTCAACGCTCCCAGCGCTCTGCACAACTACCGCCTCGGCCTCAACGTCCGCTTCACCGTCTTCGATCAGTTCCGCCGGCTGGAGGCGATGCGTCAGGCCTCCAATGGAGTTGCGCAGTCGCAAGCCGGCGTGGACGAGGCAAAGCAGGCCATCCGGCTCGATGTGATGAGCAAATTCTATGGACTACTCATCGCCCAGGCGCGCCACGCCGTCGCGACCGAAGCCGTGAAAAGCGCCGAGAGCGACGCCGCCGCGATGCGCGAGAAATTCCGTCAGGGTGTGCTCGTCGGCTTGCGGATCTGCTGTCGCGCGCGACCGAACGTCGCGGCGACATTGCCGCGGCCCGTCTCGCACACGACAACGCACGGCTGCAGCTTCAGATCGCCCGCGGCTCGCTCCTCCCCCGCCTCGATACATTCGCCAGTTGGGGCGCCAGCGGTCCGACGTTCGGAAATCGCAACGGCGATCGCTCCATCGGCGCCGTCCTCAGCTTCGACATCTTCGATGGCGGAAAATTTTCGCGGGTGTCCCAGGCGCAAGCGAGCGTGGAACAAGCGCGTGCGGCTGAAGAGGCGTCGCGCAGCAAAGTGACGATGGAGATCATCACTGCGTACGAGCACGTGCGCTCCGCTGCCCAGCGCATCACGGTGGCAGAAGCGGCAGTGGCGCAAGCTTCCGCGGCGGCGCGCATCGTTCACGATCGCTACGAGCAGGGTCTCACCACCATCACCGAGCACCTTCACGCGCAGACCGCGCTCTTCAACGCAAGACTCAACCTGCTCTCCGCCCGCTACGACTATGTGATCGGTTCGGGTGATCTCGCCCGCGCCACAGGAGGATTGAATGATGCCGCTCGTTTCGAATAGCCGCCTTGCGTTCGCCGCCGCGCTTCTCGCGGCTGCGTGCTCGCAGTCGCGCGATGTGACATCCAACTCGCGATCCGTGTCGGCAGCAACAGAGATCGTTCGCAACAGCGAGCTCCCGGACATCCGTGTCACGACCGGGACGGTGCGCGCATCGACCGTCAGCACTCTCTCCGCCAAAATCCTCGGCAACGTGACGCGCGTTCTCGTCAACGAGGGCGACCACGTGCGCGCCGGCCAGGTCCTCGTCGAGATCGACGATCGCGACATGCAAGCAAAGAGCGATCAGGCACGGGCGGCTTCGCGCGCAATGGACGAGGCGATTGCATCGGCCTCGGCAGCCATCACTGCAGCCGAGGCGAATGCGAAGTTCGCGAAGGCAACGTACGACCGCTTTGCCGTGCTCCGAGAGCGCGGATCGGTCAGCCCGCATGAATTCGAGGAAGTGGCAGCGAAACAGATCGCGATGCAGGCGGATCTCGAACGCGCGAAACGCGAGCGCGAGAGTCTCTTCGCACAACGCGCTCGAGCTGTGGCAGGGGTCACGGAGGCAGAGACCTTTGTCAGTTACACGCGCGTGACTTCGCCCACCGATGGAGTGATCACCGCGCGCTTCATCGATGCCGGCGCGCAGGCCGCTCCCGGAGTTCCGCTCGTCGCGGTGGAGGGCGCCGGCGGGTACCGCGTGGAAACGACGGTCGATGAAGAGCTCGCATCGCAGATTCGCGTCGGTGACCGGGTGATGATCGAAGGAATCGCCGCGCGCGTGGCGCACATCGCTCCGATCGACGCCTCGATCCGGAGCGCTCTCATGAAAATTGATCTGCCACCGCAGACCGCGCTGCGATCGGGCACGTTCGTGCACGTTACATTGGCGATCGGCACACGGCGCGCGTTGATTGTGCCGACTGCCGCTGTGTCGCGCCACGGACAGATCGCCAGCGTGTTCGTCATCGATGACCGTGGCACCGCGCGTATGCGGCTGGTCACGCTTGGCGAGGAGCTGCAGCGCCGAGTTGAGGTGCTGTCGGGCATTGACGCCGGAGAGCGAATCGTCAGCGCCGCGGCAGGCGTTCGCGACGGCGTGCAGGTGCGAGGCGCATTGTGAAGCAAGGCATCGCCGGCCGTCTCGCCGCGCTCTTCATCGATTCGAAGCTGACACCGCTGCTGATTGCCGCCTCGATCGTGGTAGGCATCGGCGCCGTGGTGCTGCTCCCGCGCGAAGAGGAGCCGCAGATTGTCGTGCCGATGATCGACGTCTTCGCTGCGATGCCGGGCGCTTCGCCCGCCGAAGTCGAGCAGCGGCTGACGAAGCCGATGGAGAAATTGCTGTGGGAAATTCCCGGCGTCGAGTACGTCTACTCCACCTCGTCGGCGGGCAGGTCGATGGTCATCGTGCGCTTCCGCGTCGGGGAGGACGAGCAACGGGCGATCGTCCGATTGAACGACAAGCTCCACGCGAACGCCGACAAGATTCCGCCGGGTGCCTCGCCGCCGTTGATCAAGCCTCGGTCGATCGACGATGTTTCGGTTCTGGCTCTGACGTTGTCGAGCGATCGCTACGATCATTACGCGTTGCGACGGATTGCCGCGCAACTGCAGACCGAGATCAAACAAGTTCCGAGCGTGTCGGAGGTCACGATCATCGGCGGCACGCGGCGTCAATTGCGCGTCGATCTCGATCCTGCGCGCATCACGGCGTACGGCCTCACGCCAGGGACGATCGTGCCGATGATCCAGCAGGCGAACACGCAATTGCCTGCCGGGGCGATGAGCAGCGGCAATCGCGAAGTGCTCGTGGAAACCGGCGGCTTCATCGCCGATGCCAATGATGCCAAACGGATCGTCCTCGCCTCCCGCAACGGACGTCCCATTGACCTCGGCGACGTCGCCAGGGTGACTGACGGCGGCGAAGATCCGGCCGATTACGTTTTCTTCGGCAGGGGCAACGCAGTCGCTCCGGCGGTGACGATCTCCGTCGCCAAGCGGAAGGCCACCAATGCCACCGAGCTGGCAAAGACGATTCTGCGGAAGGTCGATTCGCTGAAAGGCGCTCTCATTCCCGCCGATATCCACGTCGACGTCACTCGAAATTACGGCGAAACGGCGGCGGAAAAATCGAACGAGTTGCTCTACCACATGTTTCTGGCCGTGCTCTCGGTGACGATTCTCATCGCGCTGACGCTGGGGCGGCGTGAGTCGGCGATCGTGGCCATCGCCATTCCGGTCACGCTCGCGCTCACGCTCGCGGTGTTTTACATCTTCGGCTACACGCTGAATCGGGTCACGCTTTTCGCGCTCATCTTCTCCATCGGCATTCTGGTCGACGACGCGATCGTCGTCGTCGAAAATATCGTGCGGCATCACCGGCTGCCGGAAAATCGGCGTCGCTCGCTCCGCGACGTCGCCGTGGAAGCGGTGGCAGAAGTCGGCAATCCAACAGTCCTGGCCACGTTCACTGTGATCGCAGCGATCGTGCCGATGGGCTTCGTACGCGGACTGATGGGACCTTACATGCGTCCCATTCCGGTCGGCGCCTCCGCTGCGATGCTCTTCTCGCTCGTCGTCGCATTCGTTGTCACACCATGGGCTGCGCTACGCCTGCTCCGCCGCCACGACCAGTCGGTGCACGCGAAAGAAGGTTGGATTACCCGCACATACCGCCGGGTCATGGGCGGCATCATCGCGCAGCAACGCGCGCGAGCGACGTTTCTGATCGCCATCGCAGCGCTGCTGGTGATGGCGATGTCGCTGTTTGCGTTGAAAGCCGTTCGCGTGAAGATGCTGCCCTTCGACAACAAGAGCGAGTTTCAAATCATCATCGACATGCCGGAAGGAACTCCGCTCGAGCGCACTGCCGCCACCGCGCGGGAGATTGGCACTGCGATCGCCGGCGTGCCGGAAGTCGCGAATTATCAGATCTACGCTGGCACCGCATCACCGTTCAATTTCAATGGACTGGTGCGCCATTACTTTCTCCGCGAAGGATCGAATGTCGCCGATCTTCAGGTGAACCTCGCTCCGAAAGGTGAGCGCCACGCGCAGAGCCATGAGATCGCCAAGCGCGTTCGCGTGCTCATCGCGCCGATTGCGCGACGCTGGGGCGCGCGTGTCAAAGTGGCCGAAGTGCCCCCCGGCCCGCCCGTCCTGCAGACGCTCGTCGCCGAGATTTACGGCCCCGACTACTCGCGGCAACTGGCGATCGGCAAACAGGTCCAGTCGATCTTCGATCACACGGCCGGTGTCGTCGACGTCGACTCGTATACCGAAGACGATCAACAGCAGTATCGATTCGCAATGGACAAGGAAAAAGCCGCGAGCAGCGGCGTGTCACAACAGCAGATCGATATGACGTTGCGCCTTGCGCTCTCCGGAATGCCGGTCGGCATCATGCATCAGGCGCAGGAAGAAGAAGAGATCCCCATCGTCGTACAGCTTCCACGCCCTCTACGATCCTCATTGAGCCAACTGGAGTCGCTGCGCGTGCAATCGGCTACAGGCGTGCTCATTCCGTTAGGCACGCTCGTGCACATTGAAGAAATCACCGCGCCGAAGAGCATCGATCACAAGAACCTGATGCCCGTCGTTTACGTCACGGGCGACGTTGCCGGCAATGAAGAGAGCCCGCTTTACGCGATCCTGAAACTCAATCGCGCTCTCGATCAGTTGAAGCTGCCGGAGGGTTACGCGATGACGCGATTCGTGGCCCGCCAGCCGTTCACCACTGCGGAGTACGCGATGAAATGGGATGGCGAATGGCACATCACCTACGAAGTCTTCCGCGACCTCGGCCTGGCCTTCGCGGCGGTGCTGGTGCTGATCTACATCCTTGTCGTCGGCTGGTTCGAGTCGTTCAAGACGCCGCTGGCGATCATGGCCGCAATCCCCTTCTCGCTCGTCGGCATCCTTCCCGCGCACGCGATCCTCGGCGCATTTTTCACCGCCACATCGATGATCGGCTTCATCGCCGGCGCGGGAATCGTCGTGCGCAACTCGATCATCCTCGTCGATTTCATCGAGCTCCGGTTGAAACAAGGCATGCCGCTCCAGCAAGCGGTCGTGGACGCCGGCGCCGTTCGCGCGCGGCCAATGATCCTCACCGCCGCGGCGGTGATCGTCGGCGCTGTCGTGATTCTCTTCGATCCGATTTTTCAAGGTGTGGCCATCTCGTTGATGGCCGGCGAAGTCGCGTCGGTGCTCCTGTCGCTTCCGACAGTGCCGATCCTCTACTACATCATCAGCGAAAAGAAACGCAGCAGGGGCGCGAAAGCGGAGCCTGTGCTTGCAGACGAGATTGCCGAGCCAGTGCTCGTGTGAGGAGAACCATGAAAAAAATTCTTGTGGCGACCGATTTCAGCGCGCTGGCCACCGCGGCGTTGCGCTACGCGGGAAATCTCGCGGCTCAAACCGGAGCGGAGCTGGTCGCGCTGTACGCCGACATGTTCGAGCCGCCGGTGGAGTTCACGTCGCGCGAAGTCAATGACGTCGCCTCAGCGATCGATCTCTCCCGCCGTCGTGCCGAAGAGGAGCTGGAGCGGTGCGTGGCTCAGAATGTGCCGGCCACCGTTCGCGCGCGCGTCGTCGTCGCGGAAGATCATCCCGTCCCTGCGATCGTCAGCTATGCGGTCCGCAATGGTGTCGATCTGATCGTTGTCGGCACACACGGGCGCGGCGGCTTGCAGCGCCTGCTCCTCGGCTCCGTCAGCCAACGATTGGTCGCCGAGTCTCCCGTGCCGGTGATGGTCATCCCGCGCGCGACCGCAGCCGCGTAATCTAGCCCCTCACTTTGCGTCTTAGGAATTCGTGTCCGTAATGACATTCACGCCCGCGGCACGAAAGCCGCCGATGATGTGTTCCAGAAGCTGATGAATGTAGTTGCGTGAGGCTTTGTCCACGACCAGTGGTGGCGTCCAACGATACTTGCCCTCGTTGAAGACAATCTGCAGTGAGCGGCGGCCGCGAGCGACGAACGGGAGGACGATTCCGCCGACGACGATCGCGATCGGCCAGCCGGACACGCGGCCGCCTCGTCCGCTCACGATTGGTTCCAGCATGAAGTACGCGAAGAACGACCCGAGCGCGATCATGAGAGTGGCAACGACGACGATGGTGAGCGTCCGTGTACGCTTCACGAGAACGTGCCGCACCTGAGTGATCGGAATTCGTTGAATGAACCAAGGATCATCCCGGGCCCACAACTTTTTTGCAGGTACATACACGGCCTGGTCCGTGATACCCAGTGCAAAAGGGACAGAGTTTCACGACGCCTGGTACCTGACATTCACCCAGGACCGCTCTGTCGCTGGCGGTTCAATATCCAGTGGCATTTCGATGCTGCCTTCACGTTAGCACCGCGCAGCGAGCCGTCCAATGCAGCCACTTGGGCATCATTGTGAGCGCCGTCACCACCCGACGTGACCCCGATCGGTGCGGCATTTGGGGCCTCCTCCTACACTGCCGATACAGGGACAACTGATGGAATCTGCGAACGCGGTGCGCACCGATCGGGTTCGGTTTCCGGTGACCCTGATGCTGATTGCAGCGGCGGTGCTGGCGCTGTACTTCACGCTCTGGCAATTCTTCGAAGTCTTCGTCCTCGCGCCGCGAGTGACGTTGTCCACCCTGCATCTGCTGCACGCCGTGCGGGGAATCGCAGCATCACTGCTGCTTGCCGGCTTCGTTGGGTTTTACCTTCTCCACGATCCGCGCATGCTCGACACAGCGTTTGGGACCCCAGTCGAGCCGCGCGCCCGCGAGCTCGATCATCTCCGCTGGCTCATTCAGGCGCGCTGGGTGGCCATCGCCGTCACCCTTGCGCTGATCATCATCGCCGTGCCGCTGACGGCGATCGTCCAGCGTGCCCGCCTACCGGTGCTCCTGGTGTGGTGGTCGGTCCTCGGTGTGGCGAATGTCCTGTTCTCCTTCCTCGCCGACCGCGATCGCAATTACGAACGGCAGATCGAGCTGCAGATCAGCATCGATCTGATCATCCTCACCGGTCTGCTGAACGCGTCCGGCGGCCTGGAGAACCCGCTCTCGATCGCCTATCTGTTTCACGTGATCCTCGCCGGCATTCTTCTGCCGCAACGAAAAGCATGGCTGGCAGCGGCGATTGGCAGCTCGTTGTTTTCGTTTCTTGCGGTCGGCGAATTCATGGAGTGGCTGCCGCATAGCACCATCCGCCTCTTTCCTCACGGAATGATCGGCGAACATGCCGCGCATGACCCGCTCTTCGTCGCCGGTCGCATGCTGTCGATGGTCGGCGCGATGTTCCTCACCGCGCATTTCAGCACTCTCTCAACGGAGAAGTTGCGCCGCAATGAAGTGGCCCTCGAACGCGCGGCCACCGAGGCGATGCTTGGCCGCCAGCAGTTGGAGGAAGTCATCGAGGCCGCCGGTCTGGGCATGATGATCGTGCAACGCGATCTGCGTGTCCAATGGGCCAACGAGCGCTTCGCGCAGTGGATCGGTCGGGGAACGCACGAACATGATTCGGACCGGCCGTGCTTCGCCTGCCTGGCCAAAGAGACGATCGATACGGAAGAGACGCGAGAAAGCGACTTCTCCGTAGCCGGCGAGCGCGGAGCCATCCGCTACTTTCACCAGACCACCGCTCCGGTCCGCGATCATGGTGGAGAAATCGTGCAGGTGGTCCATGTGGTGGAGGAGATCACGGCACGCAAGGCACTGGAAGCCGAGGTGATGCACGCGAGCCGGCTGGCGGTGTTGGGTCAACTGGCGGCCGGTGTCGCGCACGAGATCGGCAATCCGCTCTCGTCACTGCAGGCACGCTTGCAGTTGATGCGACGCAGCACCGATCCGGAGTTCATGCGCGAGAGTCTGGACACGCTGCAGACACATATGAACCGCATCAGCTGCATCGTGCGGGGGGTGTCCAATCTCGCCACGACGCGCGTCGATGGATGGGCCTCGCTCGATTTGAACTCCGTCATTCACGAAGCGCTGTCGCTGGTTCGGCTCGACCATCGTGCCTCGAACGTCGAATTTGTCGAGGATCTCGATCCGCGGTTGCCGCGCGTGCGCGCGATTCGCGATCAAATGGTGCAGGTCTTCCTGAACCTGCTGCTCAACGCTGTCGAGGCGATGCCCGACGGAGGCGCACTCGAGGCGCACAGTTTTTCCGAGGACGGACGAGTGAAGGTGAACATCAAAGACAGCGGTGCCGGAATGGACGCCGCCGCTCGCACGCATCTGTTCGAACCCTTCTTCACCACCAAGAGTGGCGGCACCGGCCTCGGTCTCTCGATCAGCTACAGTCTGGTGCAAGGACATGGCGGGGTGATTGAAGTCTGCAGCGAGCCGGGCAGCGGCTGTTGTTTCACCGTGGATCTGCCCATGGAGAGAGCGAGATGACCGCACGCGTATTGCTCGTCGATGACGAGGATGGATTCCGCGAGGACACCGCGACATTGCTGCGTCAGGAAGGATTCACCTGCGATACCGCGGCGGACGGCGATGAAGCAATCCGCTACATCGACACCGAAGCGCCCGACATCATGATCTGCGACCTCATGATGCCGCGCACGAGCGGCATCGATGTCGTCCGCCGCGTTGCGCAGTGCTGTCCGGAAACGCCGGTCGTTGTGATCACCGCTCATGCCACCCTGGAGACGGCAGTGGAGGCTTTCCGCGCCGGAGCGGTCGACTACCTGCTCAAGCCGATCATCGCCGAGGATCTCTTTCAGAAAATTTCCCGTCTGGTGGTGCAGAAGAAACATGAGAACGAGCTTCGGTATCTTCGACGTCAGTTTTCCGAGCGTGCCACTGGAACCACGATCGTCGGAGCGAGCAAGTCCATCGAAGCCGTGCGGAATCTCATCGCCCGCGTCGGCCCGTCAAAGAGCAGCGTGCTGATTACCGGCGAGAGCGGAACGGGAAAAGAGCTCGTCGCTCGTGCGCTGCATGCCGCGGGAGACAACGAGCGCGCGCCGTTCATTGCCGTCAACTGTGCCGCTCTCCCGCACGAGCTCGTGGAGAGTGAGCTGTTCGGGCACGTCCGCGGCGCATTCACCGGCGCGCATCGAGACAAGCCCGGCTATTTCGAGTTGGCGAGCGGCGGAACGATCTTTCTCGACGAAATTTGCGAGCTTCCCATCGACCTGCAGCCCAAGCTGCTGCGCGCGATCGAACATCAGGAGATCTACAAAG
>WNFV01013368.1_pt1 | contig 11546 bp, 9 predicted proteins | sample 5400101 | NCBI WGS metagenome assembly WNFV01 (sample SAMN13153361, study PRJNA577476) | soil metagenome | isolation source: 115 cm soil or saprolite under grassland replicate 1 | place: USA:California | collected 2016-06-15
GTGCGTCCTTTGGCATCGATCATCCTTGTTTGCGGACCGCGAAGGGAAAGAATCTGCTTATTCGTGCCCGACAACAGAATCTTTCCATCTCTAATCGCCAGAGCTTCGACAACCGTCCCCGCATTCGCCGAGTTGCTCTTGTCATCCATCGTGTAGACCTTGCCGTTGTGCACGATGGTTTCCGGATAGCTAATGACCTCCGGCGGCACGGCCTCAGCCGCCCACGCGGGCAAAGCCGCAAAGACAAAGACAAGGAATGACCGCATAAACCATTCTTTCATGAAACCTCCTTGCTGCACGTCTTGTTTGTTATCTTCTCTCGCCACTCACTTTTCTGCCCTGGGAAAACCGTACGCGTCTACCACCATCTTCATCCATTTTGGCGTATTCTGGAACGTCCGGTGGTCGTTGACCGACACCTTTTTGCCTTTTGTGAGGCGGGCCACTTCTCCATCGGTGTACACGCTGGATTTAATCGGCTCGTAGTCGTCTATGACTTTTTGACCTTCACGGCTGGCCATATGTTCGATGAACAGGAGAGCTGAGTGGGGATGAAGAGCGCTCTTAATGACGAACTGGTTTTCGCGCAGATATACCGGCGCCGGCTCGATGATTTTGCACACCAGGACTTGGTGGAATCCTTTCGCGACGCCTCCACGCAGCTGTTATAAAAAGTCATCTGGTGGACCGGCTGTTCGGCGGACGCGATGGCGCCCATCGCGCGGGCATTGCCGCGGATCCAAACCGGTTGTTGGTCCTTGATCTGACGAGCGTATTTGACGACCCATTCTTCCCCCATGCCTGCCATCAGAGAAGCCATGCACTGCGGCCGGACGTCGGCGACAAATTTCCGCCCCTTGAATTCGGGTTTGAGAAAATCCTCCCATTTGTCAGGGACGGCATCCGGCGAAAGACGATTTTTATTATAAGCAATCGAGCAAATACTGCTCGCGACGGAGACCACGTTGCGGTACTCGGGATCGATCATCTTGGGATTGATTTCAAGCACACCCTGCTGCGCCATGCCCAGGAGATCGAATTTCATGGCATGTGCGGCGTTCTCAACGTAAAATTCCGAGCTCGCTTCAGAAGTGTCAAAATCCTTCACAGTTCCTGCTTTTAATTCAAGCAAGAAGCGCTGCAAAGCCTCGGGGCCGGCGATTTCGTCGATGCGGATTTTGATGAACGGGTATTTCTTGGAAAAGGATTCCATCATCGGCTTGAAGGTTCCTGCATCCAAAGAGGAGATGACCCGGAGCGTCCCTTCTTGTTTGGCCTTAGCGACGATTTCGTCGCGGCTCGTAAGGGAAAAAAAACCTTTGGTCTCAGCAGCCCTCTTGGCCTCGAGAACGGCAGAGTTCACTGAGGCGGCGTAGACAGCGGAATTCAACATCCAGCAAGTTACGACTAGACAAACGGCTACTAAAAAACGCATTCCCATTACATACCTCCCTCCTGCGTATATTAATGTTCCAACAAAAGATCAACCGCTGCGAAGAACCGTAACGGGTGAATGCTAAGGGGTGAGGTGCTCGCCTGACCCCTTACGACTAACCCCTAACGGATCTTCCGGACTAGTTCTTCGCTTCGCGGATCGTAAATGGAAAGCTTTGCTCGACCACGTGTCCGTCGACTGACAGGACGCGAAACTTGACGGTGTATTTGCCGGCGGGAAGTTTCTTGACTCCGATGGAAAGGCGCTTGGGATCTTCGGCCAACACCCGAGCATTGGCCGAATCGACGCGCTTTCCATTCGGATCAAGCACGGAAGCGAAAGAATACTTGGGTTCCAGACGCTCATTGAACCAGAGTTGAATGTTTCCAGGAGAGTTGAAAAGCGTAGCGCGGCTCGCCGGTACGGATTTCACAAGGTAAGCGTGGGCGAAGGCGACGGAGGGAGTGAGCAGGGAAAGACCAATCAGTGCTATCCCACTGGTTTTTCTCACCACGAAGGGCACGAAGGACACGAAGAATTCGGAAATTGATTCATTTGAATTTCTTTCCTTCGTGCGCTTCGTGACCTCCGTGGTGCAATGTCTGTTTCGATTTTGGTTGCGACTCGGCCGTGCTGAGATTTTCGTGGTGAGTATGACAGGGATTCGGGGGTTCATCGTTTGCCGCTCTCGACGGGAAATTTTCTTTTTACCCACTCGTCAAAACCATCATCTATAACCGAGATATTCGCGTAGTCGTTGTCGCGCAATAGAAAATAGGCATAGGAATCGTCCCCGGGACGACACGTGCAGTAGAGGATCACGCGGCCGGTTTTCGGAATCTCGGTTAAGCGTTTTTCCAGTTCGGCAACTGGAATCGAACGCGCTCCCGGCAAACGTTTTTGTTGGAACTCCTTGGGCGTGCGCAAATCGACAAAGAAGATTTTTTCCTTGTTGTCGAGGAGAAACTTCACCCGCTCCATCGATATCGTCTGAACCGGCTCTTCACCGTGCCCCGCGTAAAGTGGATTCGAGCTGTACGCAAGCATCGCTATTAGGAGTGTCAGTGCAGCGGGATAGAAATATATGCTTGTGCGCGTAGCGCACCCTGCGAAGACTCGAGTACCCCCACCTCTTTCCTCCCCCGCGGCGCGGGGGAGGATGAAGGAGGGGGCGCGGCGATGCCTCGCTAGGCTCTTCGCGGTAAATATTGCCACTATCTCGGGGTCATCAGAAATTCGGTGCCTGATAGACGATCTTGCCGCCGACCATGGTAAGCATCGGCTTGATCTTTCTGATCTCTCTTTCCGGCACTGTGAAGTAGTCGCTGTTCAGGACCAGCAGGTCGGCATATTTGCCGCGCTCCAAGGAGCCTAAAACTTTTTCTCTCTCTACGTACTCGGCCGCCCAGGCAGTACCGGTCTTAAGAGCCAGTACGCGATCGACCCGCTCTTTCCCGCTGTAGACTTTCCCTTCAATTTCCCTATTGACCATCGTATCGATGTAGTGGAAAACCGTGCCGACCTTGAAGATATCGCGGTCATCGACTTCGAGCACAGTTTTTACGCCGGCATCGAGAAGGCTCTTCACCGGAGCGACCCAGGCGAGATACTGTTCTCCGTAGTCGCGTAGGACTTCGGGCGAATCCTCGACATATTTCGGCGCGCAGCTCATGAAGATGCCGAGGTGCTTGAGCTTCGGAATCTGGTCAGGGCGCGGATTGAGAGCGCAATGGTCCATGGAATGGCGCTTGGCACGGATTTGGTCCAGGGTAAGCCCCGCCCGAGCGCTGCCCTTTTCGATCGTTTCGAGCATGATATCGAGCGCCTTATCCCCGGCCGTGTGTGTCCCGGCGATGCGAAGACCAGATGCCACCGCATTCTCGAGCATCTCGGGTAGACCGTCGTTGAAAACCTCGCGGTCTTTAATCTCTTTGGGAACGTTCGTTATGGTTGTCAAAAGTCCAGGATAGGATTGGTCCGTACCCCGCGTGCTTGTCCCGATGAACCAGACATAATCGGTTCCATAACCGCTTACACCCTGCATCTCGGGAACCAGCTGGATTGGGGTGCCGAGGCTCGGTGTGTACGCAAACCGTATTCCGATGTCACCTCTCTTATCGAGGAGTTGGTATCCGGCCAATGCCCTGACGGAGCGCATGGAGCTAGACCATGTGGTGACGCCATAGCTCGCCCAGCGCAAATTCTCTTCCTTGTAAAGCTTGGCCAACTGTTCCAGGGTCGGGATCAGGAAGTCCGAACCAATAATCCGGTTTAGCGTGTTGGACGCAAAGCCGTCTTCACGGATGAGCCCCGGTTCCATCGGACCAGCCCAGATGTTTTTAACGATCTCCATGGACCTGCTATTCACGATAGACGTAGTCCGCACACGTAGGTAAACGGGATTGTTGGGCGCGATCTGATCCAGCTCCGATCGATGGATGAGTCCCCGGCGCGAGGCTACGATGGCATTCAAGGGCTTGCCGTCCTTGCCGATCGCGTCGTTGGGCAATTGCAACGCGATCCATTCGCCGGGTTTCTTTTTAGCCACCTCCTGGCGAACGGCGTCGAGAGTTTTCTTTTTGACGCTATCCCAGGTCTCGCCAGCAGTGGATCGGATGCGAACCCTTACGGCCTGATCCTCCTGCGCGTCCAAAGCGTAATCAAATAGATGCGAGTGCGTGTCGATAATTCCCGGCACCACCGTGCGGCCCCGCAAATCGACGACTTTCGTCTGCGGTCCGCACAACTCGAGCATCTGCTGATTGTTCCCGGTAGCTAAAATTTTCCCATCGCGAATCGCTAACGCCTGGACGATAGTCCCTGGATTCGAAGTTGTCGACTTATCATCCATGGTCGCAATCTTGCCGTTGTGCAGGATCATCTCCGGGTAGCTTACCAGCAGTGGCGGCACCGTCTGCCCCAGTGCTTGGCCGCTAAGAAAAATCAAGCTCGAGAGAAGCAATAAAAATCTCAGCGAATGTTTCATCAGATCCTCCTTGTTTGTTCCCGTCATTTTTTCTTCCGCTGCGTCACGAATAGTTCGGCGTCCGAACGCGTTGGCCCCTCCTATACCACATCGGCTTGGTCGTTGAGAAGGTGATATGTCAGCTCGACTCACTGAGTATCATGCCGAGCATTCCGAATTTTTTTCTGCCGACGCGGTTACTCGGTGCCGGTTTCCCTCGCCCCTTTAGCCGGCACCGCGTTTTTGGCGATCCCGCGAATGGCGGGCATTTCATAGGCGATCCTACCGCCGACCATGGTGAGCAACACCTGGGTCTTGCTTATTTCATTTTCGGGAATCGTCATGTAGTCGCGGTCCAAAACCATCAGGTCCGCCCATTTGCCTGGCTCGATGGAGCCGAGAACATTTTCGCGCAGCACATACTCCGCCGCCCAGCGCGTAAACATCTTGAGCGCTGTAACCCGGTCGATTTTTTCTTGGAGATTCCAGATCCGGCCTGCAGCTTCTCGCGTGACCAAGATCTGGGTGTAATAGAAAGCGTTCTTGTCCGCCTTCAGACGTGAGTCTAACTCGATGACAGGTTTCAGGCCGGCATCGATCATACTTTTGACCGGAACATTCCACTTGAGATACTCTTCGCCGTAGTCGCGCAGAATACGGGGGGCGGCTTCTTCGACATATTTTGGCGCGCAACTTACGATCATGCCCAGTCTCTTGAGGCGCTGGATCTGATCGGGTCGCGGATTGATCGTGCAGTGGTCCGTGCTGTGACGCTTTTGGCGGATTTCATCCGCACTCAATCCAGCCTTCTTGCTGGCGTCTTCGATCGCATCCATCAGATCGTCCAATGCCCGATCGCCGGCGATGTGCAGGCCCGTTACGCGATTGCCGGATCGGACGATCGCCTCGATTCCTTGTCTTTTGAACTCTTGCGGACCGGCAAAGCATTGCTCGCGCTCCTTGATCGGTCCGCGCGCTTGGATCGAGGTACAGACGTTAGGATAGCTTCCATCGATGTTGCCGGGACTGGCGCCAATGGCCCAAAGAAAATCGGTCCCATGCCCTTGGATAGCGCCCAGACGTTCGTAGAATCCGGCCGCGTTGGGAAAGGAAGTAAAACCCTGACCATGAGTGTAACCGAGTCGCACGGTCATTCTTCCTTCTCTCTCAAGCTCGGAAAGAGCTTCGAAAGCTTGCAGCGGCTGAATCGATGACGACCATGTGGTAATGCCAAATTTCGCTAGATCGTTGAACGCCTTAAAATAGCTTTCTTTGAGCAGTTCTTTTCTCCCGTCCATCATCAGATCGGCCTGAATCACGCGGATCACTTCGGCGCGAAAACGTCCGGTAATTTGACCGTCTTTATCGACCAATCCGGGAAGTCGCAGCAACTCACTCTCAAAGCCGTACTTCTTCTTCAGCAGCTCGAGCCCTCGTGAAGTCATCAGGCCTCTCGTGCCCAGATTGATAAACACGAGCTTACCGCCGGCGATTCTATCCACATCCCGGTACGTGTGTTTGAGCCAAAAGTCATTGGCCACGTCGACCGGCTCCAGACGGATCATGAGCCATTCGTCCGGCTTGGCTTTCGCCGCCAGCGATTCGACTCCCTTTAAAAGTTCTTGAAACGTGTTTCCAGTGATGGTCTTCATGCGCAGCTCGGGCGCCGAATCGGAAGCATAGGAATCCAGACTATACTCGTGGGGGTGCGAATGGGTATCGATGAAACCGGGAAGAACCGTTCTTCCTCTTAAATCGATCCTGACTGTCTTGGGCCCCGCGAGCCGGAGGATTTCGGCATTTGTCCCGACGGCGAGAAATTTTCCCTGCCTTACGGCAAGCGCTTGTGCGATCGTCGCGCCATCATTCATGGTGACGATTTTGCCGTTATGCAGAATCATTTCCGGATAATTGATTAGCTCCGGCGGCACGCTTTGCGCCGCCGCTCGACCAGTGAAGGAGCCCCAAAATAAGAACACTAAGATTGCAATCCGACGCATAATCAATTCCTCCGTACGACTTGACGATGAAGATTGTCCTCTCAGCTCAATTTTCCAAGTTCTTCCGCTTTCTCGTCTTTGTCGCTCTGTCCTATCTCCGTTATGTTGCTATTCTTCCGTGCCGGTCTCCTTGCCAGCTTTGGCTGGCACCGTGCTCTTATCTATGCCTCGAACCGCGGGCATTTCATGGATGATCTTGCCGCCGACCATCGTCAGCAGTACTTGAACTTTGCTCATCTCATTCTCGGGGATGGTCATGTAGTCGCGATCCAAAACGATGAGATCAGCCCACTTCCCCGGCTCGATGGAGCCGAGAACATTTTCCCGCAGCACGTACTCCGCCGCCCAGCGCGTGAACATCTTGAGAGCCGTCATCCGGTCGACTTTTTCGCTCAAGTTCCAGACTTTTCCCGCCGTCTCGCGGGTGAGGAGAAGCTGCATGTAGTAAAACGCGTTCTTCCTCGGAGTGAGATGAACGTCCAGCTCCATTACCGTTTTGACCCCGGCGGCAGTGAGACTTTTTACTGGTACGTTCCACTTCAAATACTCTTCACCGTAGTCACGCACGATACGCGGTGAGACGTTTTCGATGTATTTCGGCGCGCAGCTGGCGAACATGTTGAGTTTTTTCATGCGCTCGTACTGGTCCGGCCGTGGGTTCATCACGCAATGATCGATCGAGTGGCGTCTAGCTCGGATCTGGTCCAGAGAAAGACCGGCCTCTTTGCTAGCCTGTTCGATGGTGTCCATGACTCGATCCACGGAACTGTCCCCGGCCACGTGGATATTGGATATCCGATGGCCCGCCTTGACCATTGAGTAAAGCATGTTTTGTCGACCCGATCCGGTCGTGAGCCGACATATCTCTCTGTTTTTGATTCTTTCTTGAGCTTGAATAGTCGTGCAAATTTCCGGATAAGAGCCGTCGACGCTGACGACTCCGACACCGTTGTTCCAGAGATAATCGGAGCCGGAGCCCAGAATATCACCGAGCCGCCGGTAGCTCTCCGCTCCCGTCGCCATGGAAACGCCATGCCCATGGCCCCAGGCAAGACGAATGGGAAGCCGGCCTTTTCTCTCGAGCAATTGCATCGCGCTCAAATTATTTACGGCGCTGAGCGACGACGACCAGGTGGTAATGCCAAAGCTGGTCGCTTCGACCAATTCCTTATGGTAGAGCTCAGCCAACGCGTCCAAGTTACCCTTCATGAACAAGTCGGCGTTCATGTCGCGGACGATCGTCGTGCTCCTGAGATAACCGGTCTTCGTATCCATCTCGGGATCGGGTCCGCCAAATTCCTTGAGGTACTCTTGGATCCCCAGTGTGTTCAGCAAGCCGCGCGTGCCTGACTTGATCAAGACAGGATTCTGCGAGGTGAGAGGATCGATGGTGGCATTGGACAATTTTCCCTGTCGTAGCAGGGCCCGGCCATCCTCGCTGTTCTCGAGGTTGAGCCGAATCCACTGGCCCGGCTTCAGTTTTGGCACCGCCGCTTCCAGTGCTTTCTTGATCGCGGCCAAAACCTCTTCTTCGTTCTTGCCGCCCACCTTGGTGTATTTCAGGAGAGGATGGTCTTCGCCCCAGTGATCGAGCGCGTACTCTTGCAGATGAGAGTGAGTATCGACGAGCCCGGGCAGCATGGTTTTTCCCTTGAGATCGATTCTGGTGGTTTTAGGACCCGCAAGTTTAAGAATCTGCGCATTCTGGCCGACAGCAAGAATTTTGCCGTCTCTCACCGCAACCGCTTGAGCAACCGACGCGCGCTCGTCCACCGTGATAATTTTTCCGTTGACGAAGATGTTATCGGCGTAGTGAACTAGCTCCGCCGGAATGCCTTGAGCAAACGCCGGGCTGGTCCAGAGGAAAAGGCCTAAGAGAAATAAAAATCGCCGCTGCATAAAGCCCCCTTTGTTTTTGGCTAAGTACGTCGTGCGCGGTCCGTCATTAGCAATTTATTTTTTTACTCCGGTTTCGACAGGGTATTTTCGCGATACCCACTCCTGGAATGCATCGGCCATCACTGCCGTGTTCCGGTATCCGTAGTCTTTGAGCAGCTGATAGGCCTGCTCGATGATTTGATTCTGCGGGCAGTCGCAGTACAACACGACCCGGCCCGACTTGGGAATTTCATGGAACCGCTTATCCAATTCCTGCATCGGTAGCGACCGGGCGCCGGGCAAGCGTGTCTTCTGAAAGTCTTTGACCGGACGAAGATCAACGAGGATAATCTTTTCACGTGCGTCGAGAAAAACTTTGACCTGCTCTGCCGTGACGGTCAGCACATCGTCTTCTGTTCCATGACCAGCCGAAAGCACCGCCGGCCAAAATATCACCAGCGCAGCAGCCACGCCCAGCCGGAAATTTGTCATCTGAGAGAGCCTCGCCTCCGCGTTATTTCCCGGGCGTCATGGTAAGGCCCACCACCTGCAATCCTTCGGACTTGGCAAACTGCGGATCGGTATAGACCGGCTTACCCGCCACGGCGGTCAACATGACATTGATTTTGGAGAGTTCTTCATCCGGCGTATTGAGATAGTCACGGTCGATGATGACGAAGTCCGCCCACTTGCCGGGTTCCAGAGAGCCCAGCACGTTTTCGCGCAAAACATATTCGGCGGCCCACCGGGTGAACATTTTAAGGGCCGGGTTCTTCCTTCACTGTCCTTGCGCGTAACCGCATACTTGATATGAGCGAAGGCGCCGCCCTCTTTTCTATGAACCCGCCGGTCATCCATCTCCATCACCACCTTGCCGCCGGCTCTGAGGATGCTCTGGATCGGCACGTTCATTTCATGAGCGTATTTTTCGCCGTAGTCCCGAGATATGTCGGCGGCATCCTCGAGATATCTCGGAGCGCAGCTCCAGATGATTTCTAGTTTCTTTGCCCGTTCGATCTGATCCGGTCGCGGGCTCATGCCGCAATGGTCGATGTTGTGCTTCTTGGCGCGAATCTCAGCGGGAGTTATGCCGGCCTCCGCGCTGGCCTTCTCGATCAGGTCAAGATACCGGTCGACGGCGCCGTCGCCGTACACATGGGTTCCGGAGATCCGTTGACCGGCTTGGACGGCGGCGCGCATGATCTTGTATTGCGCGTCGGCCTCGCATACTTCCCGAGATTTTACGCTCTCGCGCGCATTGATTGTCGTGCAGTGCCGCGGGTAGCTACTGTCCAGCGCCGAGAGCGATACGCCGATCGTCCATAGATAGTCTGTGCCGTGGCCCCTTATATCGCCCAAGCGTTTGTAAAATTCTCCGGCCTGAGCAAATCCTGCGGCGCCCATTCGATGCGAATAGGCGAAGCGGATCGGCAACTCTCCGGCATGGTCAAGAACGACAAAACCGTTAAATACCTTCGCTGTCGGTAGCGATGATGACCAAGTGGTTACACCGAGAGCAGACCAAGCATGAAGCTCTTTCTTGTAGATCGCCGCCAGTGTGTTGGGCTTCTGCACCAGAACTTCGCCGATTAGAGTGCGCATCGCGCCAGAGCCAATGGGCCCTTTTGCCTTTCCTTGAGCATCCGAGGGTATGTCCTCGGGAAGCTCGCCGAAATAGTCGGTGAACATCTTGAAGATGGGGCTGTTGGCCCTACGGTCCGTGCCGCGGAGTTGGACGACAATAGGATTTTTCGGGGCCAGTTCATCCATCTCTTTCAACATCATTTTGTTGCCAAACTCTTCGGCTACACTGGAGGGTTGTAGCTGGACGTGGATCATTTTTCCCGGTGGGCTCTTCGCGACCAGCGCCTTTAGCTGAGCGATTGCCTCGTCTACGGATTTCACTCTGAGCTCGGTTTGTCGATACTGTGCCAATTCCGGCTCGAGTTTTTCCAGGTCGCTCGCCCAGTTCGCCGGCGCGTAATCGAACAGATGGGAGTGAGTGTCAATGAATCCGGGGAGAATTGTTTTGCCCTTGAGATCGAGGCGCCGTGTTTTTGGTCCCGCTAGAGTCAAGATTTCCGCGTTGCTTCCCGCAGCCATGATTTTTCCGTCGCGCACAGCAAGCGCCTGAGCAACCGAAAAACGCTCATCGACGGTCAGCACTTTGCCGTTGTGATAAACTGAGTCGGCAAAGATAATCATTCCTTTGCCGGTCTGTGCCCAAGCTTGCGTTGCCAGAAAAGAGTAGAGCATCAGGACGCTAATCTGCCTTGCCATGGTCTATCCTCCGTGTAATGTAGGTAGTTTGTATCCGCGTAATTTATTCATCACGAAGGACATGAAGAAATCTGTGATTCCAAGCTGTGTGTCCTTACGTAGTTAAAACTCCCTGTTTTCCTTTTTGCTCGCGGCGGCGCTCTCTGTGCTCAAGAATCTATTTTTTTATTCCGGTTTCGAGGGGGCCGTGTTCAACATAGCAAAATAGAAAACCAAGGAAAAAAATTTCTTGATCATCGCCCGTCTCCTACTTTTTATTCATCACGAAGGAGATCACGAAGAAAAAATAGAGAACCAGAAATGCAGCGTCTCCGATTATGGCCGGCCCGTCTCAACTGGGTACTTGCGCTTCAACCAGCCCTGAAATCCTTCTAGCATGAAGGTGATGTTTCTGTATCTATTATCTTCAAATATCTGGAAGACGGAGTCGTCAATGTCGTTTTGCGGCGTTGCTGCGTAGACGACGACTCTGCCGGACTTGGGAACTTCGCCGAGCCGCTTATCCAATTCTGTGGTAGGGATCGAGCGGGAGCCGGGGATCCTTTTCTCTTGGAACTCTTTCGCTGGCCGGATATCGATGAGCTGGAACTTTTCGCCGGCGTCCAGAAGAAGCTTGAGGCGATCAACCGCGATGGTAGAAACGTCCCTGGTTTCATGCCCGGCTTGTGTCATCGGCGGAGAGAGACCGAGCAGCCAGACCGTCATGAGCGCAATTACGCGGCCTGCGCGCACGTTATGATGCTCCCGATTTTCTTCTCCTCCCGCGCTTTCGAGTGCGCATCAATCGCGTTTCTCTTATCGGCGCGCACCTACTTGTTGCCGGCCCTTTGGTAAACCATCTTGCCGCCAACGATTGTCATATCGACTAGCAACTCGTCGATCTTATCGTCTGCAACAGACATGTAATTACCGTTAAAAACCACCAGATCAGCGTATTTGCCCTTCTCGATCGAACCGAGCATCTTCTCCTCACCGATGAACTTCGCAG
>WNFV01008519.1_pt1 | contig 11544 bp, 12 predicted proteins | sample 5400101 | NCBI WGS metagenome assembly WNFV01 (sample SAMN13153361, study PRJNA577476) | soil metagenome | isolation source: 115 cm soil or saprolite under grassland replicate 1 | place: USA:California | collected 2016-06-15
TTTCTCGTCGAGCTCCGCAACAGCACGAAAGCGACGGTGATGGCCGCCGTCCTGGTTCGCGGCTGGGTCGTCTACATCGACCGCGTCGACGGCGACGACATCGGCGGCGTCTTCCGCGAGCCGGCGCGCATGCGACCCGCGTTCGAGACCGCCGCCGGACGCTTGCTTTCCGCCCGCAGCCGCCCCGGCGTGTGGGAGGAGGCGCTCGCCGCGTCCGCGAACGGGCAGCACCCCACGCTCGAGGACCGGGAGCGCTGGGCGGAAGCCCCGTATCTCGTGCACCTCCCCGAGCCGCACGACCTCGCCGAGGTCGCCGTGCCGGTGATCGGGGACGACGGCCGAACGCTCGCCTCGCTCGTGGCGACCTGCAGCCCCGACCGCTATACCGAGGACGTGCTCGCAGAGGAGATCGCTCCGCAGCTCGCGCGCGCGGCCACGGCCGTCTCGCGCGCGCTGACCCATGCCTGATCCCGCTCTGCTCGAGCGCTGGGCGGAGGCCGCAGGAAGGATCTCGTGGCGGCAGCCGTGGCATGCGGCCTACGAGCCGGGCGAGCGCGGCGGGCGGTGGTTTCCCGGCGCGACCCTGAACGCCGCCGAAAACTGCGTCGACCGGCATCTCCCCGAGCTCGCCAACAAGGTCGCCTTCTACTGGGAGGGCGAGCCGGGCGACCGGCGCCGGATCACGTACGGAGAGCTGCACCGTGAGGTCTGCGCGTTCGCCGAGGCGCTCCGCGCGCTCGGGATCGTCGCCGGTGACCGCGTCGCCCTCTATCTGGGCCTCCTGCCAGAGACGGTCGTCGCGATGCTCGCCTGCGCGCGCCTCGGAGCGGTCCACGCGCTGATGGCCTCGGCGATGCCGGCCGACGCGCTCGCCGTCCGCCTCGCCGACTTCGAGCCCAAGGTGCTCGTCACCCAGGACGGCGCCTGGCGGCACGGGATGATCCTGCCGCTCAAGGCCCGCGCCGACGAGGCGATCACGGCCGCCTCCGGCGTCGAGCACACCGTCGTCGTCCGCCGCACCGGCATCGACGTCGCCTGGTACGAGGGCGACCGCTGGTACGACGAGCTCCTCGCCCGTCCCCGTCCGGGGATGGCCGCTGCGACAGAGCCGCCTCAGCCCGTCGCGGCCGATCAGCCGCTGCTCGTCGTCTACATCGCGACCCGCCGGGGCCGGCCAAGCGGCGTCGTCTACGGGACCGGCGGCTTCCTCACCTATGCGGCAGCGATCCACTCCGAGGGCCTGACGTCGAGTCCCGACGACGTCCTCTGGTGCGCGGTCGAGATCGCGTGGGTCGTCGGTCAGAGCCACGGCGTCTACGGCGCGCTCGCCTGCGGCGGGACCAGCGTGCTCTACGAGGGCATGCTCGACACGCCGACCCACGGCCGAAGCTGGGACGTCATCGAGCAATACGGCGTGAACAGCTTCGTCACGACCCCTTCCGTCTTCAGAAACCTCCGGCGCTGGGTGCACAGCCCGCCGCGCGAGGGGCAGCTCGACTCCCTGCGGCACGTGGTCACCGGCGGCGAGTCATGCGAGCCGGAGCTCGAAGGATGGCTGCGGGCCCGGATCGTCCCGAGCGGCGGCAGCGTCTCCGACGGGTGGGGCCAGACCGAGCTCGGCGGGCTCGTCGTCCTGCGCAAGACGCCGCACGGCCCCGAGAGCCTGCCGCCGGCCGGGCTCGACGTCGTCGATTCGGTCGGACGCTCGGTCGGGCCGGGCGTCGAAGGCGAGCTCGTCCTGCGCGAGCCGTGGCCGGGGACCTTCCTCGGCTACCAGAACGACGAGGCCGATCCAGCCGACCGGCACTGGGAGCGCTATACCGGCGCGTACGCGACGGGTGATCGCGCCGTGCTCGAGCCGGAAGGCTCGTTCACCTTCCTCGGCCGGATCGACCCGGTGGTCACCGTCTCCGGCCAGCTCGTCTCGCTGACCGAGGTCCGCGAGGCCCTGCTCGAGCACCCCTTCATTCGGGAAGCCGAGCTCGTCGACCGCGTCGACCGCCAGTCCGGGCAGTCACTCGCCGCCTGTGTCGTCTTCAACGACTCGCTCCAGGGCACGGAAGAGCTCGCACGCGACCTGCTCGCCCATGTTCGCGAGCGCCTCGGCGGTCTGGCGCAGCCGAGGACGATCGCGTTCGTCGACTCGTTCCCGCCCGACCTCGAGTACGGCATGCTCAAGAAGGCGCTGGCTATGCTCTGCGCGGCCGAGGGCGGCGACAAGATCTTCATCTCGATCACGACCGACGACCTTCGCGCAGCCGCCGGCACGGTCGCAGGCTCCTCCGGCTAGCCTCCGGCCAACAAAACCCGCGTCTTCCTCGTCGCAGGTGGAAGTGTGTAACCATTCCGCGAGCAGATGCTCGCCCACGTCCTGAGCGATGGCTAACGCTCTGAAGGGTTGGCAGGCTGCCGCGGAGAGCATTCGCTGGCGGCAGCCGTGGGAGACGCTCTACGAGCCTGGCGAGCGCGGCGGACACTGGTTCCCGGGCGCCACGCTGAACGCCGCCGAGAACTGCGTCGACCGCCACCTGCCCGCGCTCGCGGAGAAGGTGGCGCTCCATTGGGAAGGTGAGCCGGGCGACCGGCGCGCGATCACCTACCGCGACTTGCACGGTGACGTGTCCGCCCTCGCCGACGCGCTGAGCGACCTCGGCGTCGGCGCCGGCGACCGCGTCGCGATCTACATGGGCCTCCTTCCGGAGACTGTCGTCACGATGCTCGCCTGCGCTCGGATCGGCGCCGTCCACGCGCTGATGGCGGCGGCGCTGCCTGCCGACGCGCTCGCGGACCGGCTCGCCGATTTCGAGCCGAAGGTGCTCGTCACCCAGGACGGAGCCTGGCGACACGGCGTGATCCTGCCGCTCAAGGCGCGCGCGGACGAGGCGATTCCGGCCGCGGCCGGCGTCGACCACACCATTGTCGTCCGCCGGATCGGGATCGACGTGGCGCTCTACGAGGGCGACCGCTGGTACGACGAGCTCCTCGCGGAGCAGCTCTCTCGCTCCCAAACGCCGGCTGCGACCGAAGCACCCGACTTTCCCGCCGACCATCCACTTCTCACGGTCTACATCGCCGACCGACGCGGCCAACCCACCGGCATCGTCCACGGGACCGGCGGCTTTCTCACTTACGCGGCCGCGTTTCACGTCGGCGGATTCAGCCTGGATCCCGAAGACGTCCTCTGGTGCGCGACGGAGATCGCCTGGATCACATCGCAGAGCCACGCGATCTACGGCGCGCTCGCTTGCGGCGGGACGACCGTTATCTACGAGGGGATGCTCGACACCCCCACGCACGGTCGGACGTGGGACGTGATCGAGCGCTACGGCGTCACGACGTTCGCGACGACCGTGTCGGTCCTTCGCAACCTCCGACAGTGGACCGATAGCCCGCCCCGCGAGGGGCAGTTGGACTCGATCCGCGAAGTCGTCACGGCAGGAGAACCGACCGATCCGGAGCTGCAGGCGTGGCTTCGGGCGCAGCTTCCAGCCGGCGCGATCATCGCCGATGGCTGGGGCCAGACGGAGCTCGGCGGCGGCGTGTTCTTCACCGGCGGCCGACCGGAGGCATTGCCGCCGGCCGGCCTCGACGTCGTCGATGCCGCCGGGCGCTCGGTCGGGGTCGGCGTCGAGGGCGAGCTCGTCATGCGAAGCCCCTGGCCGGCCACATTCATCGGCACGCAGACCGCGAACCCCGATGCCGATGCCCACTGGGAGCGCTATCCGGACGCTTATGCGACCGGAGACCGGGCGATCCTCGAGCCGGACGGCTCCTATGTCTTCCTGGGCCGGATCGACCCGGTCGTAACCGTCTCCGGACAGCTGGTCTCGCTCACCGAGGTGCGCGATGCCCTGCTCGAGCATCCGTTCGTCATCGATGCGGAGATCGTCGAACAGACCGCCGTTCGTGCCGGGCAGGCGCTTGCCGCCTGCGTCGTCCTCGGCCCGTCGGTCAGCGGTAGCGCAGCGCTTGCTCACGCACTACGGGCGCACGTGCGCGAGCGTCTCGGCGGCCTCGCGCAGCCGCGAACGGTCGCATTCGTCGAGGAGTTTCCGGCGGACATGCCGCGCGACCTGCTCCGTTACGCGCTGCGCGTCCTCTGTGCGGCCCAGCCAGCCGGGACCTGCACGATCTCAACCGCCGAGTTGGGCGGCGCCGCCCCTAACGCAGCGGCGAGCTAGGAACTAGGCCTCGAAGCGGAACTGACCGACGAGGCGCTCGAGCTCCTCGGCGGTTCTCGCCAGCTCCTGAGCCGACGAGGCAATCTGCTGCGTCGAGGCGGCAGTCTCCTGGGTCGAGCCCGCGACCTGCTGCGTCGTCGCGAGCGCCTCCTCCGCATCCGCCGCGGCGCCGGTCATGCGCTCTTTCATCCGGTCCGAGGAGGCGGAGATCTGCTCGACCGAAGCGGCGATCTGCTCGATCCGGGCGTTGACGTCGTCGACCGAGCCGCCGATCCGCAGGAACGCGTCGCGCGCCTGCTCGACCGTCGAGACGCCCTCCTGGGTTCGTCTCGCGCCGTCCTCGACGACCGACACGGCCTTCTGGGTCTCGCCCTGGATCTCCTGGATCAGCTTGCCGATGTTCGCCGCCGCGGACTGCGACTCCTCGGCGAGCTTGCGAACCTCCTCGGCGACGACGGCGAAGCCACGACCCTGCTCCCCGGCGCGCGCCGCCTCGATCGCCGCGTTCAGCGCCAGCAGGTTCGTCTGCCCGGCGATGCCGGTGATCGTCGCGACGATGCCGCCGATCTCCTCGGACTTCGAGCCCAGCTCCCGGATCGTCTCGTTCGCGGCCTCGGCCGCTTCGCGCACGGCCTCCATGCTGGCGCTCGCGTGCGTAACCGTCGCGACACCGTCCTGCGACACAGCACGAGCTTGCTCGGCCGCCTCGGCCGTCTGCTTGGCGTTCTCGGCGGCGCCTCGCGCAGCCGACGCCATCTCCTCGGTCATCGCCGAGAACGTCTGTGCGAGCTCGACGCGGTTGCCGGCGTCCCGGGCGACCTCGGAGACCGCGTTCGCGATCTCGGCGACGGTGCGACCCGCCTCTTGGGAGGTGGTCGCCATCTCCTGCGACGCGGCGCCGAGCTCCGTCGCCGTCGAGGAGAAGCTGCCCACCGTCCGCCTGAGTCGCGTCACCATCGTGTGGAAGGACGCGGCCATGTCGCCGAGCTCGTCCCGCGAGTGCGTGTCGCCGACGTTCACTGTGAGGTCACCCTCGCCGATTCGATCGGCCGCCTCGCGCAGCTGCTTGATCCGGGAGACGAGGGCGCGCGAGATCACCAGCGCGAGAAGCGTCGCGATCGCGATCGCGATCAGCCCGATCACGACGACGAGCGTGCGCGTCCGCGCCGTGGTGGCACCCGCGTCGTCCTGCGCTTCCGAGGCGAGCTTCGCGGCCTGCGTCTGGAGCGTGCCGTTCACCTCGAGAAACTGATTGAAGGCCGGCTGCGTCACCTGAAGGCGGTTGTTTGCAGCCCCGCCGATGTCGGTCCCCGCGAGCTCGAGCGTCTTCTTGATCGACGCCTCGACGGCCTTCGCGTGCTCCTCGGCCTTGTCGAGGGGCTCGGCCATCGCATCGGTCCGGAGCTTTCTCGCCTCGGCGAGCGACTCGCGGAACGAGTTGCCGCCGTTCTTCTCGAAGACCGCCGCGAGCTGATCCCGCAGCGTGTCTGTGTACCCGACGACGAGCGCCTCGTACTCGATCGCCTGGGCCTGGCGCAACGCGATCTCCATCGACCTGATCTGATTCCCGAGGGTCGCCGCCCGCGTGGCGGCGCTCGTGGTGCTGGAGAGGCTGCCGAGGCTCGTGAACGCAAGCGCGCTGACGACGAGCAGCAGAACAACGGCGACGCCGAAGCCGCCGAACAGCTTGGCGCGGACCGTGAGCCGCCCTGTCGAGAAGCGGGCGAAGAGATTCGAGCGGACCACGAGGCGGCGACCGAAAAGCATGCGCAGGTGATCGGCCGGACAACGCCGCGATTGAGCCAGGCCCGGTGGACGCCGAGGGCGGCCCGAAGCCGCCCTCGGCCGTTCCGGTAGCTCGTAGGGTCAGGCCGCGTCGCGCAGTGGCGCCGCTGTCCGCACCGGCAGCTCGCCGCGGCTGATTCTCATCGCGTCGATCACCCGCTCGAAGTGATGCCTGTCGAGTCGTCGCGACAGATCCGAGACTCCGACGACCCCCTTCGCCTCCCAGAGGTCGTATGCGGACAGTACGAGCAGGCGCTCGCCGCCCGACATCGTCTGCTGCTCGACGAGGAGTCCCGCCCAGTCGAAGTCGTCGTCGCCGATGTAGTCGGCGGTCCGGCCCGCGATCGTGGGGCTCGTGAGGATGTGCCGCACGGCCGCGTGGTCCGCCGACTCGAGGTCGTACCTCATGCCGTCACTCCCTTTCTTCGCCGATCAGGCTCACGTGTCAGGTGCGAGGCGGCAAGGCCGGCAGACGCCTTCGCTGAACTCAAACCGATTGTGGGACGGGATCGACTCGCCGCAGCGCCGGCACGAGCGACCGGATTCCTCGCCGGCGAGTGCACGGAGCACCCTCCAGAACGTTGTTGCCATGGTTCCTCCTGGGTCGTGAACGATACGTAGCGTTTCGCCTCTGAACGTAGCAGCTCTCCTTGCGCTACGCTACGTATCGTTACATGGCCTTAACGGACGTGAAATCGGCAAGTCGCACCTCCCGCACGGATCAGGTGATCCTCGACGCGACGCGGGAGCTCCTCGCCGCCGGTGGAGTCCAGAAGCTGACCGTCGAGGGCGTCGCCGCGCAGGCCGGCGTCGCGAAGACGACGATCTACCGGCGCTGGCGCTCGAAGGACGAGCTGGCGCTCGCCGTCCTCATCGACATGGTCGAGAAGTTCGTGGCAGTCCCGGACCTCGGAGACACGCGCGCCGAGCTCGTCGCGTTCGTCGACGGGGCGGTCAAGATCCTCGGCGAGACGCTGATGGGACGTGTTATGCAAGGTCTCGTCTCCGACCTCGCGACGGATCCCGAGCTCGCCCGGGCCTTCCGAGAGCGGGTGGTCGCAGTTCGCGTCGCCGAGGTGCGACGGCTCGTCCGGAAGGGCATCGAGCGGGGCGACCTTCGCCCGGACACGAACGACGAGCTCCTTCACGAGCTCCTTTTCGGACCGGTGTACTACCGTCTGCTACTCAGCGGCGCGCCGCTCGAGGCCGGCCTCGCGGAGCGCATCGTCGCGGCCGTTATGCCGTCGTTCGCGGCGAGCGCTGAGTGAGCGGCCGAGCGAGCGTGGCGCACGCGAACGCGCCCGCCGCGACGAGGACGATCGCGCCGCCGGGCGCGAGGTCGGCGTAGTAGGAGATGGTGAGCCCGACGAAGACGGCGACGAGCCCGATCCCCATCGCGAGCAGGATCGTCGACCGGACGCTCCACGCGACGCGGCTCGCGGCGATCACCGGCAGCACCATCAGCGCGGCGATCAGGAGGATGCCGACGATCCGCATCGAGACGGCGATCGTGACGCCTGCCAGGCCCGCGACGAGCACGTTGAGAGCTGCGACCGGAACCCCGGCCACTCGGGCCCCCTCTTCGTCGAGCGCCGCGGCGACGAGGCCGCGGTAGAGCACCGCGATCAGCACGAGACCGCCGATGCCCAGGGCCGCGACGAGCGCCAGATCGTCGTACGTGACGGTCAGGATCGAGCCGAACAGGTAGGCGAACAGATTGGCGTCTAGCGCGCCGGCCGCGGAGACGAGCACCACACCGGCCGCGATGCCCGTATAGAAGAGGAGGGCGAGGGCCTGGTCGCCCGCTGCGCGCCTGCGCGTACGGAGCCACTCGATCGCGACCGCACCGCCGACCGACGCGACGAGCGCTGTCGCGACCGGTGAGATCCCGAGCAGATAGCCGGCCGCGACGCCGGCGAAGGCCGCATGCCCGATCCCGTCGCCGATCAGGCTCATGCGGCGCTGGACGAGGAAGAAGCCGACGGCCGGGGCGAGCAGCCCGACGATCGCGCCGGTCGCGAACGCCAGGCGCATGAAGTCGGCTTCAAGGATGGACATGGGAAGGGTCGTGCCAGGTCGCGGGCAGAAGGTGCGGGTCGCCGTCGAAGACGATCCCGCCGCGGACGAGGACAAGGCGCTCGACGAAACGCTCGACCGCGCCGAACTCGTGCGAGACGAACAGAATCGTCACACCGAGGCCATGGTGTAGCTCGGCGAGCAGGTGCGCCAGTGCCTCCTGCGCGTCGACGTCGACGCCGGCAGTCGGCTCGTCGAGCACGAGGAGATCCGGCTTCGCCGCCAGCGCCTTGGCAATGAAGGCACGCTGCTGCTGGCCGCCGGAAAGCCTCGACACGACCGAACCGGCCTCGTTCGTGAGACCGACGCGCGCGATTGCCTCGTCGACGACTTCCCGATCGCCGGCGCGGAGCGGGCCGAGGACGCCGCGACGGGGCACCAGCCCGGCGGCGACGAGCTCGCGCACGGTCGCCGGCGCCTCGATCCCGAGCTGGGTTCGCTGCGGGAGGTAGCCGATCCGCTCCCGGCTCCGGCACCGATGCGCCGGCTCGCCGAAGAGTTCGACCCGCCCGGCAGTGGGCCGCTCGAGCCCGAGGGCCAGCCGCAGGAGCGTGGTCTTGCCGCCTCCGTTTGGTCCCGCGATCGCGACGAACTCGCCCTGCTCGACCCCGAGCTCGACGTCCGCGAGCACCGGCGGAGCTCCCGGGTAGGCAAACGAGGCGCGGGAGAACCGGACCGCTAGTGCCCCTTCCGGTGATGCTGCGTGCATTGCCGGAAGGGGCACTATCGACATCCGAGCGCTCGTCGCAGCGCGGCGAGATTCGCCTGCATGAGCGAGAAGTAGTCTTCGCCCCGCTTCGCCTCAGCCGGGGTCAGCCCCTCGATCGGGTTCAGCGGAGCTGTCCGCGCACCCGTCTCGCGAGCCACCGTCTCGGCGATCCGCGGGGAGACCAGCGTCTCGAAGAAGACCGTCGTCGCACCCGTCTCGCGGACGAGCGTGACGACGCGCTGCAGCGCCCGGGGCGTCGGCTCGGCCTCGGGGCTGAGGCCGGTGATCGCAATCTGTCTCAAGCCATATCGCCGGGCGAGGTAGGCGAACGCCTCGTGGCTCGTCACGATCTCGTGCCTCGCGCAGTGAGCCAGGCCCCTTCGGTACCGGGCATCGAGCGCTCGCAGGCGCGCCGAGAGCCGACCCGCCGCCGGCTTCGCTCCGAGCTCTCGCCCGATCGTCTGGACGATCAGGCCGTAGTGCAGAGGATCGAGCCAGACGTGCGGATCGCCATTCGGGAAGCGGTCGAGCCCAGGCGTGTCGAGGAGCCGCACGACCTTCTTGCCGTTCCCGGCTGCGTCCTCGAGCTGAGGCTGGAACCCATGGCCCAGCAAGAGCACGAGATCCGCCGAGCGCACCGCCTGCACGTCGCGTGGCGAGACCTCGAGATCGTGCGGCTCGACGCCGGGCGGGGTCAGGTTGCGCACGGTCACCTTCGTACCGCCGACCTGCGCAGCCGCGAAGGCGAGCGGGTAGAAGCCAGCGACGACCTCTTTCTTGCCGCGCGATCCGGCCTGCGAGCTCCCGCAGCCACCGGCGACGAGCGCTAGGCAGATGAGAATGATTATCGCTCGCAAGGCAGCTATCGTACGCAGATGCCAAACGCGGCGCAAACCGACTACCGAGCGCTGTTCGCGCGCGCCGCAATCAAGCCGACGCGGCAGCGGCTCCGTGTGCTCGACGCGCTCGCCGCGGAGCCGCACGACGCAAGCGCGCAGAAGATCCACGGCTGGCTACGCAACCGCGGCGAGAAGATCGGGCTCGCCACCGTGTACCGCACGCTCGCTCTGCTCAGCGAGCGGGGCGCGATCGACGCGCTGATGCACCGCCCGGGCGAGATCTGCTATCGCCTCTGTGGCGACGAGCACCATCATCACCTCGTCTGCTCGGAGTGCCACCGAGTCGTCGAGCTCGGTGACTGTGAGCTCGAGCCCTGGCTCGACCAGCTCGGTGCGGCGCACGGCTTCACCGTCACGAACCACACGGTCGAGGTCACGGGCGTCTGCCCTGACTGCCGCCTGGCCGGCTAGGGCGCTGTCAGGCGGTCGCGCCGGCCGGCTGGATCAGGGCAGCTGCGGCGGCGGGCCGTCGGGGATCAGATCGGACGACGCCGTCGGGCACGGCAGCGTCTCGGGGCCGCCGAGCGGACTGTTCTCCTGCGGCTCGTAGGCGCCGCCCGGGACGCCGCCGACGACCAGGATGCGCGCGCCTTTCGAGCCTGTGCGGAGCCGGCGGCGCGTCGCAGGACCGACCCGAACGAACGTCTCCGGATCGAGCTCGACCACGCGGCTCGGGAGATGGAGGTTCGCGCCACCGCTCAGCAGGAGGTAGATCTCCTCCTGGTCGTCGTGGAGGTGGTCATGCTCCGGATACATGTCGCCGGAGTCGGGCGGAAACTCGAGCACTGCATACCGAACGCGCTTGCTCCGAGCGATGCGCGCACGCGCACGAAAAAGCCGCCGAAGGCGGCCTCCATCTCGTCGAGGCGCAGGGCTGTGAAGTCGGCGGTCAACGTGTTCATCGTCACTCTCCTGATCGCGAAGTCAGCACCTATTCGCACGCGCGAGGGAGACGGTTCACTATGGCGCGAGCGGGTAATTCAGCGGCGATGACCGAGATCGAGACAAGGATCCAGACGATCGTCGTCGGCTACGACGACAGCGAGACCTCGGCTCGAGCGCTGGCGCGAGCGGGTGACCTCGCTCGTGCGCTCGGAGCTCGGCTCGTCGTCGTCAGCGTGGGGCCCCGCGAAGGGGCGCTCGAGCTCATCCCCGAGAGCATGGAGCCACTGATGGTTCCGGTTGCGCCCGTCGGCACGATTCCGCCGACGGTCGCCGTGCCCGCGGAGACACCGGAGACCGGCAGGCTCGACCCGGCCGAGCTCATGCTCGAGCGAGCGCGCTTCCTTCTGCGCCAACGCGGACTCGACGCCGAGCTGATGAAGGCGACCGGCGACCCGGCGGACGAGCTCTTGCGCCTCGCGGAGGAGCAGGAAGCGGACCTGATCGTCGTCGGCAGCCACGAGGGAGGCCTCCTCGACCGGTTGCTGCGCGGCGACGTCAGTGCCGCGGTCACGCGTCGTGCCGACCGCGACGTGCTGCTCGTCCGCTAAGCGCGCCCGCTAGGTGGTGCTCGGATCGAGCATCTCGCGCACCTTGCGCGCGAGCGACTCGGCGCTGAACGGCTTCTGTAGCAGCTGCACGGACGTCTCCGGGAGTCCGGTTCGCACGAGCGCGGTGTCGACGTAGCCCGACACGTAGAGGACGGGCGTCTCGGGGCGAAGTCGCGCGACCCGCTCGCCCAGCTCGCGGCCGCTCATGCCGGGCATGACGACATCGGTGATCACGAGATCGAGCGGGCCCTCGTGCCGCTCGCAGAGGCGGATTGCGTCGCCCCCGTCGACAGCTTCGAGGACCTTGTAGCCGTGCTCCTCGAGGAATCGCCGCGATGCCCGCCGGACGGACGGCTCGTCCTCGACCAGGAGAATCGTCTCCGACCCTCGGAGACGATTCT
>WNFV01023256.1_pt1 | contig 11544 bp, 10 predicted proteins | sample 5400101 | NCBI WGS metagenome assembly WNFV01 (sample SAMN13153361, study PRJNA577476) | soil metagenome | isolation source: 115 cm soil or saprolite under grassland replicate 1 | place: USA:California | collected 2016-06-15
ACATACTTTTGAGTCAACATGACCTCCTTGGGTTACAATTTAGGTGATTCACTACCGATTTCTTGACAAGTGAGAAATGCTTGGAATAGTCTGTTGAGATGATGTCTTACGATGTAAGACGTCCCGTTGGAGCACGCGTCTACGGTTTTGTATTGAGCCATTTCTTAGCAGAAACTAAATGGCCTGGAGGCAATTATGATTCCCGATTTGCGTCAATTCCTCGATCGCCTGGATGCTCTGGGCGATCTCCGGCGAGTCAGCAATGCCGCGCTGAAATACGAAATTGGCGCGATTTCAGAGCTCGCGTTCGAGAAGAGCGGACCGGCGCTGCTTTTCGATCGCATCGAGGGCTACCCCGCCAACTTTCGCATCGCGGTCAACATCTGTTCGACCCAGCGCCGCTCCTTAATGGGCGTGGGTATGGAGCCCAATTGGTCCGAGTTAGAAGCGATGACGAATTGGCGCGCGCGCTGGGACGCTTATAGACCGATCCCGCCGAAAGTCGTCGCTGGCGGACCGGTTCTGGAGAATGTACAGTCCGGCGCGGACGTCGATCTGATGAAAATTCCAGTGCCGATCTGGCATGAGCTTGATGGCGGCGCCTACATCGGCACCGGCTTGGCGGTGATTCTTAGGGACCCCGACAAAGGTTGGGTGAACCTCGGCAGCTATCGCTTGCAGCGCCATGACCGTAACACGACCGGATTTTTCTGCGAGCCGGAAAACGACGGCGCGGCAATTGTGCGCAAGTATTGGAAGCAAGGCAAGCCCGCCCCCGTTGCCGTGTCCCTGAGTCCGGAGCCGATCACTTTTCTTACCGCTTCCGGTTCCACCGGCTGTCCTCCAGGCGTGCCCGAATATGATTTCGCCGGCTTCATCATGGGCGAACCGATCGAGGTCATCGAGGGACCTGTCACCGGCTTGCCGATTTCAGCGCGCGCGGAAATTGCGATCGAAGGCGAAGTGCTGCCGCCAGAAGTTGAAACTCGACCCGAAGGTCCGTTCGGAGAATGGACCGGGTACTATGCTCCCGGCGGCGTGCCGGAACCCGTGCTCCGAGTCAAGGCTCTCTATCACAGAAACGATCCGATTCTCTTCGGCGCTCCGCCGTTCAAACCCCATCGCGATGCTTACTCGTTTTCGCTACCGATGCGCACCGTCACCCGTCTCGGTGACCGGCTCCTCAAAGAGGGGCTGCCGGTAAGGCGCGTCACCGACATGGTGAAAATGGGCGCGGTGGTGATCAGCGTCCATCAAGAAAGCGAGCACGACGTCACGAACATCATGAAGGTCATCGACAAGGTAAAGCCGCCGAGCCGGATGTTCATCCTGGTCGACGAAGATGTAAATCCGGAGGACCCGCTGGAAGTTCTCTGGGCCATCGGCACGCGCTTTGATCCGATCACCGGCGTGCGCGTCAGCGTCACGCAAAGCGCCTGGCTGCTCGATCCGATGCGCACGAACGACCAGAGAGCGGGTCACGCCGCTCAGCCATACAAGCGGCTGATCATCAACGGCTGCCGGCCGTTCGAACGATTGAAGGACTTCCCGACGGTCAACAAGCTGAGTGACGCGCGCCGCAAAGAGACTTGGGAGAAATGGAAAATGTCGGAGTGGCTGTCGAAATAGCTTCGACACCATGAGCCTGGGTAGTCCGGGTTTCCTGTGAAGTTCACCAGAGAGCCACAGCGCAGCAGAGCCGCAACCAAAGGAGAAAAAGCACGATTCACCGCAGAGGCACATAGTTCGCAGAGGTTTTTGTCTTTAAACTCTCCCCTCCGCGACTTCAGCGCCTCCGCGGTGCAATTTTCGAGTCCTTCTTCACCACGAACTGGAATAAGGTTGGCGCAATTATCCATGCAGAAGCCTGAAGAACCTGAGCCTTAGATATTCTCCCAGGAGACGATTATGACCGAGGAAGAAAATAAATTATTGACACAGACCGGACCGGCAACTCCTTGCGGCGAGTTGATGCGCCGCTACTGGCAACCCGCTGCACTCTCGGAAGAAATACCCGTGGGCGCCCCTCCCCTTCCCGTCAAACTTTTCGGTGAAGAGCTCGTGCTGTTTCGCAATGAAGAAGGAAAGCTTGGGCTCATCGATCTGCACTGCGCGCACCGCGGCGCGGACCTGAGTTACGGCAGACTGGAAGACGGTGGGTTACGCTGCATCTATCATGGCTGGCTCTACGATGTGAACGGCAAGGTCATCGATATGCCAGGAGAAGAAAACGGCGGAAAAGGTTTTCGCGATTCGATTTGTCAGAAGGCTTATCCGGTCGAAGAACGCGCGGGGGTCATCTTCGCCTACATGGGACCGGGCAAAGCGCCGTTGATTCCCAATTATGGCTATCTCACCGTGCCGCTCGATCATGTCTTTGTCACGAAAATCTATCAGGAATGTAATTATCTTCAGGGCAACGAGGGAAACATCGACATCGTGCACCTGTCGTTTCTTCATTTTAATAAATTTCGCGACACCGGCGGGCCCGGTATCGAGCCGGTTAAATTCTCCGGGCAAGGCGGCGCGCCCGGTCTTGAAACCACGGAAGCCGATCTGACGGATTACGGTTTACGCGTATGCAAGATCAGAAAGGTAGGCTTGGACAAAAAGTATCTGCGAGTGGGGAATTTTGTCATGCCGAATCTCTCGGCTCCTCCCGGACAGTTCAACGGCAAAGAAGGCTATTTGATGAATTGGCATGTGCCGATCGACGATACGCACCACTGGAAGTACATCATTATTTTCAATCGCGAACGGCCGATCGATGCAGAAGAGCAGCGTCGCACCCGTTTGGAACTTACCGATGGCTACCGGCCGGCGCGAAACAAATCAAACCGCTATCTGCAAGACCGCGAGTCGATGAAAACCGAAAGCTACACCGGCATCGGGCTGGTTTTCCAGGTCCAGGACGTCTGCGTCACCGAGGGCGCCGGCGCCATACAAGACCGCACCAAAGAGCATCTCATGACCTCTTCCGATGCGGCCATCGTCGTGGCGCGCAAGCTCATGTTGAAGGGCATTCAGGACGTCCAAGCCGGCCGTGATCCGCAGCACGTGATCAGAGATCCGGCGGCAAACAACTTGCCACATCTTTTTGCCTATAGCGCGATCGTCCCGAAAGAGGCTAGCTGGAAAGAAATCTGCAACGGCATCGCGGCCGAGTCGAGAGCCTAAGATTGTCCTGAATATTACTAGGATTTTTTCCGAGAAACCGGGCATCACAAAACTGCCCTACGTCAAGATCACCGGCGCGGCGGACCCGCGCAGCCACGCTTTAGATGTATTTGAAAAAGAATTTAACGCCGAGACTTATAATAACATCGAGGATCTCTGCAAAAGCCGAAACGTCGACGCGGTCTACATCGCCACGCCGCCGGAGATGCACGCCGAGCACACCTTGATCGCGGCCAAGCATGGCAAACATGTCATCGTCGAAAAGCCCATGGCTTTGACCATCGACGATGCCGAAAAAATGAATGACACCGCGGACAAGTACAAGATCAAGTTGTTGTGCGGCCACACCCATAGCTTCGATGCGCCGGTGCGCAAGATGAGAGAGATCGTGAAAAGCGGCGAGCTGGGCCCGCTGCGCATGATCAACACCTGAAACTTTAATGAGTTCATGTACCGCCCATGGCCGAGCCATGAACTGGTAACCAGCAATGGGCTCATCTTTAACCAAACACCCCACCAGGTTGATGTCGTGCGTTTGATCGGCGGCGGCAAGGTAAAGACGGTCAGGGCGTGGACGGGCAACTGGGATAAAATCCGTCCGGGTGTCGGAGCTTATTCATGTTTTATGGAATTCGCTGACGGCGTACCGGCGACTCTCGTCTACAACGGCTACGGATTCTTCGACACCGCCGAGCTCATGTGGTGGACCGGCGAAGGTGGACAACCGAGAGACCCAGACACCAATCTAAAAATGCGCACGAACCTGAACAAGATCACCGGCGAAAATGTCGACAAAGTTCTCGAAGAACAAAAGGAGCAGATGCGCTACGGGCAAAGATCGGATAAATGGCCGTCGATTTGGCAGATCTGGGGCGCGGGACATGACGCGCCCGTACATCACCAGTCATTCTTCGGCTTGACCGTAGTGTCTTGTGAAAAAGGCGATATGCGCCAGTCGCAGGACGGCATCTTTGTCTACGGCGATAACGAGAAGCGGGAAGTCTCGCTGGAAAAAGTGATGCGCGGCCGGCAAGCCGAAGTGACGGAATTGTACGAGGCCGTGAAGAACAACCGCCCGGTGTCCCACGACGGCCGATGGGGCGAAGCGACCTTGGAAGTCTGTTTGGCGATCGTCGAATCCGGCAAAACCGGCAAGGAGATCGTCATGAAGCACCAAGTGCCGTCCTGGGAATAGATCGGTGAGTTTTTTCGAAGGGGTTATCCCATGAGTGGCTCCTGTATGCTGAGAGTTTTAGGCTGGCTCGCGCTATTTCCATTCCTTGCCTCCACGTCGGTGGCGGCTCCCGCTCCTACTTGGCAAAGCGAGTGGGAGAAGGCACTAGAGGCAGCGAAGAAAGAAGGCCAGGTCGCAGTTTATACCAAGGCCGGATACGATGGTGTGTTCGCCGCCTTTCAGAAAAGGTATCTCGATATCAAAGTGATCTCCGTCGCCGGGCAGGCCGCCGATATTACCAACCGCCTGATTGCCGAGCGCCGGGCGGAAAAGTATATCGCCGATGTTTTCAGCTTCGGCGTCCGTTCAACCCAGTCGCTGATGCAAATCAAAGCGCTGGATCCCATTCGGCCCCTACTTCTTCTTCCCGAAGTAGTCGATGAATCGAAATGGTACGAGGGGCATGTCTATACCGATCCGGAAAAGACTTACATCTTGCGCTATCTCAGCGTCGCCGAGCAACAACTGGGCTTGAATACAAACCTTATCAAAGAGCAGAAAAAGGAGTTCAAATCTTACTGGGACCTTTTGAATCCGAAATGGAAAGGAAAAATCGTCGCACGGGACGTCCGTACCGCAGGACCTGGCAATGGAAACATGCTTTTCTGGTACCACAACGCACAACTGGGGCCGGCGTTCCTTAAACGAGTCTTCGGAGAGATGGACCTTACGCTGACGCGCTATTCGCGTCAGGCAACCGATTGGCTCGCCCAGGGTAAGTTCGCCATTTGTTTTTTCTGCAGCGAAGACGTCGAGATCGGCAAGCGCCAGGGGCTTCCCATCGATTCCATGGATGTCGACTGGAAAGAAGGTTCCGGATTGGTTTCTCAGTCGGGCAATCTCGCGGTGCTGAAAAACGCCCCGCATCCCAATGCCGCGAAAGTTTTTATTAACTGGTTATTGTCCCGCGAGGGACAAATAGAACTGCAGCGGGTCCTGGCAAAAGTACAACCGGCGGAATCACGTCGCAACGACATTCCAAAAGACGATGTGCCGTCGGATGTCAGGCGCAAACCGGGTGAAAAATATATGGACCTGGACAGCCGTCCGGAATGGAGCGACATGGAACCGGTGCGCAAGCTTCTGAACGACACTGTCAAAGAGGCGAAAAAATAAACCGGCTCGGCAAATCTGAATTCTTGGACCTAGGAGCAAAACGATGACCAAACGCGAAGTGATAAAAGTCCCCAACGCGCCCAAACATGGCGACAACCCGATTCCGATCTGTGTGAAAATGGGAAATCAGATTTTTCCCTCGGTCATAAGCGGCCGCGACCCCAAAGAGCCGGGAGTGTCCGACGATCCGAAAAAGCAGACATCATCGAAGCCGCCGGCGGCACCACCGACAGCATTGCCAAAGTTATCGTCTACTTGAAAGACATCAAGCACCGCGACATCGTCAATAAAGAGTGGGCCGCGATGTTTCCCAACGAAGACAATCGCCCTGCGCGCCACGTGATGAACACTTCCGACCTGCGCGGCAAAACGCTCATTCAGCTCGACGTCACAGCCGTGCTCTAGCCGGGCGACCAGCAGTTCTTCTAATCGAGTTAAGTGAGTACGGAGCCCGTCCTTCGCGTTGGACGAACGCGTTGCTCTGAAAATCCGACCTTCCCCGCGAGCCACACGCATTTGGCAAACCGCCTCCTTTGCCTCCTTTACCCAATTAAGAATGCGTGTTAACGAATTGATTCTGCAAAAGGAGAAGGAAGGTGCCCGGTGGTGCCGCTGGTCTTCAAAACCAGTCTGGGGGCCGTAAGGTCCCCGGAGGGTTCGACTCCCTCCCTTCTCCGCCAGGCAAGTTGTATTAATTCAAACAATTACGATTTTCACGTCGTGGCTGTATAGCCCAAAATCTTCAGCGTCGTCCAGATTCACGACAAATTTTTATGAAATCGGTGTGCATTCCTAAGTGACGTCAGATCACGTTGCTCTCGCACGAGCGAACCTGCGGTTGAAGAGACTCAACTGCCAATATTCATCATCATTTATTGCCACGTGAAATCATACGCGTGCCGGATAGGACCAAATTTCATATGCATTTGATGATAAAAAATGCCAACTCTCCGCAAGAAAGATTCTTATCGCCTCGTCGACGTAGATTGCTTTGGTGGAGCATTAATGATTGCCCATTATGCTAGTCAATACCAATCCTATCATATTGTTGCACATTCAGTTTCAGGGTTGTAAACACTTAACAGTATCCCAAAAATCAAACTTTCAAGGTTTGGCGCCGCCTGCAATTCCCACTGGGGAACGAAAAAATAATCAAAACGTCTTGAGGGCTGTAGCAGAAGAGGGACGGTTGAGAAGCGGTCCGGTTAAGGCAAAGAGGCGGTGGTGGTCAGAGTCGGTTGGAGTGAGGATGATACAAGATTATTATTTAGCTTCGGTTGTCTTGCGACCAAACACTTTTTATCTAATGGTCTGTTTGAGGCTCAACGGAGTTGCTGAACCGCGTTTCTAATGCACCGGATTTCTTATCGAGGCCATGAGCTGCAGTTTCTGCGCCGCAGTTGAAACGGGTGAAAGCTGCAAGATGTCACGGTGTTCAAATCCGCAATCTACAATCACTTTGTCGGCGACCGAAAGTTTTCATAACCAACTGCCGGAATCCGGGATTATTTAGAGGCCAAGTGTCAGTACCTGCGGGACACCTAGTGGTCTGTCACAAGGTGCGGAACGGTTTCGTGTGCCCCGTTACCGGCACTCAGATCTGCAAACACCAGGAGACTAGCAAAGCGGGCTTGACAGGAAGGAAACTAGGGTTATCGATTCTGAGAGGTTGTAGAAAAGATCAACGATGCAACGTTCCTTAAGAAACTGGGAAGAGACAATGGCAGTGCTCATGAATCGCGTGCTCGATTTGCAACGGAAACTCCGTTTAACGTCCCCTCCCCCTTCCCAGGGACAAAAGGTTGTGAATCTTTCCGTTGAAAATCTCTTTTCTGAAGGCCGTACTGGTGCATTTTGCGGGAAAGAGTTCTAATGGCCAAACCACAATTCTTAGCGGTAAGAGCGATCTTGCCGTCGAAAGATTTCAACTGTTGAATCAGGAACTGCTTTTCCTGCTCCTCCAACCACCGAGTCAGATTAAGCGAGGCGCCTGCGTGGTTATGCTTTCTGACATCGGAAGCAGAACTCCTTGGAAGATCGATTCTTTCGATGATGCGCCCCGTTGCGTGTACAATCGCTTTCTCAAGCACGTTCTGAAGTTCGCGAATGTTGCCTAACCAGTGATAGTTCATGAGCGCGTTCATCACAGACGACGATACTCCGGTCACACCTTTCTTTTGAGCAACGTGATGGTGACGGAGAAAATCATCAACCAGAAGAGGAATGTCGTCGCGTCTGTCGCGAAGGGGAAGAAGGCGAATAGGGATCACATTAATCCGGTAATAGAAATCATTACGCATTTTTCCTTCTGCTACGAGTTTCTCTACGGGAACATTACTCGCCGCAACGACCCGCATATCGATCCGAATCTTGCGATTGCCACCAAGTCGTTGAACTTGCTGGTCTTCAAGCACTCGCAGGAGTTTCGATTGCATTAGCAATGACATACTCTCGATTTCGTCAAGAAATAGAGTTCCGCCGTGGGCGAGCTCAATCTTTCCCACTCTCGTACGGTTCGCTCCGGTAAACGCTCCGCGCTCGTATCCAAAGAGTTCGCTTTCCAGCAAAGGTTCAGGGAATCCCGCACAATTGATGGTGATGAACGGTCCCTCCTTGCGCGGGCTTTGGTAGTGAATCGCCGTCGCTACCAGTTCTTTTCCAGTCCCGGTCTCCCCCTCAACAAGAACTGTCATATCGGTCGGCGCCACCATGCGGATAGTCTCGAAGACATGATACATTTCAGGCGTCTGACTGAGCATCCCGCTAAACTCCCCGCCAACCTTCAACAGCCGCCGGAGATGTCGAATTTCCGCGAAAACCCGTGACTTGTCCACCGCCGTTTGGGTGGATTGTTGAATCGCCGCCGCACTAAATGGCTTTAAGATATAATCGATGGCTCCGCCCTTAAGCACCTCGATTGCGCTGTCCATCGCGCCATGACCTGTGATGACAATCACCGGGACATCGGGAGAGTTCTCCCTCATTCGCACCGTAAGTTCCACACCGCTAATCCCCGGTAGCCGGATATCGGTGACAACCAGGTCGATGTCGCCTTTCTCCAATCGCTCCAATGCCTTTTCACCCGTAGTTGCAATGTCCACAAGATAGCCACTACTAGTATACAAGCGCTCGAGCTGCTGACAGATGATATCATCGTCGTCAACGACCAAGATACGCGGTGTCAATTTATCCATACCCATTGGCTCCTCATCGACCTACCTCAGCTCGGCCGGCATTTGAGTTTTGCGTGCGCATCCCGTAGTAAGCTATGCCATCTCCTGGTCTTTACGAGTGCGCAGAAGGATTCTAAACGTTGCGAGTTTTTCGCGCGATTTCTCGAAGACTATTTTGCCATCGTGACGACGCAGAATTTCCTGCGCCAGAATCATGCTGAGACCAACCGACTGTTCCCCGACCCTCAGAAAGGGACGAAAAACATCGTCCGCCTGCATGGGAATACACGGCTTACCCGTGCTTGATACCGTAAGCTCCAAATACCTTTCACCCTCGATCTTCCGCAAACTAGCGTCGATCTTTAATTCCCCTCCGTTGGGGATAAAGGCGCGCGAAAATTCTAAAACCTTGTCAAATGCCTTGCGAAACTCGGCTGGATCAATTCGCGTTGGCAGCAGAGGCCCCCGGTGAACCACCTGGAGTCGAATTCCGTCCTTAAGCAGGTCATTCTTCGTGCGCCGCGCCAACTCTTCCAGCATCACTGCTGGATCCGAGTCGATCGCTTCGCAAGTCGGTCTATAAAAATACTCCGATAGCTCCTTCATCAACTTATTCGTCTGTTCAACATGATCTTCGATCACCCGGTGCGCTGTTGAATTGACACCGCCATGGCTGAGAGAGTCGAACGCACCTCGAATAACTTGAAGATTGTTTGTTACCTCGTGAGTTAACCCGTCAATTACTTGCCTGACCTGCCCGATTCGATTCTCGTCCTCTTTACTTTGCCGAAGCGCGACGAACTCGGAAACATCACTATAAACACTGATGATTCCCATGTTCTCTCGATCTCCAGTTTGAATGGTTCGAGAGGTCTCCTTAAGCCATCTTTCCTGGTGTAGCCCTTTGGGTAAAAACCGATATTCACACAACACTGGATCTTCACCACCCTCGAGTCTTTTGCGAGCCGTCAAAAAAGCGGCGGTGTCCAATGGATGAATTCGGCTGATCCAAAGAGATGGGGTATTTTGAAACTCGTTGGTCGAGTAACCGGTTAATTGCGTCGTTCGTTCGTTCAGGGCGCAAAACAAACCGTCCAGACTCCAAACTGCTATGGCACAGGGAATAAAATCAAGAAAAGCATAAGCTCTAGATTTAAAAGGTAGGAGTTGGCCTCTAATTTGTGATCGTGCTGACATTCAACCACTCTGCTGCTTGAGCGAGCGGAACCACCGAAGAACCAAACCGATCGCGACGGATCCGATCATTTCCAAATACGGTTGGGCGATCAATCGATATCTGTCACGGACGGCTCAGCGCGAGATGCTCTTCGGGCCAGAGCCTTTTTTGATTATTTAGGAAACTTATTCGGTGCGACGGCGCATGTCAAGTACGCTCAAAGCCTGACAAGTCCACTTCTATAATGACATTTTACATTGGATAAGAAGGCCGAATTGGGATTTCTTGAGGGCTATAAACTTGCCCGCACAAATGTTCAGCTCAGCAGTCTTGTTTTCTTGCCAACCGCGCCATATCTATTTCCTCGTTACAACATCAAACTTCTAGCTTACCGCAAAAAATAGGCAGCCCCAATTTAAGAATGATTGCGGAAATTGTTACGGAAATCGCATCAAACTCTCGAGGAATTCTCAAGGCAGCCCCAACAAGCGTAATCACGACCCCAACCGAGGAAGAGGCTGGTGTTTTCGCTAGGTCGAAAATATCGTCCTTGCACAACGCATTGCGCAAATCTGCAGACACACCGCTAAAATAACGCCTCCCATCGTCTCTCAGCCCGTCGTTGATCACTCTTAATCCATTTCCGATTCCAACCTGAGAAAGCGGAGACGGCAACGCTCGATACAAATCTGTTGCCTCACATGCGTTTCGAAGTGCAGATAGATAGCTAACGATTCCCGCCACTCTGCCGGGCAAGTTTTGTCCCAGTAGTTGCGCTCCCAAGGCCGCATACAGATCGTCGATCTCTAGAGCCAAAAGCTTCATGCCTTCGTCGACCAAAGTCTCCGTGGTATACTGCATGATATTTTCGTGTGCGCAAGAATTTTATACGCTTATACGGGATACGACGTCTAAGATCAATGGATTTTTCGCTGTTCGTGGCTTTATTTTTTCCGTGCGCCGATAAATTCGGCGGAGTAACGGAGTATGCGAAGCGCCGGAGCTTTAGCAACACGCATTTTGTCCGCCGCGATTGTCTAAATTGATTTTGGCTCACGAGTTTTGCTGCTCGAAGAGTCGGGGATGGGTTAGAGATATCGGGGCGAATCAATTGAGATCGATCTTCAGAGACATGCGGAGTTCATCCGCGGGGCCATTTCAAGCGTAGCCGATTTTAGAATCACATTTTACGTCTGCAGTCATAGACATACGATGTTAGATCCTGGAAAATCCTTGAATGCGTTGCGGCAGTCCATAATGACAGGACTGTGAGCAGCTATGGTTTTATAATCGAAGACTGAGTGATCTGTGAGCAACACCACGCAATCCATTGACTCAAGGACGTTGGCAGTCAGCTCCAACGAATAGATCCTTTTCCCCTCGAGATCGATTGACGGTATATGCGGATCACAATAGTACACACAGACGCCTTTTCGACAAAGATCGCGCACAACTTCGATCGCTGCGGACTCTCGAATATCATTGGTATCCCGCTTGTAAGTAATCCCGAGCGCAAGCACATTAGACCCGTTAAGACTTTTCCGCCGATCATTTAACAGATCAATGATTCGATGAACCACAAAGACCGGCATCTGACTATTGATGTTACCAGCTAATTCAATGAGCCGAGGGTCGCAACCATTAACTTTCGCTTTCCATGAAAGATA
>WNFV01023484.1_pt1 | contig 11542 bp, 11 predicted proteins | sample 5400101 | NCBI WGS metagenome assembly WNFV01 (sample SAMN13153361, study PRJNA577476) | soil metagenome | isolation source: 115 cm soil or saprolite under grassland replicate 1 | place: USA:California | collected 2016-06-15
TGTCGAGCCGGAGCGTGCGCCTGAGATTCCCGGTCCTCGAGACGTTGGCCTACCAATATGGCTGGGCGTTCGGCCGTGGCCGCAGCCTCAACGACGCCGAGCGCCGCGAAGCGCGTGAAATCTTCGGCAATTCACTCGACCTCGACCCAGTGCGTATCGTCACCACACGATTGGCGGCGGCGCCCACGACGCTCGGCGACTACATCCGCGCGAGCGGCTCGATGTCCACCGCCACGCTCATTCACGAACTGACTCACGTTTGGCAGTACCAGCACGGCGGCGCAGCCTACATCTCCGACTCGATATGCCACCAGGTTGCCGCGTGGGCCGCGACCGGGTCACGCAACGCCGCCTACGACCTGACCGACGTCGTCCGTCCGGGAAAATCGTTCAGTGAGTACACCGCCGAACAGCAGGCGATGATCGTCGAAACGTACTATGACGAGCCCGACAAGCGCACCGACCCGGTTTACCAGGCGCTGATCGATCAGGTGCGCCGGCGGTCGCCGGCGCCGCCCGCGGAGCGGCAACGCCTGATCTATGAGGAGGGGTTGTTCGGTCCGACGAACGATCTTCGACGCGATGTGCTCCCCGACGAACGACGTCCGCTCCCAATCATGCCGCTGATTCGCATCGATTTCTAAGAAGACATCCGTTCGCGGTCATCCGATCGGTGTGCGTCCGCTTGGTGGCGTCCGTGGCGCAAAATGCATCGGCAAAGGATGGGCGGGGCGTGGAATGATGATGAAGAAGTGAGGCCGCCTGCGGCGAGCAAAACAGACCCAAGCAATCCCGCGTCGTAGCATGACCTCACGAGTGGATCAGTCTCATTGACTCGGTTCGACGGGACACAAGGTGTCCTGGAGATCGCATGACGTCAGGCGAAGCGAGTGCTGGCGAGTCGGAGCCGGCCGGACTGCCGGATTCCGACCGGCGCAGCGTTATCAACTGGCTGCTGGGCACGTGGGCCGCGGGCGTACTCGGGGCCATTCTGTATCCGGTGCTGCGCTATGTGGTCCCGCCCGAGGTGCCGGAAGCCGCGACCGCCTCGGTGCGGGCCGGCGCGGCCTCGCAGCTGTCGCCAAACTCCGGCCGCATCGTGCCGTTCGGCTCCGCGCCCGCGATTGTCGTCCGCACCGCGACGGGGGAGTTGCGGGCCTTTGCCGCCACCTGTACGCATCTTGCCTGCACCGTGCAGTACAGAGACGACTTGCAGCACATCTGGTGTGCCTGTCACAACGGACATTACGATCTCAATGGCCGGAACATCAGCGGTCCTCCTCCGCGCCCTTTGGAAGCCTACGACGTGAATGTCGCCGGCGATGAGATTGTGATCTCGCGGAAGGCGTGATGGCCGAACGGGTCCGCGGCTGGCTCGCCGAACGGCTCCCGCTCCAGGCATTGGCTGACGCGCTGCGTCACAAAACCGTCCCCAAGTCGGGACCGGGGCCTTACTTCTGCTGTATTACCGGCCAAGTGCTGGCGAGGCGTACGAAAGCGTCCAGTTCATCATGACGCGTGTGCCCTTCGGCTGGCTTGTGCGATCGATTCACGCCTGGTCGGCCAACCTGATGGTCGCGGCGGCGTTTGCGCACATGTTCAGTGTGCTCTTCCTCAAGGCCTATCGTCCGCCACGCGAGCTCACGTGGATCTCTGGCGCCGTCTTGCTGTTCCTGACGCTCGCATTCGGCTTCACGGGGTATCTCCTGCCTTGGAACGAGCTGTCGTATTTCGCCACCAGGGTGGGCACCGAGATCGGCGGTGCGGTGCCGCTCGTCGGTGATTTTTCAGTGCGCCTGCTGCGCGGGGGAAAGGACGTCACGGGAGCAACGCTGACCCGTTTCTTCGGCGTCCATGTGGCGATCCTGCCCGCCATTGCCACTGCGGTGTTGATGCTGCACCTCTGGCTGATCCAGGCGCACGGCATGAGCGTTCCGCGGAGCGTGGAGCACAGCGTGCAACGCGACGGTCGCCGGGTGCGGGCGGTGCCCTTCGTTCCGCATTTCGTGCTGCGCGAGCTCTTCGGCTGGACGATCGTCCTGGCGCTTCTGGCGGCGCTCTCCGCGTTCATGCCGTGGGAGCTGGGGAAGAAGGCCGATCCATTTGCCCCTGCGCCGGCAGGCATCCGACCGGAATGGTACTTCCTCTGGACGTTTCAGACATTGAAGTATGTCCCCGCTCGCGTCCTGGGCATCAACGGCGAACTGCTGGCCGTGATCGTGCTCGCCGTTGGCGGAGCGGCGCTCGTCGCGCTCCCCTTGCTCGATCGAAACACGCCCGCGTCCCGACGTGCGGTATCGGTTCTGGCCGCGACGATCCTTCTGTTCATGTTGGTCATGACGATCGTCGCGCTGCAAACGGAGGCGAGATGACTGCGGAGACCCGTCTCTGGGCGATGCTCCTGGTCATGCCGCTGGCGCTGCTGGTGCTGTCGAAAGCTGCGGCCGCGCAGAGCGTTGAGGAGAACGCCAGGGCCGCATTTCGCGATGACGCACACGCGGGCGCTGGCCTCACGTGCGAGAGCTGTCATGGCGGTGGTCCGGTTCGGTCCGGCGCCGCCCCGCATAGCGCATCGTATGCGATTCGGCGGACTGCCGTCGCGCCCATGTGCGCACGGTGTCACAGCGATGCCGCCTACATGCGAAGGTTCGCCCCTCAATTACGAATCGATCAATATGCCGAGTACGTGACGAGCACGCACGGCAAGCGTATGGCTGCGGGCGAGGAGCGCGTCGCGACCTGCAGCGACTGTCACGGCGCGCACGGCATCAGGCCGGTCAAGGACCCGCGCTCGCCGGTTGCGCCGGGCAACACCGCGAAGACGTGCGCCGCGTGTCACGCCGATCGCGGCCGCATGGTGGCGTTCGGGCGCGAGCCGACGGCGTTTCCGGACTGGTCGGCCAGCGTGCATGCGGCGGCACTGCTCACCCGCGGCGACACCTCGGCCCCGACCTGCAGCACCTGTCACGGAAGCCACGGCGCAACGCCGCCGGGCGTCGACGCGGTCGCCAATGTCTGTTCGCAGTGCCACGCGCGTGAAGCCGAATTGTTCCGGGCGAGTCCGAAGAAAGCGATTTTCGAAGCGATGGGCCAGGCCGAATGCCTAGCGTGCCATGGCAACCACCGCATCGAACACCCCTCTGACGAATGGGTCGGGCTCCAGCAGGACGCGGTGTGCGCCAAATGTCACGACGAAAGCACCGGTGGTGCGAAAACCATCGTCGCTGTAAGACAAGGGCTCGATCGGCTGTCCTCTCAAATTGCCGCGGCGGATGCCGTGTTGGGGCATGCCGAGCGCGCGGGAATGCTGGTGGACGAGGGGCGGGTGGCGTTACGGCAGGCGGCTGACCACCGCATTCAATCGCGCGTGCTCGTCCACGCATTTGCTGTGAGGCCGTTCGACGACATGGCGGGCCAGGGGCTTGCGGCCGCTGAACGCGCGCGAGCCGTGGGCGAAGAAGCGCAGCGGGAGTTGCAATTCAGACGACAGGGACTCGGAGTGGCGACATTCCTTATCCTTGGATTCCTCGTGACTCTGTGGTGGAAGATCCGCCGACTGCCACAGACAGATTCCCAGCCGGATAGACCTTGAAACGACGCCAATCTGGCGAAACATTGGTGCGCCCAACCTCTCAGTTAGAGAGACCTACTGCCACGAGGCTGAGGCAGAACTAACGGCGACCTGAACTGGTATCGTTCTGTTGCGCGCGTACAGGTCCGCTTGCAAGGAGCGCGTCAGCTATTCGACGCGCGGAAGACTTGATATTGCCTCGACTCAAGTTAATAAGAATCGCGACCGCGAACCGCTTCTGGGGAATTCGGAGAAGGTACGTGCTCACTCCCGTGCCGCTGCCGTATTTGTCAACATAGTGATTGCCTCGAGCATCCGTGCTCAATTCCCATCCCAAGCTGTACTCGATGGGGGTGCCGTCGTTCAGCGCAGCAGCAGTGTTCATCAGTCGGAGGCTGTCTGGCGTGACAAGCTTCCCGGCATTGAGAGCGATATTGAAGCGAATAAGATCTTCGGCCGACGCAATCATCCCTCCGCCTAGCCATTTGATGCTGTTGTCGACGTACGGCGCGTTGTGAAGCTCGTCGCCTGTGCGTTCGTATGCACGCGCGCGATGTGGGACGATTCGTTCCGCGTATTCGAGCTGCGTGGCGGCCAATCCAGCAGGCTTGAAGATGTGTTCGTTTAAAAACGATTCCAGCGGCATGCTGCTCGCCGTTTCCACCACACCAGCGAGCAAGTTGAACGCATAGCTGGAGTACAAGGTCTTTGTGCCTGGCGGAAACAACAGCGGATCGTCTTTGAAGATTGCTATGGCATCCGCCAGCGAGTTGTAGCGCACAGTGGAGTTGTTCTCGCCAGGTTTGTAATGTCTGATTCCCGAGGTGTGGCTCAGGATCTGACGAATGGTCACAGGATGGTGGAAGCTCGGTACGTACTTCTCGATCGGATCATCCAACCGCACAGCACCGCTATCAACCAGCTGCAGCACCGCCGTCGCCGCAAATGTCTTCGAGATTGAGGCAATGCGATAGACGGTGTTGCCTCGGGCAGGAACGTCATTCTCGATGTCGGCCAATCCGAAACCGGACGACCAGACAAGTTTGTCGTTCATCGCCACGGCCACTGAGAGACCGGGTGCGGCCAGCTCGTTCCGCACGTCTTCGCACACCTTCGCGACACCCGAAAACCCATCCTGTGCGCGAGCAGGCGCCAGCAAAACGAGCGTGACTGGCAACAGCCAAGTCGCATTCCTCCAATGGCAGCTTTTCATGCGCTACGCAGCTAAGGGATGGCCGAAAATATTCCGGCGTTTCCGGTTCCGACGCCAACCGAGTGGATTCAGATCAGTTACTACGCTTGGGCTGCGCCTTATCGACCAGAACAACACCGCCCTTCATCACCCATTGCACGTTGTGAATGACGACGTTGATGTCTTTCGTGGGATCGCCGTCCACTGCGACAATGTCCGCAAGATATCCGGGAGCGAGCTTCCCGAGCTCGTTTTCCTTTCCAAGCATCGCAGCACCGTTGGTCGTCGCCGTGGCCAGCGCCTGGTCTGGCGTCATGCCCGCCTTCACGAACCACGCGAGTTCTTGCGTTGTTTCACCAAGTAGGGCGGTCGCTCCGCCGTCGCTTCCCATCGCGAACTTCACTCCTGCCTTGACAGCCCGCTTGGCGGTTTCGAGATTGCGATTGATGAAATCGTTCAAGCGATCTTTGTCCTCCGGTGTCGCCGTCTTGAGGTTGTCGCGATACCACCGGTTGTGATCGATTGTCGGCACGTAGAATGTTCCTCGCTTCACCATTTCCGCCAGGGTTGCATCGTCCATGTCAACCGCGTGTTCGATGGTATCGGCCCCGGCGTGCGTGGCATCGCGAGCTCCTCCTGGTCCGTACGAGTGAACCGCAACCTTCTTTCCAAGGATGTGGGCGGCATCGACGGCAGCTTTCAGTTCCTCATACGTGAATGTCTGGAATCCAGTGAGTTCCAGGACTCGGATTTTTCGTGCGTGGCCGACTCGTAGCACAAATGCTCGTAAAAAAACAAGTCAAGCACGTGGCTTCCCGTCGGATCGCTTTGGCGGCTAATCAGCGCGAACCGCTGCCGCTTTGCGCACAAGATATCGAATCGTTCTTATGACTTCGGCAGCGGCCTGTCGGCAGCGCTTCAGCCGTGGCGCGGTAAGTGATCGGGCCTCGCGACGGCAGGCGGTCGCGCCGGCGGCTGCGTGCGGACGCAAGAACCCCACACCGAAACCAAGCAGCCCGAGAAACGAAACACTTAACGCCGCCAACGCGATCAGCCAGGCATGCCAGTAGGCTCGTCCACCCTGGGCAACACGCCGCAACGCTTTGACCGGATTGAACACTTCTCTGGCGTCGAATCGCAGGCAGTAGTGCGACATGTACCCGGGCACTGCCACCGTCGCCAGGAGCCACAGGCCGATGGCGACGAGGGCGAGTGCCCACGAGCCTCTTCGCCACGCCAGAACGCCCACCGCCATCGCCGGCAGGGCGTACTCGACCATGCCCAGAAATGTCACCGTGCCGTACTTGAGGAGACGACCATAGTGGCGCCAGGCTGGCCATGGACACATGCCGTTTTGCATGTTGTGGACCATCTGAACGCGATGCCCCATGTTCAGCAACCATCCGACGACTGGCAGCAGGAGAAGGGCCGCACCGATGAACACTTCCCGTCGGCTTTCGCGAGTCTGCAGCGGAAACGCGAAAGCGGACCGCCATCCGAGCGGGGTGTCGAGATCGATCGGTCCAGTAAACACTTGGCGACTATCCGCCGGTGCGGTGCTCAGGAGGGCATCAACGGTAGCCGAACACTGGCGGGAACATGACAACCACCAATGCCGCCCATACGGAGTACACGGGCAGATAGGCGATCTGCCATCGTTCCAGGTCGGCAAATGAGCCTCGGTGACGCAGGAAGCACGCATAGAGCCACGCCGACCACGCCAGGTTGACGAGCAGAATGAGATTCTCGCCAAGAGCTGCCACTCGGTTGGGAGTGAAGCCAAACTCGGAGATGCGGGCGGCGATCGCCGCGAGCGCCACCCCATCGACCACGAGCGCGCTGACCACGAGCAGCAGTTGCAGGCCGTCGAAGAAGTCGGGCGGTGCCTGCGGGTCGCGTGCGGAGGCGGCGTAGAGCACCAGCCCGACGACCAGCACCAGCAGCAGGTCGAAGCCGATCAGTACCTCCCGCTTCACGTTGATGGGACTGCCTGTCCACGCCATCGTGGCCAGAAACACCAGTAGCAGAATTGTGAACAGCGGCGTGAACAGCCTGGTCAGCACCGGTGCCATGTTCTCGATGACACTTTGCTTCGCCTCCACGAGCCAGGATCCGATGATGACGGCCCCTGCCGCCCCGCACGGAATCAGCCAGCCGCCGATGAACCACTCAGGGTTCATCTCGATGGCCTTGAACAACATCACCGTAAAGGCGGTGAGGACGCCCCCGCCGAGCGCGATGAGCACGTAGTAAATCGCCAGCTCGCCCGAGAACCGCACGAAGTTCATGCGCCCACCATCGTCGAACCAGCGGCCTCGGACGTACGCAAAGCCGACGGCCAGCCACAGGGCGATTGGCAGGTGCAAAACGGTCAGCAGCTGAGTGTCGCTGCCCTCCGGGAAGTTGTCGAGCCGTCCTGGATTGTGGAAGGGGAAGACGTTGGCGAAAATGGCCCCGGCGGCGAAGGGCAGCGCGAGGCAGAGGCCGCGTACAAGGTCCGACCCGCGCTTCCACACGAAGTAGACGGTGAGCAGCGGGAAGACGAACAGGCTGGCGTTCCGGGCGTAGAAAGGCGGCAGTTCTTCATCAGGGCTGAGCCGAAGACCGAACAGCGCCGGCACTTTAACGGCCAGTGCCGCGGCGACGGCAAGGCACAGGACGACGAGGATCTCGGCGCGTCCTGTGTTGGCCGGCTTTTCAGCGTCGGGCGCCATGACCAATTGCTTCCACAGCCGCTCGGAATGCGCGCGTGCGAACTCGCGTGACAGCGCATCGAGGCTGCCCATTCGCTTGACCGCGACTAAGAAAGCTTCATCGCCTGCCAGGCCTGCGTCGGTGAGCGCCACCAGCTGGTCGCGCAGATGTCCCTCGAGTTCCTCCACGTCGGGGCCGTGAACGGCCTGCCGGCGGCGCAGGTACGCCCGCCACTGCGCGATTTGCTCCTCGAGCGGTCGATCGGCGAAGGTCGTCATGCCGTGCACGCCTTCATCCAGATACTCCGCAGGGTACCGTCCACGGCCTGCCACTGCTGCCGGTGGGATGCGAGCTGCGCCCGGCCCTCTCTCGTGATCCGGTAGTACTTACGCCTGCGGCCGTTCTCGGAGGCGCACCACTTCGCCGCGACATGACCTTGGCGCTCGAGCCGGTGCAGCACGGGATAGAGCATGCCGTCGGTCCACTGCAGGTGCCCGCCTGACAACTCGGTCACTCGCTTGATGATGGCGTAGCCGTAACTGTCGCCTTCGGCAAGGATGGCGAGCACGAGCGGCGTGGCGGAAGCGGCAACCAAGTCCTTACTCATGTCCATACGTAGAAGTCTTATACATTGTAGTTCTATGTATGTCAATCGCATGATCTCGCGAGAGCCAGATCAGTCGATGCGCAACGCCTCGGTCGGCGCCAAGCTCGTGACCCCCCGGGCTGGCACATATGAGGCGATGAGCGCAGCAGATGCGAGAATGCAAATCGCGGTCGCAAACACGAGCGGATCCGTTGGGCTGACGCCAAAAAGAATCACGCTCACTACGCGCGCCACACACCAGGCGATCGCGACACCGATCAAGAGGCCGACACTGGTGAGCGCGACGCCTTCGCCGACGATCATCCACAGCACGTCGCGCGGAGTCGCACCGAGAGCAAGCCTGATGGCGATTTCGTGTGTGCGACAGGACACGACGTATGCGCGCAGGCCGTAGACGCCGACCACGGCAAGGATCAGCGCGACGACTCCGAAGGTTGAAAAGAGCTGCCCCGCCGTCGCGAGCAACCAGAGGGGCAGGCTATCACCGAGAAACTGCTCGAGCGTCCTGAGCTTGAGGATCGGCAGATCCGGATCCACGCGCGTCATCGTCTGCCGCACGACGTCGAGAAACGCTCCGGGTTCAGCACCAGGGCGAATTCGCAGGTGCAGGTACTGCCCACTTGCGAATGTCTGACCAAACGGCACGTAGACGTGCGCCCCTGGAGCCGGATCGGAAATCGAGTTGCGGACACCGGCCACGACCCCAACGATCTGCATCGTAGGACTCTGGTCCTCGTCGCCCGCCAATCGAATCATCTGGCCGACTGGTGGTGCGTTGCCAAAGAGCAACGCCGCGAGCGGTTGATCGATGACGGCGGATCGCACGCCAACCGCCGACGACTCCTCCACGGTTGAGAACCCGCGCCCCTGCACGATCGGCACGCCCAGCGTCTCGAAATAGTCCGCACCGATGACGGTGTACGTCGCGCCAACGGGCTCACTGTCGGGCCGGGAATCCGCGCGAAGAACGCCGCGGCCGTCACGCTCGTCGCCAAAAGGCACAATGCTCCCGAGACTCGCCGATTCGACCCCCGGAAGAGCACGCAGGCTGTCCATCACACGGGCGATCGCCGTGCGTGATCTGAGCTCGTCGTACCCCGCCAGACTCGGGTCGATATGGATCAGAATCCCACGGTCAGTGGCGAACCCCGGATTGTCGTTCGCCGCCAATCGCGCCGCTCGAACGAAGAGGCCCGCGGACACGAGCAGCGCCAGACACACGGCGACCTGCGATACGACCAACGCGTTCCGCACCGAAACACGTCGACGACCGATCGTCAATGATGATGTCTGAGCTTTAAGACTAGTCACGAGATCAGGGCAAGACGCGCGCCACGCGGGACCGAGTCCTGCGGATAACGTGCTAATCACGCAGAACACGATGGTTGCGGCCAGGACACGCCAGTCGGGCGTGCCATCGAAGGCAAGTTGAAAAGGAAGCATCGTGCCGGCGCTTGCCATCAATACACGCGTCGCGAACGACGCGAGTAGCAGACCAGCGGCACCGCCAAGCAGCGCGAGCAGCAAACTTTCAAGAATGAGCTGCCGGACGATCCGGAGCCGCCCGGCGCCAACAGCCATGCGCACCGCAATCTCGCGACGACGCGAGGTCGCGCGCGCGAGTAGCATGTTGGCCAGATTGAGACACGCGAGCAGCAGGACGAGCGATGCCATGCCCATCACCAGCGCCGAGATGGCGGCCACAGGGCCATCGGAGGCGGGGCGGCTGCTGATGTTTACGCGAGACAGCTTCTGCACCGTCAACGTCTGGCCGCGGTTGGAGGCCGGATCCTTCGCGGCGAGTCTGGCGCTCATTGAGTCCAAGAGCGGCGCTGCCGTTGCCGTCGTCAAGCCGTGCTGCAAACGGCCCACAAGCATCAGTCTGCGCACGGTGGGATCGGCCAAACGTTCTGCTCGGCTCTCGCGGATCACCTCGTGTGGCAACCGCTCGAACACTCCAGTCGGCAGCCAGAATTCGGGCGTGATCACCGACAGGATCCCCGCGAAATTCTTCGGAGCGACGCCGACGATCGCATAGTCGAGACCGTTAAGGCGCACCTTCGATTCAAGAATGGCCGACGTGCCGCCCGCGCGCTGCCAATACGCGTAATTCACAATGACCACTCGAATATCGCTGCCTGGACGCTCCTCATCAGCCGTGAATTCGCGGCCGAGAGCGAGTTGCGTGTCGAAGATCGAGAAGTAGTTGGAGGTTGCGACGACGGCATTGGTTCGTCGTGTATCGCCACCGGCCGTCACTCCTGGTCGAATAAACGTGTAGGCCATGACGTCGACGAACGGAGGGCCGGCTGCCCGGATTTGTTGGTACTCGAGGTACGAGAACGGTCGATAAACTCCCGGCTTCGTCGTATTGCCCGAGTAGATGCCGACCGCACCCGTGTTGTCTGCCGCCGTGGGGACCAGCACGATGGCATTGACGACCGTAAAGACAGCCGTCGTCGCGCCAATACCCAACGTCAGGATGAGAATGGCGGCCAGCGAGAACGCTGGCGATTTGCGCAGCACGCGCGCGGCATAACCGAGGTCACCGGATAATCCCGGTAGGAGACCGTGAGCAATCCTGAGGATGGACGCGATCATGAGGCGGCTCCGCTGTTGAATGCCCAAACTGACGAAACTGGCCACATCAAGCGCCAGACGCAGCCGCGCGCGTCTACGGCCCACCTTCGCAACGCGACGGTCGAACAAATCGAGGAGGTCGTCAACGGCTTCCTGCCCACGTCCACCGAGCAGCCATCGGAATAACCGCTTCATGTACGTCGCCGTGACGCCGACGCGATCAGACGCCACATGGCGTCACGCTGACACTTGATCTCCGCAAGCGCCGCCCGACCCTCGGCAGTCGTCACGAAGTGCCGTCGGCTCCGGCCTCCGCGGTAGTCGCCGCCGGCTTCGACTCGCGACTTGAGGAACTTTTTCGTTTCAAGTCGATCGAGCGCCGCGTACACCGCGCCCAGGGAGACCGCCCGTTTGGCATTCTGTTCGGCCAGTTCTTGAACGGTGACACCGTACGCGTTGTCACCAAGTGCCTCCACCGCCAGGAGGATGAGCTCTTCGAAACCTCCCACGTTTGCGCCTTTCATGAACTCTTCGCGTTTGTAGATATAATACGCAGACCATCGAGAAAGGTTAGCAAGCGTCGGCGCGGCGGCGTAACTCACCGAGCACCAAGCCATACACGAACGTCAGCCCGACGCCGACCAGGCCGCGCGGGAAACCCGCCCGGAAATGCAACGCTGCAAAGGCGACCGCCTGCAGGACCAACGCCGCGCGAGCTGTGATCCGCGCTTTGTCGAGCGCATCGAGCACCACGCCGCGGTACGCGGCTTCCTCGACTGCTGCATTCACGACCGAGAACACGAGAGCTGCAGGTACAAGCAGCCAGAGTGACCAGTTGGGGATGAACATCCGAACCAGATCGGTGACGTCGGGGTGGGGCGGTGATGTACCACAGGAG